>Ga0209380_10000247_pt1 | contig 37165 bp, 36 predicted proteins | sample HubBroMetageWFT6_FD_188347 | JGI IMG/M metagenome (GOLD analysis project Ga0209380, IMG submission 188347) | Warmed and freeze-thawed soil microbial communities from the Hubbard Brook experimental Forest, New Hampshire - Hubbard Brook CCASE Soil... | ecosystem: Environmental > Terrestrial >... | reverse complement strand
CGATCAGCTAACGCGTCGAGGCAGCGCCCTGCACGGGCGCGGGGACCGGCCGCGCCGCGGGCGCGGACCGGCGCAGGCCCGGAACCAGCAGGAGCGTGACCGCCATCGACGCCACCGCCATCGCGCCCATCGCGGTAGCGGGAGGCAGGAACGACGCGACCGCGCCCGCGACGAGCGCTCCGATGGCCTGCCCGACCATCATGCCGTTCATGTGGAGGCCAAGAACCTGACCCTGGATCGCGTCGTCGGTGTGCCGGATAAGGCGGTCCTGCAGTGGCAGCGATGCCGCGTACCCGGCCGCGGCGAGGAAGCCGATCAGTACCGCGATCTCGGGAGCCGGGGTGAGGAAGAAGAGCAGGTACGGCCCGGCCAGCAGGAGCCGGAGCGGCTCGATGATCCGGTCGCGCCGCCCCGAGGGCACGAAGCGGCCGATGACGAGGTCCCCGGTCATCGCTCCCGCGGCTGTCGAGGCGAACAGCCAGCCGGCGAGCCAGCCGTGTCCGGCGGACGCCGCGTTCCCGTACGGGATGAACAGGGACTCGCAGCCGACGACGAGACCGTTCGGCACCCAGAGCGCGAGATACAGGGGCCGGGTCACGGGCGAGCGGAGCAGCCGGCGGTTCACCGCCAACGTGCGCCGGACGACGCTCGCGTCGGTCCCGCCCGCTGCGGGTGCGGGGCGGTCGCGCACGCCGAGCCGCACGCTCACCAGGCTCACCAGATCGGCGAGGGCGGCGACGGCGAACAGCCCACGCGGCGACAGCCACAGCAATGCGAGTCCGCCGAGGCCGTAGCCCACCACCTGCATGCCGCCTTCGGCCAGGTTCATGAGCGAGCGGGCGAGGATGTAGGACCCCTCAGGGACGATCTCGCGGACCATGACCCAGCGGGTCCCGGCGAACATCGCGTACGCCGCGTACGGAATCGCCAGCAGACCGAACCGGGCCTGCCACGGCATCCCGGGCACCAGCTGCAGCGCGTCGGAGATCAGCGCGGCACCCATCTGACCCATCAGTCCAACCTTGGGGCGCACGCGGTCCGACCATGCGAGCAGGAACTGCGACACGATCAGCGCTACCAGCGGCCCCCCGAACAGCGACAGACCGCTCAGCACAGCCGACCGGGTGGCCTCGTACGTGATGGTCGCCATCGCCAGCCCGGACGCGGCCACCGAGATGACCACGACGCAGCGATTGAGGAAGAGGGCGCGGAACTCCCGGATCGTGAACAGCGACCGGTACGTGAGCGCGGCTCTCGTGGCAGGCACCATTCGATCTTGCCGGCCCGGCAGGCCGGCGCATAATGATTCGCGCGGACGCGAAACCTCGGCGGGGAGGGACATGGGCCAGAGCTGGGTAGTAACCGCCGACCTGCTGGCGCGCGGCCGGTTCGTTGTCTCGCCTTTCAGCGAGACGGTCGCCGCGCTGATGATCCTCGGCGCGCCCGACCTGCCGGGCACTCCGTGGATCACGTCGTTCCGCGCGCTGCACCGCGAGGCCTACCTCGGCATGCTGGCCGAGGACAAGCTGCGCGCCATCGTGACGGAGCACGCGTGGCGGCCGCGGCGCGGTCAGGTGCCAGGCTGGATAGCGGACTTCCTCGGGCTGCCGCCGCTTGGCGAGGGCGCGACGTTCGCCGACGAGCTCGATCAGCTCGCGGCCTGGGACGACGATCGGATCCGGGCCGAGATCAGTGACTTCGCCGTCTGCCCGCTGCCCGCGGTCCTCGGCCAGCCCGGGCTGCGCGACGCGCTGGCAGACGTCCTCCGCTGGGTGTGGACAACGACCCTTGTGTCGGACTGGCCCCGACGGCGCCGCGTCCTTGAGGCCGATATCGTGACCCGCACCAGCAGGCTGGCGAGCCGCGGATGGGCGGGTGTGATCGATTCGCTGTCGCCGTGCTCGTCCTGGCTCGGCGGCGGGCGCCTGCAGATCAACGGATACGAGTTCCCGGACCGGGACCTGTCGCCGGCGCGAGAGCTCACGTTCGTCCCCGTGCACAGCCACACCTGCTGGGACATGCTGGAGCCTCCGCTCCGGTACGCGCTCGTCTACCCGGTGTCCGGAGCGCTCGCCGACACCGGAAGCACTCGTGCCGGGGTGGACGGCCTGGCCCGGCTGATCGGCTCCAACCGCGCCCGTGTCCTGCGGATTCTCGACGAGCCTTGCTCCACCACCCAGCTCGCTGCGCTGACCGGCCTGCCGATCGGTGCGGTCGGCAATCACCTGCGGGTGCTGCTGGAGGCAGGCGCCGTCCTGCGCCGACGTGCTGGCCGCGAGGTCATGTACTGGCGCACGTCCCTCGGCGACGCCCTCGCGGCCGTCGAGCGTTCGGGCTAGCCCTTGATGAGCTGCTCGATGAGGTTCGCCACCCTGTCCCGGATCTCGTCGCGGATGGGCCTGACCTCGGCCACGCTCAGCCCGGCCGGGTCGGGCAGATCCCAGTCGAGGTAGCGCTTGCCGGGGTAGACCGGGCAGGCGTCGCCGCAGCCCATAGTGATCACGATGTCGGCCGCCTCAACCTGGCCGGTGGATAGCCGCCTGGGGATCTGCCGGGCGATGTCGATGCCGATCTCGGCCATCGCCTCCGCGACGGCCGGGTTGACCTCGTCGGCCGGCTGGGTGCCGGACGAGGTGACGCGGACTCTGCCAGCGGCTTCGCGGTCAAGGAGGGCGGCGGCCATCTGGGAGCGGCCGGCGTTGTGCGTGCAGACGAAGAGGACTTCGGGGATGTCAGTCATGTCTGTGCCTTCCGCGGTCAGCCGGTGAGCTGGACCTGAGGGTCGGTGCTGGTCGTGGCCAGCTGGACCGGATGCACCGCAACCGCCAGCAGCGTGCCGAGGGCGCCGCCGACGATCTGCGCGGCGATGAACGCCAGGACCGAGCTTGGCGCGATGCCGGCGTAGGTGCTGGTGAGGCTGCGGCCGATCGTGACGGCCGGGTTCGCGAATGCGGTCGAGGAGGTGAACCAGTAGGCAGCGCCGATCCATGCTCCGACGGCCCAGCTCGCGTGCTGAATCCGGCCAGTCCTCGCTAGGGTCACGATGACCATGAGCAAGCCGGCGGTGGCGACGACCTCGCCCAGCAGCAGCGGTGCACCAGCCCGGTGCCGCCCGGACGGACTTAGTACCGCGTGGCCGAACATCGCGTCGGCGAGGGCCGCTCCGGCGATGGCGCCGCTGATCTGGCAGCCGATCACGGCGACGGTCTGTCCGATGCCGTAGCGACGCTCGGTCTTGCGGCCGAGCAGCCAGTCGGCACCGGTGACGACCGGATTGAACTGCGCTCCGCCGGCCGGCATGAAGACCAGGATGAGCACGGCGAGGCCCATCGCGGTGACCAGGGAGTTGATCAGCAGCCGCAGCGCAGCGTCGGTGGTGAGGTTGGTGGCGGCGATACCGGAGCCGACCACGATGGCCACCAAGAGCCCGGTACCGGTGAACTCGGCGGCGAGCCGCCGGGAGACTGCTGGGTTCACGCGGGCTTGACCGCGCGGATGATGGCCGAGTGGATGCCAGGTGCGGCCTGGTTGGTGAAGGTCACCGATGCCTCGCTGAACCCGGCGGCCGCCAGGCCCTTGAGGTACTCGGTCCGCGACATCGCGCCAGCGATGCATCCGACGTACGAGCCGGCGGCGGTCCGGTCGGCTGGCGTCATGTGATCCTCGGCCACGACATCGGAGATGCCGATCCGGCCGCCAGGCACCAGCACGCGGAACATCTCGGCAAGCACCGCGGGCTTGTCGGCGGACAGGTTGATGACGCAGTTGGATATCACCACGTCGACTGCGGCGTCCGGGAGCGGCACGGCCTCGATCTCGCCCTTGAGGAACTCGACGTTGGCGGTCCCGGCCTTGGCGGCGTTGGCGCGGGCGAGGGCGAGCATCTCGTCGGTCATGTCGACGCCGTAGGCGTAGCCGCTCGGCCCGACCCTGCGCGCGGACAGCAGCACGTCGATGCCACCGCCCGAGCCGAGGTCAAGGACACGCTCGCCCGCGCGCAGATCCGCGACGGCCAGGGGATTGCCGCAGCCAAGGCTGGCGAGGACGGCCTCCTCGGGCAGCTCGTCTGTCTCTCCCTCGCCATAGAGCGACGCGCCGAAGACGTCGGCGGTGTCCAGCGCGGCCGATCCGGTGCCGCAGCACGAGCCGGAGGCCGAGGCCTCGCAGCAGCTCGCGGAGACGCCGGGTCTGGGGTCGAGGACGGCGCGGGCGGCCTCGGCGTACCGGGCCCGTACTTCCTCGCGGACAGCAGCGCTGGCCTGATCCGCCATGTCGCTCATCATCCCTCCACATAGATCGCTGTCGATATGATCAGGCTGCCTCATGAATAGACGGCTGTCAATATGTGCTGCATACTGACTGGATGAGCGCAGTCGCCGTCACCAGCGAGCCGAAACGTGCTCTTCCGCTCCAGGCGGATGAGTGCTGCACGCCCCTGCTGCGGGAGCCCCTGACCGCGAGTCAGGCAGCGGAACTCTCGTACATCCTCAAGGCCCTGGCCGACCCGACGCGGCTGCGACTCGTCTCGATGGTGGCCGCGCACGAAGGCGGCGAGGCCTGCGTCTGCGACCTGACCGACCCGCTCGGCCTGACCCAGCCGACCATCTCGCACCATCTCAAGGTCCTGGTCGACGCAGGGATCTTCACCCGCGACCAGCGCGGCCGGTGGGCCTACTACGCGCTCGTTCCCGGAGCCCTCCAGGCGCTGGCGGCGGTGCTCAGCACCAGCGGCTAGACCGGGCGGCGTCCGCCACCGGAATTCCTTTGCCGGGCGGCATCTCGGGCGCCTAGCGTTGCCTTCCTGACCGCTGGGGATGCGGGCTGCAGGAGGTGGTGAGCGATATGACATGCCAGATGCTCGCGCTGTGCTTCGATGCGCTCGACCCGGCGCGCCTGGCGCGCTTCTGGGCCGATGTCCTGAGCTGGGAGGTGGCCGATGGCCCCGGAGACGGCAGCACACTGGTGCCGGGCGACGACACCGGGTTTGGGTTCCTGTTTCTTCGGGCGCAGGAGACCAGCCAGAAGCGGATGCACTTCCACCTGCAGAGCTGGTCCCTGGATGATCAGGAGCAGACGGTGGCGAGGTGCCTCCGGCTCGGCGCGCGGCCCATCGACATTGGCCAGCGCCCGGAGGAGGGCCATGTGGTGCTCGCCGACCCCGAGGGCAACGAGTTCTGCGTCATCGAGCCGGGCACCAGCTTCCTCGCCGGCTGCGGCTTCTTTGCCGAGGTTTCGTGCGAGGGATCGCGGAACGTCGGGTACTTCTGGAGCGAGGCACTCGGGTGGCCGCTGGTGTGGGATCAGAACCAGGAGACCGCGATTCGCTCGCCGGACGGCGGACCCAAGATCAGCTGGGGCGGTCTGCCGCTGAAGCCGAAGACCGGCAAGAACCGGGTGCATTTCGACATCGCGCCGCTCCCGGGTGGTGATCAGCTAGCAGAGGTCGAGCGCCTCATCTCGCTCGGGGCGAAGCGCGCCAGCGTTGGCCAAGGCCAGGCCAGCCGCGTGGCCATGACCGATCCCGATGGCAACGAGTTCTGCGTGCTGACTCCGCGATAGCGCCACCAGCTCCCCGCGCTGCTTGCCTCAGCCATCTCGCAGAGAGACCTTGTTCACTTTTCATTCATCTTTAAGCCGCTTATCAGTCATATTCCACCGATAGCTTGCGCGGGGCGCTAGGTGCCCGAAAGGCCGCCCGCGGCAAGATCAAGTGGAGGATGCGTTGGCTGAGGCCCGGTCCGTCGACCTGGTGACTGCCCTGGATGAGGCCTCACTCGGCCGCACCCACATGCGAGCGGTGATCGCCTCGGGCGTGGGGTTCTTCACGGACGCCTACGACCTCTTCGTCATCGGCATCGCCTCGTCGCTGATCACCAAGGAGTGGAGCCTCAGCTCTGGCCGGCTGGCCATCCTGAACAGCACGATGCTGGCCGCTGCCTTCCTCGGCGCGATTGTGTTCGGCCGCTACGCGGACAAGGTCGGCCGGAAGCGGGTCTACTGGCTCGTGGCTGCCGTGATGATCGTCGGCGCGCTTGGCTCGGCATTCGCCCCGTCGTTCTGGACGCTCATCGGCTTCAGGTTCGTCCTCGGGTTTGGCGTCGGCGGCGACTACCCCGTGAGTGCCGTGATGGTCAGCGAGTATGCCAACCGGAAAGACCGCGGGAAGCTCGTCGGCATGGTCTTCGGTACCCAGGCCCTGGGCCTGATCGTCGGCCCGCTCATCGCGCTGACGCTGCTCGGCTCCGGTACCAGCGACGACGTGGTGTGGCGGATTCTCCTGGGCCTCGGGGCGGTTCCGGCGGCCGCCGTTATCTACCTGCGGTGCCGGATGCCCGAGTCTCCACGCTACCGGGCGCACCGAGAATCCCTCAGCGCTGAGGCCGCTAGCGATGCGCAGGGTGCGGCAGTCAGGCCCGTGACCCCAGCGTCAGCCTCCGGGCTGCGGGCGTTCCTGACCAGCCGGCGCTGGCTGATGACACTCGTCGGAACGGCGGGCTGCTGGTTTCTGCTCGACTACGCCTACTACGGCAACACCATATCGACGCCGCAGATACTCGGCCTCATCTCTCCGCACGCTTCCACGACCGGCAAGATTGCCCTGCAGCTGGCGATCTTCGCGGTGGCAGCCGTGCCGGGCTACATCCTGGCGATCGCCCGCCTCGACAAGATCGGCCATCGCAAGCTTCAGCTCATCGGGTTCGCTTTCATGGCGCTCTGCTTCGTGATCATCGGGGCCGTGCCCGGCATGACCACGGCTATCGCCCCGTTCCTGATCGTCTACGGCGTCAGCTACTTCTTCACCGAGTTCGGCCCGAACATGACCACCTTCGTGCTGCCCAGTGAGCTGTACCCGGTATCGATGCGCACCACCGGGCACGGCATCTCCGCGGGCATCGGCAAGCTGGGCGCGTTCATCGGGGTCTTCCTGTTCCCGGTCCTGCAATCGTCGCTGGGGCTGCGGGGCACGCTCCTGCTGACGGGCGGGATCTCAGTGCTCGGGCTGATGCTGACGCTCGTGCTGCCCGAGCCGGCCGGGCGAAGCCTGGAAGAGCTCACGACGGACCGGACCGAGGATGCCAGCCGGCGGCCCGAGCTGGCCAGTCCGCTCCTCGCCAGTTAGTCCTGCCTGAGTACCGCGTACACATGTCTACGACGGATTCGGCCAGCCCAGCCCGCGCGCAATCAAGTCCGCGGCCTCGGCTGGCGTTCGGCCGCCGGTATCGACGCGAACTGCGCCAAGTTCCGCGCGCTCGAAGGCATCGTCATCGGCGATCGCCCGGTGAGCCTTCTGCTGCAGGAACTCGGCCGGCTGCCCGCGCAGCGGATCGCCGGGCTGAGACCAGCTGCCGCCGTCGCGCCGGGACATGATCCGGCGCGTCAGTTCAGGGCCGTCGGCGTGGAGCCGGCCCAGGGTCACTCTGGCCCCGGGCAGGGCCTGTATGTAGACCCGGAGGACTTCGTCACTCTCGATCGGGCCGGTCGCGATGAGGCGGGTGGCCCCGGCAGCGCGGTAGGTGCGCCACATGGCGGCGAGGTTGCCGGCCTTGAGGCGGTGGCGGCCGGGGTCATCGTCCGAGCCGGGGCGGATGAACCCGATCTGATCCAGATCGACGTAACCGGCGGTGCGGCCAGCGCGCACCTGCCGGACATACACCTCAAAGCCAACAGTGGACTTGCCCACGCCCGTCGGACCGCAGAGCAGCAGGACATCTCCGCCCGCTGGTCCCGTCTCAGCGGGTCGAGGGAGTTCGGCGGCGCCGAGGGCGGGGGCCGGGCCGGCGGGCACCAGCGATCCGTCGAAGCCCGGCCAGGAACCGCAGCTCTCGCGCACGAGCATGGCCACCTCGGCCGCGGCAACGCCGGTGGTGTCCACGCACACGTGGGCGAAGTCGCTGGTATCCATGGCCGTGGCCTCGCCCAGCGTCTGCCTGAGCAATTCGTCCAGGTCCTCGCCCGATCCGTATCTGCCGGTGAACCGGCGCGCGACCTCGTCCGGGTCGGCCCTCAGCCGGCAGACCGTCAGCTCGGCCGCCGGCATCAGCTCTGAGTACACGCCCGCGAGCGGGTCGACGACGCCGTTGACGATCACGCAGGCCGCGCCTGCGGCACGATAGCGAGGAATGAGGGCACCGACATTCTGGGCCTTGATTCGCTCGCGGCCGGGGTCGCCTGGTGGCGCCGGATAACACATGCAGAACTGGTCGCCGTCGGCGAAGGCGACGGGCACTCCCGCCTCGGCCAGCTCGGTGAAGAGCTGCCAGGAGACCGTGGATTTCCCGACCCCGGCCGGTCCGGTGATCCACAAAACCGGTACGAAACCCACGGCGACGATCCTCGGCAGCAGCCGTCTCCGGGTCAACTGGATTTAGGCGCGGGCCGGCGGCTAGCGCGAGCGGGGTGCGCTAGCCGCCTCGGCGTTCTTACTCGAAGCGCACCGACGCTGCCCCGGTGATGCGGCGCAGCAGTGGCAGCGACGAGATGATGACCAGGACCGCCGCGAGCAACCCGGCGCCCATCGTGAGGAAATAGGTGTGGCCAGGCACCGGGACGGGCGTGCCGGCCGGTGCAATCGCGCCCACGGTGAGCACCGCGATCCCGTAGGCCACGCCGGCGGCGATGATGGTGGCGCCGATGAGAGGCAGCATTGCCTCCAGCAGGACCACGCGGTAGAGCGTGGCCACCTGGGTGCCGGTGACGCGCAGCAGCGTGAACGGGCGCTTGCGCTCGACGAGGCTGCCGCCGACGGAAACCGCGAGGCTGCACCCGGCCACGATCAGCGTGAGGACGACCGCGGTGTAGATGAGCCGCTCGACCGTGTCGGCGATGATGGCCCTGGACTGAACAGCCTCGCCGAAGGTACGCGCGGCGGTTCCGGACTGCGAGAGGGCCGAGTGCGTGTCCAGGTAGGTCCGGACCTTTTCCAGCGTGGCTGCGCTGTCCGCCTTCACCAGGACCGCCTGCAGGTAAAGGCCGCTGACATTGGGCGACACGGCCGGACTCGAGGCGTTGGCGATGGGCTGGGTGCTGAACTGGGGGTTGTCGTCGAACAGGTTTCCGGCCGGGACAGAGACCTCGGTCCGGCCGGGCGCGCACTGGCCAAGCACGGCCAGTTCCCGCAGGCCGGCGCAGCTGATCATGCCATTGCCGGGACCGTTGCCCTCCTGGATGACGTTGCCATTCCCGTTCCCGCCGGGCCCGTTCCCGCCGGGCCCGTTCCCGCCGGGCCCATTGCCGCCGGGCCCGTTGCCGCCGGGCCCGTTGCCGCCGCCCTGGTTTCCCTGGCCGCCGCCTTGCCCGGCGGGCTTGGTCGGCGGCTCCTGCGACGGCGAGTAGATCGGGACGACCTTCGCGCCGCTGAACGCGCCGAGCCCGGCGAGCAACGTCTTGGCGGACTGCGGCGGCAGTCCCTCGAGGCCGATCCGCTGCAGTTCGTTCGCGGATCCGGCCAGCGGATTGACCGGAGCGGGGTTGCCGCCGCTGCAGTTGGCGTCGTTGCCGCAGACGGGAGATGAGGTGAATCCGTCGAGCAGCACGTTACTCAGCGCCGATGCCCTGGGGCTGGCCGAGATGTACTCGACGGCGGGAAGGATCCCGGCAACGACGGTGCCGAGGAAGACCGCCAGCACCAGCCCGCTCACCGAGCGGAACGCCACCTTCGGGTTGTCAGTCAGGCGGCGCGACGCCAGCAAGGGCGAGGCGCCGCTCCAGAACCAGCGCAGGAGCCGTCCGCCCTCCGCGGTCAGCCACGGACCACCGACCACCAGGCCGACCAGGATCACGATCAGACCGAAAAGCACGCCCGGCCCGATGTGGTTGTGGTTCGTGCTCGCTACCCCGAACATGAAGAGGACGAGACCGGCCACGAGCGGCGCCACCCGCCAGGCCGACGGCGGCGGCGGCGTCACCCGCCGGCTGACTCCGAGCGGCGATATGCGGATCCGCCGCAGGGCCAGGAGAGCCGCGATCGCCGAGGCCGCGGGCACTCCGATCAGCACGATCAGATAGCCCGCCGCGGTCGGGGTGACCTCATCGGAGAAGTACTTGGCGCTGGTGATGGCGGAGTCGGCCAGCAGCGGCTGCAGCAGCGTGAAAAACGCGATGCCCAGCAGCGTGCCGATCAGGGCGCTGACCGCGGCGTCCACCGAGGAGATGATGCCGATCTGCCGGTTCGTCGCCCCGACCAGGCGGAGCGCCGCATACCGTTCCTCGCGGCGGGACGCCGCCAGGCGCGTCGCCGTTCCGACGAGGATGAGGATCGGGAAGATGAACGCGATCGCCCCGACGACGAAGGCATCCCGGAAGTAGGCCGTCCAGATGTTCTTGCCGGTCGCGGTCGAGATGTTGCTCACCAGAGTCGTGGCCGGCATGGTCGCCAGCGCGGAGGGCGAGTAGCCCACGTAGACCACTAGCTCTTGCGGCCCGGTCAGTGCCTTCTGGCCGATGGTGCCGGCGAGCCTGCCGGGGAACCGGTCGGCGAGCTCGTCGGCCGGGACCGAGCGGATCAGCGCTGCCAGCGCGGGCGAGGCGTAGTACTGCCCGCTGGCCGGCAGCTTCGCGACGCCCGGCGGTACCGGCGCGCCGGGGCCGAGGGCGGCGACGTCGAGCCGCTCGATGGTCTGGCCCTGATACACGTCGTTGCTGTAGTTCCACAGCTCGGAGTTCGGCTTTGATGCGTAGTCGGAGGTCAGGATCTGACCCTGGGTCTGCTCCCACGCGGGCCGGTTGTTGGTCGTCTTGAACGCATTGAAGTCAGCGAGCACGCCCAGCATGATTGTGACGCCGATGGCCACGGCGACGGCCGTGACGAGCAGGCGCACGAACGGCTCACGGCCGCTGCGCAGGGTGAGGCGCATTCCGAGGCGGTACATCAGCGACTGACCTCTACCTCGGCGTCGGCGCGGTTGATGACCTTGCCGTCGCGAACCTGAACCTCACGGTCGGCGTAAGCGGCCACCCTGGCATCGTGGGTGACCAGGACGACCGTGGTGCCCTCCTCGCGGGCGACGCCCACGAGCAGTTCCATGACCATCTCGCCGGTCAGAGTGTCGAGAGAGCCGGTGGGCTCGTCGGCGAACAGCAGCTTGGGCTGGGCCACCACCGCGCGCGCCAGGGCGACGCGCTGCGCCTGGCCGCCAGACAGCTCGCCGGTCCGCCTGCCTCCGAGGCCATCAAGCCCCAGGCGCGGCAGCCAGGCGTCCGCCTTGGCGTAGGCGGCCTTGCGGTGCACCCGGTTGAGCAGCAACGGCAGGGCAATGTTGTCGGCCACCGTCAGCTCCGGCACGAGCTGGCCGAACTGGAACACGAAGCCGAAGGCCGTCCGCCGCAGTTCGGTTCGCCGGGTGTCGCTCAGCTTGTCGAGGCGCTGGCCGTCAAACCAGATCTCGCCCTTGTCGGGCGGGAAGATGCCGGCCAGGCAGTGCAGCAGTGTCGACTTGCCCGAGCCGCTCGGGCCCATGACGGCCAGGATCTCGCCGCGCTGCACCGCCAGGCTCGCCCCTGCAAGAGCCTGGGTCTGGCCGAACGAGCGGTACACGTCCCTGGCCTCGATAATGGCGCCGGGACTGAGCCGGCCACCTTGAACATCCAGCGTTGTCATGAGTTACGCACCATTTCTGCCAGGGCGTCTAGCCTGGCTGAAGTCACGTCGATCCATCGGAGATCGGCTTCAAGGTGGAAGAGGCCGTGGTCGGCCAGCAGCGTGTCCATGAGGCTGCCCGAGCGCTTGATCTCGGTCAGCTCACGCATGCGCTGAATGTGTGCGGTCCGCTGAGTGTCGAGGTAGGCCTCGGCCGGGCGGCCGAGCATGAGCGCGAGCACGACCTTCGAGAACAGCACCGTTTGCAGGTGCGGCTCGGGCTCGATCGGCTCGGTCAGCCAGGCGTCGAACTCCCTGGCCCCGGCCTCGGTGATGGCGTAGCGCTTGCGGTCAGGCCCTGCGCCCGGCTCTGCGTCTCCTCCGGTTACCTTGCCGTCGCGGGCCAGTCGGCCGAGCGTCGAATAGACCTGCCCGAACGGCAGGGGCTTACCCCGCCCGAAGAAGGCGTCGTAGTCGCGCTTGAGGTCATAGCCATGGCTGGGCTGCCGCTCGAGCAGACCGAGGAGAGTCAGGGGAACCACCGTCATGAGCGCAAGCATATACCCGATGTAGATACTGAGTGTATACGTCGGAGGGAGAATCCCGCGCCGAGCTTGCGCCCGACTCGGCCCGCCATCATCGATGACGCGGCTGACCTGCTGATACGCACCAGATGACCGGGATCGTCAGGTCGGCTGGAGGCTAGCCGATGTGGGCGAGTTCACCAAACTGGCCATCGCCGACGGCATCATGGGAAGCGATGACAAGCGACGGCGGGCACCGCTACCGGAGCGGCGAGACGGCCCTCATCGTTGCCGTGCCAGAGGTCGAGCCGCTGGTCGGGCGCTGGCGCCGCCAGTTCGACCCCGCGGCCGCGGCCGGGGTGCCCGCCCATGTGACGATCCTCGCGCCGTTCCTGGACGGCCGCCGCATTGACGCCAGCGTGATCTCGGGCTTGCGGACCCTCTTCGCCAGCCAGGGAGCGTTCGCGATCCGCTTCGCGCGCTGCGGGCGTTTTCCTGGCGTGCTGTACCTGGCTCCGGAGCCGGCCGAGCCGCTTGTCGCGCTGACCGGAGCGGTCGCCGGCGAGTGGCCTGAGGCGCCGCCCTACGCGGGCCAGTTCTCCGAGGTCATACCGCACCTGACCGTCGTTCACGGCCGGGACGAGGCCACGATCGACGCGATCGAGCCCAAGCTCGCCGCGGGCCTGCCGATCCTGGCCAGCGTCGAGGCGGTCCACCTGATCGAGTACACCGCGCATCGATGGCGGGAACGACAAGCGTTCGCCCTCGGTCGCCCCGCTGGCTAGTCGCGCGGCGGGTACACAAGCCCGTGTCAATGGGCGCCCGCTAAACGCGCAGAGAATCGCTTGAATATCTCCCGTGTACGATCCGGAAAGATACTCTGACCGGACAGTGAGCCTTTGCGATAAGCCACTGCTGGCGCGGGAGGACGCCTTTATGAGAATCAGCCAATATAAGAAAGCATTCCGGGGACGAAAACACCTGATAGCCGTTATGGCCGCGTCGGCGGCCTCGCTTCCGGCCCTGGCCGGCTCCATCCCGGCGGCGTCGGCCGCCAACACCGTGGCGCTCGTCGGCAACTCCTCGGTGATCGTGTCGGAAGGCCCGAATCACAGCCTGTGGTACTACTGGCAGGCGATCGGGGCCACGTCCTGGCATCGCGAGAAGGTCGCGGGCAACAACAGCACGTACGCTGCCCCATCGGTCGCCGAGGCCGGCAGCTCATCGGTGATCGCGGTGCAGGGCCGAAGCCACAGCCTGTGGTTCTACTGGCAGACCATCGGCACCAGGCCCTGGCACCGGGAGTACGTGGGGGCCTACGGCACGACGTTCTCGGCACCGTCGGTGGCCCGGGTCGGGAATTCCTCGGTGATCACCGCGCAAGGCCCGAATCACAGCCTGTGGTTCTACTGGCAGACCATCGGCACCAGGCCCTGGCACCGGGAGTACGTGGGGGCCTACGGCACGACGTTCTCGGCACCGTCGGTCGCGCCGGTCGGGAATTCCTCGGTAATCGTGGCGGAGGGCCGCAAGCAGAGCCTGGACTTCTACTGGCAGGCAATCGGCTCCAAGCCGTGGAATAAGGAACTCGTCGCCGGCAAGGGCTCGACGTACTCGGCGCCATCGGTTGCCCAGTCGGGCAGCTCGTCGGTGGTCGCGGCCCAAGGCCCCAGGCGCTCGCTGGAGTTCTACTGGCAGACGATCGGCGCGACGCCGTGGAATCCGGAGCTGGTCGCGGGCAAGAGAACCACGTACTCCGCCCCGTCGATCGCGCAGGTCGGCAACTCGAGCGTGGTCGTCGCGGCGGGCAAGCTCGACAGCCTCGACTACTACTGGCAGGCGATCGGCGCGGCGCCGTGGCATCCGGAGAGCGTGGCCGGCTTCGGCAGCACCCACTCCCAGCCGACGGTTGCGTGGGCGGGGAGCTCCTCGGTCGTATCGGCGGAAGGCCCGGAGCGCAGCCTGCAGTTCTACTGGCAGACGATCGGCGCCAAGCCGTGGAACCCGGAGCTCGTGGCGGGCAAGAACACCACCTACGCGCCCTGATGGTGACGACGGCCCCGCTTCCAGGGGCCGTCGTCCACACTGGCTGCATGACCGCGCTCGATCAGGCCCGGCAGCGGATCGCCGCCCGCCCGCCAGCGCCGCGAATCCTCGCCCACCTCGAAGATCACTACGGCATCAGCGTCTCCGGCCTCACCCGGCTTGACCTGGGCGTGTACCGGGCCGAGCGCCGTGACGGCCCGGAGTGGGCGGTGCGGATCTTTCCGGCCGTCAGGCCAGCGGCCGCGACGGCGGGTGATGCCGAGATCCTCGGGTTCCTCGCGGAGCAGGATTTTGGCTCGGAACGAGCTGCCGCCGCGGAGCCGTTGTCCGTCATCGACGGTCAGGCCATGCTGGTGACAGAGTTCGTCGCGGCCGGACCGCGCTCCGAGCGTGCGGCCGCGATCCGTGCCGCCGGCGGTCTTCGCCGGCTGGGGGAGATGCTCGGCCAGCTAGCGTCGATGCCCGCCGACGGCGGGGCGCTGGCCCGGCCCGGCGGCTGCTGGCACCACCTGGCGGACGGCAGCCCGGCCGAGGAGATCGAGGCCGCGCGGGCGCTGCTGGCCGAGCGTGAGGAAGCCGCGCGGCCAGCGGATCGTGACGGCTACGAGGCGCTGTGGACCGCGATTTCTGATGTGGACGGAGGCGACGGGCTGCCCGAATCCCTCATTCACCCGGATTTCGTCCTGGCGAACGTGATCGACTCACGCGATCGCGGCATGGTGGTCGTGGACTGGGCCGGCGCGGGCAGGGGACCGCGGCTGTGGCCGCTGGCGTTTCTGCTCTACGCGGAGGCCGCGAAGGATGTCCGCCGGATCGGCCGCGTCATCGACGGGTACCGGGGGCAGGTCGCCCTGGAGCCGGAGGAACTGGCCCGGCTCGCGCCGATGATGCTCGCCCGGCCGGTCGTCCTTGCCGTCTGGAGCCGCTGCCTCGGCCGGATCGGTCTCGAGGAGGCCACGCGCGCAGTCGCCATGCACCGGGCCGTGGTCGATGCTGCCGCCCCGTACGCCAGAGCGTTGCTCTCCGCTTAGCCTGGCTTGCGCGCAATGAGGATGTCCCGCACGATCGCCTGGTCCACGCGGTGCCTGAAGCTCAGGTACGGCGGCCCGTCGAGCGGCTCCAGCCCGGCCGCGGCCAGCACCGTGGCTGCGTCCTCGCGTCGTGCCACCAGCGTGTTCCAGGCGACGCCGATGGCCCCGCCCTCGCGCAGCAGCGCGGCCCACCCGGGGACGGCCAGGGCGAGCAGGTCGAGCGGCCTGCGGGCGAGGCCGGCGTCGGCGGTCCGGCTCCCGTGCTGCACGCCGTAAGGCGCGTCGGTGACCACCGCGTCGAAGCTGGCCGGCCGGAAGAACTCCGCCGCCTGCGTCGTATCCGCGTTCACTAGGTCGATGTGCTGGGTGACCCCGGCTTTGTAGTCGTCTTTGGCCGCGGCCAGGCTGACCTGAAGACGCCTGCCGATGACCTTCCCGTTGCGCCGGACCGGGCCGTCGTAGCCGCAGTTGTGCTTGATCCGCTTGCGCTTCAGCCAGGTCTTCATGAAGGCCGAGTACGCCTCGAAGTCCCGGCGGTCGGTGTCCAGGCCGGCCGCGTCGTAGCCGTACATCAGCGCCTGATTCAGCGTCGTGCCCCGGCCGCAGAGCGGGTCGAGAACGGCGAGCTGGCGGCTGGTCATCCCGGCCGCGAAGGCCGAGGAGAGCACGGTCACGTTCAGCAGCAGCTTGGTGAACTGCTCGTTCGTCTTGCCCTGGTACTTCTGGATCGTGATCAGATCGTCGTCGTACCGGTCGAGCCGGCGCAGCTCGACCGGCCGGAGCAGCTCGCCCTCCAGCTCGAAGAGCGCGAAGCCGACCGAGAGGTTGGCCAGGTACGCGGCAGCGTCGTTCCCCATATTGGTGGCCTCGAACGTCAGGTAGGGCACGCCGCCGATCGTGGTCTCGGCGATCTCGCTGATGGTGCCGCCGAGGACGGACTGGCTGAAGATCTCGAGCTCAGCCCGCGCCAGACTGGCCGACGCCTCGGCGTAGACCCGGTTGGCCGACGGCAGGATCAGCAGTGCGTACCTGGCCACCCGCTCATCGTGTCAGTCGCTGGCGGTCCGCAGCGGCGGGCTCGTGGATAAGGGCGCCCGAGGTCCGGGCCAGGAACTCGGCGTAGGTGTCGGGAGCTGCAGAGCCGAACACGTACCGGTCGGGGTCGAGCCGAAGCTCGAGCATCCGGCGCTGGGCGTAATTGCACTCCGCGACGATGCTGGCGAGTCTGCTGGCGATTCGCCGGACTGGTGACTGGCTGTGATCGGTGCTCATATATCCAGCATGAGCGGGCGGCCCGGACGGCGACAGTGGCAGTACCGTCACTAGGGCTGGGCGTGGCCTGCGAGGTGTTCGGAATCGACCGGACCGATGACGGCCTGCCCGCCTACGACTTCGCCGTCGTGGCCGGTGAGCCGGGCACCCTTCGGTCGGAGGCCGGTTTCACGCTCCAGACCGACTCTGGCCTGGAGCGGCTGCGGGCTGCGGACCTGGTAATTGTTCCTGCTCACGCCGACCACCGCTGCGACCGCGGCGACTGGCCTCCGGCCCTGCTGGCCGCCCTGCGGGACGTCGTGGACCGGGGCGCCCGGGTGCTGAGCATCTGCTCGGGCGCGTACATCCTGGGCGCGGCCGGCCTGCTGGATGGCCGGTCCTGCACGACGCACTGGCGCAAGGCCCGCGAGCTCGCCGTTATGTATCCCGCGGCCAAGATCGACCCGAAGGTCCTCTATGTGGACGCGGGGGAGATCATTACCAGCGCCGGGACGGCCGCCGGGATCGATGCCTGCCTGCACCTGGTCCGCAAGGAGCAGGGCGGCCGGGTCGCCAATGCCATCGCCCGCCGCATGGTGGTGCCGCCGCAGCGGGACGGCGGCCAGGCACAGTTCGTCGAGCGCCCGGTCGCCGAGCCCGCCTGCGACACGCTGGCCGAGGTGCTGGAGTGGATGGTGCGGCACCTCGATCAGCAGGTCTCCGTCGGCCAGCTGGCCGAGCTGGCGGCGATGTCGCCTCGTACCTTCGCCCGGCGGTTCGTGCAGGAAACCGGGACTACGCCGCAGCGCTGGCTCATCGGGCAGCGGATCCTGCTCGCCGAGCAGCTTCTGGAGGACAGCGACCTGACGGTCGACGCGATCGCCGACAGAGCGGGCTTCGGCAACGCGACGGCGCTGCGGCACCACTTCCGGGCCTGGCGGGCGACGACCCCGCACGCTTACCGCAGGCTGTTCCAGGAAAGCTCGGCGTCGTCGTGAGGCAGATCACAATTGGCTTGAGGCGTGAGGTACGACTGCAATCCATGGATTTTTCGGGCCGATCTCCAAGTAAGGTCCTGATGTGCGTGCAGGGAAGCAGTATTCGGCTGGTCCTGGCCTAGCCGGGCCGGACGGATCGCCGGATCCGTCAGGGCCGGCCGTTTCGCGTCCTGACGAGGCCGAGGATCGCGCCGGCAGGCGTCCGGCGGGCCACTGGTGGCGGGCCGGGGCGTGGGTGATCGCGGCCATCGGGCTGTTCGCGTTCCTGCTGCGTATCTCGCTGAGCTACCACATGGACTCAGACGGCGCCAACAGCGCCCTGCAGGCCTGGGACATGCTCCACGGCCACATCCTGCTGCACGGCTGGATTATCGGCGACGCGACCTATTACACGTTCGAGCTGCCGCTGTACGCGCTGGTCGAGCTCTTCATGGGCCTGCACAGCCTCACGATCCACGTCGGCTCGGCGATCACGTACCTGATCGTGGCGATCTGCGCGATCGCCGTGGCCAGGACCGGCAGCCGCGGCCTGTCCGTGGTGGCGCGCACCGGCATCGTGATCGCGATTCTCGCCGCGCCGCTCCTGGCCTCCGATGGCGTGTCGATCCTGCTGGAGAAGCCCGACCACACCGGGACCGCGGCGATCTTGCTGGTGTGCTTCCTGCTCATCGACCGGGCCCTCGGCTGGAAGTACACCGCGCCGCTGATCGGCCTGATCCTGTGCCTGGGGCAGATCGGGGACGCGACGGTCGAGTACGTCGCCGTGCCGGTGATCTTCCTGGTCTGCGCGGGTCACGCCCTATTCGAGCGCAAGCTCAGGTCGGCCGACTCGGCGGTGGCGCTGGCCGCCCTGGTCTCGGTGCCGGTCGCGCTCGGGCTCCGCTCGCTCATGGTCCACCTGGGCGGGTACCTGATGATCGCCCCGCGCAACGGCCTGGCATCCTTCTCGCGGCTGGGCCACAACTGGTCCCTGACCGTGCACGGGATCCGGATGCTGTACGGCGCGCTGCCGGTCACGGGGGCCCCGCTCGGCCAGATCGGCATCGACTTCGGGTTCGCCTGCCTGGCGGCCGCGGGCGTCGGCTTCCTGCGGGTGCTCGTGACCTGGCGAACCGCCAGCCGGGCCGAGCATCTGCTGTGCGTGACGATCGTGGTCAACATCGCGGCCTATCTGTTCTCCAGCCTGCCGGTACCCACCAACTCCCGTGAGATGGTCGCGGTCGTGCCCTGCGGCGCGATCCTCGCGGCCAGGGCCTTCGTGCCCGCCCGGATCACGGGGGCGCTGCGCGCCTGGACGGCGGTGGCCGTCGCCGGCGCGGTCGCGCTGGTGCCGCTGATCACCGCCGCCACGGTGCCGCCGCAGTCGTCGGCCGCGGTCGGCCTGGCCGCGTGGCTCGAGGCTCACGGGCTGACCTACGGCATCGGCGGTTACTGGGACGCCTCGGCCGTCACGGTGGAGTCGGGCAACCGGGTCCAGGTGCGCGCGGTCCGGATCCGGTACAACGGCGTCGCGGCCTATGACTGGGAGACGGTCGGCTCCTGGTACAACCCGGCGCAGCACAAAGCGCTGTTCGTCATCGCGGACTCGGTCAAGAAGCCGACTCTCACCTACATCTCCATCCACCAGTTCGAGCGCTGGCTCGGCAAGCCGGCGGCCGTCGACGTGGTCGCGGGCCGCTACGTGCTGATCTACAAGCACAACGTGCTGCTGAAGGTTCAGCAGGAGCAGCAGTCACTGCCCAGCGGAGTCCAGGGCTCCGGCTCCTGAGCCTCCCGGGCCTGGTGAATGCCCCGCAAACCAGCAGAGCCGTGAGGTTGGTCGCGGCCCTGGATGATCCGACGATCGGCCCCCGGCTGACCTGCGGTCCGCGTACGGTTGGCAAGTCCCAGGCGCCCGGCGCACGGGGGGCGCACGCGTTACGGGCGGCTCCGCACTCGCGGACCTGCCAGGTCACGGAACGCCTGGACGCGCGTGGGTGGCATGTTCGCCCGGGGGATCAGACGCCGTAGGCTGGCGGCACTCCGTTCGGCCGGAGAGCCGCCAGCCAGCGGAGCGACCTAGCCTGTCCCCCCTGGCCGGCGGCGGTAGACGAAGTAGATGCGGTCCGCCTCGTCGCTGACCTTGCCGTCGTCCAGGTCCGCCTCTGCCACGAGGTCAAACCGGGGCGCGAGGGCGTCGCGGATCCGCCGGAGCGGGACGCCGAGCTCGTAGATCCGCTCGTGATGCAGCCGGTAGCGATCGTCCTCCAGGTGCTCGAAAATCCGCGTCTCCCAGAGGGACAGGTCTCCGCCGCCCGGCCGCACCGTCATCAGCACGAGGTTCTCGTCGAACTCGTCCATGTAGGGCGGCGCGCCGTGCAGGCCCTGCAGCCGGCCGGCGGTGTTCACGTCGAAGATGAACACGCCGTCGTCGGCCAGGTGCTCGTGCACCCGGTCGAAGAGCGCAAGCCAGGCGTCAAAGGCGGGCAGGTGATTGAGCGTGTCGAAGACGCAGATCACCACGTCGAACCGGGCCGGGAGCGAGAACGCCGTCATGTCGGCGCGGACGAGCTGGGCCTCCGGAACGCGCTCGGCCGCGATCGCCAGCATCTCCTGGGAGCGGTCGAGCCCGGTGACGCTGATGGCCGGCGCGAGGCCCGCCAGGATCGCACCGGTGCCGCAGCCCAGCTCGAGCAGGGTCCTGGCGCCCGGCCGGTACCTGCTGATGTAGGTCTGCACCCGCACGATCTCGTCGAACCGATCGCCCATGATCCGGTCATAGAACCGCGCGAAGCGCGCGTAGTCGGTCATGCCAGGCTCTGCTCGATGTCGGCAATCAGGTCCCCGACCGGCTCGACTCCGACCGACAGCCGGATGAGCCCGTCGGGTGCGGACTCGGCTGGCCACCGGCCACGCCGTTCCCAGCTTGACTCGACGCCGCCGAAGCTGCTGGCCGGGACGATCAGGCGGGCGGCGGCGATGACGGCGTCCGCTGCGTCCAGTCCGCCGTCCACCTCGAACGAGAGCAGCGGGCCGAAGCCGCGCGGCATCTGGGCGCGCGCCAGCTCACGCGTCTGCGCCGCCACGCCCGGGTAATGCACGGCCGTGACCCGCGGATGGCCGGCCAGGAACTCGGCGACCGCCTGCGCGCTCGCGGACTGACGCTCGATCCGCAGCGGCAGCGTCTTCAGGCCGCGCAGCGCCAGCCAGCTCTCGACCGGGCCGGCGATCCCGCCGCCGAGTGTCCGCCAGCTGCGCAGGTCGCCCAGCAGCTGCTCATCGCGGGTCAGTACCGCTCCCATGATCAGGTCGGAGTGGCCCGAGGCCGATTTGGTGAGCGAGCAGAGGGAGGCGATGGCGCCGAGGTCGAGCGGTTGCTGCAGCAGGCCGGTGGCAACGGTGTTATCGACGATCATCGGGGCGTCTGCGGCTTCCGCCAGGCGGCCGAGCGCGCGGAGGTCGGCCACCCGCAGCAGCGGATTCGTCGGCGTCTCGGCCCACAGCACGGCGGGACCGCGGCGCAGCTCACGCCCGACCTGGTCGAGGTCCAGGAGGTCGACGAGCACGGGCTCGGCCCCGTGCGGGCGCAGCTGGGCGGCCAGCACGCGCGCGTTGTAGTAACCGTCGGCCGGCAGCACGATCCGTTCCCGGTCGCGCGCGAGCGCCAGCATGAGCGCCATCGAAGCCGCCTGGCCGGAGCTGAAGACGACGGCGTCGGCGTTCTCCATCGAGCCCAGGGCGCGTTCGAGCGCGGTCCACGTCGGGTTGCCGCTGCGGGCGTAGACCAGTCCGTCGGCGGGATCGCCCTGCGAGGCGAAGATGCTGGCGAGCGCCGGCGGCGGCACCACCGGCTCGCCGGCCGCGCGCTGGGTGGCGGCGTGGATGAGCGCCGAATCTCGCGACACCTGAGGGAGATCGGTCAATTCACTGCGTCCTCTCGCCACTGCCGGCCGTCATCCGACTACGCCACGGCCGACCGTAGCAGGCCTGGCGTTGCGGCCCGTTCCCGCCCAGAACGGCAGCTCCGCCGCGATCAGGCGAGCGAGCGCGGCTCGGGCAGCGGTGCCTCGAATCCGGCGGCGAGCGCGCGGAGGGCCTCATCCAGGTAGACCGTGAGGTCCGCGTCGGCGCGGTCGACCCAGCGGTCGTAGGCGGCGCGGCAGACGGCCAGCGTCGCCCGGCCGATAGCCAGGGGGATCAGCGCATCGCCACGCTGGCCGAGCCGGCTCGCGGCGAAGTCGCTGACCGCGCGTTCCCACGCGTCGTAGTGCTGTGCCGCGCTTGCCTGCAGGGCGGGGACCGAGCCGATGAGGTTCATCCGGGTGCGCAGTTCGGGGACATCCTCGGCCCGGTAGCGGTTCGCGCCCACGACTACCTGGCGGATCGCCGCCATGAGAGGGAAGTCAGCGGGCACGGCGGCAAAGGCGGCGCGCAGCGCGCGGACCTCGCCGTCAAAGGCGCTCCACAGGACGTCGGCCTTGGAGTCGAAGTAGCGGAAGAACGTCCGCCTGCTCACCCCGGCGGCCGCCGCGATCCGCTCGACCGTAGTCTCCTCGAACCCAGCCGTGCTGAACAGTCGCAGCGAGATCAGCTCGAGCTCACGCGCGCTGGTCCCGGGCGGCCGGCCGCGCCGGCTGCCTGCCGCGGCGTCCTTGTCACCTGCCCGCATTCCCGCATTCGCTCCCGTGGGTCTTGATTACGTCACAGGGTGACGATTAATGTACTCCCTATTCGTCACACCGTGCCGAAACTAAGGAGGGCCTCATGGCCGACGGCGCCACCGAACTGCTTGACCCGCCCGCCGACGAGATCGCCGACGCCCTGCCGGACGAGGTCATCGCGGCCGACCTGCTGGTTGAGGAGATCTCGATCGACGGCATGTGCGGTGTCTACTAACACCCTGACCCAGGGCATCGACCTGGACGCGGCCTGGCAGCTGCATCCGCAGGTGTCGGTGCGGCCCGAGCGTTTCGGTGCGCTGCTCTACCACTTCGGTACCCGGCGCCTGTCGTTCCTGAAGACACCGGCGCTGCTCGCCGTCGTGAACTCGCTGGCCAGCCAGCCAAGCGCCAGGGCGGCATGCGCCGCGGCGGGCGTGACCGGCGCTGAGCTGCCCGCGTACGCCCGCGCCCTGGCCACGCTCGAGGCCAGCCAGATGATCTGCTCCCGAGGTCCGGCATGACCGCGCAGCCCGGCTCGCTGGTGCAGGAGTTCAAGTTCGGCCTGGCCGCGCCCATCTGCCTGACCTGGGAGCTCACGTACGCCTGCAACCTGTCCTGCGTGCACTGCCTGTCGAGTTCTGGCCGCCGCGACCCGCGCGAGCTGAGCACGGATGAGTGCAAGCGCGTGATCGACGAGCTGGAGCGGATGCAGGTCTTCTACGTCAACATCGGCGGCGGCGAGCCGACGGTCCGCCCGGACTTCTGGGAACTCGTCGACTACGCCACGGCCCATCACGTCGGCGTCAAGTTCTCCACGAACGGCGTCAAGATCACCCCCGACGTCGCCGCCAGGCTGGCCGGCAGCGACTACATCGACGTGCAGATCTCGCTGGACGGTGCGACCGCCGAGGTCAACGACGCGGTCCGCGGCCCCGGCTCGTATGCGACCGCGCTGCGCGCCATGCGGCATCTGGCTGACGCCGGATTCCGGGGCTTCAAGATCTCGGTGGTGATGACCAGGCAGAACGTCGGCCAGCTGGACGCCTTCAAGGAGATCGCCGACCGGTTCGGCGCGCAGCTGCGGATCACCAGGCTGCGGCCGTCGGGCCGCGGGGCCGATGTCTGGGACGAGCTGCACCCGACGGCCGGCCAGCAGCGCCAGCTCTACGACTGGCTGCTGGCGCACGGCGAGAGCGTGCTGACCGGCGACTCGTTCTTCCACCTGGCCGGTTACGGCGAGGGCCTGCCCGGCCTGAACATGTGCGGTGCCGGGCGCGTCGTCTGCCTGATTGACCCGGTCGGGGACGTATACGCATGCCCGTTTGCCATCCACGACGCGTTCCTGGCGGGCAGCGTCCGTGACCGCGGCGGGTTCGCGGAGGTATGGCAGAGCTCCGAGCTCTTCGGCCGGCTGCGCGGCGAGCAATCGGGCGGGGCGTGCACGTCGTGCTCGGCCTTTGATGCCTGCCAGGGCGGCTGCATGGCGGCCAAGTTCTTCACGGGCCTGCCGCTCGACGGCCCAGACCCCGAGTGCGTGCGCGGTCACGGCGAGCGGGCGCTGGCGACCGCCGGTTACGGTCCGGTTCCGCGGCCGTCCGGCGACCATTCCCATCGGGGTCGCCCGCACGGTCGGCCGGTCCCGGTCACGATCGGGATGGGCCCGCCCGGCGCCGAGCTCGTCCAGCGCGGCGTGCCCGACCGGGCCTGCGACCAGAGTCCGCTGGCCGGCTTCCGGCCGTCCGCGGCCGGGTAGCAAAGCGCAGATGTACCTCACCGATAGTTCGCGGTGACCGGGGCCGGCCGCGTGGCGATCGTCACCGGTGCCGCCCGCGGCATCGGTGCCGCGACCGTGCGCGCGCTCGCCGCCGACGGCTGGTCGGTGCTGGCGGTGGACCGCGCGGCCGATGATCCGGCGCTCCCCTACCCGCTGGCCGGAGGCGCGGATCTGGCCGCGGTCACGCAGGAGGCCGCGAAGCTGGCGAGCGGGCCCGGGCGGGTGGCCGCCTGCACCGCGGACGTGCGCGACCAGGCGGCACTGGCCGGTGCGGTGGCCGACGCCGAGCAGAGGTGGGGCGGGCTGGATGCCGCCATCGCGTGCGCGGGCGTCATCGCCGGGGGGCGGCGCCAGTGGGACGTGCCCCCCGAGCAGGAACAGGCGGTGCTCGACGTCGACCTTGGCGGCGTTCTCAACCTGGCCAGGGCCGCGGTGCCGGCCCTGCTGCGCCGGCCCGAGCCGCGCAGCGGCAGGTTCCTGGCCGTGGCCTCCGCCGCGGCCACGAGAGGTCTGCCGATGCTCGCCGCGTACTGCGCCGCGAAGGCGGGCGTGGCCGGGCTGATCCGAGCGCTGGGGGTCGAGCTCGGCCCGACCGGCGTCACCGCCAACGCGGTCAGTCCGGGCTCGACCGATACCGCGATGCTGGCCGAGAGCGCGCGGTTGTACGGGCTGCCGGGCCCGGCGGACTTCGCCAGCTCGCAGCCCGCCGGACGGTTGCTTGCCCCGGAGGAGATCGCGGCCGTGCTGGCGTTCCTGGCCGGACCGGCTAGCGGCGGCATGACCGGCGCCGTCGTTCCGGTGGATGGCGGGCTGGCGCTGTGACCGCGGAGCGGTCCCAAGCGGGCGGGGCCGACCCGCCGCTGCCCGCCGGTTTCCGCATCGAGCTGGACCCCGATACCCGGCAGCTGACCGAGGCGATCCTGTTCGGCGGCTCCCCGGCGAGGGCCATGAAGCTGTCCGCCGCGGGCTGCCGGGCGCTCGGCGAGCTGCGGGCCGGCCCGGTGCGATCGGCGGCTGCCGGGGTGCTGGCCAGGCGCCTGACCGACGCCGGGCTCGCGCACCCGCGCCCGCCGGCCGCACCCGCATCCGCCGCAGACGTCACCGTCCTGATCCCGGTACGCGACCGGACCAGGATGCTGGACCAGTGCCTGACCGCGCTCGGCCCGGCCTATCCGGTGATCGTGGTGGACGACGGCTCGGCCGACCCGGACGGGGTCGCCGCGGTGGTCGCCCGCCACCACGCGACCCTGGTGCGCAGGCAGGCCAGCGGCGGCCCCGGGATGGCCCGCAACGACGGGCTGGCCGACATCGGCAGCGAGCTGGTCGCGTTCCTGGACAGTGACTGCGCGCCCCCGCCCGGCTGGATCGACCGCCTCGCCGCGCACCTGGCGGACCCGCTGGTCGGCGCCGTCGCCCCGCGCGTGGTCGGGGCGCCGGGCGGCGCCTGCCCGCAGACCGCCGCCGGCCGGTACGAGGAAGCATGCGGCAGCCTGGACCTCGGGCCGCGCGAGGCCCGGGTCGTGCCGGGCAGCCGGGTGGCCTACGTGCCCACCGCGGCCCTCCTGGTCCGCCGGGCGGCGCTGGAGGCGGCGGCCGGCGGCCGGCCGGTGTTCGATGCGGCGCTGCGCTACGGCGAGGACGTCGACCTCATCTGGCGGATGCACGATTCCGGCTGGCGGATCCGGTACGAGCCCGCCGTCCGGGTGGCGCACCGCGGCCCGCAGAGCTGGGCGGACCTGCTCGCCCGGCGGTTCCGGTACGGGACGTCCGGGGCCCCGCTGGCCCGCCGCCATCCGGGCCGGCTCGCGCCGCTTGTGCTTCAGCCCTGGCCGGCCCTGACGGTGGCCGCCATCCTGGCCCGGCGGCCGGTGGCCGCCGCGGCGGCCGCGACGGCGGGCTGGCTGACGCTCAGGAATACGGTCCGCAGCGCGGGGCTGCCCGCTGGCGGCGTGGCGGCCGCGACGGCGACCGCGGTCCGCCAGACGGGGCTCGGCATCGGCCGGTACGCGACGCAGTTCGCCGCGCCCGCGCTCGCCGTCGCCCTGACGGCCCGCGGGCGCCGCGTGCGGGCAGCGGCGCTATCGCTGCTGCTCGCGCCGGCCATCGATGCCTACCAGCGGCGCAAGCCGGGCCTGGACCCGGTCCGGTTCGGGCTGGCGCACATCGCCGACGACATCGCCTATGGCGCGGGCGTCTGGGCAGGCTGCGCCCGCGAGCGGACACTGGCCCCGGTGACTCCCCTCATCGCCTGGCGGCCGCTGCGCGTGACGAGCCCTGGCAACCTCGAAAGGAACGCCCCCGATGGCCAGCACCTGGTTTGAGTCGATAGCCGAGGCCCAGCGCCGCGCGAAGAAACGGCTGCCAGCCTCGGTCTACGCCGCGCTGCTGGCGGGCGCCGAGCGCGGTCAGACGCTGGCCGACAATGTGGCGGCCTTCGCGGAGCCTGGCTTCGCCCCGCACGTCGCGGGTCATTCCGCGCAGCGCGACCTGGCCACGACGGTGCTCGGCCAGCCCGTATCGTTGCCGGTGATCATCTCGCCGACCGGCGTCCAGGCGGTGCACCCCGACGGTGAGGTCGCGGTCGCCCGCGCCGCTGCCGCGCGCGGCACCGCCATCGGGCTGAGCTCGTTCGCCAGCAAGCCGATCGAGGAGGTCGTCGCGGCGAACCCGCAGACGTTCTTCCAGATCTACTGGTGCGGCAGCCGGGAGAACATCCTGGCCCGGCTCGAGCGCGCGAAGACCGCCGGCGCGGTCGGCGTCATCCTCACCCTCGACTGGACGTTCACGCACTCGCGCGACTGGGGCAGCCCGCACATCCCCGAGCGCGTCGATCTGCGGACGGCGCTGCGGCACGCGCCCGAGGTACTGCGCCGGCCGCGCTGGCTCGCCGCGTACGCCCGGACACGCAAGCTGCCCGACCTGACCGTGCCGAACATGGCGCTGCCGTACGGGAAGCCGCCCACCTTTTTCGGCGCCTACGGCGAATGGATGCAGACCCCGCCCCCGAGCTGGGCCGACGTGGCGTGGCTACGCCAGCAATGGGACGCCCCGTTCCTGCTCAAAGGCGTGATCAGGGTGGATGACGCTAAGCGGGCGGTGGACGCCGGCGTGAGCGCGATCTCGGTATCCAACCACGGCGGCAACAACCTGGACGGCACCCCGGCCACGATCCGGGCGCTGCCGGCGATCGCCGGGGCCGTCGGCGGCGAGATCGAGGTGCTGCTGGACGGGGGCGTGCGCCGGGGCAGCGACGTGGTCAAGGCGCTGGCCCTCGGAGCGCGCGCGGTCATGATCGGCCGGGCGTACCTGTGGGGGCTGGCCGCCGCCGGACAGGGCGGGGTCGAGAACGTCCTGGACATTTTGCGGAACGGGATCGACTCGGCGCTGCTCGGGCTCGGCAAGTCCGCGGTGTCCGAGCTCAATCCGGGCGACCTGGTCATCCCCCCGGACTTCGCCCGCAGGCTCGGCGAGTAAGGCCGTTACGCCGTGACCTCAACCGGCTGCCAGTCCGGCTCGGTGCCGATCGTCAGCTCCCGCGTCCGCATCGGCACGATGCCGGGCGGGTTGTAGATGTAGATCCCCGGCCCGCTGCGGGTGTTCTTCACGTAGGCGATGTAGAAACCGCTGGGCGAGTGCACCGCCTCGTAGGCGCCGGGCAGCACCGGCGCGGACGTGACGGTCATGTTGATGCCCTGGTAGGTGCAGTGGCCCGCGTGGCACCGCTCCTGGGTGGTGAGTGCGTCCTGGTAGTAGAGCGGGTTAATCGGATACCAGTCCGGGTCGATTTGCTGGACTGGCCTGGCCTTCTCGTTCTCCGCGCTCGGGAACCCGTTCCGGTAGTCAGACTGGGCCGGGAAGCCGAGCAGGTCCAGGCACGACCGGTTGGCCGGGCACGCGGGCGCGGTCGCGCCCTGGAAGATGATGAACGAGCCGTGGGTGTCGCCATTGGGGGTCCAGGTCCACGCGACCGCGCCCGGGAGCGCCGTGACCTTGATCTGCCGCCTGGTCGGAGCCTCGGAGTGATACGGCGTGCTGAACGTCGCGAACTTGCGCGTCACCGTGTCGTACCTGGTCAGGTAGCCGTACTTGACGCCCCGCTTCGTCTTGACGAACGCGAGGTAGCGGCCGTTCGGCGACCAGGACGGCCGGGAGTCGGTGTAGCCGGGCGCCTGGTCGGTGATCCGCGCCTTGTGGCTGCCGTTGGCGTTCATGACCCACAGGTTGCCGCGGTCCAGGTAGGCGATCTGCTGGCCGTCGGGTGACCAGCGCGGGCCGGCGTCATGACCGCCGGCGGTCAGTCTGACGATGGTCCCGCCTGGGGTCGTGCTCTCCGGGTTGATCGTGTAGATGTTGCCGCCGCGCACGAACGCGATCAGCCCGTCGGCGCCGGGGTAGGCCGCCTGGGCCGTCCCGGCCAGCCCGGTCGCGAGCAGGCCCGCCGCCGCCAGTGTCGTCAGTCCTGCCGTCCACCGTCGCATGCCGGCCTCCACCCCACGTCCACCAGGCTGGAGGCAGCATAGCGGCGCGCCTTTGTCCGGGCGAGCGGCGGCTCACCTGGTTCGTCCGCGAGGCGTGGCCGTCGCCAGCCACCGGGACCACGTGCACCGAAGGCGAGCTGGCCGAGCGCGAGGTGCTCCGGCTGACCGTGGCCTCGGATCGGCTGGTGCTGTTCGGCGACGGGGTCGAGTCGGACCCGATCACGCTGACCTGGGGTCAGACGGTCGCGGTCGGACTGGCCGGGCAGACGCTGCGGCTTGTCCGGTGAGCCGGGCCCGCCGCAACCCGTGACAGTTGTCATATCCAGGTCGTGACTGGCGCGTCTGCAAACGGTCACCTTGCGCTGCAAGTATGGGGCCATGACAGTTACTGATACTGAAGCAGGGACGTGGCCTGCCAGCGGCGCGGCGCCGCTAGCCGTCAGCCTGACGGGGATCCACAAGAACTTCGGGCACGTCCAGGCCGTCAAGGGCGTCGACCTGCAGATTGAGTCGGGTGAGATCGTTGCGATCCTCGGCCCCAACGGCGCGGGCAAGACCTCGACCATTGACATCATCCTCGGCCTCTCGCACCCGAACGCCGGCGAAGTCACCGTCTACGGCATGACCCCGCGCAAGGCCATCTCCAGGGGCCTGGTGTCGGCGGTGATGCAGACCGGCGGGCTGCTCAAGGATCTGACGGTTGCCGAGACGGTTGAGTACACCGCGAGCCTGTTTGCCCAGAGCCAGAGCCCCAAGGAGGCGCTGGCCCAGGCGGGGATCTCCGAGCTCGCCGACCGCAAGGTGGGCAAGTGCTCGGGCGGTGAGCAGCAGCGGCTCCGGTTCGCGATGGCGCTGATGCCCGACCCCGAGCTGCTCGTGCTCGACGAGCCGACGACCGGGATGGACGTCGAGGGCCGCCGGAACTTCTGGGCCACCATCCGGAAGGACGCCGAGAAGGGCCGGACGGTCCTGTTTGCCACGCACTACCTCGAGGAGGCCGACGCCTACGCCGACCGGATCGTCCTGCTCCGGCACGGCGAAATCGTCGCCGATGGCACCGCCGCCGAGATCAAGTCGAAGTCGGCGGGCCGCACGGTCCGGGCGACACTCCCGGATGCGAGCGAGCCCGAGCTGCGCGCCATCCCTGGCGCGGACAGCGTCGAGTTGCGCGGTGAAACCGTTCTGATCCACTCCAGCGACAGCGACGCGGTCGCCAGGTACCTGCTGACCAGCACGCCAGCACGAGACCTCGAGATCACGGCCCGCGGCATCGAGGAAGCCTTCCTCGCGCTGACGGGTGACGACAAGAGCGCCAGCGCTTCCGCGACAGGAGCAATCTGACATGAGCACCGCACACCCGGCCGTCGTGCCGGATCTGAGCACCCGGCGGGCCCCGGCCTATGGCGCCTTTAACCTCACCGCACTTCAGCTGGAGGTGCGCCGGCTGCTGCGCAACCGGCGGACGCTCATTATCACGCTGATCTTCCCCGTCTTCTTCTTCCTGATCTTCGGGCTGAACAAGGCCTACGCGTCCGACAAGATCGGCCACGGCAACATCGCGGCGTTCATCATGATCAGCCTCGGCCTGTACGGCGCGGTCGCCGCGACCATGTTCGGCGGCGCGATGGTCTCGATCGAGCGCGCGCAGGGCTGGAGCAGGCAGCTGCGCCTGACGCCGCTGGCCCCGGCCGCCTACATCTCGATGAAGGTGCTGACCTCGCTCATCCTGGGCGCGGGATCCCTGGCCGTGGTCTACATCGCGGGCCTGCTCACGCATAAGGCCTCGATGCCGGCCTACATCTGGGTCGCGACGGGCTTCAGCGTCTGGATCGGCTCCCTGCTGTTCGCGGCGCTGGGACTGTTCCTGGGGTACCTGCTGCCCACCGAGAACGTCATGCAGCTGATGTCGCTGGTGCTGACCCTGCTCTCGTTCGGCGGTGGCCTGTTCATTCCGATCAGCCAGTTCCCGCAGACGGTGCAGGACGTCGCGAAGTGGACCCCGCTGTACGGGCTCAATCAGCTGGTGCACACGCCGCTGCTCGGCAACGGCGTTGACTGGACCTGGGTTGTCAACGTGGTGTTCTGGCTGGCGATCTTCGTCGGCGGCGCCGTCTGGCGGTTCCGGATGGACACCGCGAGGGTCTAAGCGGCTAGCGGCGACCAGACTGTGCCGTTTTAGTGTCGCCAGAGCGACACTAAAACGGCACAGTCGCGATATAGGCCACGGTAGTGTGGCTGCCCGTTCAGAGGGTTTTCAGGAAGCTTTCAACCCCTGCGCCACCGCGTGCGTCTATGGAGTGCTGTTAATGCGCTCCGTTGCGGTATCCCCGATGTCGCTCGTCCGCCAAGGGGGGTCATGCCCAAGCCAGCCGGCGGCAGCCAGCGTTACGTTCCCGGCCTGGATGGGCTGCGCGCGATCGCCGTCCTCGCGGTCATCGCCTACCACATCGGCCTCGGCTGGGCGCCCGGCGGGCTGCTCGGCGTCGGCGTCTTCTTCACGCTCAGCGGCTACCTCATCACTGACCTGCTGCTCGGCCAGCATGCGGCCACCGGCGGCCTGCCGCTGCTGGACTTCTGGCGCCGCCGCGCCCGGCGCCTGCTGCCTGCCCTGTTCACGATGCTCGCGGTCGTCGCGTGCTGGGTCGCGCTGCTGCGACCAAGTCAGCTGCCCGCGCTGCGCGGCGCGATGGCGGCCGCGGCGGCCTATGTCAGCAACTGGTGGCTGATCGCGCAGAACTCGTCGTACTTCGCCCGGTTCGGGCCGCCGACGCCGCTCGGGCACCTGTGGTCGCTGGCCGTCGAGGAGCAGTTCTACCTGATCTGGCCGTGGCTGCTCTGGCTGGGCCTGCGCCTGACCCGCCGCCGGAGCGAGCCGGCGCGAGGCTACCTGCTCGCCACGGCGGCACTGCTGATGGCGGCCGGGTCGGTCGTGGCGATGGTGGCGCTGTACCACCCCGGCTACGACCCGACCAGGGTGTACGACGGCACTGACACCCGCGCGTTCGCGCTGCTGATCGGCGCCGCGCTCGCCTTCGTCTGCCCCAGCCGCCGGATGCGCGCGGAGGTGAGCGCCCGCCGCCGGCTCGGGACTGACGCCGCAGGCGTCGCCGGCCTGATCGTGATCGGCCTGCTGATCTGGCGGACCACCCAGTACTCCCCGTTCCTGTATCGGGGCGGCATGGTCGTGCTGTCGGTCGCGACGGCCGCGGTGGTGTGGGCGGTCGTCTCGCCCGCCACCCGCCTCGGCCGCGTGCTCGGCGCGCAGCCGCTGCGCTGGCTCGGCGTGCGCTCCTACGGCATCTACCTCTGGCACTACCCGATCATCGTGCTGACCTCCCCGGCGTACGGCTCGCCGACGCTCGCGCGGTCGGGCGCACAGGTCGCGGCCACCATCGCGGTCGCCGCGCTGTCCTGGCGCTTCATCGAGGAGCCCATCCGGCAGGGCGCGATCGGGCGGTGGAAGGAGCAGCTGCGATCGGGCGCGTGGCAGGCGGCCTCGCGCCGCGGCTGGGTCGCCGCCGCGATGACCGTCTACGTGGTCTGCTTCGCTGCCGTCGCGCTCACCGGGGCGATTCCGGCGGCATCGGCCGGCCAGTTCACCGGCGCCGGCGGGGCGCTTCCGGTCACTGGCGCCGGGCCGGGGCAGCCTGCGGATCCCGCGACGCTGCCGGCGATCCTGGAGCGCCGGACGGGCAGCCAGGCCGCGGACCCGCCGCCAGACCTCACCGGGCGCCCGGTGGCAGCCACCGCCCGAAACCAGGCGCCGAGCCTGCGGACGTCCTGCCGCTCGGTGGTCCACATCGGCGACTCCACGTCCGACGGCCTGGACTCCTCCGACTACCTGCCCGATCCCCGGCTGCGCATCACCGAGCAGTACGCGATGATCGGCGCGACCAGGACGATCATGGAGGTCTCCGGCGGCCGGTCGATTGTCGAGACCCTGCTCGGCCAGCCGAACGCCTATACCGTCGCTCAGCAGCTCATCCGCGGCGGGTATCACGGCTGCTGGGTGCTCGCGCTCGGCACGAATGACACCGCCGACGTGTACGTCGGGTCCAACGTCGGCCTGGCGGCCCGCATCCAGCGCATGATGTCAGCGATCGGCGATCAGCCCGTGATGTGGGTCAACGTCAAGTCGCTTCTGGCCAGCGGCCCGTACTCCGAGCAGAACATGCAGCGGTGGAATCAGGCCCTGCTGCGAGCGTGCCCGCGCTACCCGAACATGCGGGTATTCGACTGGGCCGCATACGCCCGGCCGGCGTGGTTCATCCCCGACGGGATTCACTACACGACGCCCGGTTACGCGGTGCGGTCGCACCTCATCGCGACGGCCCTGGCGCAGGCATTCCCGCGGGCGCTGCCGCCGGGGCGGGTCGCGGGCGGCGCCACCACCCGCCCGAGTTGCCTGGTCTACTAGCCTCAGCCAGATGAGCAGCAACCCCGTGGACTTCGCGGCCGCGGCGCCCGTTTCCGGCGATCTCAGCGTCCGCTGGATCCACGGGACGCGCGGCCGCGGTGCCGCTGAGCCGCGCGTTCAGGCGCACGCCTACGACGAGCACACTTACGTGCTGCGGCAGAGCAAGGCCGTGAACTACGAGGCCCCGTTCCTGTTCCTGCTGTTCGGGAACGAGCGGGCGCTGCTGCTGGACACGGGCGCGAGCACGACCGATACCGGGGTGCGGGAGACCGTGGACGGGCTGATCGCGTCCTGGCTGGCCAGTCACCCGCGGGACCGCTACGAACTCGTGGTCGCGCACACCCACGGGCACAACGACCACGTGGCCGGTGACGCCCACTTCGCCGGCCGGCCCGCGACCACCGTGGTGAGCCGCGAGCTGGCCGCGGTGCAGGAGTTCTTCGGCTTCACGAGCTGGCCGGACCAGACCGTGACCCTCGACCTCGGCGGACGGATGCTGGAGGTGATGGGCAGCCCCGGGCACCACCGCGCGGCGATCACGGTGTACGACCCGTGGAGCGGCTTTCTCCTGACCGGCGACACCGTGCTGCCTGGGCGGCTCTACGCCTTTGACTACCCGGCGTTCCTGACGACGCTGGACCGGCTGGTGGAGTTCGCCGCGGACCCGAGCCGCAGCGTCACCCACGTGCTCGGCTGCCACATCGAGATGACGACCACACCGCGCCGGGCCTATCCGCTCGGCTGCCGTTACCAGCCCGACGAGCCGCCGCTGCAGATGACCCCGGAGCAGCTCGTCGCGATCAGGGACGCGGCCCGCTCGCTGGACGGCAAGCAGGGCAGGCACGTCTTCGACGACTTTGAGATCTTCAACGAGCCGGGGATGAAGGACCAGCTCGGGCTCATCGCCCGCGGGCTCACGGCCAGGCTCAGGCCGGGCCGCTGAGCAGGGCGATGCCTACTCAGATCTGGAAGTCCGCGGGGCGACTGGCCGATGGCCGCCAGATCATCTACTTCGACGAGTCGCCGGGCACTGGCCGCGCGGCCGTCGCCGACACGCGGCCGCTCGCCGTGGCGGACACCGAGCGCGGAGCCGGCGAGCTCCGGCAGGACCCGCTGACCCGCGACTGGGTGGCCTTCGCCGAGCACCGGCAGGGGCGGACGTTCCTGCCGGCAGCCGGGGACTGCCCGCTGTGCCCGTCCGGGCCGGGCCGGCCCACCGAGATCCCGGCGGACAGCTATGACGTGGTCGTCTTCGAGAACCGGTTCCCGGCGCTGCCGCCTGGCTCCGGGCGCTGCGAGGTCGTGTGCTTCACCCCGGAGCACGAGGCGTCGTTCGCGACGCTGAGCCCGCGCCGTGTCGCCACCGTGCTGTCGGCCTGGGCGGACCGGACCGCCGAGCTCGGTCGCGCCGACGGCATCGAGCACGTCTACTGCTTCGAGAACCGTGGCGAGGAGGTCGGCGTCACCCTGCACCATCCCCACGGCCAGGTCTACGCGCTGCCGTTCATTCCGCCCCGCACGCGGCAGCTGACGGCCAGCGCCCTGGCCCACTGGTCGCGGACGGGCCGCAACCGGTTCGACGAGCTGCTGGCCGCCGAGCTGGACGACCGCCGCCGCATCGTGGCCGGGAACGCGCAGTGGACGGCGTTCGTGCCGCCCGCCGCGCACTGGCCGTTCGAGGTGCTGCTGTTCCCCGCGCGACGGGTGCCCGACCTGGCCGCGCTGTCCCCGGCGGCCATCGACGGCTTCGCCGAGGTCTACCTGGACGTCCTGGCCCGGCTCGACGCGCTGTTCGGCGTGCCGATGCCGTACATGGCCTGCTGGCAGCAGGCGCCGTCAGCAGACGTGTCGGCTCGCGCCGTGTTCGGGCTGCACCTGCAGGTGATGGCGATGCGCCGGGCGCCGGGGAAGCTCAAGTACATGGCCAGCACCGAGGCGGGCGCCGGCGTCTGGTCCAACGATGTGCTTCCCGAGACCGCCGCGCGGATGCTGCGGGAGGCACGCTGATGGCTGATCCCGCTGCGCTGGCGGCGTGGTTCGCTGAGAGTTACGGCCGTCGGCCCGACCTGATCTGGCACGCGCCCGGCCGGGTCAACCTCATCGGCGAGCACACCGACTACAACGACGGGCTAGTGCTGCCGTTTGCGGTGCGCAGGGGCGTGCTCGCCGCGGCCGCGCTGCGGACCGACGGACTGCTGGACGTGCGGTCCAGGCAGCTGGCGGGCGGGGTGACCGCCGCCGCCGTTGCCGGGCTGCGGCCGGGGGCCGTGACCGGCTGGGCCGGGTACCCGGCGGGCGCTGCCTGGGCGCTCAGCTCATCCGGCCGCCCGCTCACCGGGGCGAGCCTCGGCATCGACTCAGACCTGCCGATGGGCGCCGGCCTCGCCTCGTCGGCGGCGCTCAGCTGCGCGGTCGTCAGCTGCCTGGCCGCGCTGACCGCGACCGACCGCGAGCCCTTTCCCTCGCGGACCCAGATCGCTGCTCTGGCCCGGCGCGCGGAAGCCGAGTTCGTCGGCATGCCGTGCGGGATCATGGACCAGACCGCGTCGATGCTGGGCGAGCCGGGACACGCGCTGCTGCTCGACTGCCGCAGCGGGGCGACGACGCTGGTGCCGCTTGACCCCGCCGCCGCCGGCCTGCGGCTGCTCATCGTCGACACCGGCGTCCGGCACGTCCTCGCCGACGGGCAGTACGCGCTGCGCCGCCAGCAGTGCGAGCAGGCGGCGAGGGCGCTCGGGGCCGGATCGCTGCGCGAGATTTCCGATCCTGCTGACCTCGCGGGATTGCCCGAGCCGCTGCGGCGCCGCGCGCGGCACGTCGTGACCGAGAATCAGCGGGTGCGGCAGACGGCTGACCGGCTGCACGCCGGCCGGCTGGCGGACTGCGGCGAACTGCTGACCGCGTCTCATCGCTCGCTGCGCGACGATTTCGAGGTGTCCTGGCCGGCCGCCGACCAGGTGGTCGAGGCCGCCCTGGCCGCCGGCGCCCTGGGAGCCAGGATGACCGGCGGCGGGTTCGGCGGCAGCGTGCTGGTCCTGGTCCCGGATGGCGCCGTCACTGAGGTCACCGCCGCCATCCGCGGCCAGCTGGGAGACACCGGCGCCGCGGACGCGTCGTTCCGCTCCGTGGCGCCTGCCGTCGGCGCGCGGCCAGTCTGGAGCGCTACGCCCGCGGAAGGATCTCGGCGAGGTTAAAGCCAACCACTTCCTCGAGCTGGTCGAAGCCGCACGAGCGCGGGTCCCGGTCGTCGCGCCACCTGATCCACTGCGCCGTGTGGCGGAAGCGGGCGCCCTCCATGTGCTCGTAGCGGACCTCGACCACGCGCTCGGGGCGCAGCGGCACGAACCCCAGATCCTTGCCCGCGTTCCAGCGGCTGCCCTGGGCCTCGCGCGGGTGGCGGACGTTACCTTCCTGGCCGCCCCAGTTCCACGGATGGCCCTCGAACCCCGTCACCAGCGGCTGGACCTCCTGGAACAGCTCCTTGCGCATGGCCATCGGGAACGCGCCGACGACGCCGACGCTGGCCAGGTTGCCGTTGTCGTCGTACAGGCCGAGCAGCAGCGAGCCGATCGCGTCGGGTCCGCTCTTGTGCACCCGGTAGCCGGCCACCACGCAGTCCGCGGTCCGCTCATGCTTGATCTTGAACATGACCCGCTTGTCCGGCTGGTAGCCGCCGTCGTCCAGCAGCTTGGCCACGATCCCGTCCAGGCCGGCGCCCTCGAACTGGCTGAACCAGCCGAGGGCGACGTCCCGGTCGCGCGTCGTCGGCGTGAGGTAAACCGGCGGGGCCGCCTCCGCCAGCGCTTCCTCGAGCAGGGCGCGGCGCCGCTCGAACGGCCACAGCGTGCAGTCCTCGTCGCCGAGGGCAAGCAAGTCGAACGCGACGAACGAGGCCGGGGTCTTTTCGGCGAGCATGCGTACCCGGCTGTCGGCCGGGTGGATGCGCTGCTGCAGCGCCTCGAAGTCCAGCTTGCGCTGGTCGGCGTCCGCGACCACGATCTCGCCGTCGATCACGCTTCGCTCGGGGAGGCTGGCCAGGACGGCGTCGACGACCTCGGGGAAGTAGCGCGTCATCGGCCGCTCGTTGCGGCTGCCGATCTCGACCTCATCGCCGTCGCGGAAGATAACCGACCGGAAGCCGTCCCACTTGGGCTCGTAACTCAGGTCACCCGCGGGCATGTCCTTCACGGCCTTGGCGAGCATCGGGGCAACGGGCGGCATCACCGGCAGGTCCATCGCCCCATCATCGCGGATCTTGAGGCCCGCGAGAGCGCCGTGGCGCGGAGCGGGGCTTTTGCCCGGTTATGCGAGCGGCGGGACCCTTGCCTGCCACGGGGGTGTGCCTGTCTGGTGTCGCTATAGCGACACCAGACAGGCACACCCCCCGCGAAGCGAGCGGCGGGCTGCGATGTTCCGTCCAGTTTGTCCGCT
>Ga0209380_10000245_pt1 | contig 37266 bp, 34 predicted proteins | sample HubBroMetageWFT6_FD_188347 | JGI IMG/M metagenome (GOLD analysis project Ga0209380, IMG submission 188347) | Warmed and freeze-thawed soil microbial communities from the Hubbard Brook experimental Forest, New Hampshire - Hubbard Brook CCASE Soil... | ecosystem: Environmental > Terrestrial >... | reverse complement strand
GGCTTCGCCTGCGATCATGAGATGGTGAGTTCAGCAACTAGCCCGGGCAGCCCGGCCGTGACTGTCCGCGTCCCGGCGAAGCTGAATCTCCAGCTGGCCGTCGGACCGGTCCGCGGCGACGGCTATCACCCGCTCGTAACCGTGTTCCACGCGGTGTCGCTGTTCGACGAGGTGACCGTGCGGCCGGCGAGCAGGACGTCGATCACGATCACGGGCGAGGACGCCGCCGCCGTCCCGGCCGATAAGACGAACCTGGCGTGGCAGGCCGCCGCCGCGCTTGCCCGGTCGGCCAGGCGCACGCAGCGAGACAGCGGGATCAGGATCGAGATCCGCAAGCGGATCCCCGTGGCCGCAGGCCTGGCCGGCGGCAGCGCCGATGCGGCGGCGGTCCTGGTGGCCTGCAACGAGCTCTGGCAGACCGGGCTGTCATCCGGCGAGCTGCGCCAGATCGGCGGGGGGCTCGGCAGCGATGTGCCGTTCGCGCTGCTTGGCGGCACGGCGGTCGGGCGCGGGCGGGGTGAGGATCTGACGCGCGCGCTTGCGGCGGGCAACTACCACTGGGCCCTGGCGTTCGGCCAGTCGGGCTTGTCGACAGCTCAGGTCTACGCCACCTGGGACCGGCTGCGCGCGGCCCGCGCCCAGGGCCCCGAGGCGTCGCCCGCGGCCGGGCCGGAGCTCAGCCCGGAGCTGATGACCGCGCTGCGCTCGGGCGATCCGGCCGCGGTCGGCCCCCTGCTCAGCAATGATCTGCAGCCGGCCGCGCTGTCGCTGCGGCCGGAGCTGAGGCGCACGCTGGCGGCGGGCAGCGAGTTCGGCGCGCTTGGCGCGATCGTCTCTGGCTCGGGTCCAACCTGCGCGTTCCTGGCCAAGGACGCGGCGCACGCCCGGGACATCGCCGTGGCCCTGACCGGGGCCGGCGTCTGCCGGGCCGTGGCGCGCGCTAGCGGTCCCGCGCCCGGTGCCGCCATCGTCAAGCCGGATCGCCGCGCATGAACATCGTGAATCTCGAGCAGGCGTCCAAGGCCTACCACGAGCACGTCCTGCTCGACCGGGTGTCGCTTGGCGTCTCGGCCGGCCAGCGCATCGGCGTCGTCGGCCGGAACGGCGCGGGCAAGACCACGCTGCTGGGGGCGCTGGCTGGAACGGGCGAGCTGGACTCGGGCCGGGCGACCAGGGCGCGCGACGTCTCCATCGGCTATCTCGCCCAGGTGCAGCCGCTGACGGGGACGGTCGGGGAGGCGGTCTTCGGCTCGGTGCCCGAGCACGAGTGGGCCGCCGACGCGAGAAGCCGCGGTGTGATCGCCGCCCTGCTCGGCGGGCTGGATTTCACCGCCGACGTGGCCCGGCTGTCGGGCGGCGAGCGTCGGCGGACAGCGCTCGCCGCGCTGCTGCGCAGCAACTACGATCTGCTGCTGCTGGACGAGCCGACGAACCATCTGGACATCGAGGCGATCACCTGGCTGGCCGGCTACCTGCAGGAGTACGCGACGACCTACGTCGTCGTTACGCACGACCGCTGGTTCCTGGACACGGTCACGGAGCAGACCTGGGAGGTCGCGGACGGGCAGGTCCACTCCTATGAGGGCGGCTACTCCGCGTACGTGCTGGCCCGGGCGGAACGGTCGCGGATCGCGGCGGCGGTCGATGCTCGCAGGCGCAATCTGCTGCGGAAGGAACTGGCCTGGCTGCGCCGCGGCCCGCCCGCCCGCACGAGCAAGCCCAAGTTCCGGATCGAGGCCGCATCCGCGCTGATCGCCGACGAGCCGCCGCCGCGCGACGGAGTCGAGCTGGCCCGGCTGGCCGCGACGAGGCTCGGCAAGACGGTGATCGAGCTTGAGGATGTCAGCGTCAGCGCGGGCCAGCGGGCCCTGCTTGAGGACGTGACCTGGCAGCTCGGGCCAGGGGACCGCGTTGGAATCGTGGGCGTCAACGGCACCGGGAAGACCACTTTGCTCCGGCTGCTCTCCGGCCAGCTGCCGGTCCCGGCTGTGCTGGCCCGGGGGGACGACCCCCCGGACCCCCCCGCGGACACTCTGCGTACCACTGGCCACGTGGTCACCGGCCAGACCGTCCAGATCGGCTACCTGACGCAGGAGCCCACGCCGGTCGATCCGGACCTGCGCGTCCTGGAGGCCGCGGAGCGGGTCCGCAGCTCGGCCCAGGTCGGCAAGCGGGAGCTGTCGGTCAGCCAGCTGCTCGAGCGGCTCGGGCTGCGCGGTGACCGGCAGTGGACGAGAGTCGGCGAGCTGTCGGGGGGCGAGCGGCGCCGGCTGCAGCTGATGCTCTTGCTGCTGGCCGAGCCGAACGTCCTGCTGCTCGACGAGCCGACCAATGACCTGGACATCGACACGCTCACCGAGCTTGAGGACCTACTCGACGGCTTTTCCGGATCGGTGGTGGTCGTCAGCCACGACCGGTACTTCCTGGAGCGGGTGACCGATCACGTGCTGGCGGTGGCCGGGGCGGGCCTGGCGTTCCTGCCGGGAGGCGTAGACGAGTACCTGAATATCAGAGCGCTGGGCGAGGCCGGGAGCCATCGGGCCCCGGCCGCGCCCCCGCCTTCATCGCCGCCGCCCGGCTCCGCCGCCCAGGTCCGCACCGGGCAGAAGGAACTCGTCCGGATCGAACGGCAGATCGCGCGCCTGGCCGACCAGGAGGACCGCCTGGCGGCCGAGCTGGCCGAGCACGCGACCGACTATGCCAAGCTCATCGAGCTCGGCGCGGAGCTGCGCTCGGTGCAGCAGGAGAAGACCGAGCTCGAGGACCGCTGGCTGGTGGTTGCCGAGGAAATCGGCGGCTAAGACTTCCGAGGGTCAGCGGGCGAGCTGCGGGTCAGCGCGCAGGAAGGCGCGGGCGATGACCTCGTAGCCGGCGGCGTTGGCGTGCTCGTTCGGGCCGCGGGGCGAGTGGGCGCAGGCCCAGGTCCACTGGCAGATCGTCGCGACGTTCCTCGGCAGTACGCCGTAGTCGGCCAGCCGGATCTTGCTGCCGAAATCGCTGCTGTTGAACGCGCCGAAGACGTTAGCCACGCGGGCGCCGTAAGCCCGGTAGATCTTGCCGAGCATCTGGTTGTAGCCGGCGACGAGCCGCTCGGTCAGCACCGCGACTTCCTCGCCGACCGTGCCGTCCATCCAGCCGGCCAGCTCGGGCACGTAGTAGCTCATCGCCAGGATCGTGACGTCCGGACCGGCGGCGGCGCGCAGGTCGGCCATGATCAGGCGGAGGTCGGCGGCCGAGCGGCTGATGCTGTTACCCATGCACGGCAGGATCTTGCTGACGGAGGCTCCGCCGTAGAAGCAGGAGTTCGGGTCGTTGGCTCCGATGTCGATCGTCACCAGCCCGAGGTGGCCGCGATGGGCCCGGAGGAACGCCGCGGCCTGCAGCAGCTGCGAGCCGGCCGCGTAGTGACAGATCCCGCCGTGGATCATGGTGTGCGTCGTCTCGCCCGAGCAGCCGAGCCTGACCAGGCGCCAGTTCCGGTCCTGTGCGTGCAGGACCGAGTAGATCCGGTTCGGGTATCCGGCGCGGGTAGGCAGGCTGGCGCCGTCGGAGTCCGGCTGAACGCCCTGGGACAGCGAGTCACCGAGCGCGAGGTAGTACCGCGGCCCTGGCAGCAGGTGCGGCTGCGGGGCCGGCTCGGCCGCATGTCCGGAGCAGCCGGCGACCAGCACGAGCAAGCCTGCGACCGCCGTCAGCAGCCCAGTGCGCCCCGTCCGCATGTCGCTAGCCTGCCCGAACAGCGGCAGTGCTTGCGCCAGGTCAGACGGTGTCCGGGACGGAGTCGGGCGCGTCGGCGGCGTCGAACGGCGCGAGCAGCACGCGCAGCAGGCCCGCCAGGTCGGCCTGCTCGCCGGGCCCGAGGCCGGTCAGAAGATCACGTTCGCGGCTCAGCAGATCGGTCATGGCGGCGTCAACCGTGCGACGGCCGCTCTCGGTCAGCTGGACCAGCACGCTCCGCTTGTCCTGCTGGTCGCGATGCCGGCTCACCAGCCCGGCCTCGGCCAGCCGGTCGATGCGGTTGGTCATCGTGCCCGATGTCACGAGCGTGGCGCGGAGCAGCGCGCCGGGGCTGAGCTGGTAGGGCGGTCCCTGCCGGCGCAGCGCCGACAGCACGTCGAACTCCCAGGTCTCCAGGCCGTGCGCAGCGAACGCCGCGCGCCGGGCCCGGTCCAGATGCCGGGCCAGTCGCGAGACGCGGCTGAGCACCTGGAGCGGCGTCACGTCCAGGTCCGGGCGTTCGCGCTGCCAGCGGGCGACGATGTCGTCGACCTCGTCGCTGGTCGGTCGGGCCATGCAGCGAGCATATCTCTTGACATCGAGAGTTCGACTGCGGTAGATAATATCTTGATGTCGAGAGAAATGAGGCCGCCATGTGGGACCCGGACCAGTACCTGAGCTTCGCCGACGAGCGCTCGCGGCCGTTCTTCGATCTGACCGGCCGCATCGCGGCGGCCGAGCCTGGCTACGTCGTCGACCTGGGCTGCGGCCCCGGCAACCTGACCGCGGCGCTCGCCCGCCGCTGGCCGGGAGCACAGATCGAGGGCATCGACTCCTCCGAGTCGATGATCGCGGCGGCGGACGAGCTACGTTCGGAGCGGCTGAATTTCCGGGTCGGCGACGTGCGCGACTGGAAGCCCGGGCACCCGGCTGACGTCATCGTGTCGAACGCGGTGCTGCAGTGGGTGCCGGATCACCTGGACCTGCTGCCCCGCTGGCAGGCGAACCTGATCAGCGGCGGGTGGTTGGCGTTCCAGGTCCCTGGAAACTTCGATCAGCCCAGCCACGTGGTCTTGCGGGAGCTGGCCGGGTCGCCGCGGTGGCGCGGGCTGCTGACGGACGTTGAGCAGAACCGGCAGGCGGCTCAGCCGGAGGAGTACTTGAGTCTGCTGGCCGGGCTCGGGATGAGCGTCGATGCGTGGGAGACGACGTACCTGCACGTGCTGACCGGCCCGGACCCGGTGACCGAGTGGTACAAGGGCACTGGCCTGCGGCCCGTGCTGAGTGTGCTGGCGCCGGAGGACGCTGCGGCATTCGTGGCCGAGTACAGCGAGCGGATCCGCGTCGCCTATCCGGCGGCCGCGTACGGAACGGTGCTGCCGTTCCGCCGGGTGTTCGTCGTGGCGCGCAAGGCGTGACGGCGTCGCGTTATTTGCGCCGGACGCGCTCCAGCGCCTCGTCAGACAGGCGCGGCTTGGGGTCCAGCTGGGACAGGCCGTTCCAGGCGAGGTTCACCAGGTGGGCCGCCATTTCCTCGAGCTTGGGCTTGCGCTCGTCCAGCCACCACTGACCCGCCGATGCCACCATGCCGACCAGCATCTGCGCGTAGACCGGAGCAAGCTTGGGATCGTATCCGCGCTTCTTGAGTACGTCGCCAAGCAGATGCTCGACCTGGCTGGCGATGTCGCCCATCAGGCTGGCGAAGGTGCCCGATCCCGATGTGGGGTTGGAGTCCCTGACCAAGATGCGGAACCCGTCGGAGTTCTCCTGGATGTAGCGCAGCAGTTCCACGGCCGCGACCTCGAACTTGGCCATGGTGTCCTCGCCCTCGAGCAGGGTGGTGGCCATCGTGAGGAACCGCTCGACCTCGCGGTCGACCACGACCGCGTACAGGCCCTCCTTGCCGCCGAAGTGCTCGTACACGACGGGCTTCGAGACGCCGGCCCGGGCGGCAATCTCCTCGATCGAGGTGCCGTCCAGGCCGCGCTCGGCGAACAGGCGCCGCCCGATGTCCAGAAGCTGGGCCCGGCGCTCCTTGCCGGTCATTCTTCTGCGGCCGGTAGCTGAGGACTGGTTTGTCACTCCTCCATCATGTCGGTCAGGCCTGAGGCCGGCCAATCGGTTCAAGATCGGCCCGGCGCGTCATGGCCCCGAGACGCCGGGATCGAGTCTGCCTTCCGCTGAGCCGAGCCTCCTCGGGCCAGCGGACGTCGTAGGCCCAGCCCGCCTTCTCGAACAGCCAGATGAGCCGGGCGCCGGTGTCGATCTGGCCCCGCAGCACGCCGTGCCTGGCGCACGTCGGGTCGGCGTGGTGCAGGTTGTGCCACGACTCGCCGAAGGACAGGATCGCGAGCCAGTTGACGTTCCTCGACTTGTCCCTGACCTCGAACTCCTCCTTGCCGAAGGTGTGGCAGATCGAGTTGATCGACCAGGTCACGTGGTGCAGGAACGCCACCCGGATCAGGCTGGCCCAGAAGAACGCGGTGAGCGCGCCCAGCCAGGACCATGACCACAGGCCGCCGATGAGGGCAGGAAGCAGCAGGGAGACTGTGACCAGGACCGGGAACAGCCTGGAGACCCGGACGATCTTGCGATCAGTGAGGAGGTCCGGGCAGAACTTCTCCTGCGACGTGTGGTTGCCGTCGAACAGCCACCCGATGTGGGCCCAGACCAGGCCCTTGCTCAGGGCCTTCCAGTCGTTGCCGAAGCGCCAGGGCGAGTGCGGGTCGCCCTCGCGGTCGCTGTACTTGTGGTGGCGCCGGTGGTCAGCAACCCAGTTGAGTACCGGCCCCTCGAGAGCCATGGACCCGGCGATCGCCAGCAGGACGCGCAGGCCCGTCTTCGCCTTGAACGAGCCGTGGGTGAAGTAGCGGTGGAAGCCGGCCGCGATCCCGAGGCCGGTGAAGTAATAAAAGGCGATCGCGATGATGACGTCGTGCCAGCCGAGACCCCATCCCCAGGCGATGGGGATGGCGGCCAGCAGGGCCAGCATCGGCACGGCGACGAAGATGGCGACTAGGACCTTCTCGACAGTGCCCTTGGGCTCGTCTTGTAGATCCCCGAGCGGGGTCCTTGCCGCGGTGACCGCGGGCCCGGTAGCGGTGGGGCTAGTGGTGGTGTCAGTGGCTGTGGTCATTGGATCCTCGCCTGGCACTCAGACCAAAATTGATGGGGCTGATGCGCTCCGCAATGCCGTGGGCAGGGGCTCATGCAGAATACGCTTACGTAACCGTAACCTACGTGACCGTAGGTTGTACAACGGGCTGGCAAACATTTACTGGCAACCTCGTGACGCAGAGGCAAGTGCCTGGTGCCGGAGACGAGCCACGGCACGCGGGCTACGGAATGTGGGTTTGTACTACCCGCCGGCCAGGCCGTCATGCCCGGGGAATGCACTAGCGAGGCAGTCCGGCAGGAATGTCAGCGCCTCGTACTAGTGTTTGAATATGAGACCTAAACGAGACGTTTCCCCGTTCAGGGAGCAGGCGATTGCGCTTCGTCGCGCCGGCAAGTCGCGAGACGAAATCAAAGACATCATCGGCGTCCGTAACAACGACGCGCTGAGCGATCTGCTTCGCGGTGAACCAGCGCCACTCTCCTTACGACGCCCGCGGGCGAAGGACGACCTGCATGCGCAAGCCTGCGAGCTGCGTGCCCGGGGGCATACCTACGTCGAGATCGCCGCGCGACTCGGTGTGTCGAAGGGCTCGGTCTCGCGATGGGTGCGGGCCATGCCGCGGGTGGGTCGGCTGAGTTATGAGGAGTGCCGCAAGCGCAACGCCGATGGCGTCGCCCGGTACTGGGAATCGGTCCGTACGATCCGCGAGGCCCGGAGGCACGCCATCTGCGAGACCGCGGTCGCCCAGATCGGTGCTATGAGCGACCGGGAGATCTTGATCGCCGGCGCAATCGCGTACTGGTGCGAGGGCGCGGCATAACCCCAAGACGGTCAGGAAGAACATCGGCGAGGAGTACCACGGTTGCCTGATCATCGGCGTTCGCCGCAGCACCGAGCTTTACCGGCAGATCCAGGGCTGGGCGGCTGCGGCGATGGCAGCGCTGCCGACTACCTATCTGCCCGATTAGCTACCTATGCGAAGAAAGCTCCCGGATGTGGATTTGAACCACAATTGCCAGAACCAAAATCTGGAGTCCTGCCTGGTTGGACGATCCGGGAAGGTTCAAAACCGCGCCTCAGCCTACCGGCACAGTGGGCGGGCGGTCGATCGACTACGTGGGCGTGAACGACGCATCGTCGGGCCCGTGCCGGTGCGGATGTCAGTCGGACCAGCTTGGACGGTCGTGGCGCGCGGCCGGAGCAGAGGCGGCAGCGGCAGGCTCTGAACTGTGCGCGGGTGGGTAAGGGCTACGGCGGGACGTCGTGGCTGGCCTGGGCGGCCGCGCGCTGGCGGAGGGCACCGGCAGGGCGACCGCGTCGTTCCGTTTATTGTGATTTTTATTGGTTTTGCCGGGAGCAGTCAACGAGGGGCTAGTCCGGGCGAAGGGCGGTAACCGGACGGTATCCTGCCCAGGTCGGGGGCGTGACATCTGGACTGTGCCTACTGTTGCCGCAGCGACATCGAGGAGCCAAGCCGAGTGACTTCGATCGGCCCTGCTGCCGTCATCATCCTGGCGGCCGGCGAGGGCACCAGGATGCGGACGGCCACCCCGAAGATGCTTAACGAGGTCTGCGGGCGGGCGATGCTCGGTCACGTGCTCGCCGCGGCTGGGGAGATCGACGCCGAGCGGCTCATCCTGGTCGTCAGTGACGCACGCGGTCAGGTAGCCCACTATGCCGGCGAGCACTGCCCGCGCGCTTCACTCGTTGTCCAGGAGCGCAACGGCTCCTGGGGGACTGGGCACGCCGTGCGCACGGTGATCGAATCGCTGGGCGTGATTCACGGGACCGTTCTGGTGGTGTTCTCCGACACCCCCATGCTGCGCGGCCAGACGCTGGCCACTCTGGCGGCCGAGCACCAGGCGTCGGGGGCCGCGGTGACGGTGCTGACGGCCAAGGCTCCCGACCCGACCGGGTACGGCCGGATTATCAGGGACGAGGCCGGGCAGGTCGTCGGCATTATCGAGGAAGCCGATGCCACCGCCGAGCAGCGCGCGATGACCGAGATCAGCTCCGGGATATTCGCCTTTGACGGCGACCTGCTTGCCGATGCCGTGAAGCGGGTGCCGACGGCCAACGCGGCCGGCGAGGAGTACCTCACCGAGGTGCCCGCGATCCTGCGCGGCGATGGTCATCGGGTCGGCTCGGCGCTGTGCGCCGACTTCGACGAAGTTCAGGGGGTCAACAACCAGGCGCAGCTGGCCAGGGCGAGGCGGGTCCTGAACGAGCGCCTGCTCGCGCGCTGGATGGCGGCCGGCGTGACGGTGGTCGATCCCGGCAGTACCTGGATCGATGTCGATGTGACGCTCGAGCCGGGCGCGCGGATCGGACCGGGCACCCAGCTCGAGGGCCGCACGTTCGTGGCGGCGGGTGCGAGCGTCGGGCCGAACAGCCTGCTGCGCGACACCACGGTCGGATCCGGCGCGACCGTGATCCAGTCGGTGTGCGAATCGGCCGTCATCGAGGCAGGCTCAACGGTAGGCCCGTTCGCGCATCTGACGGGCATGCAGGACTAGGAGAGCTGAAAGTGAGCGGCAAGACTGGCCCGACGCAGCGGAAGATGATGCTGTTCGCCGGGCGCGCATACCCCGAGCTCGGTAAGGAGATCGCCGAGAAGCTTGAGATCGAGATCACGCCGACCATGGCGTTCGACTTCGCCAACGGCGAGATCTTCGTGCGCTTCCTCGAGTCGGTCCGCGGGTGCGATGCGTTCGTGCTGCAAAGCCACACGGCACCGATCAATCAGTGGATCATGGAGCAGCTGATCATGGTCGACGCGCTGAAGCGGGCGTCGGCAAAGCGGATCACGGTGGTGGCGCCGTTCTTCGGCTACGCCCGGCAGGACAAGAAGAGCCGCGGCCGCGAGCCGATCTCGGCCCGGCTGATGGCGGACCTGTTCCTGACCGCTGGCGCCGACCGACTGATGGCGGTGGACCTGCACACCGCGCAGATCCAGGGGTTCTTCGACGGTCCCGTCGATCACCTGCTCGCCGAGCCGATCCTCGCCGACTACGTGCAGGAGAAGCTCGACCTGTCCACGGTGACGGTGGTCGCGCCCGACGCCGGCCGGGTGCGGATCTGCGAGCGCTGGACCGACCGGCTCGGGTGCCCGCTCGCGATCATCCACAAGCGCCGCGACCCCGACGTTGCCAACCAGGCGAGGGTGCTCGAGGTCGTCGGCCAGGTCGCCGGCCGGACCTGCATCGTGGTGGACGACATGATCGACACGGGGCAGACGATCGTGAAGGCCGCAGAGACGCTGTTCGAGCAAGGTGCCGCTCAGGTCATCGTGACCGCGACGCACGCGGTGCTCTCCGGGCACGCGGTGGACCTGCTGAAAAACTCGCCTGTCAGCGAGGTCATCGTCACCAATACGCTGCCAATCCCCGACGAGAAGTACTTCGATAAGCTCAAGGTGCTGTCGATCGCGCCGCTGATTGCCCGCGCGATCGGCGAGGTGTTCAGCGACGGGTCGGTGACCAGCCTGTTTGACGGGCAGTCCTAACACACACGAAAAGCGCAGATCCAAGATCAAAATAACTAGCCCGGCGAGCAAGCCCACCGGCGCCAGGTAGACTTCGCAAGGATTTTCGTCTCTCAAGGAGCCCCACAGTGCCCGAGGTAGTCATCGCCGCCGAGCCGCGGTCGGAGTTCGGCAAGGGACCAGCCCGCCGGACCAGGAGTGCCGGCCGGGTCCCGGCCGTCCTCTACGGGCACCACAGCGAGCCCAGGCACCTCACGCTGCCGGGCCACGAGGTGCTCATGGCGCTGCGCACCGCGAACGTGCTGATCAGGCTCGAGGGCCTGCCCGGCGGATCCGAGCTGGCCCTGCCGAAGGCAGTGCAGCGGGATCCGATCAAGGGCTATGTGGAGCACGTCGACCTCCTGCTCGTCCGCCAGGGCGAGAAGGTCACGGTGGACGTGCCGGTGAACCTGGTGGGCGACATCGCTCCCGGTGGCCTGCTCGACCAGCAGCTGGTCCAGATCTCGGTCGAGGCGGAGGCGACGAACATCCCGCCGGGCATCGAGATCAACCTCGAGGGCATGGAGGTCGGCGCGGCGGTGCACGCCAGCGACCTGCAGCTGCCCGCCGGCGTGACGCTCGCCGATGAGCCCGAGCTGCTCGTGCTGCACATCATCACGGCGCCGACCGAGGCCCAGATCGAGGCCGAGCTTGGCGAGGCTGAGGCTGAGGCCGCTCCGGCGGGCGAGGCCCCGCCGAGTGCCGCGGCTGCCGAGGGCGGCGAAGCGGCTCCCGCGGACAGTGCCTCGGAGTCTGGCTGATCTCACCCGCGGCGGGCCCGGGGTTCGCCTGCTGGGTAGTGCGTGATGGCGGAAGATCGCTGGCTGATTGTCGGCCTGGGCAACCCCGGGCCGCAGTACGAGCTGACGCGGCACAACGTTGGCTTCCTGGTCGCGGACGAACTGGCGGCCGAGATGCGCTCCGGCTTCAAGCGCGATCGCTCGCGGGCCCTGTCCGCGTCCGGATTGCTCGCGGGCCTGCCGGTCACCGTGGCTAAGCCCATGAGCTTCATGAACGTCTCGGGCGGCCCGGTTGCCGCGCTGCGAGCGTTCTACAAGATCCCCGCCGCGCAGATCCTTGCCGTGCACGACGAGCTTGACCTGCCCTTCGGGTCGATCCGCCTCAAGCTGGGCGGTGGCGACAATGGCCACAACGGCCTGCGATCGGTGACCGCTGCCCTCGGCACGCGCGAGTATCACCGGCTCAGGATCGGAATTGGCCGCCCGCCTGGCCGGATGGATCCGGCCGACTTCGTGCTCCGGAACTTCTCCCCGGCCGAGCGGAAGGAGCTTCCGCTGATCCTCGGCCGGTCGGCCGATGCGACGCGAGCGCTACTGACCGCCGGGCTCGCGGCAGCCCAGAACGAGTTCCACGCCTGACGGGCGGGTCCGTTTCTGGTTCTCTGCCGGTTTGTGCCGGCCAGCGGTAGCGATTCCGCGTCTATGTATCAGATGATCCCTTAAAGCCTTATACCTGGGGCGGACGCGGCTGGCTGCGGTGCGGTCAGGCGCTGCCCGTATATCGGAGGAATCGTGTCTCGCAGGCTCATGCTGCGCGGGGTCCGCACCGCGCGGGCCGTCCGGGCAGTAATCACCAATCCGCCCTACGTAGCGCCAGGGCACTACTACTCCCCGCATACGTCGAGTGCGGACCGAGCGCGAGCCCTCACCTGGTCCGGCGCGCCGGGCGTTGACATGGCCGAGTCCGCGCAGCTCCAGCTCGCGGGCGAACTGGCCGCCGATCTGGCGCAGCCGCTTGCCGGGCCGCGGTACCGGCCCGGCAACTCCATGTTCGGTCCTGCCGACGGCGCGGTGTATCAGGCTATGCTGCGGCACTTCCGGCCTGCGCGGATCATCGAGGTCGGGTCCGGGTACTCGACGGCGGTCGCCCTCGATGTCGCCGACGCTGACAGCGAGCTGTCCGGTCTGCAGATCACGTGCATCGAGCCGTATCCGGACCGGCTGCTGGCGCTGCTGACGCCAGCCGACGACTGCCGGCTCACCCTGATTCGCCAGCCGGTGCAGGAGGTGGAGATCTCCGCGTTCAAGCAGCTGGAGGCGGGTGACTTCCTGTTCATCGACTCGACCCATGTGGTCAAGGCCGGCTCCGACGTCGCGTGGCTGTTCCTGCAGGTGCTGCCACGCCTGAATCCCGGCGTGATCGTGCACGTCCACGACCTCTTCTGGCCGTTCGAGTACCCGCGCGAATGGCTGGTCGAGCGCCGGGACTGGACCGAGGCCTACCTGGTGCACGCGTTCCTGTCGGGCAACGCCGACTGGGAGACCCTGCTGTTCTCCTCGTGGCTGTGGCAGTGCCATCCCGACCTCGTCCCCGCCCGCCTGGCGAGCGAGGGGCCGGGCTCCCTCTGGCTCCGGCACCGCGGTTAGATGCCGGACTTTTACGGATCTTCCGGGCACCGAGCCTTGATCGCGACAAGAACTACCTCGGTACGCGTCAACCCACGATCCTCGTTAAGCGTCTAACTTCGGGTTATATGGGCGAGAGGCTACTGCCGAAACCAAGCTGGACGACCGGTCAGAATGCGACCGGTACTGGCCCCAAACTGTGCCGAATATGCAGGTCAGACGCATTGCAAATCTGATCTGAGGAGCACAGGATTTGGGCTGAGTATGGAGACAGCCGGTTTTCTGGACATGTAAGCTGAACGCTCGAATAGAGGGGGGTCAGATGGCGATTTCGTCCGTTTGGTCGGTACAAGACACTTGTGTCGGACCTGCCTTCGGATGTGCGTCGTGCGCGCCTGTAAGCCGCAGGCTGGAAGCGTGCATGCCGACGCGACGCCATGGCCACGTATTCGCCGGAGTCTGAGCGCTCCGAAGGGCAACAAGAGAAGGCAGGCCATGGTTTTGCGAAAAGAAGGATGTGTGCTTGTCACCGGTGGTGTCGGCTTCATCGGCACGCACTTGTGCCGGGCACTGCTGGCTCAGGGCAGACGGGTAATTGCGCTTGACGATATGTCAGCCGCCCAGCTCCCGGTCAGTGCCGATCTGCTCGATAACCCGCTGTTCACGCTCATGGAACATGACGTGATCGAGCCCTTCTCCATCGCCGAGCCGGTCGCCGGGATCGTGCACCTGGCCGGCCAGATCGGTCCGAACAACCCGCTGGAAGGACTGCGCGCGTCCTCCATCGGCACGTTCAACTGCCTGGAGCTGGCGCTGGCCCACGAAGCGCGCATCGTCCTCGCCTCCTCGGGCGACATCTACGGCAACGCGACGGTCCACCCGCAGGCCGAGGACTACTGGGGCAACGTGAACCCGATCGGGCCGCGGTCGGCCTACGAGGAGGCCCGCCGGTTCCTGGAGGCGGCGACCACCGCCTACCGCAACGTCCACGGCGTCAACACCGGCATCGTCCGGCCGTTCAACATCTACGGTCCGGACGTGCAAACCAACCGGCGCGCGGTGCCCGCCTTCATCTCCAAGGCGCTGGCCGGCGAGGAGCTGACCCTGCACGGCGGAGACCAGACCCGCAGTCTCTGCTTCGTGACCGACTTCGTCGAGGGCGTGCTCCTCATGCTCGACTCGGACGACCCGGGGCCGGTCAACCTGGGCTCGAGCGAGGAGATCTCGATGCGGGCGCTGGCCGAGCTCGTCGTCTCGATCGCGGGCTCAGGAACGATTAAGGTCGTCCCCGCGGTGGCGGGCGACTCCGCCGGGCGCTGCCCGGACATCACCAAGGCTGCCGAGGTGCTCGGGTGGCGGCCCAAGACTTCAGTCCGGGCAGGCATCACCGCCTCGATCGAGGCGATGCGAGCGATGGAGGTGGCTGTTCAATGACCGCAGGATCGGTGCAGATAGTCGTTCCGTCTAACTGGAGCGCGCTGGTGCCTACCGAGCTGCCGAAGCTGCAGTGCGAGGCAACGACGGTGCGCGCGGCACTCGACTGGCTCACGGCCGACTACCCGCAGTTCGGCGTCCGGCTCTTCAGCCACGGGCGGCTCGCCTCCTGGGTGAACATCTACCTTGGCGAAGAGGACATCAGGGCGCTGGACGGCCTGGACACCCAGATCGAGGCGCCGACAGTGCTGACCGTCATCCAGGCGGTGGCTGGCGGGTGAGCATCCTGGTCGAGAAAGGCGGGATGATCGCGATCCCGGCCGGCCGGGTGCTGTTCGGCTCGTCGGAGCAGCATCTGGATGACGTGGGCGCGAGCCAGCACTATAAGCGCGAATGGTTCGAGGACGAGGCGCCGCAGCACTACGCGGAGGTCGACAGCTTCTGGATCGACCCCCATCTGGTGACCAATGCCGACTACCTGGCCTTCACGGAGGCCACCGGCTACCAGACCGAGGCCGAGGTCCGCGGATTCGGCCTGCTGTACGGCGCCACCTACTGGGATGAGGTCGACGGCGTCTGCTGGCGGCGTCCCGGCAGTGCCGATGACTCGATCGATGACCGGCTCGACCACCCGGCCGTGCACATCGCCTACGCCGACGCCGTGGCCTACGCCACGTGGGCGGGCAAGCGCCTCCCGACCGAGCCGGAGTGGGAGTACGCGGCCCACGGGCCCGAATGGCGCTGCTGGCCGTGGGGCGATGAGTGGGACTACACGATCGTCAACTGCGCCGAGCACTGGTACGGCGCTCCGATCACCGAGTTCAAGGCGTGGCACGCGTGGTGGGGCAAGCACCGCGAGACGTCGGGCGGACGGCTGTGCACGACTCCGGTGGGGAAGTTCTCCCCGGCCAGCGATTCCCCGTTCGGGCTCGCGGACATGGCCGGGAACGTCTCGGAGTGGACCGGCAGCCTGTACGAGCTGTACGACCCAGGCCGGCGCTATCACGAGACCTACGAGCGGGCCGCGGGCAAGTACCGCGTCCTGCGGGGCGGCTCGTGGATGAACTTCAAGTACCAGATGCGCACCAGCGAGCGCTTCGCCTCCGACCCGGCCTACTCCAGCATCAGCATCGGTTTCAGGTGCGCGTCTTCGGACGCGCCCGGCGGCTAAGGCCCGGCGGCGATGCACAGACCAGGCGGCGCGGCCGGGCCACTCCCGGCCGCGCCGGCTGCCTTCTCCCGCCGCGGCAACCCGGGCAATGGCCGTCGGCCGGCTGTCTGCCCATCCGCCTTGCGCCCGATCGGCGCATGATCAATAATTCACTGTGAAGCAGACAGCTTTACCAGTCAAAAGAGTGTTAACGGTGCAGACGACTGAATAGCGCGGACGGGAATTCAAACGATGTCGAGTATGGTGCCCGCGTAGGAATTCAGTACCAGTTATGACTGCCACCTCCGCTCCCCCCGATGGCACTTCTTCCGGCGGCGAACGGCGCCAAGAGGTAGATCACCCGCAGCTAGCCTCCAGCGTGCGGCGCGGCGCCGTCTGGAGCGTCGCCAGCACGATCGCGCTGCGATTCGGCAGCATCGCTGCCACCGCGGTGGTGGCGCACATCCTCGACCGCCAGGACTTCGGTGTCTTCACCGTCGCCCTGACCGCCCTCATGATCGTGACCAGCTTCGGCGAGCTGGGCGTCGCGTCCTGCCTGGTCCGGGCCGACCTCGATATCGATCTGCTGGCGCCGACGATGGTCACCGTTTCGCTCCTTACCGGCGGCCTCCTGGCCGGCGTTCTCTTCGAGTTCTCGAAGCCGATCGCGACCGCGCTCGGGTCGGCGGCCGCGGCCGATGCCGTGAGGATCATGGCGATCTCGGCCGTGCTCGGCGGCGTGTTCGCCGTGCCGAACGCTCAGTTGTCCAGGGACTTCCGCCAGGACAAGCTGTTCATGTCCAATCTGGTGGCGTTCGTGCCGTCGACCGCGATCTTGATCTACATGGCCAAGACCGGCAGCGGTGCGATGGCCTTCGCCTGGTCGAGGATCGCCGGCCAGATCGTCGCCGGCGGCATTCAGTACCTTTCGGTGTCGCGCCGGTACCGGCCGGGCCTGGCCCGCGAGGCGCTGAGGACGCTCGTGCGGTTCGGGCTGCCGCTCGGAGGCGCTAATTTCATCGGCTACGTGCTGCTGAACGTCGACTACGCCTTCGTCGGGCACCTGATGGGCGCGGTGGCCCTCGGCGTCTACGTCCTCGGCTTCAACGTCGCCTCCTGGCCGGTCACGCTGCTCAGCTCGATGATCAGCAGCGTCTCCATGCCCGCTATATCCCGGCTGAAAGACAACGCCGACCGGCTGCGCAGCGCGATCAGCGGTGGAGTCCGCGCCCTGGCGCTGGTCGTGGCGCCTATCTGCGCGCTCAGTGTGGCGTTTTCGCATCAGCTCATTGCCTGCATTTACGGCGCCAAGTGGGCAGCCGCCAGCGGAGTGCTGGTAATCCTGGCGTTCTATGGCGGCATATCAATTATCTGCATGCTCTTTTCCAACATCATTTCCGGGATGGGGAAGTCGCGTTCGCTGCTCGTCGTCCAGATCGTCTGGCTGGCGGCCCTGGTCCCGGCGATGGCCGAAGGAGTCAGGCGCCACGGCATCGACGGCGCGGCCGCGGCGCACCTGGCGGTCATCGCTCCGATCGTCCTGCCGAGTTACCTCTTCGTCCTGAAGCGAACTACCCACATGCCCCTGCGGGCCCTGCTCGGCCCGGTCATTCCGCCGGCGATCGTCGCCGCCGGGGCCGCGCTGGCCGCGATCAGGGTAGGTGCCCTGCTCAGCAGCCCGGAGCTGCAACTCGTCGCCGGCTTTGCGACCGGCGGGCTGATCTACGGCATTGTGATGGCGCCTCAGCTGATCGGCCTGGTCAGCGGCCGGCTCGGAGACCGGTTCGGACTAGGCCGGATCGGCCAGGCCTACGCCGTCGCCGGGCGACTCGTCGGGCTGCGGCCGCGGCCGGCCGGGCCGGAGCTTGAGGCCGAGCCCGCGACCGAGCCGCTGGACCTGCCGAAGGCGCCGAGCACGGCCCAGGCGACCTACTCCACCGCCATGCGCGGCGCGGCCGTGCTCGAGAAGGCCATCGGCCCGGCCTCCTATACCCCGGTTTCGTATACCGCAGCGATAAATGGCAATGCCGCCTACGCGAAGAACCTCGATCTGAAGGCGGCCGAGCAGACGCTAATGCTTCGCGCCGTTGAGCTCCGGCAGCTGCTCGACAGCGGCCGGCCCGGAGCGCCCCATGTAGCCCGGCACGCCCGCGGCGGTAACAGCAAGGCGAAACGTAAATGACCTGATGCTGCAAAATCCCGTACCCGGCTAGGCCATGCCGTAGCGTGTCGCAAACATGCCGTGGGCGCCATTCCGGCGCGAAACCGAGACTATGGAGGACTGACGATTGACCGGAGAAGACCGGCACGTGCTCTGGCTTGCCGGGGTGTCCTGGGATGGGATCCCGGGCGCCGACCGGCAGATGGTGACGGGCCTGACCCGGCATGCGCGCATCTTCTACGTAGATCCTCCGATCTCGCCGGCCACCAGGGCCCGGTCCCGCAACGGCTCAGTCCGGCTCTTCCGCCCCCGGCTGCAGGTGATCAGCGAGCGGCTGACCCGGCTGACGCCGGTGGTGCTGCCGGGTCTCAGCCGCCCCGTCGTGCGCAACACCACCGCCGCCATTCTCCGCGGCCAGGTCAAGTCGACCCTGGCCCGCCAGGGGATCAAGCCGTCGGTCGTGGTGTCGACGTGCCTGGAGGACCTGCTCGGGCACTTCGGCTCCGGCGTCCTGAACGTCCTGTACGGCACCGACAACTACGTCGGTGGCGCGGAGCTGATGGGGTTGTCGGTGACTCGGCAGCGCAAGCAGGAGCGGCGCGCGCTCAGCCAGGCCGACAAGATCATCTGCGTCACGCCGCCGCTCGCCGCCCGCTGGACCGACCTGGGCGCCAGCCCGCAAGTCGTCCTGCCTGGCTGCGTTCTCACCGATCTCGCCGGGCGGCCGGTCGCCGCCGGCCTGCCCGACCTTCCCCGGCCGGTCGTGGGACTGATCGGCCAGCTCTCGGACCGGCTGGACATGGACGCGCTCGAGTCGATCGCCGACTCCGGGTACTCGATGCTGATCGTCGGCCCGGTCGATTCGCGCTGGACGGACCCGCGGTTCAAGAACCTGACTGATCGCGGCAACGTGCATTACGTCGGCCCGGTGCGGCCCGATGAGGTGCCCGGCTACCTGGCTGCGATCGACATCGGCATCACCCCCTACCGGGACATCCCGTTCAACCGGACGGCCTGGCCGCTCAAGACGATGGAGTACCTGGGGGCCGGGGTCCCGACGGTCACCTCGGCGATGCCGACCGCGGTGGGCCTGCACGACGAACTGGCCGGCATCGTCGGTGCGGCCGCCGCCGATCAGATCCTGGCGCTGGCCGACGACGGCGCCGAGTTCGTGAAGGCCGTCAGCCGCGTTGCCGCCGCCGTGGCCGCGGAGGACGACGAAGCCGAGGCCGACGCCGGGACCACAGCGAACGCGGGGAACACCGCGGACGCCAGGCCGCCGTTGTCCGGGCAGGCCATCGCGTTCGCTGGCCGGCACACCTGGGCGGCGCGCGCCGACGAGTTTGCCGCCGCCATCGGCCTGACGTAGCGATGGCGGTCCCGGCAGCGCGGCGCGACACCGCCGGCCGGTCGCGCCCGGAGGCGGCCGGGCCCCGCTCGGAGGCGGCCGGGCCACGCTCGGTGCCGCCCGGTCCGGACCAGCCCACGGTGGCCGTTCTCGTCGTCACCTACAACAGCGCGCCGCTGCTGGCCGACCTGCTGGATTCGCTGGCGGTCGGGCTCGCGGGTATCACGTGGCACCTCACGGTCGCCGACAACGCGTCCGCCGACGACACCGTCGCGGTCCTGCGCGGCCTGGCGCCGGACGCGACGATCATCGAGATGGGGCGCAACGCCGGGTACGCGGCCGGCATCAATGCCGCTGCCGCCGCGGCGGGCCCGCGGACGGCCCTGCTGGTTCTCAACGCGGACGTCCGCCTGACCCCGGGCTGCGCCGCCGAGCTGCTTGGCCAGCTCAGCCCCGGCACCGGGCTGGCTGTTCCCCAGCTAGTAGACGGGAACGATGACCTCATCGAGTCGATGCGCCGGGAACCGACTGTGCTTCGGGCCTGGGGGGACGCGCTCCTGGGCGCGACCAGGGCCGGACGGATAGCCAGCCTCGGCGAGGTCGTGACGCGCGGGCCGAGCTACCAGCAGCCCGCGATCGTCGACTGGGCGGAAGGATCGACGCTCCTGATCAGCGCGGACTGCTGGGAACGCTGTGCCCCGTGGGACGAGTCGTTCTTCCTGTACTCCGAGGAGACCGACTTCGCGCTCCGGGCCCGCGACGCCGGGTACCTCACCAGGTACGTGCCGACCGCCAGGGCGATTCACCTGGAGGGCGATTCGGGCCAGTCGCCGCCGCTGTGGACGCTGCTCACGCTGAACCGGATCCGGCTGTTCCGCAAGCGCAACGGCCCGGTCGCGACCGCCGCCTACTGGGCGGCCCTGGTCTGCCGGGAGGGCAGCCGCGCGCTACTCGGCAAGCCGACGAGCCGGGCCGCGGTCAGGGCCCTGCTGAGCCCGCGCCGGCTGCGCGAGCCCCGCGGCCCGGACTCCGTGCGCGCCTGAGGCAGCGCCGCGCCTGGGGCAGCGCCGCGCGCGGCCGTCGCCCGCCGGCCCCGCCCGCGACGCCCGCCCAGGACGCCCGCCCACGACGCCCGCCCACGACGCCCGCCCCTCGACGCCGGAAAGTCGCGAGACGGCCAGTGGTGCTCAAAGAGCGTCCATATTGGCCGTCTCGCGACTTTCCGGAGCGCTACCGAATCCGCTTGATCACTCCGACGGCGCCGTCCCGCGCGCGCCGGGGAAGGCCGGGCGGTTGCAGCGCGGCGGCGCGCACGGACTGCGGCGAGTCCCCGCGGCGAACGCTGAACCTCGGCTGCAGCCAGCTTCCGGCCCCGGCGACTCGGCGGTCGCTGGTGTAGACCCGCAGGTAGCCCAGCTGCCGCAGCCCGGACAGGACCCGCCGGTCATACCGGCCGAGCGGGCACGCCGCCTCGGTCACCGGCGTACCGGCGGCCTCCGCCAGCCGCTGCCTGGCCTCGACCAGCTCGGCCGTGCGGGTGGCATCGTCCATGCCCCGCCAGCTCCGGTGCGCCATTCCGTGGCTGCCGATCCGCATGCCCGCGCCGGCGAGCTCGCGGACGTCGGCGGCCGACAGACTGCCCGCCTCGCCGAGCCGGCCGGCCAGCGGGAAGAACGTGGCCGCGAGCCCGCGCGAGCGCAGTTCCGGCAGCCCGGTGCCGATATCGGAGTCGTTGCCGTCATCGAAGCTGATCGCCACCGACGGCCAGCCCGCGATCTCGTCCAGGATGGCGCGGTACAGATCCGCGCTGACCCAGTATTCGGCCTCGCCCGGCTCGAGCTCGCGATGCGGATCGCCGATCCCGTGAAAGCAGATGTTGACCACCTGGGTCATGGGCTTCCCCCGGCTTCGGCGGGCACGTCATCGGCCCGCGATGACTCATCCCGCCCCCAGCCGCCCGGGTTGCGGTCCGGCAGTCTCGCCGCCAGGGCCGCGGTGAGGGTGATTGCCGCGTAGCAGGCCGCGGCGGGGAGCAGGCGTGGCTCCGCCAGGGCGACATCCCGCAGCCAGGAAGTGCGAGAAGAGCGGCGCACCCCCGAATGGTTGCCTTCCGCGTGCCCGGTGGCCGCGCGCAAGCTCTCGTTCCCCCGCCTGACCCGAACCAGCCGCCGGAGCAGGTCCCGCGTGGTCCGCGGGGCGGCGACCCGGGCGCTGACGGCGTCGACCTGCACCTTCTGCTCCGTCGTGAACAGCGAGTCCAGGAACAGGTCGTCCGCAACCACCTCGGGGAACTGGTCGAACCGGGCCCGGCCCGCGGCCGATATCGCGACCGTGCCGCGGCCGAACAACGTGCCCTGGAAGGCGGGCAGCCTGCTGCTGATCGCGTAATAGCTGCGCACGAGCGCCGGGCTGCGGCTCACGTCCACCTCACGCCGCGGGGCCGCGGCCAGCACGGGCGGCCCGGCGGCCAGCGCGTCGCGCAAGGCGCGCAGCCCGCCGGTCGGCAGGACGATGTCGGCGTCGAGGTAGATCCTCGGGAAGCCCCGGGCCAGCTGGTCGCCCGCGTTCAGCGCCGCCACCTTGCCCGGCGCCGGCAGGTCGAGGACCCGGACGCCGGGCCGCGCCGCGGCGACCTCGGCGGTGGCGTCGGTGCACCCGTTCGCGACGACCACGACCTCGAATTCGCCCGGCCGGGCATCGGCCAGCAGCGAGTCCAGGCACCGCCCGAGCACGGCCGCCTCGTTGTGCGCCGCGATGACGACGCTGGTTGTCGTGATTGCTGACCTGCCTTCACTTTCAAGCGGAACGCGGGTGCCCCGGCCCGGCCGGGTACGGAACGGCCGACCTTCACGGTACGGGAAGAATTACCGGCAGGGCAGGGCTTCTGCCGATCGTCGCGCTCAACCTACTTACGGGCCAAAAGGGCAGGCCACGACCTTGATCCCGTCTGATTGGCCCCGCAGTAACATGCCGTTGCCGTACTTTAGCTACATGCCCATGGTTGTCCGCAGGGCATCTCCTCGCGGGCCGGAATGCGCGGCTGCGACCGGCCTGGAGCGGAGATGACTACAGAGCTCGCGCCCATCGAGCCGGCCGATGTCGCCGCGGTGGCCGAATTCCTGCACGCCCACATGAACGCCAGGGTGCCCGCTGCTGCCTGGCGTGCCGGAATGACGCCGCCGTGGAAGATCGATTCCCCCAATCACGGGTTCATGCTGACCGACGCCGGTGCCGTCGTCGGGGTCTACCTGGCGTTCTACTCCGAGCGCAGCATCGATGGCCGGCCGGAGCGCTTCTGCAACCTCGGCGCCTGGTGCGTGCTTCCCGACTACCGCGTGCACAGCGTGCGCCTGCTCAAGGCCCTGCTCGCCCAGGATGGCTATCACTTCACCGACCTGTCCCCGAGCGGCAGCGTGATCAAGCTCAATACGAGGCTGAAGTTCCAGGCGCTCGACACCGCGACCATGCTGGCGCCCAACCTTCCGCTGCCCTGGCTCCCCCGGTCGGGCGGCCGGATCAAGATCATTTCTGATCCGGCCAGGATCGCGGACCGGCTGGCCGGGCCGGACCTGGCGGTCTACCTCGACCATGAGCATGCCGCCGCGGCGCGGCATCTGGTGATCAGCCGCGGTGGCGAGGACTGCTACGTGATCTTCCGCAAGGTGAGCCGCAAGGGCGTGAGCGCGTTCGCGTTCATCCTGTACGCCAGCAATCCAGAGCTGTTGCGCGCCGCCTTCGGGCCGCTGCGGGCCCGGATGCTGCTGCGCCATGGGGCCCTTGCCACCCTCGGGGAGCTGCGCACGCTCGGGGGCCGCCCCCGCCTGTCGGTCCGGCTGGCTTCTCCGCGCCCGAAGATGTTCCGCAGCGCGACGCTCGGGTCAGCGCAGATCGACGACCTGTACAGCGAGCTTGTTTGTGTTCCCTGGTAGCCGGAGGGCAGTCCCCATAGTGCGCAGTCAGATTCACCAGCTGGTGTCGGCGGCCGCGGAGAGAGCACCAGATGCTCCCGCCGTCACCTATAAGCAGGACACGGTCAGCTACGCGGAGCTCTGGCGGCGGCTGGAGGAGTTCGCCGGCATGCTGGCCGGGCTGGCGCTGCGACGCGGCGACCGCGTGGCCGTCTACCTGGATAAGCGCATCGAGACGGTCGTGGCGCTGTTCGGCTCGTCGGCCGGGGACTGCGTGTTCGTGCCGGTCAACCCCTTGCTCCGGGCCCAGCAGGTCGGCTACATCCTGCGGGACTGCGGCGTGAAGGTGCTCGTGACCTCGCCGGAGCGACTCGAGCTGCTGCGCGGCGAGCTGGCCGAGAGCAAGTCGGTCGAGCACGTGGTGCTTGCCGGTACCGGTGCCGCGAGGCCGGGCGACCGGTACGCGGTGCACCCGTGGCCGGTGCGGCCCGCGGCCAGCGGCGACGTGCCGGTGCCCCAGGCAATCGACATCGACATGGCGGCCATCCTCTACACCTCAGGGAGCACCGGGCGGCCGAAGGGCGTCGTGCTCAGCCACCGCAACCTGCTGGCCGGGGCGGCGAGCGTCAGCTCCTACCTGGGCAACACCGCCGACGACGTGATCCTCTCGGCGCTGCCGCTGAGCTTTGACGCCGGCTTCAGCCAGCTGACCACCGGGTTCGAGGTCGGCGCCCATGTCATCCTGCACAATTACCTGCTGCCCGCCGACCTGGTCCGGCTGTGCGCCCAGCACCGGGTCACCGGCCTTACCGGCGTGCCCCCGCTGTGGATCCAGGTGGCCGGGCAGGACTGGCCCGCCGAGGCGTCGGCGACCATGCGCTATTTCGCCAACACCGGCGGGCGCATGCCCAGGGCGACCCTGGACAAGCTGCGTGCCATCTTCGGCTCGGCCCGGCCGTTCCTGATGTACGGGCTTACCGAGGCGTTCCGTTCCACCTATCTGGACCCGGCCGAGGTCGACCGGCGTCCGGATTCGATCGGCAAGGCGATTCCGAATGCGGAGATCCTGGTCGTGCGGCCGGACGGGTCGCTCTGTGAGCCCGGCGAGGAGGGCGAGCTGGTGCACCGCGGAGCGCTGGTCGCCATGGGCTACTGGAATGACCCCGAGCGGACCGCGGAGCGGTTCCGGCCGGCTCCGGCCCGCGAGCCCGGCCTGTGTAGCGACGACATCGCGGTCTGGTCCGGCGACGCGGTGGTGCGCGACGCAGCGGGCTTCCTGTATTTCGTCGGACGAAACGACGAGATGATCAAGACCTCCGGATACCGGGTGAGCCCGACCGAGATCGAGGAGGTCGCCTACGAGACCGGCCTGGTCCGCGACGTGGTCGCACTCGGGCTGCCGGATCCGGTGCTCGGCCAGCACGTGGTGCTCGTGGTCAGCCCGCCGACGTCGGCCGCGCCGGGCCAGGACGGCACCGTCGACACCGACGGCGTGCTCGCGGCCATGAAGAAGGTGCTGCCGGCCTACATGGTCCCGCGGCGCATCGAGGTCAGGACCGAGATCCCTCGCTCGCCGAACGGCAAGTTCGACCGGGCGGGCCTGCGCGCGGAGCTGACGGCATGACCCACAGCACGGTGGCGAGCTTTGGCCGCGCCGACGGCGCCCTGTGTGTCGGCGGCGTGCCGCTTGGCCTGCTCGCCGAGCGGGTCGGGGAGACGCCGTTCTTCGCTTACGACCGGGCCCTGCTCACCGGCCGGGTCGCGCGGCTGCGGGCCGCGCTGCCGGCCGGCATCAAGCTCAGCTATGCGATCAAGGCCAACCCGATGCCGGCGATCGTGGACCACCTCAGCGGCCTGGTGGACGGCTTCGATGTCGCCTCGGCCCTGGAACTGCGCACCGCGCTCAACAGCACGATGCCGCCGTCCCGGGTGAGCTTCGCCGGGCCGGGCAAGAGCCCGGCCGAGCTCAGGCAGGCGGTCGCCGCCGGGGTGACGGTCGAACTGGAGTCACTGACCGAGGCGCGCCGGGTGGCGGCGGCGGGCGACGAGCTCGGCATCAGGCCGGCGGTCGCCATCCGGGTGAACCCCGACTTCGCCGTCAAGGGCTCCGGCATGCGGATGGGCGGCGGGCCGCAGCAGTTCGGCGTCGATGCCGAAGAGGTGCCGACGCTGCTCAAGACCCTGGCCGGGACCGACCTGGACGTGCTCGGGTTCCACGTCTTCGCCGGCTCCCAGAACCTGCACGCCGACGTGCTGGCGGAGGCCCAGCGCCAGACCGTCGACCTGGTCCTGAGGCTCGCCGAGTCCGCCGACTGGCCGGTGCGCTACCTGAACCTCGGCGGCGGCTTCGGCATCCCGTACTACCAGAAGGACACGCCGCTCGATCTCGAAGGCGTCGGGGCCAGCCTCGCCGAGCTCATGGCCGAGCGGATCACTCCCGGCCTGCCCGACGCGCGGGTGGTGATCGAGCTTGGCCGCTACATCGTCGGGGAGTGCGGCGTCTACGTGACCCGGATCGTGGACCGGAAGGAGTCGCGCGGCACGGTCTTCCTCGTCGTGGACGGCGGGCTGCACCACCAGCTCGCCGCTTCCGGCAACTTCGGCCAGGTCGTCAGGCGGAACTATCCGGTGGCGATCGGCAGCCGTCTCGACTCCGCCGACGAGGAGACACAGACCGTGACTATCGTCGGCAAGCTGTGCACGCCGCTTGACCTGCTCGCCGACCGGGTCCAGCTGCCGGCCGCGGACGTCGGCGATCTGGTCGTGATCTTCCAGGCCGGAGCCTACGGCCTGTCGGCGAGCCCGCAGGCGTTCCTCAGCCATCCGGTGGCGCCGGAAGTACTTGTCTGAATGATCATCAGAAACTAACTGCCGCAACGCTAGGAGTGTGCATTGGAAGCCACTGTCTCGACCCTCGACGAGGTCAGGATGCTCGTGGCCGAGGTACTCGGGATTACCGACCGGCTCGCCACGCTGACCGAGACGACGGCACTGCTCGGGAGCATGCCTGAACTCGACTCCATGGCCGTCGCGGAGCTGATCGCCTCGATTGAGGAGAAGTTCGGCTTCGAGGTGGACGAGGCTGACTTCTCCGCCGATGTGTTTGACACCATCGGCACGCTCACGGACTTCGTTGCCAGCCACCGTCAGTGATGGGCCGCGGCACCGGCGAGCCGGGCAATGGCGTCAATCACGGTTGTAACCGTTGGAGAGCGGCCGACCACCAGATGACGCTTGTTACTCGCAGTTGTGAACCGACTGCACACGTCAGGCGTCTACCACAGGGGCCTAGCTATCGGTGGCGGTGCCCGCATGCATGGGCGCAAGCCGGAGGTCGTGGTAAAGGTAATGAAACCTACTGCGTCTCCCGCGTACGGGTCCTACTCCTCTGCGCTGATCGAGCAGTTTCTCGCCGTCATGGAGGTGACTAGAGCGTGACGGCATTGCAATTGGCTCCGGACGAGCTATCCCGGCTCGCGCTCGACGGGCCGAGAGGCCGGCGGCGGCCGGCCAGATCGCACGCGGTCAGGCTGCTGCAGGTCATGGTGCTGACTCTGTTTATCTTCCCGTCCAACGCCGTGATCCACGCGGTTGGCGGTGCCGGGTACGTGGCGGCGCTGGTCACGTACCTGATGCTGATCCTTTACGTCGGCTACTCCCTGGTGGGCCTGCACAACCCGCTGCAGTACCACACGCCGGTCCGCACCGCGCTGTGCGCGCTGTGGATGGCCACGATGATCTCCTACCTGCTGATGGACCGGAGCCTGCTCAACCAGACGCAGCTGACCGGCGCCGACCGGTGGCTTCTGCAGCTGGCTGGCGTCACCGCCATCGTCCTGGTGGCCTCGGAGTGCCTGCGCTCGTTTGAGGACATCCGCAGGGTCATGCGGGCGATGGTCTGGGGCATGGCGTTCTGCGGCCTGGTGGCGGCCATCCAGTTCTGGGGGCACCACGACATCACCCCCTACCTGCGCAAGATCCCAGGGTTCTCGCTCAACGCCGCGGCCGGGATCTACGGCATCGAGAGCCGGGGAGGCGTGGCCAGGGTCGCGGGCACGGGCATCGACCCGATCGAGATGGGCGTCGTCGCCGGGATGATCCTCCCGATCGCCCTGTACCTGGCGATCTACGACCGCCATCGGTCGCTGATCAGCCGATGGCTGCCCGTCGTGTTCATCGCGGTCGCGATCCCGACGTCGGTGTCGCGGTCGGCCATCCTCGCCGTGCTGATCAGCGTGGGCACCTTCATCATCTCGATGCAGCCGCGAATGCGCATGGCGGCGTTCTCGGCGATTCCCGTGGCGCTGGGCGTGATGTTCGTCGCCGCCCACCACCTGATCGGCACGCTCGAGACCTATTTCCTCGCCGGGTCGGCGGATAACTCCATCGAGCACCGGCTGAACAACTACCCGTACGTCGAGTCACTGGTGCGACTGCATCCCTGGTTCGGCCAGGGCGGCGGCACGTACTACTTCACCACGCAGGTCAACATCTTCGACAACCAGTACCTGACCACAGTCGTCGAGCTCGGCCTGGTCGGGATCGTGGTGCTGGCGTTCTATCTGGTGTGGCCGGCGCTCGCGGCCCTGTCCGCGCGCAGGCTGGCGCTAACCGACAGCACCAAGCAGCTCTGCGCCGTCCTGGCCGGGGCGGAACTGGCTGCGGTGCTCTGCTCAGGAACGTTCGACTCCCTGTCCTTCCCGCTGTTCGTGAATGTGCAGGCGCTGGTGATCGGTCTGACCGGGGCGGCCTGGCTGCTGGTCAGGGCGGATGTCAGAGCGGTCAAGAAGGCGCAGGCGCTGACAGCAGCTCGTCCCCAAACATCAACCTGGCACGTCAATGGGGTCTCCGTTTGGCGCTCGCCTGCTCTCAACGGGGCTGTGAAGCCTGATGGAGGAAACTAATGGACCTTTTTGCGATGGTCAGGACCATCTGGCGGCACAAGATCGCGGCGGCGCCGGTGATCCTGCTGATGGGTCTCGGCTTGTTCTACGTAGTCGCCATCAAGCCGCCGACCTACGACGCCGACGCCAGCGTGCAGTTGCTCTACCCGCCGGCGGCGCCCACGGCGCAGCAGATTGCGCAGAACCCGAAGCTTGGCAAACAGAACGCCAACAACCCGTTCGTGTCGCTCGGCGATCCCCTGTTCGTCGGCGATGCCGTCGTCGACGAGATCACCTCGCCGTCCGCTCAGCAGCAGCTGCTGTCCGAGGGCGTGGACAAGCGGTACCAGGCGGCGATGAGCTCCGACCCCGGCAACCCGCCGATCATCGACATTACCGGCGTCGGGTCGACCGAGGCGATCGCGCTGTACAGCGCGCAGAAGGTGACCGCGCTGGCGCAGCAGGACCTGACCGCCATGCAGTCGGCCAAGGGCGTCAACTCGGCCTACATGATCACGTCCGAGGTGCTGATTCAGCCCACCAAGGCAAGCGCGGTGGTGACCTCCAAGCTGCGGACGCTGATCGCGGTGCTCGGCGCGGGCATCATCCTTCTGTTCGTGGTCGTCTCCGGGGCTGAGGCCCTGGAGCGCAAGCGCGAGGACGACCTGGCTGACGTGCCCAGCGGCGGGCGCCACGGGCCGGCGGGCCAGCTCGAGTCCCGCGACGACCGCGACGCGGTCGAGCACACGCAGGAGTTCGCCAGTCCGTTCCTGTCGGCCGCGGCGAGGCGCCCGGTGCCGAGCCTGCCTGAGGCCCGATCACTTCGCTCGGGCCGGTCGATGGATCTCGACGGCTCGGACGACGACGACCTCGACTGAGCCGGACTCCGCCGCCCGCTGCCAGACTCCAGTGCCCGCCGCCCGCATGGACGGCGGGCACTGGCATGAGATGGGTTACTCGGATCTAGGGCTGCCCCGGCCTCGCAGCTGCCCCGGCGCCCCGGGATCGGCCAGCCCGCAGATGCGGGACCCGTCCGAGTTTCACTCAGGTACCAGGCGGCACACCTACCCCAGCTCGGACGTGCTGGGCCACTAATCTCCGGAAGTTTGGCGTTCTGGCGTGGCTCTACCCACACCAGAACACCACACGTCGCCGCGCGCAGGGCTGGCGCCGCGAACGGGCATCAGCCGCGCGCCCCGCCCGCCGCAGACGCCACACCCGCCCCGGCTCCGGAGGCGGTCCCACCGGTCGATCATGGAGCCGAGCCTGTGGGGCTACATCTTGAGGGCCTTGCCGTTGTTCCACATGTTGCCGATCCAGATGTTGCCGAAGCCGTCGGTGCCGGGGGTGTTGTTCGGCCGGTTCCACCCGTACACCGGGCCGTAGATCGCGCACTTGCCGTTCGGCCCGCGCTGGAACACGTTGTACTCGATCTCGATGTGGCTCATGATCCCGGGCTTGGCGGGCGGGTCGGCGGCCGGATACAGGCAGTAGCTCGCGTACGGGGTCGCGACCAGCAGGTTCTGCTTGATCAGCGCGTTGGAGACGTTGCCATCGGGGATCAGCGTGATGTCGCCGGTGCAGCCGCCCACGCAGTACACGCTGTTGTGCACGATGGTGAACCCGCTGCCGCCGTCATTGAAGAAGCCGTTTTCGTGCCAGCCGAGCGCGGCGCCGTTGTAGTTGTCGTGCAGCCACGAGTTCTCGACCGTGCAGTTCGAGTAGCAGTGGACCTCGTGCTGGTCGCCGTAGATGTTGTCGCTCAGCACGGTCAGGTTCGCGCCCCCGATGGACTGGGAGTGGTCGGACCCGCCGTTGATGGTGCTGTTCTCGATCAGAACGCTGCCCGACTCGTCGGTGTCGACGGTTCCCTCGATCTTGGTGTCCTTGATCGTGACGTCAGGCTCGAGGATGGTGAGCCCGCAGTTCACGATCTTGGCACTGATCACGACGTGGCTGTGCCGGATGGTGCACGGGCCGGTATAGGTCGTGAGCCTGACCCCGGAGGGCACGCCCGTATTACCGGGGCCGGGCCAGCATCCGCCCCACGGGTCCGGGCCGCCCGGCGTATTGCGCGCGGCCGAGCACGCGCCCCCGGAGCCGGTCTCGGCCGGCGGCGGAGGCGATGAGGTCCCTGGGTCCGGCGCCGGGGACGTATGCGTGGGTCCGGGCGAGCCGCCCGGCGGCTTTGACGTCGAGCCGGTAGGCGACGCGTGACCCTTGGCGGGAGCCTTGCCCTTGCCCTTGCCCTTGGCCTTCGCGGAGGCGGACGAGTGGGGCGCTCCGCTGGAGTGGGAGCAGCAGCCCGAGGTTGTCGAGGTACCGCCAGTGACGGCTGGCACCTGCAGGCCCCCGCTAGCTGAGCTCGGTGCGCGGGTACCGCAGCCGGCGAGCACTGCGGACATCACGCAGAGCGCCAGGATCCCCCCTGCGAAACCCGGCCCGATTTTCGTATTCCTACTGCCAGCGCGCCGGCGCAAATGGCTTGGCATTTCACCAGACCTTGTCTGTCGGCCGTAATCCAGTTAGGACTTCGGGCACATCGGCAATCACGCTAGCACCGCAAAGAACTGAATACCCCGGCTTTGCTAGCCATGGCCGCACCTGCGGAGAACCACCGGAACGTCGATAACGCGGTCACCCAGGCCGAATGCCGGTCATCGGCGCACGGCGATGAGCGACTTCACGGCACCTAGCAGGCGTTCGACCTGAATTTCGGCATGCGGGAAGTAATAGCTCATTTCCGCACGACTCAGCAGCTCCACGCTCATCGCCTCGGCCAGCCCGTCATCGACGCTGGCCGACCGGGTGTGCGCGAGCGGCCAGCGGTAGGAGATCTGCGCTCTGGCCGACATCGGGAGGAACTGGAAACCCGGAAATAGCCAGTGCGGCTCAATTGGAAAATATCGGTAGGGCGTCTGAACCCAGTGCCGGTCCGCGAGCTTGTGTACCGCCTCGGCGAACCGCTGCCGCTGAGCGTGCCCGCCCACGTGCTCGATCACGGAGTTGGAGAACACCAGGTCATAGGAAGAGCCGAGAATCGCGGGCGGCAGGTTGCAGGCATCGCCCTGGTCGGCCCGCAGCCAGGAGGGCAGGTCGGCGTCGGCCTCGTGCTCAAGGTTGACGACGTGCACCCGGGCGGGGCGGACGGGAGCCCGCTGCCAGCTCTCTGCCGTGCCGCCGAGGTCGATCACCGACATGTTCTCGATCTGCGGGAACGCCGCGCGCAGCCATTCCCAGCGACGCGCGCGGCGGCGGGCACCGACCGAGTCGGGCCCGTCCACGATGCGGTTGCGCAGAGCGTGAACGCTCACTGATCGTCCTCCCGATGGTTACGCGCCGGCCGGCCAAGAGCGCGCTCGTAGGCCGCCAGCAGTTCTGGCACCTGCGCCTCCCAGCGCAGGCTAGTGCTCATCCGCTGCAGGCCGACCTCGCCCATGCGGGTGCTGAGCGCTTCGTCATCGACCAGCTGCAGTATGCAGTCGGCCAGTGAGCGGGCGTCGTTGGGCGCCGCGTACAGGCTCGCATCTCCGGCCGACACCCGGCCCTCGGTCAGGTCGAACTGCACGACCGGCTTGCCGAGCGCCATGTACTCCATGATCTTGTTCATCGTCGAGATGTCGTTCATCGCGTTGGCGACGTCGGGGCTGACGCACACGTCCGCCGTGGCCAGGATCGAGCCGAGCAGCTTATCGTCGGACACCAGGCCGGTGAACTCGACCTGGCGGCCCAGGCCAAGATCGCCAGCCCGCTCCCGCAGCCGCGCCAGCTCGGTCCCGTCGCCCACGACCACGAACTGAACGTCGTCCCGGCCCAGTCCGGCGATGATCGCGGCGGCGTCCAGCAGATAGTCGAGTCCGTCCTGGGCGCCCATGATGCCGACGTAGCCCACCATGTGCTTGCGCCCGCGCCGCCACTGCTCATCGGCCTCCGCTCCGGCGAACCGCCCGGCGGCGGGCGCGGACCGAACCACGAAGACGTCCTCCGGCCGCATCCCGCCCCGGCTGAGCGCGATCTTGCGGAAGCTGCCGTTCGTCTCGATCGACACGGTGGCGAACCAGTAGGTCAGCCGCTCGAACAGCGTCATCAGCCGGACCAGTCGGCTGTCCGGCGTCCTGCCCTTGGCCACCATGAGCTCGGGACACGCGTCGTGGTGGTCGAAGATCAGCTTCGCGCCGAGCGCCATCAGCGGCAGTGCGCAGAGGAAGAGCAGGTCCGGGGGGTTGCAGACGTGGACCACGTCGATCCGCCGCCGCAGCCTGATCCTGATCGCGAGGAACAGCTGCGCGGCAATCGCGACCGCGTATTCGACCAGGTACGCCGCCAGGCTGCTATCGGCCTCGGGGCCGGGCGCGTAGCGGTAAATCCGAATGCCATCGATAAGCTCGCGCCGACGCGGGTAATCCCCGGTTCGCGGACAGATGACGTGGACCTGGTAGCCCGCCGCCGTGAGGCTCGTCGCCTCCTGCCAGACCCGGCGGTCGAACGGGACCGGCAGGTTCTGCACCAAGATCAGTACCCTGGCTGGGCGCCTGGACTTACGCATCTGGTCCCTTGGCTAATGTCGTCAGCTATCGCTACTTGCCGGATCGCATTGCATCACGGATCGGCGGTCCCTTATAGGACGTATGACAAGGTCACGAGGGTGACAGCGATGATTGGCTGATGTTCGGGTCGTTAATTCCCTGTTGCGCCTCCGCCGCCGATGCGCGCCTGGCCAGGCGAGCACGTAGGCTGGCGCGCGTGACTGCAGGTGCCGATGATGACCTCAGCCGGACGCTGGCTATCGAGGCCGGCGAGCGGCTGGTGGAGCTGCGTTCCCGCGGCGGCGACCCGAAGGCGCTCAGGGACGCAGGCGACCGGCTCTCGCACGAGTACCTGACCGCCGAGCTCGCGCGCCTGCGGCCAGGCGACGCCGTCCTGTCCGAAGAAGGCGCCGACGACCGGGCGCGGCTTTCCGCCCGGCGGGTCTGGATCGTCGACCCGCTCGATGGCACCAGGGAGTTTGGCGAGGCCGGCCGCACCGACTGGGCCGTGCACGTCGCTCTCTGGGCGGACGGCGACCTGACAGCGGGCACCGTGGCCCTCCCGGCCGCAGGCCACGTCCTCAGCACGGCCGACCGGGCTGGCCCCGCCCGGCCTTCGCGGGGCGATGGGCCGCTGAGAATCCTGGTCAGCCGGTCCCGCCCGCCCGCCATCGCCTCGGCCATGGCGGCCGAGCTGGGCGCCGAGCTCATCGGCATGGGCTCGGCCGGGGCCAAGGCCGCCGCGGTGATCATGGGCCAGGCCGATGCGTACGTGCACAGCGGCGGGCAGTATGAATGGGACTCCGCGGCCCCGGTGGCCGTGGCCAGGGCCGCGGGCCTGCACGCATCCCGCGTCGACGGGTCCCCGCTGGCCTACAACCAGGCGGATCCCTCAGTACCTGATATCCTCATTTGTCCGATCGAGCTTGCAGAGCCGCTGCTCAGCGCGATCAATCGCGCACAGTCCAAATCCGATCCGGAGCTTGCACATGGCGCCGACGCGCACTGATTACCTCATGTCCCAGCTCGACGTGCTGGAAGCCGAGTCGATCCACATCATGCGCGAGGTCGCGGCCGAGTTCGAGCGGCCGGTGCTGCTGTTCTCGGGCGGCAAGGACTCGATCGTCATGCTCGCGCTGGCCGAGCGGGCCTTCTGGCCGGCCAGGATCCCGTTCCCGGTTATGCACGTGGATACGGGCCACAACTTCCCCGAGGTACTCGCGTTCCGGGATAAGAGGGTTGCCGAACTCGGCGCGCGCCTGGTCGTGGCCTCGGTCCAGGAGTCCATCGACGCGGGCAAGGTGGTCGAGGAGACGGGCCGGTTTGCCAGCCGGAACCGGCTCCAGACCACCACGCTGCTCGACGGCCTCGCCGAGAACCGATTCGACGCCGCGTTCGGGGGCGCCCGCCGGGACGAGGAACGGGCCAGGGCCAAGGAGCGGGTGTTTTCCTTCCGCGACGAGTTCGGCCAGTGGGATCCGAAGAACCAGCGGCCCGAGCTGTGGAACGTGTACAACACCCGGATCCGCCGCGGCGAGCACATCCGCGTCTTCCCGCTGTCCAACTGGACCGAGCTGGACATCTGGCACTACATCGACAGGGAGCAGCTCGAGATCCCGTCGATCTACTTTGCGCACACCCGCACGGTCTTCGAGCGCGACGGAATCCTGCTGGCCGACAACGAGTTCGTCACCAGAGGCGAGGATGAGCCGCTGTTCGAGACCTCGGTCAGGTACCGGACCGTCGGCGACATGACCTGCACCGGAGCGGTCGAGTCCGCGGCCACGACGGTCGCCCAGGTGATCACGGAGATCGCGGCCACCCGGATCACCGAGCGCGGCCAGACCAGGGCCGACGACCGGGCCAGCGAGTCCGCGATGGAAGACCGCAAGCGGGAGGGCTACTTCTGATGACCGACCCTGGCGTGCCGACCGACGTCCCCCGGCACATGGACATCCTGCGCCTGGCAACGGCCGGCTCCGTCGACGACGGCAAGAGCACGCTCATCGGGCGGCTGCTGTTCGACTCCAAGGCGATCTTCGAGGACCAGCTGGAGGCGGTCGAGCGGACCAGCAGGGAGCGCGGCGAGGAGTACACGAACCTCGCGCTGCTGACCGACGGGCTGCGGGCCGAGCGCGAGCAGGGCATCACGATCGACGTCGCCTACCGCTACTTCGCCACGCCGCGGCGGAAGTTCATCATCGCCGACACCCCTGGTCACATCCAGTACACCCGCAACATGGTGACCGGGGCGTCGACCGCCGACCTGGCGATCGTGCTGGTCGACGCGCGCAACGGGCTGACCGAGCAGAGCCGCAGGCACGCCTTCCTGACGACCCTGCTGCGCGTCCCGCACCTGGTGCTCGCGGTCAACAAGATGGACCTGGTCGACTACAGCAACCAGGTGTTTGACGAGATCGTCGAGGAGTTCACCGCGTTCGCCGCGAAGCTGGAGATCGGCGACCTGACCTTCATCCCGATGTCAGCCCTGCACGGCGACAACGTCGTTCAGCGCTCGGTCAACATGCCCTGGTACGACGGGCCATCCTTGCTGCACCACCTCGAGCACGTGCACATCGCCTCGGACCGCAACCTGATCGACGTCAGGTTCCCGGTCCAGTACGTGATCCGGCCGCATCAGGCGACCGACCCGGAGCTGCACGACTACCGCGGCTACGCCGGCCAGGTGGCGGGCGGCGTGCTCAAGCCGGGCGACGAGATCATGCACCTGCCGTCGGGGCTGACCACGACGATCGCGCGGATCGACACGGCCAGGGGGCCGGTGCCCGAGGCCTTCGCACCAATGTCGGTGACCCTGCTGCTGGCCGATGACCTGGACGTCTCGCGGGGCGACATGTTCTGCCGGCCGCACAACCAGCCGGCCTGCAGTCAGGACATCGAGGCCATGGTCTGCTGGATGACCGACGCCCGGCCGCTCGCGCCCGGTAACCGGCTGGTCGTCAAGCACACGACCAGGACCGTCAAGGGCATCGTCCGCGACCTGCACTACCGGCTCGACGTGAACACGCTGCACCGGGACGAGACGGCCGACCAGCTGCGGCTGAACGAGATCGGCCGGGTCACGCTGCGGGTGACGCAGCCGCTGTTCTCCGATCCGTACGCGCGCAACCGGCTGACCGGCGGCCTGATCCTGATCGACGAAGCCACCAGCTCGACGATCGGTGCCGCGATGATCACCGACAACTAGCTGATCTTCGCGGTACGGCGGCGATCCTTAGTTCAGTACCCAGATGTACTGCGTGACGGTTCCGCTGCCGTTCGGGATAGCGGCGGCCAGCCGATAGGCGGGATTGGCCTCAAGTGCGCTCGCGATGACCTTGTCGACGCCAGTCGTCGTCGCGTAGTTGTAGGAGACGATGCGGAAGTAATCTGCCTTGATCGCCGCGATATAGCCCGCGTTGCCGGTCAGGTAAGTGCCCTGGGAGTTGACGAAGCCTATGTAGTAGGTCGATGTGAACTGGTCGGGCTGGGCGTCCTTGTAGTGCCGCAGGTAGTAGATCGGGACCTCGTCCACCTCGATGAGGTAGTGCCCGCCCGGCTCCAGGTAGTGAGTCAGGTCGGATATGAACTGCGTCGAGTTGCTCCACTCCGCGAACATGGTCTCGGCCTGGCTCAGCCCGAGGACAAGTGCCGTAGACCACACCAGCACGCCGATCTGGGCCCGGCGGAAGTGGTCGCCGATGACGCGCGCCAGGCCGAGGCCGGCCATCGGGGCGGCAAAGAACAGCCCGAAGCCCACGTGCTTCTGCAGGGCCACCTCGGTGTGGATTCGGATCTGCTCGGCGGGCGCCAGCATGGCGCTGCCGACCAGGACGGCGCCCATGACCGCCCGCCGCAGACGACTGCCGGCGGCAGCGATCTTCTCGCCGCGCTCGGTGAAGGGGCTGATGGTGTAGGCGACGGCCCCGATGACGGCCAGGCCGAACGGCACGCCTATCCACTGCAGGCAGTCCCACAGCAAGTGGGTCGTCGGGACGCCCCCGTTAGCACGCTGGAGGGTGGTGAAGTCGATCCCCTTCATGTAGTCGGCCCCGGCCAGCTTCAGAGCAACGATCAGCAGGCCGACGACCGCTACCGTCAGGGCCGCAGGCGGAATGAGCGCCTTGCGCCGAAGCCTCGGCCAGGCGGCCAGGCCAGCGAACGCGATAACGCAGGGGACGAAGAGCAGGGAGGCGTATTTGGTCGCGACGGCGAGCGTCATGACCGGCGCGGCAAGGAGGTACACGGGCCAGCGGAACTCGGCGGTGCGGACGACCATCCAGGTCGCCAGCGCGAGCAGGAAGAGGGCCGAAGCATCATAGGTCGCGAAATGGCCAAGAAAGAGCGTCGGCGCCGCGACCGCGAACGTCAGCGCGGCGCACAAAGCCACCCGCTCGTTGAAAAGCCGTCGGCTCAGACCATAGAGCATGGCGGTCGCGGACAACATCTCCATCAGACTGACGGCCCGCGCTGCGGCCAGTCCGCCTATGCCGTCGGCCATCGCGCCCAGCACCGGGTACAGGACGGGGGCACCGGACAGATACGACGGATAGTCCCCCTGCAGGGACGCCCCGTGCAGCCAGTGCGCAATCTCCAGGTGGCCCACGTAGAGGTAAAGGCCCTCATCTTCGAAGGCGGTGTTCTGCAGGCGCAGCGACAGGATCGCCTGCATGGCGAGGATGGCCAGCAGGCACGCTCGGCTGACCCAGGTGCGGCGCGGGCTTGGCCGGCTTTCCTGCCGCTTAGCCGTCGTGCCGGGTATGGCCTCCAGGACCTTGGTGGACTCGCGCTCGCTGTCCTCGTCGAGCTGGGTGTCGGCCTTCGGTAGCGCGAACATCACGGTGTCCGCCTCGGGCAAGCCCACGAGCCCGGCATGCGGGTGCCGCTGAGCCTTGCGGGCCCTGCCGCGAACCACCGGTGAGAGGGCCGCCGGGGTGTGCGGCGTCGACTCTCGTGATTGGCGGCTCATGCCCGTCTGACGTTGATGATCGGCAAGCTGGCGATCGCCTTGTCGAAGGTCTTACGGACGCGCGGCCGGTCGGCCAGGCTCCAGTCGACACCCTGCTTGTTGTACTCGAACCAGACCAGGCCGAGCACGTCAGCGTGCTGCGAGACGCCACGAACCAGGGTCC
>Ga0209380_10000244_pt1 | contig 37272 bp, 30 predicted proteins | sample HubBroMetageWFT6_FD_188347 | JGI IMG/M metagenome (GOLD analysis project Ga0209380, IMG submission 188347) | Warmed and freeze-thawed soil microbial communities from the Hubbard Brook experimental Forest, New Hampshire - Hubbard Brook CCASE Soil... | ecosystem: Environmental > Terrestrial >... | reverse complement strand
GAAAATATACAGAGGCTCATCTCCGATGCCGCATTGAAAGCAGCGCAATCCCAGACAAAAGCGATGATGGAAGGCACTCTGAGGCCTGCTGTCGACCAAGCTATGAAACAAATCCAGCAACAGAGAGACCAAGTTACGGAATTCACCCAACAATTTCGGCAGGAATCCGGACGGAGCATGGGGCGGATACGAACTGAAATGGGTGAAGAGCGGGAGCAAGAAAGACAGTCGCTAAATGCTTTGCGCGAGGAATATACGAAGCAGATCAGCGAGCTTCGGCCTTTGGTCGAATTTCAAGAAAAGTTAAAAGAGATTGACCTTCTAAAAAGCAGCGCAATTGGCGGCGATTTCGTTGCTTTCAACAAACTTGTTAGCTATAAAATCAATGACAAAGACTTGGCCACTGCTGCCCTCAATGCTGTTATAGAAGTGAAGGAACCCTACTTGGTCGGAACGCGCACTCAGGGGACTTCCATTTGGATCAAGAATCCCGACGGTACTCAGGGAGTGACGGACGCGAACATTCCCAGCGCCTCTTTGATTGCGTTGTTCCTTTTCACGGCACCGGAATGGACATCAAGGGCAAAGGCTGCAGAACTTCTAGCGTCCAAAAGGGAAACGGGCGTCGCAGAAGCGCTCTTGAGGTCAATGCAAAACGACAGTAATCTTGTGGTTAGACGAGCTTCCCTTCAGTCTTTTTCGGCGCTCACTGGTTTCCGACAGTTCGACGTATTTGATTTTGGTCGCGCGTCAGAATGGTGGGAAAAGAACAAGACGGACTACCTAAAGACTATTTCGAAATAGACACCCGCAGCATCGCCAACCCCAACACCGCGATGTCGTCGAGAAGGTCGTCTCGGACGAATTCGCTATCCTTCTCCCTCAATTAAGAACCTCGATCGGCTCGATCGCCAGGCGGGTGTCCCCGCCTTTGGGCGATTTTGAATTTGAGGGTGCCCGTTCTTCGTAATGGGAAGCGCGGGGATATTGTCGACGTCATTCCCGCCGGAATCTCATGCGGACCCTTCCTATCGGTTAAACGGTGCCACAAGCGTGGCGTGGCCAGCGATGTGTCCGTCCATGGCCTTCAGCATGTCGGCGCGAGTGGCAGTGGCAGGCGGATCGAGCTTCTCGTCCAGGGCGAATAATTCGAACGCGAAGTCGTGCGCCACCGGGACTTCCTGCGGCGGGCACGGCGGGCGGTATGCGAGTTCGAAGTGAGAAAATAATTCACTTCATAGACGCGCGTGTAGCGAAACAGGTTGCGGAAGACGGCTTCGAAGAAAATAATCTGGTTCACTCGGAACGATTTCAGGTGTATAAATTGCCCATCTGGGCGGTCAAAACGGAAATCGTTGGAATCGCTCTTGCCCCCGGTTGGTCGTGTAAAACGGGTTTCGTCCCGCACAAGAATACGGAGGAGCGCCATGAGAAGCAAGCTTGCGGCCATTTCCTTCGCAGTAGTTTGCCTGTTGGCCGTTTCCGTTCCGCTTTTCGCGCACCACGGGTACGCAGCCTACGACACGGATCGAAAGGTCACACTCAAGGGGACCGTGACGCGGTGGATCTGGTCCAACCCGCATTGCATGATTCAGCTCGACGTAAGCGATGACAGCGGCCACGTTGTGCATTGGATCGCCGAGACGGAAAATCCCACCACCATGAGCCGCAGTGGCTGGACCGACAAATCCATAAAGGTCGGGGAGCAAATTACAGTCATTGTGCTGCCGGTCAAGAATGGCAACCCTGCCGGGCGCATCCTCGAAGTTATCCTCGCGAGCGGCGAGAAGCTGCCCGGCCGCGTGAACCCGGCCACCCAGGTCAAGCCGGATGAATCTGCGACGCCGTGAGGAGCCGCACACGAACGCTAAACCGTGGAAAGGGTTCGCACCATGCTAAAGCATCGGGAGCGTGCTGTACTTGTTCAGTGTGAGTTTCGAAGGGCAGCCCGCCGAAACTTTGTCGCCCCGGGAGTTGTATTGGCAGCGTTGATATTCTCGCCTCTCGTGCGTTCTCAGACCCGCCTGCCGGACCTGCCTGCCGGGCAGGCGGGCGGGCAGGCGGATAAGCCGAGGTCGCCAGCCCCTACGGCCCCCGGTCTCGACGGTTGGGGACGTCCCATAATCCCACTCGCGAAGGATCGCAAGGCAGCCCCTGCTCCGCGACATGACATTTCCGGAATCTGGGAGCAACCGGACCAGAGCGGAAACCAGGTACTCGGCGCGAAGGCGGTGCCGGAAGACGGCAAGCCGGAACATCGATTGCCCTACACTCCTCTAGGGCTGGAAGCGTTGAAGCGCACGAAGCCTGGCAATGGAATTCGAAGCGTTCTCCCTACGGAGTCAGATGATCCCGTATACTCCTGTGATCCCCAGGGATTTCCTCGCGTAGACCTTCATGAATTAAGAACCACTCAGATCCTTCAGACGCCCCAGAACGTGACCGTCCTGTACCAATTCAACAGGATCTGGCGTGTCATCTGGACCGACGGCCGGGAACTCCCCAAGGATCCCGAACCGCGGTGGTTCGGATATTCTGTCGGAAAGTGGGTTGATGATTACACGCTGGTCGTCGAGACCGTCGGGACGGATGAAAGGACCTGGATCGATCGAGCCGGACGGCCGCATAGCGCCGATCTGCGCGTGGAGGAGCGCTTCCACCGCCTTGATCACGATCGCTTGGAACTGACCGTGACGATTGACGATCCGAAGATGTATACCAAGCCTTGGGTCGCCCTCGACAAGTTCGTTTTAGAGCTCCAGCCGTCCAGTTTTGATGTCCGCGAGATGATTTGTTCGCCGTCGGAGTATGAGGAGTACAACAAATTGATTGGCAGCACCGCCAGCGACAAAGAAAGCCACTAGGGTAACAAAAAAATTTCAATGGTGAAGCCCGGGCTCCTTCAAAGGCAAAACCTCTCCTACTCTCAAACAATAGTTATCTGCTTTGTTGTTGGCTCTATACTTTTGGTCCACGTCAAGCTGGATCGTTCAGTCCACCCACCTGCAACGAAAACAATTTGGTTCACTCGGAGTGATTTCCGGTGTATAAATTGCGCATCCGGGCGGTTAAAACGAAAATCGCAGGAATCGCTCCTGCCCTCGGACAGGCGCGCCGGATTGAATGTTGTCCCGCAAAAAAATTTGGAGAAGCGCTATGATAAAAAAGCTCAGGATTATTTCCTTTGCGGTTATCGGCCTAGTGGCGGTTTCCGTTCCGCTGTTCGCGCATCACGGCAACGCGGCGTACGATGCGGAGAAATCGGTCACCGTGAAGGGAACCGTGACGGACTATATTTGGTCCAATCCCCACGTGTTCGTGAAACTCGACGGCAAAGACGACAACGGCAACGTGGTGCATTGGATTGTCGAAGGTCAGAATCCAGTCTCCATGACTCAGATCGGCTGGACCAAAAATACATTCAAGGCCGGGGATGTAGTCGAAATTGATGCCATGCCGGCCAAGAACGGCAACCCGATCGCGTTCCTGGGGGGTGCCAGCCCAACCGCCCCGAGAAAGCGCATTGTGATCAATGGCAAACAGTTCCAGTAGGAATCGCTGGAGCCGGCGCCCTTGCCGCAGCGAATAGCGGGACGCGCCGATCGTATTCGGGTCTGTGATTTCGACGGCCATCGCCGCGGATAGATTCGCAGAGTTGGGATCGAAGTTGCCGGAGGCATTTCGGAAATGTACAAGCGTATGGTGTTCTCGGTAGTTGGCCTGCTTGCAGGTTTGACGCTTTCTCCCGTTCTGGGCGCGCAAACTGCTCCGTCCAAACCGGCGGGACAAGAGGCGAAGCCGGACAAATGGAACACCCTCCCGCCGATCAAACCCGCGTACGCCGGGAAGAAGTCAGCCCCGGCTCCGCGCCGTGACCTGTCTGGGGTATGGGACGCTGCTGAGGCGGACGGTGGACGCCAACCCAGCGGCGCGTTAGAGCATCCGGCACTGATAAAACCCAGGGGAGAGGGCATCGAAGGGGGGCAACCCGACGAGACGGGCATCATGCGCCCTCTGCATTACACGCCTGCGGGCCTCGAAGCGCTCAAGGCCAACAAGCCCTCTGGACCCGGTGTCAGACAAGTCCCCGCCGCGCTTTCCAATGATCCAATGGACCAGTGCGACCCGGTCGGGTTCCCGCGGATGGAACTTTATGAACTCAGGACCATCGAGCTCCTTCAGAATGCGAACCAGGTGATTTACTTAAATCAATACTTTGGTAACTTCCGCGTCATCTGGACGGATGGGCGGGAACTCCCCAAAGACCCGGACCCGCGGTGGAACGGCTACTCCGTCGGAAAATGGGTGGACGACTACACCTTCGTGGTCGAGACAACCGGGCTGAATCACAGAAGCTGGCTGGATCACGCAGGGCGCCCGCATAGCGATGAATTGCGCGTCGAGGAACGCTTTCACCGGGTGGACCATGACAACATGGAGCTCACGGTCACGATCATCGACCCGAAGATGTATACCGAGCCCTGGATTGGCCTGAACAAGTTCCCTCTACACTTGCAGGCCCCAGACTTCGATATGCAGGAGTTCATCTGCTCACCAATCGACTTTGCGGAATATAAGAAGCAGGTTGAGGACGAGGTCCTTCCTTCGTCCGAAAAGAAGTAGCTCGCGCAAATCCCCGCATATCACTTAGAGGTCTTGGAGAGCTCTCGTACTGGAAAGACCCTAGCTCCGCTTAAAACACTCGGAACCAAGTTTGTGACATTCGGGTATGTAAAGAATGAATGACACACTGTCACCATATTGTGACTCAAGTGTCACCAATCGTGCCAACTTCCGCTGTCCGTAAAGAGTTGAAAGTCGGGCTATCTGATGGCCGGCAAAGGGGTTTCGTTGATTCTTCTGTCAAACGGCAAACCGCCAATTTCGCGTTTTCATACCCATGGCTTCCATTGCTCAACCATCCCGCAAACTGCGAAAAGGGGGCTTCCGCTCAGTAAGTGACCGACCAGCACACCACGGTCATGGTCAGGACCAGCAGCAGCAGTCCCAAACTGACCATGCTTAGTGCCTTCCCATGCCCCAGCAGGTAATCGCGCGATTCTGCGTTGACGCACAGGAGCACAATGACGACCAGCACCACGCCCCACGCCAGTAGCGCGGGCACGCCCGGATACTTTCCAATCATCTCCAAGAATTGTCCTGGCGGCTGCCCGGCAGGGACCCACCAGGGCAGCATCGGCGCTAGCCCCGCGGCCAGCGAAAAGGTGAGCAGTTTCCTCGTGAACCATCCCTTGACCTTCGGCTTGGCCTCATTCCAAACGAAATAGTCCCACGCGAGCAACGCAACCGCGATCGGCACCCAGCCGTATAAGGCGGCCCTGTGGTCGAACCACAGCCACGCCCGGAATACCAGGCGCGAGTGCCCTCCTGCGGCCAGCTGTGGCAGCAACAGCAGCCCCACCAATGCATTGCAAAGCACCGCGACCAGCAGCGTCGCCAGGCTCATCAGCTGAAACCAGTGGCGCGTCGCGGCCACATGGCAGCGCCCGCACACGGATTGTTTGGGTAGAAAGTTGGAACCGCAGCGATCGCAGAACACGTTTTCCCTCCCACGGTGCTGGTGTGGGCCTACGGTGCTCCAGCGTCAGACTACGCCAAACGCGCCCGATAAAACTACTGGTCGGATGTTCAGTAAAACGAGAGGCCAGTCCCGCCCGTCCCTCCGGCCAGTTCCGGTTTCCCGCAGCCGCCAATCGGGCGAGTAACGAGCCCATGAGTTTGGCTTTGATTCTCAAGCGTCGTAGCGCATCACGCACATTGTGAAGGGTGCGGATTTTCATCCTTTTCCGTCTTGCCACGGCGAGCTGACCCGTTCGAAACTGAGACTTCCCAAGCTACAATGCGGTCCGTCATTATTTGACATCGCACCCGTAACCAATACGAATCGGAGACGCGACAACCATCGGGAAGTTCCCGCGCATCTAAGCTAGTGTGGAATTGTAGTTTGACGGATGCGGCAGTCGGAGCGGGGCGCGTAGATGATTTTGGGGCTAGTCGTGGCGATCCTGGGGGCGGTGGGTGTGGCGCTGCTGCTTCGCCCCTGGCCTTTTTTTCTTCCTCCTGAAGAATCCGATTCCTATCATGACCGGAACGTGGCGGTGGAATTCGTAAAATGGGTCGAGCGGCAGGCGCTGGCGCGCGGATTGAGCGTGCGCGGCGTGGCGCGGCCCGTGCCGCTCGAATGCAAGAAGTGCGGAAAGTCCTCCAACTATTTCGTTTATCCCGATGAAGTTTGCGAACGCTGCTGGCGCGCCACCCTCAAGCCGGTTTCCACTCCCGCCAAAGAACACCGGCCGTAACCCGAATTTCTCCTACGATGACGAAGCGCCCGCCTTCAGGCGGGCATCTACTTGATTCAAAAATGCCAACCCGGAAGTTGACGCTACGCGAGCACGGTAACGCAGTACAATGATCCGCCGTGGAGGTCATATTCAAATGGAAGTTTTTCTGACCGGCGCAACTGGATATATCGGAAGTGCTGTTGCGGAAGCGTTGCAGAAAGCGGGGCACAAAGTAACGGGCCTCGCGCGCACACCCGAAAAAGCAAAACAACTGGAGGCGCGCGGAATCCGCGCCTGCATCGGCGATCTGCTGAAGCCGGAGACGATTGCCGCGCCGGCTCGCGCCGCCGAAGGCGTAATCCACACGGCCAATACCAACGATGCCAGTTCCGCGCAAGCGGACGCGGGCGCGGTGCGCGCGATTCTCAAGGCCCTCGAAGGCACCAGGAAACCGTTCGTCTACACCAGCGGCGTGTGGGTGCTGGGTTCGACCGGAGACAAAGTTGCCGACGAGAACACGCCGCTGAATCCCACTCCGCTCGTCGCGCACCGTCCGGCCGTTGAACAGGAAGTCCTTGGATACAAAGACCGCGGCGTGCGCGCGATCGTGATCCGCCCCGCGCTCGTCTACGGCCGAGGAGGAAGCATTCCAAAAATGATCGCGCAGTCCGCGCGCGAGACCGGAGCGGCGCGCTACGTCGGAGACGGCCAGAACCGCTGGCCATTCGTGGAGGTCGGCGACCTGGCGCAGCTTTACGTCCTCGCCCTCGAGAAAGCCGCGCCGGGATCGCTCTATCACGCGGCCCACGGGCCCTCCTTCCGGGTTCGCGAAGTGGCCGAGGCCGCGAGCATCGGAGCGGGAGCGAACGGCAAGACGCAAGCGGTGCCGCTCGCAGAGGCGCGAAAAACTATGGGAGCATTTGCGGACGCGCTGGTCCTCGATCAGCAGGTCGGCTGCGAGAAGGCGGTGAAGGAACTGGGTTGGTCGCCGCGCGCGGCGTCGGTGCTGCAGGATCTAAAAACCGGTTCGTACGCGCGTTGAGCGGAGCCCGGGCCGCATAGCTAACCGAATTTCCGCTCATCTTCCGTTCGATCCGGATGGCGCGCCTGGCCGGCCGATTTGCCAGGCCGGATTCTCCGGAAGATCCCACCCAGCCACCAGCAAAAGAATGCTTCCGAAAAGAAGGAGCAAGTAAACCGCTCGCTGTTTGCTATTCATGTTTTTGTCCTTAATGCCGCGCAGGACCCGGGGCTGGGGATGGAGAGAACTGCTAAGCGGCGCGACGATGCGTGCGCCCGTTTGGCAAGATCACGCGACCGTTCCCTTCACGCTCGGAGGTTTCACCAAAGCCGTGGCAGCGGAAGCTCTCTTATCTCGATCCGGCTCCGGCTTTTTCCTTTCAACGTCCAAACATGGACAAACCCAGGGGTTTTTCCGGGGCGGTATCCAAGGAAGGCTGAGTTTGAGATTCGCGCGCGCTGGCCAGGCGCTCGAGCGCATCCGCAATGCGTCGAAGATGAAAGGCCATCACTTCGGTTTCATCGGATCTTCTGATCGTGACGAAAAACTTGCGGCTTAAAAGAGTCGAAATCCATAACACCAGAAGAGCGGCCACTACGGCTGCCGCCGCGATCACCCAGCCCAATTGAAAAGAAACGACCGAATGAAGAAATGACATTGCGAACTCCTTCCCGGGCGGGCTGATCCGAAACTACCACCGATCACGGCTCTCGCGCAACATGAAGCGTAGGAGATCGTTGTGTGCGCCGTCCTTTGCCTATTGAACGCGTGAGATTTTGTCACAAGCATTATCAACACTATCGAACGACTGGATCGATTCGCACAGACCTACCCCTTCAGAACCAATGAAGTTTGAGCAAGACTGTCCGCTCTCGCGTTTCCAACTTGATCGAGCGAACTCAGCCCGCGAGCGCGGCGGTAAGCCGGCTCATGTCGGGCGCGGTTTCAAGGGACTTCACGAGTTCGATGACCGACGCGGCTTTTTGCGCGGGCCATTTGGCGAATTCAGCGTTGCCTCGGAACTTGTCGGCCACTTCTTCATAGGTCATGGGATTTTCGGGACTTCCTTTGGCGGGTTCGGTGCGGCCTGAAATCACTCGGCCATCCTTCATGTAGATTTTGAGGAAGCTTTGCTCGACCAGCATGGCTTGCAGCGAAGCCCCTTGAAGCTCCAGCTTGTTGTATTCAGGGTCCACGTAATACCGCACGCGGCGGATCATGTCCTGCACATCCGGGCGCTGCACGACGGCGTCGGTGAACGAGGCGAGCGTGGCCTTGCGCTCGATCAGCAGGATGCTCATGGCATATTCCATGCTGAATTTTCCCTGCAGGCCGGTCGTGGGGTGGTGCTGAAAGAGCGTGTTGTAATTGCTCTTGTTCCCCGCAACCTCCACCTTTTCAACGTCCGCGGCTTTGATGTCGTTCTTCTGAATCAGGCGCAACATTTCGTCCATCACCTGCTGCTGGATCGTGCCGCAGGGAAACCGCTTTATCAAATCTCCGGGAGAAGCGAACATCCAGGGCTTGCCCAGGCGATCTACGATCACCTTCGGGTCAAATCCTCCGCCCACCTGGAAAAACCCGAGCGGCGCTTCCAGGATATCCGGCGCGGCCGTCCAACCGATGGCCGCCAGGTCCGCGGCGACGCTGCCGCTTTCACCGGCGTGCCCGGCGTGAAACGGCTTCGTCATGGAGCCGAAATTATCGCGCAGGCCGCTGGCTTCGGACCCGGCGATGGCCAGCGCGATGGCGGTCTGCTCCGCATTCAGGCCGCGCAGTTTCGCGCACGCCGCGGCGCTGCCGAAAGTTCCGATGGTGCCTGTGGTGTGATAGCCGTCCTGTTGGTGGCGGGGAGAGACCGCGTCGCCAATCTTGTTTGCGACTTCGACGCCCACATGGAAGGCGAGCATCAGGTCTTTGCCGCTCCTGCGGTCCAATTCGCAGAGCGCGAAGGAAGGCGGAAGAGTGGGCGCCGCGACGTGCAGCGCCGAGCCGGTGTCGTCGTAATCATCCGCATGGATGGAGATGCCGTTGGCAAGCGCCGCGAAGCGCGGATGGACTTTCATTTTCGTTCCGATGACGCTGGAGCTTCCCCCACACGGGCCGAGCGACTCGATGTATTGCCGGATGCGCGGGCCCGCCGTGGAGGCGGATCCGGCCAGCGCCAGGCCGAATCCGTCCAGAATTGTTTTCTTGCCGAGGGCGATCACGTTTTCAGGGATGTCCTCATATTTCGTGTTCACGATAAATTCGGAGACGTATTTGGTCAGCCCCGGCGCCTTGGGAAATTCTTCCGCGGGACTTGCGAAAGCTTCCACGCGTTCCCCACGCAGCGCGAGTCCAGCGAGCGCGAAGGATGTCTTGCAGAAATCACGTCGAATCATTGGAGATCTCCAGTAGAACGGGCCACAGAGCCTGTGTGATTAGTTTCAAATCTTTGTAGGGCACGGCTTCAGAGGCTGCGCAAAAAAAGTAGTTTCATGTCATCCCGAGCGAAGCGAGGGATCTGCTTTTTCGCCAATCCCAAGAAAAAAACAGATTCCTCGGGCAAACCGCGCCCTCGGAATGACGCATTTGGACATTTTCTGCAACCTGTTCAGCCGTTGGCCTCTTCAAAATTGAGTTGCCACACATGCTCTTCAGCCTGTTGGGTTTCAATATTCACTGGCGGCCAATTGCAACAGTCCGCCGCGGCGGAATGTTCCGCTACCAGCACGTATCACAACTCCTGCGACACATGCCGCAATCCTATCACTTACGATTCTGAATCCCGTGCGTTACTATTTTCTCGTGTGGAAGCGGGATCGTGATGCCGCTCGAGGCGAGCCCAGCGTTTTTTTCATATCGAAAGGAGAATCGTAACATGCGGTTCATAAAATTAATCCTCATGCTGGCGATCTTAACCGCGGCTCCCGCGTTTGCGCGGGCGTCCCAGATGTCCTACCCCGAGGGCCAGCTCGACCAATTGGTTTCGCGCATCGCGCTTTACCCGGACCCGCTCGTGGCGCAAATTCTCGCGGGCGCGACCTATCCCGACCAGATTCGCGATGCCGAGCGCTGGGCCGATGAGCATCATTACCTCCACGGACAGGCTCTGGCCAACGCAATCCAGGAGGATCAGCTCCCCTGGGATCCCAGCGTGCAGGCGCTCTTGCCGTTTCCCTCCGTGCTGGAAATGATGGCCTCGGACATGAATTGGACCACCGACCTCGGAAACGCGTTCCTGTCGCAGCAGCAGGCTGTGATGGACGCGATCCAAAGAGAGCGGCGGAAGGCTCGTGACTACGGATATCTTCGGAGTAACGGCCAGATTGTCGTTGGCGGCGGGCCGTACATCACGATTATGCCGGCCAACCCCGCTTTCGTCGTGGTTCCGTACTACGACCCGCGAATCGTTTTCTTTCCGCCGCGGCCCGGATTCTTCGTGGGGGGCGGAATTCGTTTCGGCTTTGGCGTGACCATCGGAGGATTTTTCAGGCCGTGGGGTTGGGGACCAGACTATGATCGGTTTGATTGGGGCAGGCACGACGTCTTCATTAACAATGCCCGCTGGGGACGCACCTGGGTCAACCGCGGCCAATACGTTCATTCTTACGAAGGCGTCCGGCGATTTGGCCCGGCCGAGCGCGCCCCGGAGCGGCACGAGGTGCACGAGCGCTCCGAGCGCGAACGCGGCGATGCGCGGGAAGGACGCACGGAGCACGAGGAGCATCACGGCGGCGGGGACCATGGCCACGATCGCGGCGATGATCACGGCCATCGGTAATGGTTGAGCAGGAGATGGAAATCCAGAACGTCAGCGGCTAAAGCCGAACTGAGTAAGCCGGCCTAATGTCGCGGCTGAAGCTGTGACCCACAAACAAGCGTACGGCTCTTAGTCAAATTAGCTGATCCCGTAAGCTTTGTGGGTGGTGCCTTTAGGCACGACAAAAAGGCCGTGCTCTCTTCAGGAGTTTTAACCCCTGAAGGCCAAAGGCGGCTGCAGTTCGCCTCAGTGGCCTCGCCGCCTGACAACATGCCATCAAGCTGGGCGTTGCCGTTTCCGGTTCGCCCACACGAGCCCAACAATCCCCGCGATCACTAGAATCCCTCCGCGCACCGCCCAGCGAGGTTGCCCGCTCATTGAACTGCCAAGCATGACATTCATTCCCTGCAGTATCCAGATGCTGCCAATTAGCACCAGCAGCACGCCGACAATGTTCAGGACAATTTTCATGTTCCCTCCCAAACCAGGACGAAATATCTCGCCTGGTTATGCTCGTTGCAGCAAAGGTCGCAGCTCGCGGATTTCCTTCACAGTCTCGAGGCTCAGCAATTTTTCGATGAGGGCGTCGCACTTGGTTGCGCCGAGAACGGGAACGATGAGGTCGCGCGCTTTGGCGACCACCTCTTCGCGGTTCATGGGATTTTCGGGAGTGCCGCGCACGGATTCGACGCGCTCGGTCAACTTGGTTCCGTCGTTCAACGTGACCTCGACGACGGCCACGCGCTTGGGGATGAGCTTTTCAAGGTCGTCATCACCGATAAGCTGCACCTTGGCGCGCATGCGGAGAACTTCGGGGTCCTGCATGCGCGGCTTGTCGTGCGCTGCTTTGAAGGAAGCGGTCTTGTCAAGGATCATGACCGCGACCATGTGTTGCAGGCAAATGTCCGGCATCTCGCGGTTGTTCACGGTGTAGGCGGCGCTGGTGGCGGCGCGCACGACAACTTGCTTCACCTCGGCCGGCTCGAAGGGATGCTTCTTCATGATCAGTTGCAGCGCGTCCAGCGGCGATTGGATGGGGCCTCCGGTCGTCCATCTCTTCAGCGTGGTCATGGTCACTTCGTAGCGCTCGCCGAGGCCGTCGACCATTTTTGCGGGATCGGCTTTGGGATTGTAGGTCAGGACGAAATTATCGGGGCCAGACATAACATCGGTGACTGCCGTCCAGCCCAGGTCCACCACCAAAGCGGCGTTCACGCCGTTGCGGGCGCTGCTGCCCCCGAATACAAATCCTTTCTCGATGTGGTCGGTGTCGCGCCGCCACGTAGCGAAGCCCGCACCCGCCTGCTGAGCCGCGTAATCGACGAGCCAGCGCATCTGCTGGGCGTTCAGACCGAGCGCGCAGCCGGCGGCTGCCGCGGCGCCGAAGGTTCCCACCAAGATGTGCGTGTCTTTCAGAATGGGCCCTGTGCCGACAGTCTGAAACGCGCGCATGCCGATGTCGTAGCCGAGCGCCACGGCTCGTGTGAAGTGCTGCCCGCTGATCCCGGCCTTTTCCCCGATGGCCAGCGTGGCCGGCACGATAGCGCTGCCCGGATGCGCTCCTCCGCCGGTATAGTCGTCATCTGTTTCATCGGAATGGGCGAGTTCCCCGTTGACGATGGCCGCCTCGATCGGTCCAAGGAGGACATCCGAGGCGACGACCGTGCAAATATTGGGGCCGCCATAAGCGTGCGCAAATTTCAGGGCCATGCGCCCGGGGGGAAGCTCGGAGCCTGAAATCATTGCGGCAAAAGTATCCAGGATGTGGTGCTTGGTTTCTTGCAGTACTTTTTCGGGTAGCGAGGAGTTGCGGGCTTCGCTCATGTAGGCGCTGAGCTTGAGCATCATCGGGCTGATGTCTTCGGCGGCCAAATCCACGCCGCCCGGGAGAGCGGCGGCAGCGAGGGCCCACGCCGCGCGTTGCATCAGGTCGCGGCGCGTCAAATTCATTTTGATGTTTCCGAGCGGAGTTTGCGCATCTCGATCGCGTCGCATGAAGATTCTCCCGCAATTCTAACTTGTAGTTTTCGTCCCGGCTCGCATCGCGCGAATTGCTGCGTGGAGGCATTGTAACTGATATTCATGCTGCGAGCGCGCCGGAACCGGGTCATTTTGAAAAATGGGAGCCTGCGAAAATCAGGCAGGCAGCTCTCCGCCGTTCCGCGCGACGATTCTCAGGTTTGCAGTGGTATCATCCCATGCGCAAATGACACCAAATCGAATCCCGCTGACACCAAATCAAGTCCGCGGGTTCTGGGCGGCATGGGGCGGATGGGTCCTGGACGGCATGGATTCCTTCATCTATGCCCTCGTTCTCGTTCCGGCGCTGCGCGACTTGCTGCCTCGCTCGGGAATTCCGGCGACGAACGCCAATATCGGATACCACGGCGGCGTTTTGTTCGCCTTGTTCCTGGTTGGATGGGGAATGGCGCTGCTTTGGGGGCCGGTCGCCGACCGGTTTGGGCGCGTGCGCACCTTGATGCTCACCATACTTTGTTTTTCGGTTTTTACTTTGTTGAGCGCGTTTGCGACGAATATTTGGATTCTCGCCGCGCTTCGGCTCCTTGCCGGCATCGGCATCGGCGGAGAATGGGGGATTGGCGCGACGCTGATCTCGGAAGAGTGGCCGGAAGAGCGCCGGACCATGGGCGCGGGCATGATGCACACGGGCTATTACTTCGGATTTTTTCTGGCCGCCCTGGCCAATTATTTCGTCGGCAGCCGGTTCGGCTGGAGATGGATGTTCGTTGTCGGCGGCCTGCCGGCGCTACTCTTGATCGTAATTCGCAAAGGGATGAGCGAACCGGCCCGCTGGGAAGCCAAGCGCGAACCGCTGGCCCAGAAGACGATGAGGCGCACCTTCTTACAAATCTTCTCGCCGCGCTATCGCCTCCGCACATTTCTCAATCTTATGTACCAGCTGGTCTCCACGATTGGTTTGTGGGCGGCTTCGGTGTACGTGCCCGCGGCGATCTCCTATCTTGCCGCGAGGGCGGGCCACACCTCCTTTCAAGCCGCGCGCCTCGCGTCCTATGGCACGGCGATCCTTTCCATCGGGACGATTCTGGGCGCTTTGAGCGTGCCGGGCATCGCCGACCGGCTGGGGCGTAGAATCAACCAGGCGATTTTTTATTCGCTGATGTTGGTGGTCATCGTGGTGACGTTCGGATACGTTTTCTATTTGCAGACGGACGCGCTGCAATGGTTTTTTGTTTGCCTCTTTTTCCTGGGGATTGGCGGAGCGAATTACACCGTATATTCTTTCTGGCTGCCGGAGCAGTATGAAACCGAATGCCGCGCCAGCGCGCTGGCGTTCGCGCAAAACGTGGGACGTTTCGCCGGCGCCGGCGCCACGTTTCTGGTCGGGGTTGGAGTGCGCCATTTTCAAACGCTAGGCATTCCCGTGGCGCTCACTGCGTCAGCTTTCGTCGTCGGACTCTTGCTTCTTCCCTTCGGCGTCGAGACCAAGGGCAAACCTTTGCCCGCCTGAGGCAGCAAGAAAAATGATTGAGGACGCACAATGACGCCGGAACGCGACGCGCAATCAAAAACTGAAATCCGCGACGGAATGAGGATCGATTGGGATGCGCCGATCCCCATGGATGACGGCATCGTCCTGCGCGCAGACGTCTTCCGGCCGGCGAAAGAAGGCCGCTATCCCGTCTTGCTGACGTACGGGCCGTATGCAAAAGGCCTCGCCTTTCAGGATGGCTACCCCGACGCCTGGCAAACCATGGCGCGGGAACATCCCGATGTGGTGGCGGGGTCGACCAACCTCTATCAAAACTGGGAAGTGGTGGACCCTGAGAAGTGGGTGCCACACGGCTACGCCTGCGTGCGTGTGGACAGCCGCGGTTGCGGACGCTCCCCCGGCTATGTCGATCCATTTTCACCGCGGGAAACGCGCGACTTCGCCGCATGCATCGCCTGGGCCGGCGAACAGCCGTGGAGCAGCGGCAAGGTCGGCCTCACCGGCATCTCGTATTACGGAATCAACCAGTGGCAGGTGGCCACGCTGCAGCCGCCGCATTTGGCGGCGATGTGCGTCTGGGAAGGAGCGGCGGAATGGTACCGAGATACATCGCATCACGGCGGGATTTATTGCACGTTCTGGGCAAACTGGTTTGACATGCAAGTCAAGACGGTACAACACGGGTTGGGAACGCGGGGACCGCGCAGCCGCGCGACCGGCGACTTGGTGTGCGGGCCGGAAACTTTAACCGACGCGGAGCTGGCTGCCAACCGTTGTAATTTCGGCGCCGATCTCCTCGCGCATCCGCTCGATGACGATTACAGCAAGGGCCGTTCGCCAGATTGGTCCAAGGTGAATGTGCCGCTCCTCTCCGCAGCGAATTGGGGCGGTCAGGGATTGCATCCGCGGGGCAATTTCGAGGGCTTTATGCGGGCCGCATCCAGGCAAAAGTGGCTCGAAGTCCACGGGATCGAACACTGGACTCATTTCTATACCGATTATGGCCGTGAGCTGCAGAAGCGCTTTTTCGATCACTTTTTAAAGGGCGAAAAAAATGGCTGGGACCGCGAGCCGCGCGTGCTGCTGCAGGTTCGCCGTCTCGATCGCTTTGAGGAGCGCGTGGAGAAAGAATGGCCGCTGGCCCGCACGCAATGGACGAAATATTATTTCGATTTTGCATGCGGCGGGCTTGTCACGCAACCGCCGGCGGAGCACGCGAGCCGTTCCTTTGACGCGATGGGTGACGGCTTCACGCTGATGACACCGCCACTGGCGGCCGAAACCGAAATTACGGGTCCATCAGCGGTGAAACTGTTTCTTTCCTCGAGCGCCGAAGACGCCGATATTTTCGCCGTGCTTCGCGTTTTTTCACCGGACCTGAAGGAGATTGTTTTTCAAGGAGCGATTGATCCGCACACGCCGGTGGGCCAGGGATGGCTGCGCGCTTCGCACCGGAAGCTTGATCCAGTCCTCTCGAAGCCGTGGCGCCCGTATCATACGCATGACGAAGTGCAGCCTCTCCAGCCTGGAGTGCCGGTGGAATTGGACGTGGAGATATGGCCGACCAGCGTTGTGGTCCCGGCAGGTTACCGAATTGCGCTCACGATCCGAGGCAAGGATTACGAGCACGCATGCAGGGGCGGAAAACTTTCCAACTTCAAGAATGAGCTTCGAGGCTGCGGACCGTTTCTGCACGACGATCCCGCCGATCGCCCGAAGAAGATTTTTGCGGGCGTAACTACGCTTCACAGCGAAAAAAACCGTCAACCCTTTTTGCTGCTCCCCATCATTCCAAAGAAATAATCGAGGGTCGTTGTAGCGCGGCCAAATCTCATTTGGCGGAAATCGTAATTCAAGATACATTCGCTGCGGGAATTCGCAGTTCGTTAAGTAATTTGCAGGAACGGCCGAAGCTCAAGAATATTTTTCACATTTTCCAGGCCGAGCAATTTGTCGATGATGTTCCCCGCGTTTGCGGCGCCGAGAACGGGCGCCATCAGCTCGCGCGCCTTCCGCACAACTTCCTCGCGCGTCATTGGATTCGATGGAGTGCCGCGCACGGCCGTCACGTGCTCGCTGAGTTTCGCGCCATCGGCCAGCGTGATCTCGACGATGGCCTCGCGGCGCGGCAGGGCGCGCTGGAGTTCCTCGCCGTCGAGGACGAGATTCACTTTAGCCCGCACGCGCAGGACTGCCGGATCCTGCATCCTCGCCTTGTCGTGCGCCGATTTGAACGTAGCGGTTTTATCGATCATCATAACCGCGACCATGTGCTGCAGGCAGATATCCGGCATCTCGCGGTTGTTCACGACGGACCCCTGCGTCCTGGCCACATGGACGGTCACCTGCTGCACATCGTCCGCCGTGAAAGGCCGCCGCTTCAGCAGGATTTCCAGCGCGTCGAGCGGCGCCTGGATGGGCGCTCCCACAGTCCATTTCTTGATGTCGGTGGCGGCGATTTCGTAGCGTTCGCCGAGTTTTTCCACGAGGCCCGCCGGATTCGCTTGCGGCGCGTAGGCCAGGAAAAAATTGTCGGCTCCGGAGAAAACGTCATCGACTCCAGTCCAACCCGATTGAACCAAAAGGGCGGAGGTGACGCCGCCGCGCGCCGGCATCCCGGCGTAAACGAATCCCTTCTCGATGTGTTGCGTATCGCGCTGCCACGCGGCGATGCCGGAGGATTGCTGCGCCGTGTAGTCGAGCGCCCAGCGCATCTGCTGCGGATTAAGATTCGCGGCGCTGGCCGCGGCCGCAGCGGCGCCGAAAATTCCCATGATGCTGTGCGTGCTCCGGTGTTCCTCGCTCTGGACGGACGCGCCGCCCATGGTCAGCACGACGCGCGTCCCGACATCGTAGCCGAGCACGATCGCGCGAAGGAATTGCGCGCCATCTATACCGAATTTCTCGCCGGCCGCCAGCGCCGCCGGGACGACGGCCACGCCGGGATGCGCGAGCGTCGGGGCGTGCGCGTCGTCCGTCTCATCGGAATGGCCGAGCACGCCATTTACAAGCGCCGCTTCCATGGGGCCGCACAGCACATTCGAGCAGAGGACCGTGGAAATTTTCTCGCCGCCATAGTTCCTGGCAAACTTGAGCGCCGCTTGTCCGGGCACCAGTTCCGAGCCGGAAACCATGGCGGCGAATGTGTCCACGATGTGGTGCTTGGCTTTTTCGGTTACTTCGTCCGGCAACGCGCGATTGCGCGCTTCGCTCATGTAGGAACTGAGCCGCGCCATGGCGGGGCTGACGGAATCCGCAGCCAGCGCCGGCACGCGCGAAAGTCCCGCGGCCGCGACCGCCCAGCCTGCGCGTTGCAACAAGCCGCGGCGGCTCAGGTACCAGCCGTCATTTTGCGCCGGTAAGCGCCCGATCCGGTCAAGTTGCATGCTCGGTCTCCTTCCAGTTCCCATTGCGATTTCTAATAAGACTGTTGTCGCGCGAGAATGGATGTGGGTGCATTGTAACTGAAATAGGTCTCGCGATCTTAACCGGCATTTCTGGTGTTGGGTCGGGTTGGGATTCCAGTAGCGCAGCCACTCTTGGCCGTCCGCTTTCGCCCTGCTGAGATTGCGAGGGACAGCCAGGAGTGGCTGTCCTACAAATTACATCGGCTCCTGGTAGTAAATTTTATTCGTTCTCCAAATCGTGGCGTTACATATGGTGGTAATGTGGTGTCCTCACATCTTCAGGGAGCGCCATGAGCTACGTTGAAAAGCACCTCATCGAGGGAGAGACGATTATCTACGAGACGCGCCTGCATTGGGTCGTGCTCGTCGGGCCCATTTTGCTCGCTGTTCTTTTCGGTTTGCCGGGACTGGGAATGTTCCTACTCTCCGGCCGGACCGCGGGCGACAAAACCGTTACATCCGAATCCTTGATCATCCTCGGAGCGGCCTTTTTCGCCGTGGCGCTTATTTTTATCGTCCGTGGCGTTCTGGTGAGAAACGCAACGGAAATGACGGTGACCAACAAGCGCGTGTTTGTCAAAGTGGGACTCGCCGCGCGAAGAACGATCGAGCTGCTTCTTTCGAGAGTGGAAAGCATCGGCGTCGAAGAAAGCGTGATGGGGAGAATGCTCGGCTATGGCACGGTGATCGTCCACGGAACAGGTGGCACGCCCGAGGTCTTCAACAGGATGGCCCACCCGCTCGAATTCAGGACGCAAGTGCAGCAGCAGATCGAAAAGTCACAGGCAAGCCCGCGCTAGGTGGAACGCCCATCGCCGTGTATAGGATTCCCTGACCGGATGCGCTAGCGCACGCTGAAATTTTCAACATCCTCATTTCGCGCAATTTTTAAAAAATTCTAATCATCACTGATTGTATGTGAGTTATGGCCAGGCACGAACGCAGAAATTTAGTATGCAGAAATCTTTTTGTGTGTCGTTCTGGGATTCAGGTGGCGATTCCACTTGACGCCGCTCGGACACAAGCACATTCTAATTATGTAGGTTGGAAGTAAATCCGGCAGCTGTTACGCATTCCTGCTCTCCCCTTCCCAGATTGCGTCGAGATTGGTGTCCAGATCTCTGTTCAAAATGAAAAACACCTGGCTCCCCTGAATCTCGTAGATGGCACCGGCCGGGAGAAGTCAATGCCGTGGCGCGACTGGCCGCGAGAGGCAATTTCGAGCTCGTCACCGGCAAATAACCGGATCATGAAAATCGAAACGATTAGTGAATTCCGCAACCAGACTGGAGGGCGCGGCTCGTCGCGAAGTGGACCGCCCACACGAGCATTGGTCGTCGGAGATGAAGAAGCCACGTGCGCGCTCATCAAAGAAACCCTGGGGGCGGCGAACATAGATGCTGTGACCATGACAACAAGCGCGGAGGCCGCCGATCAGTTCCAGGAGCAGAAGTTTGATGTGATTCTTGTGGACCTGTGCGCGCCGCCGGTGGACCCTTCCAACTTGGTGCGTGGAATTCGCCAATCCGGTTTCAACCAGAAAACCCCGATCATCATGATCAGCGACGATCTGAGGCCGGCTGCACTCTCGGAAGGCTTCCTTGCCGGGGCCAGTTTTTTTATTTACAAGCCGGTCGATCGAGCGCACCTGATGAGCTTGATCCGTGTAACCCAGGTGGCGGTCGAGCATGAGAAGCGCAGATTCCGGCGCGTCCCCGTGCATGCCAAGGTTCGACTCAAATGCGGCGATAGAAGCGTGGAAGGCGAAACAATTGATCTTAGCCTGAACGGCGCCTTGGTTCGAGCTCCGCACATTTTCCCGATTGGCTCTCCAGTGGAAGTCAGCCTGTTCCTTCTTTCTGGAAGGCCCCCAGTTGCCGGGCTGGGGTCCATCATGCGCATCGTGGAGGGCAACCAGATGGGCATTCAACTCGAGCCGTTGCCCGCCGCCGATAACGGACGATTGCAGGAATATCTATTGCCCTTCACCGGCAGCGATGGCCTTCCAAAAAGATAACCGCGCTTGTCAATAAAACAATTTTAAGAATGGCTAGCTCGGGCGGACCGTGGCTGTCGGTGCGGGCCAATCGGCGGGAACGAAATCAACCCCCCAGAAATGCGGCGCGGGGGTGAGGAATTCGACGCCGACGCGCTGGCCTTTGTCGGTGGCCTCGCCGAGAAAGACGACGCGGGATTCCTGCTCTTCCTGCGTGAAGGGATTAGTGAGGACGAGGATGGCATCCATGGCCAGCGGCTGGCTCACATACATCAGGCCGCCGTGCGCGTTGATCACGATGGTTTCGCAGGCTTCGCGAAAGCGGCGGCTGTCGGAATTCTTTCCCGCCACCACCACCCGCACCCGCATGAAAACCCGGGAACTGCGCCGAACCTTATCGTAATCGTCTTCGGGCATGGTAAGTCTATGCTGCGGCACTTCCCTGGCGGCGTCAACGGGACAGTCATCGATGTGTTCCGGCTCTGCAACGCCGGTGGGCTGTCGCGCCAGTCTTGCGGCCGGCCGGCGTGATTCTATATGCCCGGGAATGGATTACGCGCTATCATCTCGCGTGATATTCAGCGTAACTTGCATGTCCAGGGGACCGCACATGACCTTGACCGAATACATCGATTCCAAGCGCGAAGCACACCTGAATGAACTCAACGAATTTTTGCGGATTCCCAGCGTCAGCGCGCAATCCGAGCACAAGCCGGACATCGAGCGCGCCGCGAAATGGGTCGCCGAAAAATTGCGCGCGGCGGGCCTCGACAACGTCGAAATCCTGCCGACCAAGATGCATCCGCTCGTTTATGGCGAATCGCTGCGCGCGCCCGGCAAACCGACCATCCTGTTCTACGGCCATTACGACGTGCAGCCGGCCGAGCCCCTGGACCTGTGGACCTCGCCGGCATTTGAACCCACCATTCGCGCCGGGAATCTGTACGCCCGCGGCTCGGCCGACGACAAGGGGCAGGTGCACATCCATATTCGCGCGCTCGATGCCATTCTGAAAACGGCGGGCAAGCTGCCCATTAATTTGAAAGTGATGATCGAAGGGGAAGAAGAAGTCGGCAGCGTGAGCCTGTGGGAATTCGTGAAAGCAAACAAAGCGCGGCTGAAGGCCGACGCGCTGGTGGTCTCCGACACAGGGATGCTCGCGCGCGGCGTGCCTTCGATCACCTACGCGCTGCGCGGACTGAATTACTACCAGATCGAAATTACCGGGCCGGCGCAGGACTTGCACTCGGGCATCTTCGGCGGCGCGGTGCCAAACCCGATCACCATCCTGTGCGAGTTGTTTGCCAAGCTGCATGACAAGAATTTACGCGTGGCGATTCCCGGCTTTTACGACGATGTCGCAAAACTTTCCAAAGCCGAGCGCAAAGCGCTCCAATCGCTGCCGTGGAAGGCCAACGATTTCCGCAAAACAGTGGGTGCGCCGGGACTCAGCGGGGAAAAGGGATTTTCGATCATCGAGCAACTCGGGGCGCGTCCGACGCTGGAGCTCAACGGAATCTGGGGCGGCTACACGGGCGAAGGCTCGAAGACGGTCATCCCCTCCAAGGCGTATGCGAAATTTTCGACGCGCCTGGTGCCCCATCAGAATGCGGAGAAAATCACGCGCCTCGTCGAACGGCATATCCGCAAATTGCTGCCGAAAACGGTGAAGTTCAAGCTCGATGTGCACAGCCAGGGCAACGCTTGGGCCGCGCCGTACACGCATCCATTTTTCGAGGTCGCGCACAATGCCCTGGAGAAGGGATTCGGCAAGCGCGCCGTCTTCATCCGCGAGGGCGGCTCCATTCCGTTCGTCACGCAGATGTATGACACGTTCAAGGTGCCGTGCATTCTTTTAGGTTTTGGCCTGCCGGACGAAAACGCGCATGCGCCGGACGAACACATTGCCCTCGAAAATTATTTCGGCGGAATCAAGTCCGTGGCGCAGTTTTATGTGGGATTGGGAAGCTTGTAGCGAATCGAGAAGCACCGGCCTCCGAAGCCTCCAGCACAGTTCAAGCGAATAAGATCAAAGTGTCGAAAGCGACGCCTGCCGCCCGCGCGCAAATTCCTCCAGCGTGGCGTTCGCCGCGGCGACGATTCCCAGCGCCTCGGAAACCGCTTCCAGGTTCGCGCCGGGCACGACCACATACATTTCGTCCGCGCCGAGGTTGGTGTACACGCGATTCCCGACGCAGGCGAGCGTCGAAACAGTTCCGTGCGCCAGCGCCGCGGGAAGCGCCATGCACGACGGCCGGCCAAGCAGCGGCAGCGTACCGCCCGCGCCCGCGCGGAGGGAGGCTTCGTTCAGCAGCATGGCTGCCGAAGCCTTGCAGGCAAAGAGCACAACGCTCGGCGCGACAGGCGCGTCCCCGAGCGGCGCGAAAACAATTGCCGCGGGCTCCTTGGGAAGGCGCGGGATGCCGGAAACTTCTTCCGGCCGCACGTAGCCGAGATTGAACATCGTGCCCAGCATCGATTCAGTCTCCTGGACGCGGTCGGGCGGAAGCTGGACGTTGTGCGTGTAGGCTCCCACGGCGCAGTTGAAGTGATCCGCCGGAACGGTGTAGAAGGTGCGGCCCGCGGCAGCCAGCCGCCAGAAACTGCAGCCAGCAGGCTCGCTGCCGGAAAACTTGGCAACGCCCGCAGGCTCCGCGTCAAGAAATGTGACAGCCACAGGGCGCCGGCCGAGCGCCAACCGCGCCGCGAATCGAATTTCAAGTTCTTCCCAGTTCACCATGAATGCTCCTTGATCGAAAATGAACAGCAAGAGTAGCACACCCGCGGCCCCCGAGGGCGCAACGCTGGAAGCCGCGTCAAATCTGGGTTTTTATATGTTTTTTCTTGCGTTGCGCGGGCTTCGCCCGTATAGTGCTCGCCGTGCGTGGCTCGCACGCTTCGCAGGGTGCGGCCACATTCGCAGTCTCAATTCTGAGGAGGAGATAGAAACTAGATGGCAAAACCACTGAGCAAGTCCAAGATTGTCTCGCACGTCGCCGAAAAAGTTGGCACGTCCAAGAAGGTCGCCGCGCAGTTCTTTGAAGAACTATTCAAGCTGGCGGTCAAGGAAGCCAAGGGCGGCGCGGGCAAGTTCGTCATCCCGAACATCGGACGCGTCGTGAAGGCGCACCGCAAGGCGCGCATGGGCCGCAATCCGCAAACCGGCGAAGCGATCAAGATCAAGGCGAAAACCGTAGTTCGTCTTCGCGCCGCGAAGGCGCTTAAGGACGCGGTTCTCGGATAAGACGCGCTTCGCAAACTGGAATTTTCGAGGAAACTTAAGGGCTGGGTGTATCGCCATCGTTCCGAAGCCGCTCTGGCGGTTGCCGGGACGTGGCATATCCCGCCGATTCACCCAGCAGCATCCCTAAACTTCGCAGTGTTACTCTCACTGCTCTTCTGCCCCGGGCCCGGCCCTCCGGGGCATTTTTAGTAGGACGGGCTTCAGCCTGTCTTCTTTTTTGCACCCACAAAATCCTGAACCAGACAGGCTGAAGCCCGTCCTACTCCAGGGTAGCTTTTTGGACTGTCTGGCTTTTCATAAATCCGTGCGTTTCTCCCCCCTGCTGGGCTATCTTTGAGTTGTGATCGCTGACAACCAGAATATCGTATCGCGATATGTCCAACGGCGCGCCTGATGACAACGCGGTACGAAGGGAACCATCCGTGAGCGAGCGCGGCATTCCCGTCAGGGACACGCCGGTTCCTGCTCCAACGGAATACGCGAACGGCTCGGGTCTCCAGTGGCTGAGATCCCGGGCGCGTTCGTTCACTCTTTCCGAAGGCAATCTTTTCCTGTTGCTGGCGATCCTGATTGGAATGTTCTCCGGAATGGCCGTGGTTTGTTTCCGCGTCGCCATCGAGTGGGTTCGCCTCGGCCTTCTCGGCTCCACGCTCGCGCCGTCGCATTTGCGGGTTTTATTGGTGCCGGCGGGAACCGGGCTGGTCGTCGGTTTTCTAGTCCAAAAATTCTTCCCCGGCGCTCGCGGCAGCGGCGTGAATCAGACCAAGGCTGCCGTTTACGTATTCGACGGGTACGTGCCCTTCCGGACCGTCATTGGAAAATTTATCACCTGTTCGCTGGCTATCGGCAGCGGCCAATCGCTGGGTCCCGAAGATCCATCCTTGCAGATGGGAGCGGGAATCGCTTCCGCGCTCGGCAGGCGCTGGAAACTTTCCCGGGACAAGCTGAGGCTGCTTGCTCCCGTGGGCGCGGCCGCGGGCCTCGCCGCTGCGTTCAACGCGCCCATTTCCGCGGTCTTGTTTGTGATTGAGGAAGTGATCGGCACGTGGAGCGCAAGCGCCCTGGGAGCGATCGTGCTTGCGGCGGTTTCCAGCGCCGTGGTCATGCGCTCCTTTCTGGGCGGCGAGCCCATGTTCCGCGTCCCCGCATACACTCTCGCCCATCCCGCCGAATTGCTCGCCTATGCCGTGCTGGGAGTCGTCAGCGGAATTCTTTCCCTCGCCTTCACGAAAATTATTGCCTACTTCCGGCCAAAGCTCCGCGCTTTGCCCGAGTGGACGTACTACTTGCAACCGGCGGTTGCGGGACTGCTGATCGGGTTTATTGGCCTGCGATTTCCGCAATCCATGGGGACGGGCTATCCTTACATTGACCAGGCTCTGCGTAGCCAGTACACCTGGCAAATTCTGGCCATTCTCGGATTCGCAAAAATATTGACGACAAGCTTGTCATTTGTGAGCGGCACGCCGGGAGGAATGTTCGCGCCGGTGCTGTTCATCGGTGCGATGATTGGCGGAGCGATCGGCGGGCTCGAGCACCACTTCTTCCCACAAGTCACCGCGACCGTGGCTCCGTTCGCTCTGGTCGGCATGGGAACTTTCTTTGCGGGGTTCCTGCGCGTTCCGATCACTTCCGTGTTCATGGTCGTCGAAACCTCGGGGAGCTATTCCATCGTTCTGCCGGTGATGATCTCCAACACCATCGCCTATTTGATTTCCCGCAAGTACCAGGACGTCGCGCTGTTTGATCTTTTAGCCAAACAGGACGATATGGAATTGCCTTCGATGGAGGAACAGCGCGAGCAGATCGTCCTGCGCGTCGAGGATGCCATGCGCAAACCGGATTTAACGCCGTTACAGGCAAGCGACACGCTCGCCCGCGCTCTGGAAATAGCGGAGGCATCAACGGAAGAAGCCCTGCTGGTGCGTTTTCCAACGGGCCGGTGGGCGGGAATCGCCAGAAAAGATTTGCCCGCAATGTCTTCGGCGCACCCCAAGGAGACACACCTGCGCGAGTTTTTGTCCACCGCCCGCTTGCCCATCCTGCATCCCGATCAGCGCCTGGATGATGCTTTGCGATTCATTCAAGGCCATGCGCTTTTGCCCGTGGTCAGCCGCGCGGGCTCTCGCAAGTTGGAGGGAGTCCTTTCGCTTCCGGACATTCTGACCGCGTACCAAAGGAGGTCCTGAAATTTTCCAGTAGCACAGGTACTCTTGCCTGTGCGGGGTTTGCGGCCGTCGTGATGTAGGCAGCCCGCGAATACGGTTTACAGATCCACGCAGACAGGAGTGGCTGTGCTGCCAAAATCACCGCGCCAAATCCGACGCAAACACCAGCCGGACGCCCTGCCGCTCCGCCTCGGGCAACTTTTCGTTGAGCACCTCCAGCGTTTCCGGATGCGGATGGCCGATCGCCAGCGCCGAGCCTTTTTCCCGGGCATCGCGAATGGCCAGCGCAAATTGTTTTCGGACCGCCGGCACCGCTTGCTCGTCATCCAGAAACACGTTGCGCCGGGCGGCTGCGACGCCCGCCGCGTGCGCCGCCGTTTCCGCGACGGTGGCCGCGGTGGTGCGACTGTCGATAAAAAATAAATTGTGCTGGTGCAACAAAGGCATCAACTCGTCCATGAGTTTTTGGTCGGCGGTGCCGAGCGAGCCTTCGTGATTGTTGACTCCCGCGGCATAAGGGACAGTGTCCAGCATGGCTGCGAACGTTTTTTCTACTTCGGCCGAAGCCATGCCGGGATGCAACTCGATCGCTTCGTCCCTGTCCCCGGCATTCGAGGCCATGGGCAGATGGAGCATCACTTGAAACCCGCGCCGGTGCGCTTCCTCGGCGATTTCGCCGGAGTTCGCTTCGTGGGGAAGCACCGAGATGGTCAGCGGATATGCGATCTTGAACAGAGAGTCCGCCTGCGCGCGATCGTTTCCGAGATCATCGATCACGATGGCAAGTTGCGGGCGCGCGGGCGCCGGGGACGCGGCCTCTGCCTGTGGCAGTGGCGTAATGAGGTGGATCGATTGCGTGCGCCGGCCATCCATCAGGTAGTCGAAGCGTTCCAGGCCGGGCGCTCCGGGGCGCGCGACGCGCTGCAAGTGGTGAAACTCCGCGACGCGCGCGAGTTCGGCTTGAATGGCTTCCTCCGCGGTCCGGTCGGGCACGCCAACCGCAGTGAGGGGCACGGTAATGTAAATGTGGTCGGCGGCGAGCGCCTGTTGTTTGCCCGGCTGGCGTACGGCGTATTCGGGCCGCATGCCCACTTCTGCTCGTCCGCCGCTCGCGTTTCGCGCGGCAAAGACAAATTCACGAGTGATGTTCCGGATTCCCACGTTTGACGCAGGCGCGGATTTTTTGCTGCAGCCTGCCGTGGAGAATAGAGCAGCGGCACAGAAGAAGAACAGGATGATACGCAGTGGGGGAGTTTGTGCGGCGAGTGGGCCGAGCGCGTGCGATCGGCGATTCACACTTCAAGCAGCCTTTTGGGCCTCGCCGCCTTTGAGCAGATCGAGAGCCTTGTTGTAAACCGGATCATCCGCCTTGGGCAACTGGCCGGGACCTAGTGGAGCCTCATCCTCGGTATCGGAGGGTTCGGCGGAGGGATCGACCGCCTTCGGGCGCACCTCCACCGTGGGAGCCACGCCTTCCTCCACGATGGATTTGCCGTCAGGCGTTGAATAAAACGCAACCGTGAGGATTAGTGCTCCGCCGTCGTCCAGCGGGATAATTTTTTGTTCGGAAGCGGATCCGAAAGTGCGTTCGCCCACCAGATCGCCGCGCTTATTCCCTTTGATCGCTCCGGCAAGGACTTCCGCCGCGCCCGAAGTGCTCGGCGAAATCAAGACGTCCACTGTGGAGTGCCAAACGGACTTGTCCGGCTCGGCATTGAAATCCTTGTGCGATACGGTTTGCCCTTCGAGAGAGGCGATCTTCCCGGAAGTCAGGAAAAGTTGAGCGGCCACCACGGCTTCGCTGATATCGCCGCGCGTGCAATCGCGCAGGTCGAGCAGCAGCTTGTGCAGGCCTTGCTTGTCGAATTGCGCCAGTTTGTCGCGCAGCTCCGCCACGTCCAATGCTTCGATCGCGGGTAAGCGCACATACGCCACATCGTCGCCGACGCGATCCGCCACAATGTGCTGCGGGCCGATCACAGTGCGATTGATGCTGACGTCCTGGGGCTCCGTCTTTCCGCGACGGATCACCGCCACTTTCACCGGAGTCCCGGGAGCGCCCTGCAAGAGAGCGTTGGCCTGCCCGACGGACATATCGCGCGTGGCAAATCCGCCGATGGATTCCAGAATTTCGCCGCTGCGCATGGCCGCCTTCGCAGCCGGACCATCCGGAACAACCGAGACAATCACGATGTAGCCGTACCGCTTCGATACTGTCATGCCCACTTCGCCGTGCAAGGCATTCTTCGTTCGGTCTCGATAATCGGCGTATTCACGCGGGCTCAAGTAACCGGACAGGGGATCCAGCGATTCCAGCAGTCCGTGCATGGCCCCGGATGTCACCACGGCCATGTTGGGCTCATCCACGTAATCTTCCTGAATGTGCTGCACCACCTCGCCGAACACGCTCAACGAGCGGTAAGATTTGTCGTCGTTCGTTTTGCCGAGCACATAGCCCAGGCCGACATATAGAAATACGACGACGGAAAGTGTGACGACGGATATTCTAGCGAGGCGGCTCATCGTTGTTATAGGCCTCATCCACGAAGATAAAATCCTGACTATGATAGCACGACTCGCGTACTTGACGCGCGGCGATTCTCGGAGGATTGCTTAAGAGGGCTCGCCGGTTTCGCGGTGCGGGGCCACGGCGCGGTTAGTAAGGTGTAATCTTCTCAATTGGCGTGAGATAGGTTTGGGAGATGCGGTCCTGCCAGCAGAGTTGGTCTTCATCCCAGAGCGCCCATACAAAGCCCAGAAAGCAGGTGCCCGCGGAGATTAAATATCCGAAGCTTCTCCAAACCATCTGGCGCGACGTGGGAATGCCGCCGTCAAAGGTGACGACGCGCAAGCCGCGAAGCATCATGCCCGGCGTCGAGCCGCCGAAAACCGTGAACAGCGCGAAATACTGGGCGTAGAAAAGCGCGAATGTGGCCCCCGCCACGGTTATGTCAAGTTTATTAAAACCGATATGCCCGCCCAGAACGGTAAAGAGCGCAAGCATTCCACCGTAACTGAACACCAGCAGCCCTGCGTCCACGATCGCCGCCCTGCGCCGCTCGGAGAGCGAAGCCACAGCATACAAGTGCGCATGCGACAACCCTGCGCCAGAGGGTGAAGTAGCCCGGGGGACATTGCCTCCAGTAGAAGCACTCTCCAGTGTGGGAATCGATATTTCGAATCGCTCATGGCGAAGCGTGCGCGAGGCTTGTGGATGTTTGGCAGGCGACGGCGAGGAAACCTGTGTCCTCGCGCTGGAAGATTCAGGCGCGGATGACGAAGCGGCTTCAAAGGGCAGCGCCGTTTGTAAATCGGCGGGCGCGCCTCCGCGCCGGCGGGCGCGATAATCCTGAAGCCTGCTGGAGACCTCGCGCCGCCATTCCGGTTCAACGGCCAGGCTGCCTTCGGTAGGAGTGGCAAGTCGGCGCGAAACGGGCGAGAGTCCGAGGGCGCCCAAAGGGGCGTCACAGAAACAGCACAGATCGGACGAGTCGCCGTTAACGGCGCCGCAATGCTGACAAGTTTTTATCACCGTTCCGTTTTGCGCTGCGGACGTCTCGCCGAACGGAAGTCGGGAGTCGAAAACATTCTACCAGCAGAGCGCCTCCGCGAAAAGCTTTGCATTCGCGTGTCACGAATTGGGTACCCCGGGCAGCCCCCGCGTGCCAATTGCAATCTATACAGGTTGCGGAAAACTTAAAGACCCATCGTGCTCAGCGAAACGAGGTATCGCATTGTTATTGACTCAAAGCCACGGACAGATTCCTCGGTTCGCTCGGAATGACAACGTGAGGATCTTTTTCGGCAAGCTGAATAGCTAATGAAAATGGCCTGAGCCGATTGGCCGTCAGGGGTGCGGGCACTGTTTCTGCACGGAAGGTTTCAAGTGAATCGTGGACCCCGCTGGAATCATTGTAAGCCTTCGGAGGGAGTGCTAGGCTAACGAGCTATTTTCATTCCACCCCTTCCAGGCTCCCTTTTCCCCTGGTTGCTGGGCGTCGCCAACTCATGGAATTTTTTCACAAATTCGGAATCGCATGCCGGGGGCGCGTCTTACTTCTTGCTTTCACCACCAGTCTCTTCGCACTTCGCGGAGCCGCCGCGCAGGAAATCATTCCGGCAACCTCTCCCGGCCAGGCCAGCGTGCGCCTGGAAGCCGACCAGCAACGCAAGGAAGGAGACCTCTACCTCGCTGACGGCAATGTCGAAATCCAATATAGGAACTTTCGATTGCGCGCCGACCACGTGCAGTACGACACGAAGACCTACAAAGCCACGGCCCGCGGCCACGTAATCTTCGACGCGGACACGCAACACCTCACGGCGGATTCCGCTGATTTCAACGTGCAAAGCGGAGAAGGCCTGTTCGAGCACGTGCGCGGCGAAGTCACGGTGGAACACAAGCAAAACACAAACATGCTGGTATCGCCGAATCCACTGGTCTTCGAAGCGCAGGAAGTTCGGCGGGTCGACCCGCGTACCTATTGGATCGAGCATGCCTGGCTGACCGTCTGCGAACCGGACAAGCCCAGTTGGAAGTTTTTCACCTCACATGCCACGCTCAATGTGGATCGCACGGTCGCCATGGTCAACGCCGACTTCCGGATGTTCCGCATCCCGCTCCTGTACTTTCCTTACGCGTCGGTGCCGGCGGGGCGCAATCTGCGGAAGTCCGGCTTGTTGATCCCGGAATTCGCCGACACTTCGGTCAAAGGATTCATCTTTGGCGACGGCTACTATTGGGCGCCCAGGGATTGGGCCGATCTCTCTCTCGGTGCGGCCTATCTCAGCCGGCGCGGATGGCAACAAAACATCGAGCTTCGCGCCAAGCCCTGGGAGAACGTTTCGATTGCGGCAAGATATTTCGGCGTGATCGACCGAGGATTACCGGCGCCGGTGCTGAACGCCGCAGGAATGCCGGTGCTGGATTCCTCCGGCAATCCGGAAACGGCGCTGGAGAGCCAGGGCGGCCATACGGCGCAATTCCAACTGGACGCGCAGCTGCGCGACGGCTGGCGCGCGGTCGCGGATTTCAAGCAGCTCACCTCGCTGATCTTTCAATTGGCGTTTGCGCCGACTTTCGGCGAAGCGGTGAATTCCGAGGTACGCAACGCGGGATTCCTGACGAATAATACTCAAGGGTTCAGCGTCGATTTCGCCGCGACCAGTTATAAGAACTTCGTAAACGCCCAGCCGCAAGTCAGCGCCGACGTTCGCGCCGCGCCGGAGGCTCGCTTCAGCTCGGTCGACCAGGCCCCGTGGAAAAAACTGCCGATTTATTTCGGTTTCGATATGTTCGCCGGCACCGTGCACCGCGACGATGAAAATCTGGTTACCAACCCCACGACGGGAGTGCAAACCGTCCAGCCGGGGATTTCCACTTCCGCGTTTGTGGAGCGTTCCGAAGTAGCTCCACGGGTCGTGGTGCCCCTGCGCTGGGGACCCTGGATAGGAGTAACGACCAGCTTTACCGCGCGCGCCACGAGCTACGGCGCTCAACTCGTCGGAGGCTCGCTCTCGGATGAACTGTCGCACCGCACCACCGGCGAGTTGAACGTCGACCTTCGGCCTCCCACGTTCGAGCGCGTCTGGGAATCGACCCGCGGAAAATGGAAGCATACGATCGAACCGGAGATTGATTACAACTACGTGGGGGGCGTGAATCAATTCGACCGAATTGTACTCTTTGACGAAGATGAAACGCTCACTAACACCAATGATTTTGTCTATTCCATCACGCAGCGCCTGTTTCACCGTGGCGGAAACGGCCAGGCGGAGGAACTGGTCACCTGGAAGGTCACGCAAGCGTACTACTTTGACCCGACCTTCGGCGGCGCGCTCACTCCCGGAACGCGCAATGTTTTTCAAGCGCTCGATTCGATCACCCCGTTCGCCTTCGCGAATGAGCCGCGCCACTTTTCTCCGGTCAACAGCGACCTGGTCATCACGCCTGGCGGGAGATACGATGCCGAGGTCCGGCTGGATTACGACACCGTGCGCCACAGGATCACCACGGCGGAGACGCTTCTGAAAATTCGCCCGACTGAAAATCTCAGCTTCTCCGTGGCGCATTTTTCCATCGACAACACGGCCGGCCCGCCGCCCAATAACGCGGTGTTGCAACCGCCCGCGAATCAGATTCGGACGCAGGTGGGATATGGCGAATCGAACCGCCGCGGCTGGAGCACTCAGGCGGGCGTTGGCTATGACGTCAAGCAGAATATCTTGCAGAACGAATTCGTCGAAGTGAGCTATAACGGGTCCTGCTGCGGAATTTCGCTGGAATACCGCCGCCTTTCGCTCGGCGAGATTCGCACGGAAAATCAATTTCGTGTTTCGCTGAACATTGCGAACATCGGAACGTTCGGAAATTTGCGCCGCGTGGAGAAACTTTACTGACCATGAAGAATGAAGAATCGCTCGCGTTCGCCACGATCGAGGAACTCGCCGAGCTGCTGGCAAAACGCAAAATTTCCGCGGTCGAGCTTACCGAGCTTTTTCTGCGCCGCATCGAGCGGCAAAATCCCGCCCTGAACGCTTTCTTGACGGTCACCGCCGAGCGCGCGGTCGCAGAGGCGCGTCGCGCGGAAAAACAGCTGCTCCGGCGCAGTTCGCGGCGCCAAGATTTCCCGCTCCTCGGCATACCGATCACGCTCAAGGACAACATTTGGACGCGCGGCATCCGCTCCACCGCGGGATCGAAAATTTTGCGCGATTTCATTCCGTCAGAAGACTCCACCGTTGCGCGAAAACTGGCCCGCGCAGGAGCCATCCTTCTTGGCAAAACAAATTTGAACGAATTTGCTTACGGAATTACCGGCGGCAACGTGCATTACGGCCCCGTGCATAATCCGTGGGCGCTCGAACGGATTCCCGGTGGCTCGAGCGCCGGCTCCGCCGCGGCGATTGCCGCGGGTCTTTGCGCGGCTTCCATCGGCACGGACACAGGCGGCTCGATCCGCGTGCCCTCCTCCTTTTGCGGAACCGTCGGATTGAAACCGACTTTCGGGCGCGTCAGCGTTTTTGGAACCATGCCGCTCTCTCCCTCGTTCGACCATGTGGGACCGATAGCTCGCAGCGTGGGGGATGCTGCGCTGCTGCTTGGTGTGATCGCCGGGCGCGATCCGCTGGATCCAACTTCCTCGCCGAAGGCCGTGGAGGATTATCGCGGCGCGCTGCGAAAACCGATGCGCAAATTTCGACTGGGACGCCCGCGCGAACACTTTTGGGAAAAGGTGGACCCCAAGGTGCGCCGCGCCGCCGAAGGCGCCATAAGCGCGATGGAAAAGCGCGGGGCCGTGGTGAAGGAAGTTTCCCTGCCGCACCTCAAGGAATCGCGGGACGCGGCGGCCGACATTTCACTCGCCGAAGCTCTGCACGTTCACGAAGCGGCCGGGTATTTCCCGCAGCGTGCCACAGATTACAGCGAAGAAGTGCGCCGGCGGATTGAAGCGGGCGCGAAAGTACCGGCCAATCGGTATCTGGCTGGATTTGACGTGCGAAAGTGTTTGCTTGCTGAATTTAGCGCGGCCTTCCAAACCGTTGACGTAATCGTTGCTCCCACGGTTCCAGTCCCCGCTCCGCCAATCGGCGCGGAATCCGTTAAAATTGATGGAGAAGAAATCGATACGCGTCGCGTGCTGGTCGGACATTCCCGGCCGGCCAATTTCACAGGCCTCCCCGCGATTTCCATCCCCTGCGGATTTACGCGCGAGGGCCTGCCCATCGGCTTGCAATTGATCGGCCGAGCTTTCGATGAAGCGACGCTCTTGCGCATTGCGTTATCCTACGAGAGCAAGCACGATTGGGGCTCGCGCCACCCCCGCGTCGAGTAGTTGAGCCCCGGGAACGTGAATGTCCCGATAGGCGTCTTTACCCCCGCCAATCGGGAGATTGGCGTTCCCGGACGAAACAAGCCGCTTGCCGCTCAAAATTAACCCACCGCCAAGAAATCCCCCGAGCGGACGCATAGTTATGTGAAAATAGAGAATGGGTTGAATCGTTGGCGGGCTTGCAGCCGTCTGACCTAATGATGCATCAAATGGTTTGCGCCATCCTTCGCCGGAGATAATTTCGTCCGATGCAAGTATCGATCCTTTACGCCTTCATAGCGGGAATAATTTCGTTCCTGTCGCCCTGCGTGCTGCCGCTGGTGCCGGGATACGTCTCGATGCTCTCGGGCATCGGGGTCGAGCAACTTCGCACGGGGCAGCCGGCGCGGAACAGTCTGTTCGCTTCGTCGCTAGCGTTTGTCTCGGGATTCTCCGTGGTCTTCATCAGTTTCGGCGCATCGGCCAGCGCCGTGGGACAGTTTTTGCTGCAGCATAAGGCGCTGATGGGGCCTGTCGCCGGGGCCGTCATCGTTCTCTTCGGCCTGCATTTGGTCGGGTGGCTGATCAAGCTGCCCGTGAATGCTGGCCTCGTGATCGGTGGCGTGCTGGCGTTTGGCGCGGCGATCCTTTGGCGGCGATATGGGACCGAAACTGTCGGCCCCGCCGACCTGTTTGGCTCCGTGCAGCTGCTTTCCGTCGCGCTTATTTTCCTGGCCGGTCCGTCGCTGACGCGCTGGCTCAACCGCGACGTGCGCTTCCACAATCTCGGCAGTCAAACGGCGGAAGAAGCTAAGGCCGGCGGCGCACTTTCCGGCGTGACCAGCGGCTTCCTTCTGGGCTTCGCCTTTGCCTTTGGCTGGACGCCGTGCATCGGTCCGATTCTTGCCGCCGTCCTGGTGCTGGCCGCCAACACGCAGACAATTTCTCGCGGCGTTTTTCTGCTGGCCGTATATTCGGCGGGTCTGGCAGTGCCCTTCCTTCTCACTGCGATTGGCATCAACCAGTTTCTGCGCTTTTACCAGCGATTCCGCCGCCACCTGCATACGGTGGAAGTCTTGAGCGGCGTGCTTCTGTTGTTCGTGGGAGGGCTGATTTTTTTGAACCGCCTGACTTGGCTATCGGGTAAACTGGGCTTTCTGAACAAGTTTGCGCTGTAACAGGTGCGGGCTCTACTTGCGTGTCCTGACGCAGGAAGGGGAACCCGCAGGAAAGAAGTACGAATATGAAAAAGGGCGTATTTATTGCCGCGGGAGTGATTGCCTTGCTGGCCGTCATGGTCTGGGCGGACCACAGATTCCCCGCGGCCGGCGCGCCATCCGCGAGCGCGCCCGCCAAACCGACCGATGCCCCAACGGTCGTCCTGAAGGATCTCAACGACAAGGATGTCACCCTCCAGCAATATAAGGGTGAGGTGGTCCTGGTGAACTTCTGGGCCACCTGGTGCGAGCCTTGCAAAGTGGAAATCCCATGGATGATCGAATTCCAGCAGAAGTACAGCCCGCGCGGCTTCACCATCCTGGGAGTTTCCATGGACGAAGACGGCAAAAAAGCCATCGAACCCTTCCTCGAAAAACAACGCTTTGATGTGAACGGCCAAAAAGAGGCGATGAGCTATCCGATTCTGCTCGGCAACGATACCATCGGGGAAAAATTCGGCGGGATTCTGGGCCTCCCAACCAGCATGCTCTTCACCCGCGACGGCAAAAAGGTCAAGACCATCGTCGGCTTGGTCGATCACGACGATATTTCCAAAGCCATCGAAAGCCTGCTGTAACCTTATTTCACCTTCCCATACGTGCTTTTTTCAGCTCGCCATGTGAAATAATAGAGGTCTGGCGCGAAGCGCATGAAAACTCGACTCCGCCATTTGCGCGAACCGATCGGCGTGGCCCTGGAAACGCTGCGCGCGCACAAGATGCGCTCGTTTCTGATGCTGCTGGGGATCGTGCTGTCCGTTTCCACGCTGATCATGGTCGTGGCATTGATCTCCGGAGTGAACCTCTACGTGGCCAACCGCATCGCCAACCTCGGGGCCAACGTATTCCTGGTTCTGCGCTTCCCGATCATCACGGATATGACCGAGTTCGTGAAGGCCACCCGGCGGAACAAACCGATTACCTGGGACGAGTACATTTTTTTGCGCGACAACTCGAAGCTCGCCCTGCGCGTCGGCGCCCAGGCCAATCGCCTGGGCCGCACCAAGGCCAACGGCCAGACGGTCGAAGACACGACCATCTACGGTGTGACCGCGAATATCGGCGACATGAAAACCGAAGGCCCCGCGTCGGGGCGCTATATCACGGACACTGACAATGAACACCGCTCGCTCGTCGCGCTGATCGGCACGGACATCGCGGAAAAACTTTTTCCCGGCGTGGACCCCATTGGCAAGGAACTCAATGTGGACGGGCGTCCTTACGAAGTGGTCGGAGTCGGAAAACCGATCGGCACGGTGCTGGGCCAGACGCAGGACAATTACGTCTATATTCCGATCGAGACGTGGATGAAATTCTACGCCACGAGCACGACCAGCCTGGCGATCAACGTGCAATCGCGCGGCCCGGACTGGATGTCGCGCACGCAAGAGGAATCTCGGACGCTGATGCGCGCTCGCCGCCACCAGAATCCCGGCGATCTTGACAATTTCGGCGTCCTTGACGGCGGGTCGCTGGTGGATTTATTCAAGCGGATCACCGGCGCGCTGGCGGCTTCGATGGTGGGAATTGTTGCGGTATTCCTGGTGATTGGCGGCGTGGTGATCATGAACGTGATGCTGGCGACGGTGACCGAACGCACGCGCGAAATCGGCCTGCGCAAATCCTTGGGCGCGCGCCGCGTGGACATTCTCCTGCAGTTCCTGACCGAAACGGCAGTCATGTCTACGATCGGCGGGGCGATCGGCGTCGCCCTGGCCTACGTGTTTGCGCTGGTTATCGCCGCCAACACGCCCGTGCCGATGCACGTGCCCGTTTCGGCGGTGATCATTGCCCTGGGCGTTTCGACCGCCGTGGGCGTTTTCTTTGGGCTGTATCCGGCGAGCAAGGCCGCGAACTTGAGTCCGATCGAAGCGCTGCGACAGGAAACTTGATCCAAGGTCCAAAATCCATGCGAATCTCTCTCGGCGAAAACGCGAGGATGGCTCTGGACACGCTCCGGGAGAATAAGCTGCGCTCGTTTCTCACCGTGCTCGGCGTGGTCATCGGGATCACCGCGCTCATCACCGTTGCGTCCATCCTGGTCGGTTTCTACGCGGATGTGACCGTTTATTTGAACGATTTCGGCGCGAATACCATCTGGATATTCAAAGTAGCCCCCGGGATCAGCACGGGACGAATGACAGCCGAGCAGCGCAATCGCAAGCCTTTGACCTATGAAGACGCGCAGGCCATCCGGGAGCAATGCCCGGCCGTGCAGGAAGTGTCCGTGTCGGTATTTAAGCGCATCTATGACGTGAATCGCCAGCCCGATGTTACCGCGCGTTACAAGGACAAGGAAGTCAGCGGCCTGAATTATTCGGGGTCGGACGTCAACTATCCGGATGTGTACAACACCAAGCCCTACATCGGCCGCTATTTTACCGAAGCCGAAGATTTGCACCGCGCGGATGTGGCCGTCATCGGCTACGATCTCGGCAAAACATTTTTCCCGGACGGAGAAGCGGTGGATAAAGTCATTTACGTCGAAGGATTTCCCTACCGCGTAATCGGCGTATTCGAGCATCGCAAGGGCCAGCTCTTCCAGAATCCTCCCGTGGAAAAGCAGGTTCTCGTTCCCTACCAGACTTACCGCAAGCACCATCCCGCCGACGACGACCACTTCATCGGCGCCGTGGCGGCTCCCAGGAAAATGGCGGAAGCCAAGGACGAGATCAGCGCGGTCTTGCGGCGCACCCGCCACGTTCCCTATTCGGCGCCGGAAAATTTCGGCATGTCTTCCGCGGAGGAAATAGCCAATCAGTTCAAACAGATCACAGGTTCGGTTGCATTGCTGACCGCCGTGGTCAGCTCGATCGGCTTGCTCGTGGGCGGAGTCGGTGTCATGAACATCATGTTGATGTCGGTCACGCAGCGCACACGGGAAATCGG
>Ga0209380_10000243_pt1 | contig 37316 bp, 37 predicted proteins | sample HubBroMetageWFT6_FD_188347 | JGI IMG/M metagenome (GOLD analysis project Ga0209380, IMG submission 188347) | Warmed and freeze-thawed soil microbial communities from the Hubbard Brook experimental Forest, New Hampshire - Hubbard Brook CCASE Soil... | ecosystem: Environmental > Terrestrial >... | reverse complement strand
CCATCGTCCTCGGCAACCTGGCGTATTTCTTTCTTGGACCTTCGTTTCACCTGCCGCGCCACCGGCCGTTTCAGTTCGACTGGGGGCTGGTGGTGGATTTCTGGGTCTGCGCGGTCGCGTATGGGCTCATTCGCACGGCAAGACGGTGGAAGTAGGACCTTTCCAACCGTGCTCTTTCCGAGCGGGCCTGCCGACGTTCGGTTACTTTGGGAACCTCGGGCAAACGCCTTGGTCACGTTAGGATATCCCCTGAACTATGAACAAAATTGCAGTCCTGTACGATGCGGGCCAGGCGGTGCTCTCCACCTTTGATCTGGACGAGGTGTTGCAGCGCATCCTGGGCATCGCGAACGACTACTTTCGCTTGCCGAATGTGGCGATTGTGCTGCTCGACAAGCAGACGCAGCAGTTGTACGTGCGCTCGCAGATTGGCTGGGATGAAGGTCAGGACAAGATTCGACTGGCTTTAGGCCAGGGTATATCGGGAGCGGCAGCGCAAAAGAAGCAGCCGGTTTACGCTCCCGACGTCAGTAAAGATCCACGCTATTTCTGTTCAGCGAAGTCGACGCGGTCCGAGCTGGCCATCCCGCTGATGGTGCGGGATGAAGTGGTGGGCGTGCTCGATTGCCAAAGCGATCGTGTCAACCACTTCGACAGTGAGACGATCGACCTGCTGACGTTGTTCTCCACGCAAGCGTCGATCGCCTTGCAGAACGCTCGGCTATATTCCCTGGAGCAACAGCGGGCGCGGCAACTGCAGGCGATCAATGCCATCGCGCAGCAGACCACGGCGGTTCTCGACCTGGAACAATTGCTGGACCGAGTCTGCAAGCTGATTCAGGATGCCTTCCGCGTGTCGCACGTTTCACTGTTTCTGCGCGAGGACCACGACCTGGTGCTGCGTGCGCATCACGGAACGCTCACCCCCTGTGTCCCGGAGATTGGACGCTTCCCGGTAAGCGCAGAGCCATGGGCAAGCATCCTGGCGGGAAACGCTACCGCGACCGAAACGGATCTTACCAGCGCACCGAACAGCACGAAGTTCTTCACCGATTCTGCTTCGCGCATGTGCATACCGCTGGTCTCATTTGGTCAGACGCTGGGAATTCTGGCTTTGGACAGCGCCTTGCCGGATGCCTTTCGCGATGGCGACTTGCAATCGCTGGAATCGGTCGCTGACATTTGCGCCACAGCCATTCAGAATGCTCATTATGTCGACCGGGTGAAGCAGCTTGCCTACCTTGACGGCTTGACCGGCATTTTCAACCGGCGCTTCTTCGAATTGCGGATCATGGAAGAAATTGAACGTGCCCGGCGTTACGGCACTGGCATGGCGGTAATCATGGCGGACATCGATCAGTTCAAGCGGCTGAATGACGAGTTCGGGCACGTGCTGGGCGATGAAGTGCTGCGCCAGGTTTCGTCGCTGTTTCACCAGCAAGTGCGGAAGATTGACGTGGTGTGCCGCTACGGCGGCGAGGAATTCGGGATTCTGTTGAGCCAGACCGCCGGAGGCCAAGCCATGAAGGTTGCGGAGAAATTGCGCAAGCTGGTTGAAGGTTGGCAGTTCCCGGGCGTGCCCCAGACCGTTACCATCAGCGCGGGAGCGGCCGCTTTTTCGGAGCACGGCACGACGCGCGATGCCCTGGTAAGGGCGGCGGATAGTGCTTTATACGCCGCCAAGCAGGCGGGACGAAACAAAGTTTGCCTGGCAACTTTGGCGCACGAAAAATCAGCGGCGAGTGGAAGGTGACCGGTCGCCGCCACTGATGGCTCTGGCTGGTTTAGATATCGAGACCGTCGCTGCGCAGCAACTGGCGAAACTGTTCCATTTCCTGCTGCATTCTCTGCCGGCTTTTCTGGAATTCTTCCTGCAGTTTAGGACCGAGTTGCTGTCTTAACTTCTCGGCCTGCTCTCTCATTTGCTTTTGCTGCTCGCAGGTCGACTTGCGCAGTTCTGCATAAGTCTTGCGCGTCTCAGCATAAGCTTTGCGGGTTTCTTCTCGAGCCAGTTCCATCTGCGGCTGGAGCTTTGCAATTTCGTTTTGCGCTACGCTCAACTCGGTCCGAGTCTCCGCGTCCAGCGCCGGGACATCAAGGCTTTCTTCGATGACCGCACCCGATTCCTTGCGCTCGGGCAAGGTGAGGGTAAGAGTCTGCTCTTTCTTATCGCGGATCAATCCCACGCTGACCGATCCGGCGCTGTGCGAATGCAGAGCGTGAGTGAAGTCGCTGGTGTCATGGACCGGCTGATCGCCCACGCGAGTGATCACGTCGCCCGCCCGCAGGCCGGCCTTATCAGCCCGGCCGCCTTTTTCCACCGATCGAACTAGAACTCCATCTCCGTTCCTGGCGCCGAAATATTCCCGCAATTGCGGGGTGAGGTTCTCCACCATCAAGCCGCTGCGGGCCGACGACTGCACGACCACGACGCTGATGTTCGGCACGTCGAAGTTGAAGTTCGGCATCGGCGGAACTGGAGGAATCTCGAAGTGGAAGTCGCCATCCCGATTCCAGGCTTTTTCCTCATCTTTATCTTTATCTTTGTCTTTGTCCTTCGGCATCATGGAGGAAAACTCGCTGCGCCGGTCGCCGAGTTGCACTTTAATGGTCAGGGGTTGTCCATCGCGGCTGAGCATAAGCGTGATCACGCGTCCCGGCGGTGTTTCGTGAATCATGCGTTGCAGTTGGGTTTTGCTCTCCACGGCAGTTCCGTTCATGCTGAGAATCACGTCGTGCTCTTTTATGCCGGCTTTGCCCGCGGGAGCGTCCTGATCGACCATGGTCACTTCGACGCCCTCTTCTTCTTTCAGCTTTAGAGTTCCGAGCCGGTCGGCGGTAATATCCGCGATATCCACGCCCAGATAGGAACTCGGGCCGGAATCCTCGCTGGGAAAGCCGACCGAAGACATTGCTGGGCCGGTCTGTGCCGCTTGCGACAGGCTAAAGAGCAAGGGCAGCAGAGCGACAGTCGTCAGGATTTGGTGGCGCATGATCTAACCTCCGAGTGTTTTACGCACCGCACGTTTCGCTAGATTTCCTGGGGCAAAAAGTGAAATCGTTCACTAATTCGCTCGCTTGAAACTGATGTCGCCGGTGGTCGTCCGCACTTTCAGGACGGGACCGCCTCCGTTCAACTTGCCCTCTGCCGTCAGCGTCTTCGGACCCCATTGGCCGCCTTCGCCGCCAACGTGAATGTCAGGGAAGTCGGACGTGATGTGGTGGCCATTGCCCAGGTCCACGCTGGCACGGACTGAAATCGCAACGTCGGAAGCAATGTAAACCGTGATATCCCCCGCGGAGGTCTCGAGCATAGAATCGTTCCGCTCGCCGCCAGTGTTGATGAGTTTCACGGTAATAGCACCGGCGCTGGTCTCCACCCGGGCTGAGGGCACACCATACAACTCGATGCTGCCGCCGCCAGTTTGCGCGCGCACCGGCCCCTTCGCCGAAGACAGTCGAATGCTGCCGCCGCCAGTGTTGATCTCGGCCGCGCCGCCGACGTCGCCCATGTCGATGTTGCCGCCGCCGGTCGATGCCTTCACGCGGCCCATGCAACGTTTGATCTCTACATTTCCGCCGCCCGCCTCGACCACGGCGCCCTGCTCTCCCGAAACCACCGTCACGTTGCCGCCGCCGGTCTCCGCACGAATCATCCCCTTCACGGAGTGGATCGTGATGTTGCCGCCGCCGGTTTGCAGCTTCAGGTCGCCACCTACCCGACCTACGTCAACAGAGTCGCCGCCGGTTTCCAGGTTCGCTGAACCGCCAATGTCATCCACCTTCACTTTGCCGCCACCGCTCTGAATGTCTACACGGCCGGAGATTCCCGTCGCTTCCACTCCGCCGCCACCTGTCTCAATACTCACCAGATCCATCTCGCGCGGCACGTTAATCGCAAACTCGCCGGAGAACTTGCGCTCGGAACCTGTATCGATCGTCACGTGCGCCGGTCCCATGCGAATGCGGTGAACTCCCTCCCACTCGCCCACCACCCAGGCTGTATCGCCGCGTATATAGGTATTGACTTTGTAGTTCTGGAATTGACGCCGGGCATCTTCTTCGGACGATGTGTGAGCGGACATGTGGAAGGAGTAATCGATGCCTTGCCGCGGCCCACCGCGTAAAACCACGGAGCCTGCGTCCACCTTGACTCTCAGGTTCTTGACCCCAGTCAGCGATCCATTCATCACCTGGGTCCAGGCGCCCCCCTCGCGGGAGATGTGCGTGTCCTGCCCCACGACGGGCGCAACCAGAATGAGAACGCCAAGCAGGCCGGCGAATTGTAACGAACGCTTCACTAGGAACCTCAGTTTCCAAAATCTCGGTGTCGTAAGATCTCGATCAATCAATCTCGGGCAACTGCGCCAGCATAGTACGGGCCTGCGACTTGATGTACTGGCTTTGGTCCTTCGCGGCCAGAGTCATCAAAACTCCGCGCACGCTGCCATCGGCCTTAACCGGCTCAATCAAGCGCAATGCTTCGGTGCGCACGCCGGGATTCGCATCGTTCACCAAGGCTTCCAGAACCACGTCGCGGACACGCACATCGTCCTTCACAAAACTGCCCAGACCATCGAGCGCCTTCAGCCGCACTCCCGGATTCGTGTCGTAGCGCAGCGCATAGATCAGCGCATCGCGCACCTGCGAAACATCGGGCTTCTGGGTCAGCAGATCGACGGAATCCATGCGCACGCCCGAATTGTAATTATTCCGGGCGGCGAACAGCAGCAGTTGCTGGATACGCTGGTCATTTAGCGATCCCTGCGTTTCCAGAGTAGAAACCGTGTCGTACTTGATGTCGATCTGATTGGTGCCCGGCTGCTGCGTGATGGACTGGATACCGGTGATGGAAGCTTCGGCTGGAGTGGGAGTCGCGACGGTCGTCGGAGGCTGATGAACGAATACCCTGTAGGAAGTTCCAACGCCGCCGGCGAATCCGAGAATCAAAATTGCGGATGCCAGGGCCGGAGAGAAGCGAACCTGCCGCAGCCAGTTCGTCGGATCAAACGCCAGCCGATGCCAGAAGCGGCCCTGCTCGGCGGTTTCGAGAGCCTCCTGCAGGCGCATGCGCGAGGCCGCCAGCAGATTGGGAGTCGGCTCCATCTCGCGCTCCTGCGACAACAGCGCATGGAACTCCTGCTCCGCCTTCAGTTCGGCGGCGCAGTCGGCGCAGCGGGCGACGTGCTGCTCCAGTTCATGACGGGCATCATCGGCCAGTTCGCCATAAACGTGCAGCGTAATGTTTTCTCGAACCCATTCGCATTTCATATTCACCTCCGTCGAGCCATCCCGGCTCGTGTGGGGACGGGCACTCTTGCCCGTCCGCCGGCGCAGCCCGGCCGTCCCTACCTCATATCCGCCAACTGACCGCGCAATTTCTGCGTGGCCCGGAAAAGAGTATTCTTGGCGGTCTCTTCCGTGGTGTGCAGAATCTCGCCCACCGTGCGCAGCTTCAATCCGTGGTAATGCTTCAACTCAAACACCATGCGCTCGCGCGGCGTCAACTTTTCGAGCGCGCCGGAGATTCGCGCTCCCAACTGCCGCCGCATCAGATCGCGCTCCGGATTCGCACCCGCCCGCCCGTCCGGCACCTGATCGAGCAGGTCGTACTCCCCGCCGGACGCGTCCTTCGCCACCGGAGCGTCTTCCCTGCGCACAGTCTTCTTGCGCAGGTGATCCAGGCAAAGATTGGTCACGATGCGGTAAATCCAGGTATAGAACGAGCACTCGAAGCGAAAGCTTCCAATGTTCTTGTAAGCCTTGAGGAAGGCGTCCTGATAAACGTCCTGGGCGTCGTGCTCGGTGCCGGTGAGATGCAGCGCGAGGCGCAAGACCGGCTGATCGTAGTGACGCACCAGTTCCTCGAAGGCGGCGCGGTCCCCGCGTTGCGCCTCGCGGATCAGGATCGTATCGTCGATGCGGCGTTCTTGCCCAGCCATGCGGCCACGCGCGGGGTCCAGTTTCTCACTGACGCTGCCTCCGCTGACTCTCTTCACTCGCTCGCGTTTTGCTTTCGAGTGCGCCCGTTCACCAACCGCAAGTGTTACTGCCCAAACATCGGCCGGCATTGTTTTGTCATGTCCTATATCGCCCGGTGCGGATGCCGTACCCGGGCTTGCATAGGAATAGACGGTCAGTCAGTGGAACCGTGAGCAGAGATTATAGGCTGGCTGGGGATTTTATGCGGTGTAGGTGATTCTGGGGGAACGGGTTAGCGGGAAACAGAACAGAGGGATGCGGTTTGAATGGTTGCTTTGGAGAACGAAGTGCTTGGGCCCGGTTTACGCCGCTGCCTAATCCCGGGCCAAGTACGTTCTCTTTCAACGTTTACCACGCAACGCCTACCATGAATAAACCGTCCAGTCGTCCACATACACGGCGTATCCGGCAGAAGTGTTTCCGTTATCCAACTGAAAGTGAATTCCCAGCAGCTCTGAGGCCGCGGTCTGTGGCTCGGGCGGCAGGGACATCGCGATGGGCTGGAGGACGCCGTCGAAGCTTGCTCCCTCAAAATTTGTTGAGCCGCCGACGGTTGAGAACTGAAGCGTGATGCGCTGCCAGGTGTTGCCCTGATCGGGCACGCAGTTCGCGCCGAGATCGATCCACTGGAACGCGGTCTCATCGAAACCGCGCAGCGCGCCCGATTGATAGTCGCACTGCACTTCCATCTTGTACCAGTTCAGGCCATCGTTTTTGAGCACGGCCATCTCGAGAGCCTGCACGTTCTCTGGATGGTCGATACTCAGGTAGAGGTCGATGACGAAATGAGTAGCCGAGGAGTCGCCGAAGTGGTAGTACCACATGACGTCCCCGAAAGGAGTGCCGCTTTCCGAGTACGACGACGAAGTTCCATCGTTGTTGAGGCTGGGCGAAGCCACATTCTGCGCCAGAGTATAAGTGGCCGGAACTGCGGCGTTGGCGCAGGTTCCCACGCAGATTTCCCAGCCTGGAATGGCCTGTGCGTTCTTGCTGACTGTGGCCTGGCTCGAAACGTCGACGCCGGGGGGCAGGACGCTGGGGTCAAGGTTGTTGTACGGAGGACTCGTCGATGTGGATGGGCTAGATGATGAACCAGAACCGCAACCCGCGGCGGAGGCCAAGACCAACGTTAGCGCGAAGAGGGATGCGCAGAGCGGCCGGGGGGATTCCATACAGATTCCTTCCCGAGCGGAGAAGACAGCACCCTTCCCTGATTAACCCAAGGGATGCCTGCAAGTTGCGCGGGATTTCGGCGCGACCGGATACGGTTGACAAATAAACCGTAGAGACATTGCTACCTCCGTCTCTGAGGTGAATTACTACTCCGCCACCGCTTCCTTCTCGATGACCACCTTCAGATGCGCGGTCACGTCCTTGTGCAGCTTCACCGGGACGGTGAACTCGCCCAGGGTCTTCAGCGGCTCGTGGAGCTGGATCTGTCGACGGTCCAGATTGATTCCCTTTTTCGCGACGGCGTCAGCAATATCACTCGATGTGACCGAGCCGAACAGCTGATCGTGCTCGCCCGCCCGCTTCTGGAACGAAGCCGAAAGCCCTTCAAACTGCTTGGCCAGCTCTTCGGCCTGGGTTTTCTCCTTGGCCGACTTGCGCACCGAGGCCGCCTTCATTTGCGCGACCACCGCCTTGTTCCCGGCGGTGGCTTGGATGGCCAGCTTGTGCGGCAAAAGATAATTGCGGCCGTAGCCCTCGGCAACCTTCACCACGTCGCCGCGCGAACCCAGCTTGCTTACATCTTCTTTGAGAATGACTTCCATGGTAGCTCCTAGCTTTTAGCTGCTAGCTTCCAGCTAACCAACGCTCCCGCCAGGTTCAGCCAGGAGCTAGTAGCCAGAAGCTGCTTTTCTACGATGCCCGCCCGGCGAACGGCAACAGGGCGATATTGCGAGCCTGCTTGATGGCCGTGGCCAGCCGGTGCTGGTGCGGCGAGCACACACCGGTCAAACGCCGGGGCACGATCTTGCCGCTCTCGGCCACGAACTGGCCGAGCAGCCGGTAATCTTTGTAGTTGATGTCGGCGATCTTTTCCGTGCAGAACTTGCAGACTTTCTTGCGCCGGAAAAACTTGCGTCCGCCTTCGCGCGGCGGACCCCCGGGGCCCGAACGTCCTCCACCACCGCCTCCGCCGCCGAAACGCGGACGGTCTCCTCCAAAACGCGGGGCATCAGAACGCGGTGCGTCGGAACGTGGTCCGTCGGAACGTGGTCCATCAGATCTGTGCCCTTCGCCGGAAGGCCGCTCGGTTGCTGGTGCTTTGGTCTCTTCAGTCATAATGCTCCTTAAATCAGTGGCTAGTGGTCAGTGACCAGTGGCCAGCTAAGATTGTTTCGCTCTAGAACTGGCCACCGATCTATGCCGTTGCCGGGGTTTCCGCCGCGGGCGGCGCAGGCGCTTCATCCGCTACAACGGCGGGTTGCGCGCTCACTTTTTTCTTGGCGTCGCGCAGCTTCTTGATTTTGTCCAGACGCTTCTGCTCTTCGTCGATGCGGACGGTGAGGAACTTGATCACCGGCTCGGTGACGCGCAACCGGCGCTCCACCTCGTGAATCACCGCACCTGCGCCTTCGATGGTGAGCAGAATATAGATGCCCTCGCGGAACTTGCGCACCATGTAAGCCAGGCGCCGCTTGCCCATGCGCTCCACGGTCTTGACGGTTCCGGCAGCCGAAGTCACCGTCGACTCCAGGTTCGCAATCAGTTTTTCGAGATCTTCGTCCGCCATATCCGGCCGGACGATAAACATCAGTTCATAAGTACGATTCATCGCTGTCTCCAGGCAGTGGCCAGTGATCAGTGGTCAGTGACCAGCGACACCCGCTACCGCAAAAACTATTCCTCTTCTACAACTCTGCACTTCTGACCATTAACCACTGGTCACTGATCACTATCTTTCCGGTTGAAGCGGTTCATCGCCGCCGCCGGTCCTTCGGTCAAAATGGCATTTACCGCTTCCACGGCGGTGTCGAGCATCTCGTCGACCACTGCCAACGCGGCCTTGCGAAACGGCGAGAGCAAATAACTCTGGCCGTCTTCCACCTTGCGCTCCGGGGCCACGCCAATCCGGATGCGTAAAAAATCCTGCGTGCCCAGCGCCCCAATGATCGACTCGATCCCGTTATGCCCCGCCGAACTGCGGCGTGTATGAATCCGCAGCGTGCCCAGCGGAAAATCCAGCTCGTCCTGAATCACGATCAAATCCGATTCCGGCTTCGCCTCGTACTCCGCTACCAGTTCCCGCACCGACAGGCCGCTCAGGTTCATGTAGGTTTCGGGCTTGGCCAGAAGCACCGACTGGTCCCCAACCTGAATTCTCGCGGTCAGCGCCCGGCACTGCCGGTTCCTGATCTCGACTCCGCGCTCGCCGGCGATGCGATCCACCACCAGAAAGCCCAGGTTATGCGGTGTGAACTGGTACTCGATGCCAGGATTGCCGAGACCGACGATCAGTTTCACGCCGTATGAGTTTCCTTAGTGATGGCAAACAATTGTCATTCCGAGCAAGCGCTTTTTGCGCAGCGAGGAATCTGGGCGAGCCGCGCGAAGCGTTGCGTTCTTTGCGGCGCAATAACCGCGCGCTTGGCTCGCTTCCCTATTTTTTCTCCTTCTTCTCGGCTTTCTTCTCCGCCTTTTCCGGCTTCTCGGCAGCGGCCTCGCCTTCCTCCTCGGTCTCGGCCTTGCCTTTCTTGATGACTTCGGGCTCGGCTGGAGTGGCCCCCGCTTCCGCCGCGACTGCTTCCGGCGCAGCAACAACCTCTTCCTTCACGCTGGTCACATGGGCTACGGGCTGGTTCGCATCGCTGAGAAACTTCAGCTTGGGATTGTGCGGCAAATCCGCCACCCGCAGCACCTTGCCGAAGGTAAGATGGCTGATATCGACATCGATGTGGCTGGGAATGTCGCCCGGCAGGCACTCGATCTCAACTTCACGCAACATCTGCTCGAGAATGCCGCCTTCGGTCTTCACGCCCTCCGCCACGCCTTGCAGAACGACCGGCACATTGACCCGCAGCGCCTTGTCCATGGCGATGCGTTTCAAGTCGATGTGCAGCAGATGGCCTTTGATCGGCTCATACTGCCAATCCACGATCATGGCCTTGGTGCGCTCGCCACCGTTGAGAGCGAGATCGAAAATTGTGTTGTGCCCGCTGTCGGAGCGCAGAATGCGCAGCACGTGCCGCGGATCGACGGTGACCGGCAACGCTTCCTTGCTCGCGCCATAAACCACCGCAGGAATTTTGCCTTCACGGCGCACCCGCCGGGCATGGTTCTTGGTGCCGGCCTCGCGTGGTTCCGCTTCCAAAACATTTTGTTCCAAAGTAGTCGCCATAATTTCGATTCCTTCTAAGTATTAACCGCTGTCGCTAAGTAAATAACTTGCTGACCGAAGTCTCTTCGTGATTGGCCTGAATCGCCCGCCCAATTAATCCGGCAATCGAAAGCACTCGAATCTTCGGCTCCTGCCGGGCTTCCTCCCTCAACGGGATGGTGTTGGTAACCACCACTTCGCGGATCACCGAAGTCGCTATATTCTGCACCGCCGGTCCCGACAGCACCGCGTGGGAAGAACAGGCATAGACCGTAGTAGCGCCGTTTTCCATCAACGCGGCCGCGGTTTTTACCAGCGTGCCTGCCGTATCGATCAGGTCATCGATGATCAAACAGGTTCGCCCCTTCACGTCGCCGATCACGTGCATTACTTCCGCCACGTTCATTTCCACGCGCCGCTTGTCGACGATGGCCAGAGCTGCATCAACCTTCTTGGCGAAAAAACGCGCCCGTTCCACGCCGCCTGCGTCGGGTGAAACCACCGTAAGATTCGGCAGGTTGAGCTTGCGGAAGTGATCCACGAGCACCGGCGACGCGAACAAGTGATCCACCGGGATGTTGAAAAAGCCCTGTAACTGCGGGGTGTGCAAATCCACGATCAGTGCCCGATGTGCTCCTGCCGTGGTGAGCAAATCCGCCACCAGCTTCGAAGAAATCGGGCTGCGCGGCTTGTCTTTGCGATCCTGCCGCGCATAACCGAAGTAAGGCATCACCGCCGTAATACGCCGCGCCGACGCGCGCTTTAGCGCATCGATCATCAGCAGCAGTTCCATCAGGTGCTCGTCCACGCTGGTGCTCCTATTATTCGCGTGGACCACGCGGCAGGTCGGCTGCATCACGAACACATCCGCGCCCCGCACGTTTTCCTGTATCTGTACATATGCTTCGCCGTCGGCGAAGCGCTTCACTTCCGCCTGGCCACGCTGCATTCCGAGAAACTGGCAGACTTCATCGGCTAACGGCTCGTTCGCCGTCCCGCTGAAGATCTTGAACTTTTCATCCACCCGAGCGCGCTGCTTGCGTTCCGGTTTCTCCTCGGGCACAGGGGGCACCTGTTTCTCAGCCGTTTCGGTCTTTTCTGCCGGCGTGACTAGAGTGGCCATAAGAAGTTCTCAGTTCTCGGTTCTCAGTTCTCAGTCTGTTGCGGCTCAGCTCTTACTGAGAACTGAGAACCGCGAACTGAGAACTGATTTCTGGCTGGGCCGCTAGGATTCGAACCTAGACAAAGTGCTCCAAAGGCACTTGACCTACCATTAGTCGACGGCCCAGTACCGTGGTTTCACGTTTCCGGTCTCCAGTTTCAAATCCAAACCGAATACCGGCATCGGCTGTCAGGCGTAGTACCTCTATTAAACAACCAGAAACTAGGAACTGGAAACAAGAAACTTTTTCCAGTACTCCCGCCGTGTCAGCGTGAGCGTCACCTGCGCCGCCCAGCCCTGCTTCCGCAACTTGGCCGCCGCCATGCGCGCCGCTTCTTTCGAAGCGAACAACCCGTACAATGCTGACCCGGAACCGGACAGCGACGCATACTTCGCCCCCGCGCGCTCCAACGCGTTCTTACCTGCACTCAGCTCGGGATACTCAGGAAAGACGACCTCTTCGAAGTCGTTCTTGATCCCGGCCCGGACAAGCGCGAGAAGCGGATTCTCGGCCCGGCCCCTTCTAAAAGGAGCACCGGAGTAATTCTCGCCCAGCCACGCCGAAAGCCCTCGGCCAAGCTCAACCATTCTATCGGATGCTGTAGGGAGCGTCAATTTTGCGTTGCTGGACTCTGCAGTGCTTGTGTGGGGACGCGCACTCTTGCCCGTCCGGGCGAGGCGAACCCCGGCAGGCCCTGAACTCTCCACTCGGCGGGAGGCATAAGGCGCAGGCGAGGCCTCGCGGGCAAGTGTGCCCGCGCCACACAAGCGATCCCACTCCGCAAACGCGTTGGGCGTCGAAACCCCCACCTCTGGCGTCACCACCACACATGCCGTCGCGGGCAAATCCATAAGCGGATAAACTTGCTCCCCGCGCCCCACACCCAGAACCGTACCGCCCGCCAAAAATAGCGGCAGGTCCGAGCCCACCTCCGCTGCAATTCGCAGGCGGTCTTCTGCATCCAATGTTTTCTTCAGAACCCGCTCCAACGCCAGCAGGGTTGCGACGGCATTTGCCGAAGCCCCGCCCAGCCCACCTTGAACCGGCAACCGCTTCTCAATCTCGATGACGACGCGTCCTTTGGCATCTAATGACTGAATTCCCTTCTCGACGATGCGATGGCATGTATTCGATTCGTCTCTCGGAACCTTCGGGTCGTTGCACCGAATCTCAATTCCGTTGCCGCGGCTGACGCTCACCCGGATCACGTCATAGAGCCCAATCGTCTGATATACGGTGAGCAATTCGTGAAAGCCGTCCTCGCGGAGACGTCCGACGTAAAGCCCGAGATTAATCTTGGCGAAGGATCGGACCGTAACGGGCATAGAAGCAAGATTGTAAGCCATCCGAGTTCGGGGCTCCCTTGGAAGACTCCGCATTGCGCACGGGCTCGTGACCTGGTTCTAAGAATTCCCCGCTCGTTCCGCCACCTTGGTAATCTCGACCGCCGCGGCAGATTGAGGCACTCTAATTTATCTTGTGATTTCAGTCACAGGAGCCGTTCTTGACGGTCCCCCCGTTGGAATTCAGCAGGACCGCAAACCGAGTGCTGCCCCCGAATAGTCGGTTCCTGTGCAGCGCTACCCGCGAGGCGGGCGCAAGCCGGTAGGCGGGAAAAACGAGATCGACCCAAATTTCAGCCCGCGTTCCCTGGCGACCGGCGGTCGGCCGCGCGGAACGGGCGGTGGGCTAACAGGGGTTACTAATGCGGAGCTTCATTTTTCGCTTCTCTTTGTTGTTTTCTCTCCTCGCTGTGGCCACTTTCGCCGTAGCACAGAGCAGCTACAGCGTCATAGCAGTTCCCGACGGCGGAAGCATCTCGGGCACCGTCAAATGGTCTGGGCCTGCGCCCCACGATTTGGAGTTCCCCGTCACCAAGGATCCTCAAATCTGCGAGCCCGACGGCAAGAAAACCGTCAGCCTTGAGCGCCTGATCCTCGGGCCAGATGGTGGCGTGGCCAACACTATCGTCTACCTCAAGAACATTTCAGCCGGCAAAGCCATGGACCTGCCGGAGCAGAGACGTCACCTCGACCAGAAGCACTGCCAATATATCCCGCACATTCTTCTCGTTCCCCAGAACGCCGAACTGAAGATGCAAAGCTCGGACGCGACCTTGCACACGATCCACATGGACGGCGCAGCCAGCTTCAACCTGCCGTTCCCCTTCACCAATCAGGTTACCTCGCGCACCATGTCGACGCCCGGCCTGGTCAACCTGCGCTGCAATGGCGGCCACGTCTGGATGAATGCGGAGATGATGGTGGTTTCTCACCCTTATTACGCTGTCACCGACGAAAGCGGACGCTTCGAATTCACCGGCGTACCGCCCGGCAACTATCAGATCGTCGCCTGGCATGAGGGCTGGGGACTGGCGGGCAAGGAACAAGCCTATGATGTGCTCACCGAGCATACGGTACAGCGGCCCGTCTTTACCGAGTCGAAGACCTGGCAAAAATCAGTGACCGTCAACGCAAACCAACCCAGCACGGTCAATTTTGTGATCGGGAACAAGTAGTCGGAATTGTAAGGGTTTGGCTTGTGTCGACTCGCAGGTGTGGGTCGGACACTCTTGTCCGACAAACGCTGGCTCTAGAAAAAGCCGAGGGCCATCAAGCTCTGAATCCCAAGGGTTAAAGCAGGAAGTTGATCCGCAGGAATCCGCGCAAATTCGTGGCAAACGGTCTTGCGCTACCCTCGCCGCTTGTACAGTACTGCAAACTCAAACCCGGCATTCGCCGGAAACAACTCCGCCACCTTTCTCAACCGCTCCGCCAAAGCGGAAGGCGCCAGCAACGGATAATCCCGCTCCCTCAGATCGTAATAATCCACATCCAAAAACAGCGATAGCAGGTAGATCGAAATCGTATCGGAGAACGTGGCTTCGAAATACTCGTTCTTGAAGCGTTCCGCATCCGGCCCACCCGCCAGAGCCAACTTGCGCGCCTCCCAGGCATCGAGTGAAGTTTCCCCGCGTGTGCCGGCCGCTACCTGCTTCCATGCCAACTCGCTGAAGTCCTCGGAAACACCGGCGATCTCCACCAGGGCGTGGCCCACATTGATATAGAACTCAAAGGCTACAGAGAATTTATCGTCCATCAGCCGGGTCGAGATAAACACGCACTGCGAATCGCCCAGATTCAGGTTCCGATGGCAGACCGCATTGTCGCTAAGCGCCACATCATAACGGTCCGCGATCAGGATGTCGTCGCCCTGGCTTACCGTCAGCGGCACGAAATAATAGGCTTTACGCTTCAAAGCCGAAGCAATCTTGGTGGGTACGGCCGCGATCATGCGCTCCAGGTCGAAGGGACCAATGGAACTCTCTCCCGCTACCGCGTAGCACACCCCATTCGGCGCCTGCGAAACCGGCGTCATTCGGACAACATCCGCGGGGCTCCGCGTAATTGGTGGCGCTGCCTGCGACATGCTTACTATCTTATACACTAGCGCCGCGCCTGCATTCGCTCCGTAGCCGTGGTTCCGATCCCGCCGCTTCCCATGATGAAGGAGTCGCGCCTCGCCTCTTTCACGCCTCTGCCAGGTATAAGAAGGCCAGAGAGACCGCCAAAAGGCGCTCGACCGGAGTCTACTTGCCAGACCCGAAAGTCGAGCGCCACTTGTTAGAACAGCGGCTTATTAATCGCCCCGAAGACGTGACTCACGTTGGTGTTATTGCTGGTGTGGCAAGACAGGCAGTTAAAGCCTCCCGATTGCTTCGTGGGATTGGCCTGAAGGCCTTGAACATAGGTCTCCATCGTAGTGTTGGACAATGAACTGGTGCCAACCTGGTTGCCCCCGATAAAGGAACCCGGAGACGCTCCTCCAATCGTCCACGTGGCTCCCGTCATCACGTAGTTAGCGCGCACGTCGCCGCTTACCAGCAGCCCGCCAACACTGTTGTCGAGGGCAATGATCTCCGTGTTCGAGGCCGCGATGGATGGGTCTACAGGATTTGGAGCAATGTCGGAAGCCGCTCCGAACGCCTTCCATCGCATGGTATCGCTGGGAGAGATCGTCCCCGGTGGAGTGTTAGCCGTGATAGTACCCGGCGCCGGCGGAAAATTGTATGACATGTTCTGGTTGTTGAAGCTGGATGCGGTGGTGGAGCTGAACACCCAGGACGTGCTGGTGCCCCCAATTACCGGCACTTTTGCGACGTTCTGGCTTACCGTGGCAGTTGTCCCGCTCGCGTTGATGTAGGAATAGGTGGCTGCGGGAGCGTTGGCAACGTGCTCAAAGGTTGACCAGACCATCTCCGGATGCCCTGCCGCGCTTCCGACCACATGCATGCCAACTAGCGCCAATTTCACCGTCTGCTGCGTCCCCGTCGCCGTCATGGTCGTGGTGCCCGAGGGTGGGGGCGCAGCCGGGTTATAGACCGGTATGGTAGCTTCCAAGGTGATGTAGCTGTTGGGGTTCGGCAGCCCCGCAGCCACCACCCAGGCCGACTTTACTTCGATGGCCAGCGCGTTGGCATCGGGGAATGTCGTCTGTCCCGGTTGAAAATGTCCCGCGCCTGAAGCCACGATCTGATTCAATTGCGTCCCAGTGGTTGGAAAACAGGTGATCCCCGACGACGGCGTGCAGAGTCCGTCGCCAGCTAGCGAAATTGTATGGTCCAGCAATTCAGTGGCATAGAAGGCATAGACGTCGTTCACAATGGTTGCATAGTAAACCAAGGATCCCCCACCGGAAGTCTGCGCCTCCAGCACGCCATTGGTTCCCGCCTCGCCCTGCTCGACGTCGATGACCGCGAGAGACGGATCGATGAAGATCGGAATCCCGTCGATAATGAATTTTTGCGCGATGACCATCGCGGGTACCTGGGCTGCGCTGATCTCGGCTCGGACTTGAGGCTTTACTCCGTGCGAAAGTAGCGCCTGAATCACACTGCCGTTCTGGTCGAGCAGGATTGGTTTTCCATTCGTTCCCAGCCTCGCGTGCGTGACTTGGACCCGCTGGCCCGCGGCGTTGACCACCGTGAGCGGTGCCCCCGCCTCGGCGGGTTTGACCTCGATCGGTGTTCCGGATGAATCAAAGGTTACCTGCAAACCCTCCGGGCCTGGCTGCGCGGCGCGCAAAGCGAAGGGCCTTATGAATCCCGAGGTATGCGGAAGAAGGGAGCGGCTGCCGTCCGCTGCAGGCGGTGTGACGTCATAGAAAGTGGGTGAATCAACGATAAGCCCACCGCCGCCACCGTACTCGGGCGGCGCCGGCGATGTCAGCCACAGAAAATCCTGCATCGCCCACTGATAGAAGGCGCAATTCGGTATGTTGTTGAATGAGACGCTGTTTGCGGGATTCACGACGCCGTTCAGCGTGACCACTCCGGTGGTCGCCGGAGGTATGGGCTTGAACCAAGTATTAAATGTCGATGAACTGACGGGGCAAACGTCGGTTGCTCCGGCTATGGGTGATGCAGGGACACAGGCATTGGTAGTGCAGGGGTCAGTCGGCACCAACGTTTGCGTGTTCAGCGGTGGAGGCGGCGCCGGCGGGGGGCAACCTCCAGGCGCCATCAAGAGAACTCCAGCGATCCCTATCAACACCAACTTGGCGACCCTACCTGAGATTGACATTTTATTTTCCTCCTGCGTATCTGCCGGTCTTGAGCGGATAGTGCTGGGCAGGACAAAATCGTTACAAAGAATCGTGCGCGTTGGACCGGAGTTTAAACTGGGCTGCACTACCGGCATTGAGGATTGCGGAAACACCGGACGGATGCCCGTCGCTGCCGCTGTGCACCGAATGGTGTAGCCTAAAACCATGCCGTCGAAGCCGAGAGCGCCACGCTGGTACATGATCCCGGTGCGCGTTCTGGTGGTGACGTTCATCGGCACGCTGATTTCATTTGCTGTCAGCCTGCTGGTGGGCATTATTGGGACCGTGGCTGTCTCGGCTCTGCGCCACATCCATCCCAACATGACCGTAGCCTACCGGCTGATCGCGCTGCCCGCGGCCGTGGTTGCGGGAAGCATGATCTTCGTGCTGGCGTTGGCCATGGAGATTCGCCATTACCGCCAGTCAAGAACGTTGGCTGCGCTCGAGGGTTTAATTGATACGAGAGGATGAGCTAACGTGACAGCCCCGCCGCGCATCGCCATCCCCATGCCGCACTCGATCGATCTGGAATATGCGGAGCGCGCGATTCCGCAATATGAGCTCGCCGTCGAGCAGGCGGGCGGCGAAGCGGTACGCATTCCGCTCGACCAGGAAGCAACTGAAGTGGTCAAGATGATCAGGGGCTGTAATGGCGTGCTGCTGCCCGGCAGCAAGGCCGATGTCGACCCGGCGAGATTTGGCGCGCCACGCTCGCCGCATAGCGCGGCTGCCGACCCAGGCCGCGACGCCGTCGACGAACTCCTGCTGAAGGAAGCCTACCACCTGCGCAAGCCCGTCCTCGGCATCTGCTACGGCCTGCAGAGCCTGAACGTTTTCCGCGCGGGATCGTTGATCCAGCATATCCCGGATTTTTTGCCCGAAGAACTACGCGGCCGCGTCGATCATGAGGCGGGAAAGAGTGTAGCGGTAGCGCACACGGTCGAGATCGATAAGGAATCCAGGCTCGCGGGGATTTTAGGACGGTCAATCGAATTCGTGCTGCCAGTGAACTCTTCTCACCACCAATCCGCCGACCTGATCGGCGACGGCCTGCACATCTCCGCGCGCTGCCCCGACGACGGCATCATCGAAGCGCTGGAAGGAACTGCGCCCAATCACTTTGTGTTAGCAGTGCAGTGGCATCCTGAGCGCTCGGTGGGTGAGGACGAAGCCTCCCGCGCCATCTTCCAGGCACTGATCGAAGCGGCGGGGACGCGATCCTAGCAGTGCGGCTTCAAGATTTGCTTGAGTTCAATCTTCTCGGGGCCCCGGGCCCTCTCTAGTCGCATTAGACCCTTGAAGCTATCGCGTAGAAGGGTGCCGGTGATCTCGACCTTGCCGAATGCATCGCTCGAGCCAGAAACATGAAGTTTGCCCGAGGACGAGGATCCCCCGAAGTGAATGGGATCCGAGCAGCCGCCTTGGTAGATCTTGAGAGTGCCATCGACTCGGCCATTGTTGATAGTCAAGTCCAACTCCGTCCCCAGCAGGTCTCCGCCTTCCTCGTTATACTCGACGTTCGAGTAGACGCGATGCTCGGCGGACTGCGCTTTCGCGCCGGCAAATGCCGTCACGGCCGCGGCGAGCAAAAGAATGCGTAAACAAGTATGGGAACTCACGACCGCCTCCGCTTCGGCTGTCGCACGGGCACCTTCCTGCGCTTCTCCAGCAACACGACGACGTGCGCCACGGCGGCATTCTCCAGATTGAGTCCTTCCGGAGTCTTCGCCTTCAACCCGACACAATCGGCATGCACTCCCAGCAGTTGCCCCACGCGCACGCGAATCGCGGCGGAATGCGGACCAATTTTCGGTGCAGCCAGAATCAGGCTGGCGTCGAGGTTCGCCAAGCCATATCCGGCATCATGCACTCGCTTCAACGCCTCGCGCAGGAAGACCACGGAATCCGCGCCCTTCCACTTAGGATCGGACGGCGGAAACAGAGCTCCAATATCGGGAGCAGCCACGGCCCCGAGGAGCGCGTCCGTAATGGCGTGCAGCAGCACGTCGCCATCGGAGTGACCGCGGAGTCCCTTGTCGTGCGCCAGCGTGACTCCGCCAATCTTCAGCGGAATTCCCGGCACGAATTCATGCGAATCGAAGCCGTAGCCTATTCTCATGCGGAAGCCTTGGCCACGGATTCATTGTGGAGGCTGTGGCTTTGATCCGTGGAAATCCGTGCAAATCCGTGGCTCATTTCCCTAAGTAGAACTCCGCCAGTTCCATATCTGCGGGCGCTGTGATCTTGATGTTCCGGGGCGAGCCCATCACCACGGCTACGTCGTGTCCCGATCGTTCCACCAGCGAAGCTTCGTCGGTGCCAAGAAAGCCGTCGGCCGACGCTTCATCAAATGCCTTCTTGATCACGGGGTAGCGAAAGCCTTGCGGGGTCTGCGCCAGCACGATGGAAGCGCGCGGAATCGTGGCCTTGATCAGCGCTCCCTCGGCTGTGCGTTCTACTTGCTTCACGGTGTCAACAGCGGGCAGAGCGGCGATCGCCGCACCATATTTTTCCGCAGCTTCGATCACTTCCTGGATGATTTCGCGGCTCACAAAAGGCCGCACCGCATCGTGCACCAGAACGATGTCATCATCACGCGCCGCTGCGGCCACGGCGTTCAGCGCGTTCTCCACCGACTGCTGGCGATGCTCGCCGCCGGTTACGAGTTCAACTTTCTTCTTCAATACGTCTTGCGCTTCGTCCTCGAGGCGTGCGCGAAAACCCGTAATTTCGTTTTCCCGAAGAGCGATCCAGATTTCGCTGACCGCGTTGACGCCGGCGAACTTCCGCAGGGTATGGATGAGAATGGGCGTTCCGCCCAATTCGGTGAACTGCTTCGAGGGCGGTGTCTTCCCTTGCTTGCTCTTAGGACCCACGGGCACAGGCGCCATGCGGGTTCCAAGACCTGCAGCGGGGATGATTACTACAACCTTCATCGCGGGCTGTAAGTATACGAGTCCGGTTAGGGGAGTTCAAATCGAAGACACTTTCAAGGACCGGTGCCCGAGAACTTTTTGCATGGCGGCTGCCCCTCCGGTTGAGTGGTAAGGTCATTCCGCAATCTGTGCCAAACCTCGGTCAATCAGAGAGTTAGCTGGCTCCTCAGGATGGAGAACCGCTGGCTAGCCAATTGCACACTACTTCTTCGACGAACAAGGCCAGACCAGGACGAGCAACCTTGCAGGCGAAAGTTGGCACCAAGTGTCCATGAAAGCGATGAAAGTACGCTTCTGGGGGGAAATGCTGGCCATCGTCGGCCTGATCGCCTGCGCCGCGGCCCTGGTGATTGCGACTGTGGGAGGTACCGCGGGCGCTGCGGCTGGTGAGCCCGAATCAGCACATGCGGCAGAACCAAGGCAGTCTTTATCCACCCAGTCTTCATCCGGCCAATCTTCATCCGGCCAATCGTCATCCGGCCAATCGTCGTCCGTCCAATCTTCGTCCATTCAGTCTTCCTCCGTCCAATCTTCGTCGGAGGCTTCGCCGCCCCAGCCGCAGAATTACGACGGCGTAATTACTGACACGCGATGCGGCGCGAAGCATTCCGCCGCTATTGGACAGTCAGCCGCGGACTGCACGCGGGCTTGCGTACACAGCGGAGAAAGATTCGCATTGGTCGATGGCGACAGAACGTACGCTCTTGAAGGCGAATCGGAAGCTCTGAAACACGCAGCGGGAGAACGGGTAAGAATTGTGGGCACGCTGAGCGGAAGCACCATTTCAGTGGCGTCGGTCCGCGCGCCCGCTCCCTGAGCGGTCCGCCCTTCTACGGCTGAGGTTTGGTCTCCACCAGAGTGTTTGGAACAACGGCAGCCGGAACCGGCAGTACCGGAGCCACGACTGGCACGGCTGACGGGATGGTACCGCTGGTACGGCTAAACGCCCGCTCATCCCACTTGCCGAAGATCATTTTTCCAGCGGTCGTCTGCAGCACTGAGGTGACCGACACGTCGATGGTCTTGCCGATCATTTTTCGTGCGTTGTCGACGACCACCATGGTTCCATCATCGAGATAAGCAACTCCCTGGTTGTATTCCTTGCCTTCTTTCAGGATGAAGACCTTCATGATCTCGCCGGGGAGCACGATGGGCTTGAGCGAGTTCGCCAGTTCGTTGATGTTGAGCACTTCGACGCCTTGCAGTTGCGCCACTTTGTTCAGGTTGAAGTCGTTGGTGATGATCTTGCCCTCGTAGACTTTCGCCAGCTCGATCAATTTCAAATCGACCTCGCGGACGGCGGGAAAATCATCTTCGACGATCTGAATTTGCAGCGTGGCCATCTTCTGCAATCGCTGCAGAACATCGAGGCCGCGGCGGCCACGATTCCGCTTCAACGAATCGGCGGAGTCGGCGACGAGCTGCAGTTCGCGCAAAACAAATTGCGGAGTGACGATGATGCCATCGAGAAAGCCGGTCTCGGCAATGTCGGCGATGCGCCCATCGATGATGACGCTGGTGTCGAGAATCTTATAGCTTTTTTTACCTTGCTTCTCGCCGCCAAAGATGCCGCCCAGGGCGGCCAGGTTGAGCAGGTCGCCCTTGCTCGCGCCCACGATCAGGCCCACGTAGGCCATCAACAGCATCACCAGGATTTGCAGGAAGCTCTGCGTGTTCCCGGGTGGAACGCTGCTGCGAATCACCAGCGCAAACAGGTAAGCTCCGCAGATGCCGAGGATGCTCCCAGTGGCCGCCCCGATCAGCCGTTTCAGGCTGACTCCACGCAGCTTCCATTCGAACAGAACAATCCCGGCGCCGACCAACGCGCCGATTCCGGCATCCACGTTGCGTGGCAATCCGAAGGGAGCGATTACATAGCAGGTAACCGCAACTACGATGACAAAAAGAAGACGTACAAAAATCAAATCCACAGTAAACCTCCTCCCGATGCAGCTCCGCCAGGCTATCTGCGCGATACACCGGTGCCGTTTCCTCGCCGCCCAGGGCGGGAATTAGCCAATCAGTATGCGGGGCGCGCAAGAATTAGGGGGATGAATGTACGCCCCGTCCCGGCCCTTCAGGGCGTGGCCGGGAAGACCCTCAGTAAACTGTCGCCAAGAGTATATACCGGGCGGCAAAGAACGGCGAAGATAAGGTTGAGAGCCCCACTTTTGCGACTTAGCTGGCTTTGATAAGTTGTACGGTCAGGAGGAAGACCATGAAGAAATTTGCATTCGCTATCCTGGTGCTGGGCTTCGCATTGGCCTGGGCGGGCGCGGAACCGAACCCGGCCGACTACACCATTAACATCCATGTCAGTTCGGCGCGCGTAAACGGTCGTGGCGCCATCAGGCTGAAAGTGATCCTTGACGGGAAAAAGTGCGAACTGGAAGGTCTGGATGCAGAAAGCTCGCTCTTGAAGCCCGGCGACTACAGAGCCAAGACGATTCCGGTGAAGGTGAAAGATGTCCACACCTACGACGTTTATGGCTCCTACGAGTTTTTGTTTCCTGACATGAAAACCAGAAGATACGGGCTAGTCGGAATCTCGGAGTGACCGGAGGGCAGGCCTCAGGATCTCGGATTCTCTCTCCGGGCGAGCTAGTCAGGTTGAATGGCCACCGGGAGGCCGTCGATTCCGGGCTCGCAAGCCCTGGGACATCCGTTTGCCCTACAGTTTCTCCCTCCCGCACTTACAGGTTTGGCCCGTTTCTGCGTTTCCTCAGTCGGCATCTCAGTTTAGCGATCCGAGCGAACTGCTGATTGGAGATGCAGGTCGCCAGGCGATTTGAGCCATCCGGGATTGCTTGGAGGATGTTTATGCGAGTTTTCAGATTTCTAAATCTAGCGATTCTCTCTATGCTGCTGGCTGGTTCAGCGGCCCTCTATGCGCAGGACGACAAACCTCAGGAAGACAAGCCGGCGCGGCAGGAAGATGCTAAGCCCCCCTCGAAGCCGGAGGAAGCGAAACCTCAGGACAACGCCAAGCCCTCAAAAGACGAGGCGAAACCTGCAAACCAGGATAAGCAGGAAGAAAAACAGCAGAAAGACGAGCAAAAGCAGGAACAGAAAGACTCCCGCGATCAGATGAAGCCCGAAGGACAAGCACATCCCGCAGGGCAGGCCCAGCAGGGGCACCCGGCTGGCAATAACGCGCGCATTCCCGACGACAAATTCAAGGCGCATTTTGGCCGCGGCCACACGTTCAAAGCGCAAGGGGTGATCGTGCAAGGCCAGACGCAATTTCAGTATGGCGGCTACAGCTTCATTTTCGTAGACCCCTGGCCGGTAGGCTGGGCCTATACCGACGACTGCTACATCGACTACATCGATGGAGAGTATTTCCTGTTCGATCTGCTCCATCCAGGCGTGCAGATCGCAGTTACGATTGTGCTGTAGCGCTACGCATTCGACGTCGTGGGAAGGTGGCTTCCCGGAGTGCAGATCCAGTTCTGCTGGATTCAATCTCCGGGAGTCCACCTTCATTTTTCTGGCGATAGATGTTCGAAGTAGGAACGGGGCAGTACCCTCCTGCTAAACTCACTCCCATGAAAGCCCTGGTGATCACCAGCCTTTCCGGTCCGGGTGCGCTCGCGGTTCGAGACATGCCCGAACCTGCTCTGAAGCCGGGGCAGACGCTGGTCCGTGTTGCCGCCGGCGGATTGAACTTTGCCGACTTCATGACCGCGCAGGGCGGGTATCCGGGAACGCCCGCGCCGCCGCTGATCGCAGGACGCGAATTTTCAGGTGTGGAGGAAAGCACCGGACGCCGCGTCATGGGATACACGCAGTGGGCAGCCTTCGCGGAAAAAACCGCAGCCTCTACCAATTTGCTGTGGCCGGTCCCTGAGCACTGGACCGACGAGCAAGCCGCCGCCTTCCCCGTGAACTACTTCACCGCGTATCTCGGCTACTGGCAGGCGGGTATGACTCAACCGCCGGTCGCCGGCGGCAAACATCGCGTGCTGATCCACGCCGTGGCTGGAGGCGTAGGCACAGCGGCGGTGCAGATCGGATGTATTCTCGGGGTCGAGATGTATGGAACTTCATCCTCTGAGGAGAAGCTCGCTCGAGTAAGAGGACTCGGCCTGCAGCACGGCATCAACTACAAGCAGCACGACTACGAAGAAGTCGTAAAGAACCTTACCCACGGGGAAGGCGTGGATGCTGTCTTCGAAATGCTGGGCGGCATACACACTGCGAAAAGCCTGCGTTGTCTGCGCGACTTCGGCCGCGTCATCCAATACGGCACCGCCACCGGGAAGCCGCCGCAGCTCGATGTGCGGGCGTTGTATGCGAAGTCGGCCAGCATCCAGGGCTTGTGGCTAACCTACCTCTCGCAAAAGCGCGAGATTATGGAACCGGCTTGGAACCAACTCTTAGAATGGGCTGCACAAAGAAAGTTGACGCCGGTGATCGGGCAAGTCTTTCCACTCGAGCAGGCCGTGGAAGCTTACAAGCTGCTGCAAGAGGGCAGGAACTACGGGAAGGTTGTGCTGAAAATTTGAGGATCGAGAACTTAAGCATCACTGCCGTCCCAAATACTGGATGCGTCCCGTGAAGGCGCGCCCGGCGCTGTCGATGAAAGTCGGGGTCGGGTGGCCGGCATCAATGGTCGCGACCGCTCCGGTGACGAGGGCGTGATTGGTGATGTCGTCGAAACCGGCGCGCAAAGCCCAATAGCGACTAAAGGCATGCAGCCGCTTTTCGAACTGCAGATTCAGGGTGTAGTACGTTGGTAAGCGCAAAGACGAACTGGGAGCATAGGCGGGATCGATCTCGCCTTGATCGGTGGTCCCAAAGAAAGGCAGGCCGTCGCGCGCCTCGCCCGAATAGACGATGTCGAACTTGTGAATGATGGGAAGACTGGGGCCCGGCAGAATTCCCCAGCTCAGGAAGCGGTTCGGCGTGTCCCACCCGTAGGGGCCGGGCAGTTGCGGGCTGAGCAGCGTGTTATCCAGGCTGAAATCGAAGATCTGGTTGCTGCTGGAACTGGAGCGCGTATAAGCTCCGAAGATTTCGTAGTGCCCGCGAAAGTGATGGCGCAGGCTGACCGTGAAGGCGTCGTAGTGGTCATCGCGCGCGTTGCCGAGCAGATAAACGCCATCCACCGCGCCATTCAACGTGTTGTAGGCGAAGCCATGCACGCCGCGCTTCTCGATGAACTCCAGTTTCAGAAAAAGGGCATATGGAAGTTTTTTTTCCAGGCTAGCGCTCGCGTTTACGAATCGCGGCATTTGAAGCGCATTCCGGTTGACCACGAATGTGGTCTGAATCGGGATCGGCGGGGGCTCTTGCGCCGGCGGCTGATTGCAAGGGACGCTCGCGCCGTCCGCTTGTTGCGGGCATCCGTTCAAATCAAAAAAGTAATCGATTCTCTGCCCCTCCAGTGGTTGATGGATCAAACCCAGGTTGGTGGCGTCGTAGTAAATCCCAATTCCCGCCGACAGCTTCGTGGTGCCCTCTGCATCCAGCCTGAAAGTTCCCGCCAGGCGCGGTGACAGAACTGGGGTGCGCACCAGTTCGTCCCAATCCAGGCGAACTCCCGGCTCGATCAGCAGGCGATTCGTGATCAGCCAGCGGTCCTCGGCGTAGGCGCTGATCTCCGCATTGTCGAGGGGAGCGTAGGTGCCTCCCGTGAAAACCGAATAGCGCGAGCAATTGATTGCCGGCACCACGGGAAGGGCATTCGCGTCTGTGGCGCAAGGTTGCGCCGACTGACCCGGCGGCGGTGCACCTTCCGGTTCGAACGAGATCGGCTGCCGCAGAAACTCCGCGTCGTAGCTCAAACGGTCGAGATCAACGCCGACTTTGATGTCGTGTCGTCCATGCCATTCATGCGGCGGCACGTACAGGTTCGAAAAGCCTTGCACGCGACGGGCAACCGCGTCCTCGTGCAGATAGTAGTTTCCCGCGGCGGCGAAGACCAGTTCGATGTATGGACTATCTCCTCGCGGCGTCAGCGTGGTGTTGTACTGGTCCACGCCGAATCCGGTTTCCAGCAGCGCTCCGTTGTGGAAATAGTACTGATCCTTCAGCGAGCCGTAATAAGCGGTCTCGACTTCGATGGGAGTGGCCGGCTGCGGAACCAGAAATCCAAGCCCGGCGTATTCATCGTGATAGTAGTTCGAAAGAAAGCTCGCGGTAACGATGTTGCGGGCAGTCAGGTTGGCTTGCACCTTTGCCAGGTTGTCGATGCGCCAGACGTAGTCGCGATCCGGCCGCGGCTGGAGCTGCGTATCCACATCGTCGTCAAACTCGCCATCCAGGGCGTCGATGAACCACATCTTCCCTTTGATAATCGGGCCTGAAAAAGTGTCGATGGGAGTCCATGAACCGTTAATCTGGCTCTTCGTGATTCCAACTCCCGGGATGAAGTCAGTGGAGGTGAAGCGATAACGGTCCTTGCCCATCGCGGTGTTCAGGGTCAGCACCCCGCCGGAGCCTTTGCCGAACTCCGCCGGCTCGCGGCTGGGCACGACTTCGAGGGAACGAAACGAGTCGATGCTGGTGCGAACCGCCAACTGGCCATTCGTCGGCTGGCTCACGTTGAAGCCGTCGAGCAAAACCAGAGTCTGGTAGTTCTCGGCGCCCGCAATATGCAACTGGCCAAAACTATCGGGCGTCACTCCGGGGATAAAGGTCAGCGCGTTGTGGTAGTCGTGGTCGCCGGGGTAGGGAATGTCGATGAGTTGCGAGCCGGTGAGCTCTTCTTTGCTCGAGATTTGCGCCGGATCGATGGCTGGCGGAGATTCCACCACGTCCACCACCTCGCGCGTCCGTTGCGAACGGCGAAGAGTCACATCCACAGCGGCGGTGATGCCGACGTGCACATCAGGCTGAATCAGCGCGTAGAAGCCGGTCTTTTCCACCTGCAGCGCATAAGCGCCAGCAGTCAGGCCAGTGAACGCGCAACGCCCGGCGAAATCGGTTTCGCAGCGGACAGGCTGCGCGGGCGGAGGCGCCTGCAGCAGCACGCGCGCCGAAAGGACCGCCACTCCGTTTTCGTCGGTCACGGTGACGGCAAGCTTCTGTCCGGCGGCAGCTTGCTCTGCGGAAGTGGTCTGCGTCGCGGCCCGCGACGCGCCAGAGGATGCAGTCTGCGCGCGGGATGGAATCACGCACGACACCGCCAGCACCAGGAACCGCATCCATCTCACGGTTAAACTTCGCCCGTGCATGGTTCGAGTATGGAATTATTTGGGACGCGCGGCAAGAGCCGCGCTGCGGCCTTTTGCGCCATGTGCAAATACCAACCCGTCGCTTACCAGGAAATTAGCCAACGAACAGACTGCGATGGCCACACCGTTGGCGGCGAGATAGTTGATGTGGCCCAAGCCGACCATAACTTTCATCAGCGCGAGGTTGCCCAGGATAGATACTCCGCCCGTACTTAGGTTGAAGCGCAGCAGGCGGGGCAACGAATGCCTCCACGAAGCCTGCACCCGGTCGGCCCAGGTGTAACGCTCGTGCCAGAGGAAGTTATGCACGACTGCCGTTTCGACCGCGACTGCGGTTGCCGGCAGATAGTTGAGGTGGAGTCCGCTTTTCAGCGCGAGAAGCAGGGCCAACTGCACTCCGATCCCCAGCGCGCCCACAGCGTTGAATTTCAACCAGCGTAAAAACGTGTCCCTCACTTCGCGATCCTCTCTTCGCGATAAAGCCGGATCGTATTTTCTGCGGTGAAGAAAACCAACATCAGTGCCATTCCCGCAAGACCAATCGCTCCGCCGACATCGAACAATTTGCAGTAGCGCCCGAGAAAGTGCACTTGCGGCTTCCACAGCAACGACAGGTTGCCGACTATCAGGAGGATGCGCAACTCCGTCGGACCGAAACGCCAGAACGAGAGCCGGAATTCGCCCAGGGCATGCGTCGCCAGATAGGACTGAATCGAAAGCATGAGGAAGGCGACCAGCAGCCCGACTGCGATCCAGGGATGCATGTATCCAGACAGAGCCAGGCCGCCCATCAAGGCCAGAGCACCAAAGCTATCGACCATGTGGTCCACGTAAAAGCCGTAGCGCGGACGCAATTGCCGCCGCACCCGCGCCAGCGTACCGTCGAGCGAGTCACCCAGCCAGTTCAGAGCCAGGCAGGCGATCACCCCGAGCAGGGCGAACTTATTCCACCGGGCTAACGCGTAACATCCGCCCGCCGCGATCTGCGCCACCAAACCGAGGACGGTTAGATGATCCGAGCCAATGCATCGAGGCGAGCGTGCGGCCAACCACAGTAAGGTCCTCTTTTCCTGAGCGGCTACCCAGCTTTCCTGTACCCGCCGCATCTCCAGCGGAACGTGCAGCGTCGCTTCTTCAAAAAACTCCGTCATGGTGTGAGAAGAAATTATTGAACGGCTTAACATAGCGACCTCCTCGATCCGAGGCCACTTTGCGTCCAATTCCGTTCAAAGGCAATACACTGCCGCTCAAAAGAACATCAACAGGCAAGTTACTGTCGACAGAGGAAGTTACAAACGAGAATCATCCAAGAATGACGGATCGAGGGCGCGTCGATCAGGCTGCAGACGGCGGATTGACAGAAGATTTCTGGACATCTAGTCTTGCTGCACTTTATCTTGCCGACTTACTGATAGCGTCCCCTCCCCAGAGCTACCAGCGCTCTAGCCTCTCTTCTTATATTTTTCTTGCCGTCGCCTTTTGCCTTCGGGCCAGTCTCCCTTCGACGTGATCCGCCTGGGATCGGCCCGCGCATCCACGAATGGCTCACCACCATAACTCCCGGCAGTATCAATAAAGGAACCAGCAGGGTTTGATTGGAGCGATAAACCTCTTCGCCGGCACAAGCCTCTGGTAGGCTTTGAAGGAAATTCCTGTGGTGCTCGGTTTACTACGGAAGCGAGCCAAACGCGTTATTAACGTGTCGCAAAGAAGGCGACGCTTCGCGCGGCTCGCCCAGATCCTTCACTGCGCAAAAGACGCTTGCTCAGGATGACAATATCAGCTGAATTCTGCGGTCCATGACCAGACTTCTACGGTTCTTTCGGCCCTCGCATCAACACTCGGCTTTCTCGGCCACGCTGCTGCTCATGTCGGCGGTGATGCTCTCGCGAGTGATCGGCTACGTGCGCGAGGCTTATATCGCCTATGCCTTTGGCGCGGGCGTGCAAACCGACGCCTACGTCGCCGCTTTCACGCTACCCGACTGGCTCAACTACATCGTGGCCGGGGGCGCAGCCTCCATTACATTCATCTCCATCTATACGCGCTTCCTGGCAGAGAAGCGCGACGCCGACGCGCAAAAGACCTTCTCGGTCGTGATCACAGTCATGACCGCGGTGATGATTGCCGGCACCATCATCACGGAAGTCTTCACCCCGCAGTTCATGCGTTGGATGTTCCCCGGTTTCTCGCCCGCACAGGTTGACCTGGCAGTCCACTTGACCCGCATTCTGCTGCCGGCGCAGATTTTCTTTTATGTTGGAGGAGTCGTCTCCGCCGTTCTGCTCTCCCACCGTCTGTTTCTTTTCCCCGCCTTCGGACCGCTTCTCTACAACGTATTCATCATCGCCGGAGGAGTAATGGGCGGACGGCATTTCGGAATTTCATCGCTCGCCTATGGCGCACTGCTGGGAAGTGTGGTGGGGCCGTTTCTGGCCAGCGTGATCGGCGCCGCCCGCATTGGCACCGGCTACAAACCTTCGTTCGACGTGATGAATCCCGCGTTCCGCGAGTGGGTGAAGCTCTCGATTCCGCTGATGCTCGGGGTGTCACTTGTTACGGCCGATGACTGGATTCTCCGCCACTACGCCTCGAGCGGCATTGGCGACATCGCCCGCCTCAACTACGCGAAGCGCCTGTTTGCCGTGCCCATTGCCGTACTGGGGCAGGCCACGGGGCAAGCTTCGTTGCCATTCTTTGCGCGTCTGTTCAACGAAAAGCGCCTGAAGGAATTCGCCGCCACGGTGAACGATTCCGTCTACCGTGTGTCAGCCGCATCGTTCCTGGCCACGGGATGGATGATGGCCGCCGCTTTCCCGCTGATCGATCTGGTTTATCGCCGCGGACGATTCCTGCTTTCCGATACGCAAACCACAGCCGTCTATTTCTTCTGGTTCTCGCTCTCGCTCGCTCTATGGTCCGCCCAGGGACTCTACGCCCGCGCCTTCTACGCCGCCGGCGATACGTTGACTCCCATGGCTGCAGTCACTGTGATTACGAGCGCTTCCTTGCCGGTATATTCGCTGCTGTTCCGCAGATATGGCGTGGTCGGCCTGGCGTGGGCTTCCGACATCGGCATCGCAGCCAATCTGTTGGCGCTGGCCTTGCTGCTGCATTACAAGAAATTGGTTTCGCTTCGAACGCTGCGTTGGGATGAACTGGGAAAGTCCGCCCTGACTGCGGTGGTTGCCGGAGGCATCAGCCTCGAAGTCGCGAAAAGCATCCCGCTGCCCGCCTACGGCCGCGGCAGCCGCTTCACAGATGTGCTGCAACTAGCGCTGATCTCGGTCACCTGGGCTGCGGCGACAGCCGTCGGTTTGTGGCTGCTGCGCTCGCAGCTCCCGAACGACCTGCGCCGGCGCAAAGCAACCGCATATCCCGCAGTGGCGGAAGGCGAGGGCAAAGAAATACTGGGAGCGGGGACGCAACCTTAAATCCGCTCCCCGAGGGAGCACAGCCTTACCTCACAGGTTGCGGGTCAGGGCTTCGAGTTCTGCAGGCCGGAGCTGGGTGAACGCGGTCGCAGCCGCGGTCTTGAGTTCGTCGTAAGTCTTGGGGCCATCAAGTTCGGCGACCCTGCGCAATCGGGCAAGATCGGGCAGCGGAATGACTCCGAAGGCTCCCGGTGGCAGCAATAGCCTAAAACGGAGGCTTAGACGGGCGAAACTGGAATAGAGTCGAACCTTGATGGCCGCCTGCTGGAGCTCAGAAACAACGCCGGCCCCAAGCTTTTCACCGCCGCACGCGGCATTGCCGAACTCGACCAGAACCACAGAATTGTGCGCCATGCGCCGGACCAGTTCCAGATATAAGCGCATGCGCCGACGTTGCGCCTCGCGGTATGCGCGCGGACTCAAACTCCAGCGCAAAGAAAAATCCTCCGCCGGATCAAGCAGCGATTCGGCCAGCGACAAGTCGACGGGATACAAAAAATGAACCACATCGTCCAGATCGCGGCGCGGAAATCTCGTCCACGCTCGATACAACAGATACACACACGCCAGAGCACCCCAGGCGACGATCAGCCAGGTCAAAACCAGCGAAAACATGGCTAGCGCATCCTCCGTAATACATCCAGATACTGCTTCAGAACACCGGGAGAAGGGGCCGATACGTCGGGATTCGGGGTTTCGGCTTTTTGCGGCGAGCTAAAAAACCAAATCCAAATCAACACGGCAACAGAGTATGCCACAAGTGAAGTCACCCTCCACAAAAAAGTGAATCCCGTTCCAAAATCCGAAAATTTGGTGGTGGTGAGAAGCGCGATGGTGGCATAAAAGCCAAATCCGGCGGCTATGCCAAAAGGATACTGACGCCAGCGTAGACCCAGCAGCGGAACCGCCGTGACGAGTCCGGCGAAGACCAGCACTTGCACGAATCGGACGGCAATTTCTCCGGCGAGGATGTAGGACGGCCCGCGCTCGAACTGCGCCGGTGATGCATGAGCACGAGCCAGGCTAAGACCAACACCCGCGATGAGAACTGCCGGAAAAATTAGACGAGACCACCACGCATGGGTCAGGTTTCCAAGAACCGTCCGCAGCAGTTCGTACATCACGAGGATGCCAAGCAGGTCGTAGCCGGCTTCGGTGATCCAGTACGTCGCGTAGTAAACTTCGGGTCTTAGCGGGGCTAAGAGTCGCGCCGCCAGCCGCGCCACACCTGCAGCCACCCCGAACGCCACATAAGCAAAAAAAAATGGGCACACCTGTTGCGCACGCCTCCTGACCAATACCCAAAGCAACAACATCAGGAGGACGAGCGGGATGTACCGTAGAAGCAGGTTCATAAACCCGGGAGCAGATTAACTCATCTGCCCCCGGCTTCGCGAGGTAATTTGGTTATACCGCCATGTCCTTCGCGGTCATCGCCGTTTTCACGACGGGCGGTATAGGGTCTGGCCCGTCGGCCAAGAGGAGAACATCTGCCTTAAATGTCTTGGTCACGCTCGCGGCGGGGGGTATAGGGTCCGGCCCGTCGGCGAGAGCTATCGAAGCGAATGACGTGAGCAACAACACGACTGCGAGGGCCCATTTCATAGTGATCTCCTTATCGTTGGGGATATGCCCCGCACCAGTTTAATCGCGATGGCAAGTCTGGTGGACGTTTTTGGCCGAAGGGCTGAAATTCAAAGGCGGACGGAAAAATAAAGCGGCGGACATTCGCATGGCCTGCGAACGCCGCCGCTGATCTTCCTCTCTGTACTCTTTAATCTCTTCAGGGTCGCGAAAGCAGTTAGCGACAACCCGAATGAGTAAACCTAGGCTCGAGCGCCAACCGCCGTCGGCTCAGATACCGGGGCGCTCTTATCCTCGCCGTTGGGCTTTTGCTGTCCGGTCTGGCCGCCTTTGCGGATGTCGATGCCGCCTTTGAAGTAGGCGCCGTCTTCAATCGAGATCCGGGCCGCCACCACGTCGCCGGTAAGGGAACCGTCGCTGCGAATATCCACGCGGTCGCTGGCGGTCAGATTTCCGCGCACCTTGCCCAGCACCACAATCTCACGGGCGCCGATGTTGGCTGCGACTACTCCGTTCCGTCCAATGGTGACGCGGTTCCCCGCCAGGCTGATCGAGCCTTCGACCCGGCCATCGATGTAGAGCGATTCCGAGCCCGTCACTTCGCCCTTGATCACAAGCGATTTGCCGATGGTCGCCTGATCCGCAGTCGTGGTGGTAGTCGCGCTCGCCGGACGCGGCGCCACGGCGGGTTCATGCGCCATCGTAGCTGCGGGGGCACTCGGGGTAGACATAGTTGGACGCTCCGGCTCGGCTGGCCGCCCAGGGGTCTGAGGCTGATTCGTCGGCTTCCACATGGATACAAAGTTCCTTTCCTTTTTGGGATTAGGGATCACGTGCCGCACTTGCGTGACCAAATCAAATTGTACTCCGCAGTCTCAAAATGAGTGCTGTGGAAAATCCTTTATTTTCAACAGAGTTTCCTACCTTGGTACGCCCTAAAGTGGACCGGAAGGGACTTGCCGGGAATGGGCTGACTCGCCCTTTTGACTCTTCAGCCGTGTAAGGTTTCCCGGAAAGATTTCCTCTCGGCGACAGTTCCACAGGCAGTCGGAGTATGCTCTTCTGCATCGAAGATTTATCGAAGACGGAAATCCAGCCCTCCCAGGAGCAAGGTATGTCCGAATCAGCCGTCGTTACTCCTTCAGCTTTTACCATCGTCCGGCCTCAACCAGGCGAATATGCGCCTTATTACGAACGCTATATTTCTCTGATTCAGGGCGATGACATTCTCACTTCGCTCGACCAGCAGCGCCGCGAAACCATGCTGCTGCTTTCCTGCCACGACGATAACGATGGCGATTTCCGCTACGCGCCCGATAAGTGGAGCGCCAAGGAAGTGCTGGGACACGTCTGCGACAGCGAACGCGTCTTCGCTTATCGCGCGCTGCGCATCTCCCGTGCAGATACGACGCCGCTCGAAGGCTTCGAGCAGGACGACTACGTGCGTAACGGCCCATTCGCGCATCGCGCATTGGCTGATCAGGTCGAGGATTTCATCGCCGTGCGCCGCGCCACCCTTTCGCTGCTGCGCAATCTCGATGAAGCTGCATGGATGCGCCGCGGCATCGCGAATAAGAATGAAGTCACCGTGCGCGCCCTGGCTTACATCATCGCGGGACATGAACTGCATCACCGGAGGATTCTCGAAGAGAAGTATTTTGCCGCGAGTCGGTGAGGCCGACCCATGTCATCGCGCGCGCTCACTGAACTGCTCCGTGGCGAAGGCGCTCACGCCGACCCCGTCGCCTGCATCGAGGATCTTTCCCCCGAACTAGCCGCACGCCAGGTCGACGGTTTTCCGCACTCCATCGGACAACTCGTCTTTCACATGAATTACTGGATGGACTACGAACTCCGCCGCATTCGCTGCCAGAGGCCGGCCTATCCGGAGCACAATGCGGAAAGCTTTCCGTCGGCACCGTCTCCAGCCGACGCGCAGGACTGGGATCGGCTGAAAAAAGATTTCGCCAGCTTGCTCGCCGATTTTGCCGCGTTGGCAAATTCTTCTCCTGAAGAATTGCAGCGCCAGATCGAGACCGTGCACGAAGGCGACACGAAGGTTGCAAGAACGCTGGAAGCCGTACTCTGGCAGATGGTCGCTCACAACAGCTATCACGTTGGTCAGATCGCATTGATCCGCCGCACGCTCGGCGCATGGCCGCCACGCGGCGGCGGAGATACGTGGTGAGATTGCGCAGACCGAATCCAACCGCCGGCCTCTGGGTTATGCTGAGAGCTGATAGCTGACAGCTTCTTCATGCTTTCCGAATCCACCATCCTGAAACACATTGCCCGCCAACCCAAGCGCGCGGCTGGGTTCAAGCAACTGGTGCGCGAACTCGGCCTGCACGGTGACGCCCGCGGCGAACTCGACACCCATCTTCAGAAACTGGTCGCCGCAGGCGAACTGGTTCAGCTCAACTCCGACGGCTACGCTCTGCCGCAACCCGCGGCTCACAAGAATGACAAGAATCTAGTCGTCGGACGCCTCACCATGCACCGCGACGGCTTCGGCTTCGTTATCCCCGACGCCAGTTCGCTCAGTCCGTCTCTCAAATCGCGTCTCGCTGGCGATATCTTCGTTCCGCCCCACGCTATCGGCAACGCCATGCATGGCGACCGCGTGCTGGTCGATGTCACCGCGGTGCGTCCGGACGGCCGCGCCGAAGGCCGCATCGTGCGTCCGGTGGTGCGTGCGCATCCCACAGTCGTAGGCATTTTTCACTACGGCGCACGCCACAATTCCGTGAAGCCCATCGACAGCAAAATCACGATGGACATCGTGATTCCGCCAGAAATGGAGTATCCAAAAGCCGGCGACACCTCGGCACCGCGAAAGAAGTCCGTCGATCGCGTTCTAGGCGACGAAGCTGCTCGCCGCTCGGAATGGGACGATCTCGAAGGCATCGTGGTCGATGTTGAAATCACCGACTGGCCCACCCCCTCGCAGAATCCGCGAGGACGCGTTATCGAGATCCTTGGCCGCCAGGATGATTTCGGCGTCGATGTCGAGATCACAATCCGCAAGTTTCACCTGCCGCATCAATTTCCCGTAGCAACGCTCGAAGAAGCGCAGGACATCGCCGCGGTTATTCCCGCCGAAGAACTCCGCCACCGCCGCGATTTCCGTGCCCTGCCCATCGTCACGATTGATGGTGAAACTGCACGCGACTTCGATGACGCGGTCATCGTGAGCAATTTAGACAACGGCAATTTCGAACTGCAGGTCCACATCGCCGACGTCGCCCAATACGTCACGCCCGACTCCGCCCTCGACCAGGAAGCGCGCCTGCGCGGCACCAGCGTTTATTTTCCCGACCGCGCCGTGCCCATGCTGCCGCTCGAACTCTCCACCGACATTTGCAGCCTGCGTCCGCATCTGGATCGGCTGGTGCTCTCGTGCGTGATGCAGATCGATGCCCGCGGCGAAATCGTCCGCTATAAACTGTGCGAAGGGGTGATCCGGTCGGCTGAAAGAATGACCTACACCGCCGTCAACGCCGTGCTCGAAGGCGATGCGGCCATGCGGGAACGTTACGCAACGCTCGTGCCCACGTTCGAACTCATGCGCGACCTGGCTCTGATCCTCAACCGCAAACGCCAACGCCGCGGCTCGATTGATTTCGATCTGCCCGAACCCGTCATCGAATTCGACGAATTCGGCCTGATGAAAAGCATCACTCGTTCGGAGCGCAACATCGCCCATCGCCTGATCGAAGAGTTCATGCTCTCGGCCAACGAATGCGTCGCGCAATATCTGGAATCGAAGCGCATCGCGTCTCTTTATCGAGTTCACGAAAAGCCAGACGCCAAGCGCGTCTATGATTTCGAAGTGATTGCCGCAACCTTCGGCTATTCGCTAGGTGTGGGCCCGCTGCCGATTCATCGCGTGCAGCTCAAGACCGACCGCCGCTCCGCGCGCGGCACCGGGAAGCAGGTACGCGAGATCGAAATACCCAAAGAAGTTCACATCACTCCGCGGATGTATCAGAAGCTGGCAGCCAAGATCGCCGGCAAACCGGAAGAACGAATCCTCAGCTACCTGATGCTGCGCTCGCTCAAGCAGGCTCGCTACTCGGAAGAGAACCTTGGCCACTTCGCGCTCGCAGCCCCGAGTTACACCCATTTCACATCGCCGATCCGGCGCTATCCGGATCTGATCGTGCACCGCATTTTGAAAGACGTTTTGCGCGAATCGCCTGAAATTAACCAGGGCGAAATTCCTTTGGGCGTATTTCCCGTTCCGTCGGTCGCCGTGGAAGAGCGGCGCTTCAGCGCCGCGTCAAGCACCACACTAGACGAAAGGGCTTTGGCCCCTGGAGCTTCGCTCGTTGGGCACCCGCGCCACACGGAGACAGACGCCCCATCACCCTGGTCCAAGCGCCGCGATCACTCCGCTCATCGCGAAACTCTCGAGCCGCTGCGCGGCCCCATCAAAATCGAAGAACTCCACGAAATCGCCGAAGAGTCCAGCCAAGCCGAGCGCCGCGCCGACGACGCCGAGCGCGAGCTCATGGAATGGAAGAAGGTCAAGTTCATGCAGGACCGCATCGGCGAAGACTTTGATGGCCTGATTACCAGCGTCACCAAGTTCGGCTTCTTCGTCGAACTCACCGATCTGTTCGTCGAAGGCCTGGTCCCTCTGAACACGCTCACCGACGACTACTACACTTATCACGAGAACACACGCCAGATCATCGGCCAGCGCTCGCGCAAGACGTATAGCCTCGGACAGAGAATCCGCGTGCTGGTCGACCGCATCGATCCCGTGGAGAAGAAAATCCAGTTCGCGATTCTGGAAGAAGCGCCGCCGAGGACGTCCAGACCAGCCTCCAAAAAGTCTAAACGCAAGCGAAGGCGAGGATGAGGCTTTCGGCCACCTAAGAAGGCTTGTCATTCCGACGCGCGAGCGAAGCGAGGCAGGAGGAATCTGCTGTTCTTCTGGAGGGCAGACGAAACCGCGCCCCGTGGTAAAATCCTCTAGTCAACCTCATCCGCCGCCGATGCAGGCAGCGGGTTCCTTCCTAGTCGGGACGTGGCTCAGCCTGGTAGAGCACTCGCTTGGGGTGCGAGGGGTCGGCAGTTCAAATCTGCCCGTCCCGACCAAT
>Ga0209380_10000240_pt1 | contig 37655 bp, 30 predicted proteins | sample HubBroMetageWFT6_FD_188347 | JGI IMG/M metagenome (GOLD analysis project Ga0209380, IMG submission 188347) | Warmed and freeze-thawed soil microbial communities from the Hubbard Brook experimental Forest, New Hampshire - Hubbard Brook CCASE Soil... | ecosystem: Environmental > Terrestrial >... | reverse complement strand
CACTGCCCATCGAAGAGGTGAAAGATCCAACCGGGGCGGGCGATTCCTTCGCGGGCGGATTCATGGGCTATTTGGCATCCCAGGGTGAGCTAAACCGTGAGGTTCTCAAGCGCGCACTGTTCTACGGCGGCGTGATGGGATCGTTCGCGGTCGAGCGCTTTGGTACAGAGCGCCTGCAGTCGTTGACCCGGGAGGATATCGATGCACGTTTTGAGATCTTTCGAGAACTGACACACCTGGAGTAGCCTGCCTCGAGGTCCGCTCGTTTCGGTGATCGTTTGTGGCTAGAAAACTGAAGAACGCGCCTCCCAATTCCCACCGGGACTCCGAGGTCAGGCTGCTGGCCTGGCTGGCGACCTGTGTTTCGGTTCTTTCGTTCCTGGCTTACTACCAGCGCGGCGACGTGCTGCTGTATGGCGATGCGGTTGCCCACATCAACATCGCGCGCCGCGTATTCGATTCGAAAACTCCCGGCCTGCTGCAACTGGGAACGGTGTGGTTGCCGCTGCCGCACCTGCTCATGATTCCTTTTCTGATCTCCGATGAAATGTGGCAGCGGGGCGTGGGCGGCTCGATTCCATCGATGGCGGCGTATGTGTTTGGAGTTATCGGAATGTTCCGGCTGGTTCGCGGCGTTCTTTCTCGCGGCATCGAGCCGGACGGGCCCGCTCGGCTGGCAGCGTGGACCGCAGCATTGGTGTACGGGGCCAATCCGAATTTGATCTACATGCAGACCACCGCCATGGGGGAAGCGCTCTATCTGGCGTTTTTTATCTGGGTGGTGGTCTATTTCAGCGAGTTTGTGCGGGGGGAGGCGAAGGCTCTCACCAAGTGCGGGTTGTGCCTGGCAGCAGCGTGCCTGACGCGCTATGACGGATGGTTTCTCGCGGCAGCGATCGTAACAACGGTCGGGTTGCTTAGCTGGCGATCCAGCGATGGAGCCGCGCGCACGGCGTCGTCATTGCGCCTACCCAGAGCGGCAGCGGTGAAGGTCGTCTTGATCACGGCCGCAGCGCCGTCGTTGTGGCTCGCTTACAACGGAATCGTCTATCGCAATCCGCTGGAGTTTGCCAATGGGCCTTATTCTGCCAAGGCAATCGAACGCCGGACGGAGAACGGCGCCTCTCGAGGACATCCGGGCAGTGGCAATCCAGTGCTGGCGGGGAGGTATTTTCTGAAATCGGCCGAAGTGAACCTGGCAGACAACGAGTGGCTCGAGCGGGCGTGGGTTTTGATGGCAGTTGTCGGCATGGTGGTCCCCGCTTTCACTCGCAGACAGCAACAGGGTAGGCCCGGCGAGTCTTCGCCGCGCTCGTTGCCGGTTTTGCTCTTCTTGCTGGTGCCCTTGCCCTTCTACGCGCTGTCGGTGGCCTACGGGGGTGTTCCGATCTTCATCCCACCTTGGTGGCCGTTCTCCCATTACAACGTGCGCTATGGATTGCAGATGCTTCCGGCCTTCGCTGTGGCGCTGGCGATTGTCGCGGACGGAATTGCGCGGTCCGAAGGGTGGAATTTCCGGCTGCGCGCAGCGTGCGTAATGGGAGTATCGGCGCTGGTGATCGCGAGTTATGCAACGGTCTGGCGCACCCTGCCAGTCTCGTTGCAAGAAGCACGAGTCAACATGCGCACGCGCAATCAACTGGACACTCAAGTCGCGATCTGGCTGCGTAAGCTGCCGTCCAATGCCACTCTGCTGATGTATCTCGGGGACCACGTTGGCGCCGTGCAGCAGGCGGGGATTCCGCTGAAGCGAGTGATCAACGAAGGGAATCACCGCACCTGGAGACAGCCCGCTGACCCCGAAGGTCTTTGGGAGCATGCTTTGGCGGACCCCGCGAAATACGCCGATTACGTGCTGGCCTTTGCGGGCGACAGCGTGTGGCAAGCGGTTCAGGCCCGGCATCTGGAGGCGCTCGTGGAAATTCACACCACGGGGCAAGCGAGCGCCATTCTTTACCGCGCCCGGTAATCAGCGAGGTAACGCGGGAGTAGTGGGGTCCGATGGTAGAATCCGGCATCGGAAGCTTGGCTCGGACAGGCAGACAGCACGCATGAGCTGGCAACATTTCATCGATTTGCTGCGCTGGGAGATGGCGAGCGGAGCCGTCGGCACTTCGCTCACGCGACTGGCCGTGGCGGCGATTCTCGGCGGTCTGATTGGCCTAGAGCGTGAATTTAAGCACCGGGCGGCCGGACTGCGCACCAACCTGTTCATCTGTTTCGGAGCGGCGATGTTCACGCTGCTCTCCGAGCGGCTCGCGGGTGTTCCCTCGGACGCGGCGAGAATCGCGGCGCAGATCATCCCCGGCATTGGCTTCATCGGAGCAGGCTCGATTCTGCACACGCGCGGGCTAACGACTGGGCTGACCACCGCGGCCACGCTGTTCGTGGTCGCCTCCGTGGGAATGGCCGCGGGCGGCGGCCTTTATCTGACAGCTGTATTCGCAACGGCTTTGGCGCTGCTGGTGCTTTTTGCGCTGGGCCATGTGGAAGAAACGTTTAACATCAAGTTGCTGATGACGTGCTATGAAGTGACCGGCGCCAGCGTCGAAGAGATCAGCAATGAGGTCAACGGCATTCTGGAGCGACATCACCGGATGATGAAAAACATGCTGAGTGGAAATACAAACCAGCACGTTCGGATGCAGTTCGATGTCGAGGGGTGCCACCGTGAGCAGAAAGAACTATTGCAACAATTGCAGGCGTCGACGGTGCTGCTCGGCGCTACCTGCCTCGGCCGGGTGGATCCAGAGTGAACTCGGGCGTCCGCGCGATCCCATTTGTGAAGGCCAGCGCCTGCGGCAACGACTTCCTGTTGATCGATCATTCGTGGGCTCCGGATGGCGCATCGATTCACACTTTCACCGAGCACATCTGCGATCGCCATGAAGGTGTGGGCGCCGACGGCGTGGAGTGGATGCTGCCGCATTCCTCGGCCGACGTCGAGGTCCGACTGATCAATGCCGACGGTTCTGAGGCGGAGATTTCCGGCAACGGCACCCGCTGCGTCGCGGCCTACTTGTGCTCGGAGCAGGGGAAAGAGAAAATCACGATTCAAACCGGGGCGGGATTGAAGACTTGTACTCTGACTTCGCGCAGCGATTGGGAGTATGAGTTTGAAATCGAAATGGGAGAAGCCGTTGTCGAGGCCGCCCTTGCGTTGCGTACGCGTGCCGGGGAGGTGCAGGGCATTCCAGTATCGATGGGCAATCCCCATTATGTCGTTTTCGTGAGTGAGTTTGCGGAAGATTGGCAGGCATATGCGGCGAAAATTCAGAGCCATGCGCATTTTATGCAGGGAGTGAATGTGGAACTGGTTGTGGTCGATGGCAAACACGATTTGAGGGCGCGATTCTTTGAGCGAGGCGCAGGCGAAACGCAATCGTCGGGCACTGGTTCTTGCGCCACTGCAGTCGCCGCGACGGCGACGGGCCGAGCCGATTCTCCGGTGAAAGTGCACGCTCCGGGCGGAACACAAACCGTCCGCCTGCACGGCAACAATATTTTCTTGCGAGGCCAGGCGCGGTTGTTGTGCCGGGGAGAGTTCTTTCTAAGTTGAGTGGCTCGATGCACCCATCGCTTCTGCGGGACGAAGCGACTCGCGACCGAATGATGTCTTCCAATCGTCAATTCGTCAAACCATCCGCCCTCCGACCCGGCGATACTGTGGGAATTGTTGCGCCTGCCAGCAACATCAAGCGGGCAGATTTGGAAGCCGGTTGCGAGGCGCTGCGGCGCGCGGGGTATCGGCCGTTTTATTTCGAGTCGATTCTGGATCAGGATCTTTATTTCGCCGGATCGGTCGAGCGCAGAGCGCGCGAACTGGAAGAGATGTTCGAGCGTGCGCAGGTACGGGCGATCGTGTGTGCCCGGGGCGGCTACGGTGCAAATTATCTGCTGACAGAGGTTGATCTCGAGAAAATCAAAGCGCATCCCAAAGTTTTCGCCGGCTACAGCGACATCACCACACTGCTGACTCACTTTGCCGACGCTGCCGGCTTGGTTACTTTCCACGGTCCGATGGCAGCTAAGGATTGGGCGCACCAAGGCGGAGTCGATCTGGCGTCGTGGCAGGCGGCGGTTTTGGGCACAGTAGCTTGGGATGTGGCTCTGAACGCGGGAGTCAGCGGATTGGTCGACGGTGAGGCGGAGGGCATGTTGTACGGCGGATGTCTTTCGATTCTGGTCGCGTCGCTGGGCACTCCCTATGCAATCAAGTCTGCCGGCACGATTTTGTTCCTGGAAGATCTTGCCGCCAAGCCGTATCAGATTGACCGTATGCTGATGCAATTGAAACTGGCCGGACACTTTGACAAGGTTCGCGGCATCGTCTTCGGTGAAATGCTGGATTGCGTGCAGACCGCAAATCAGGGTTACACTTTGCAAGATGTAATCACCCGAACTGTCGGTGATTTGGGAGTGCCCGTCGCCTTTGGCGTTCGGTCGGGACATGTTACGGCCGGCAACATCACGCTGCCGTTCGGTGTGCAGGCGCGGTTGGCGGTGCGCGGCGGACGGGTCGGGCTCAGAGTATTGGAATCGGCGGTTACGCCGTGAGCCGTGCACACCGTGAGTTTTGAATTTCACAAAAGATGAATAAGAAAAAGCACATTCACCTGATTGGCATCTGCGGCACAGCGATGGCTTCGCTGGCAGGAATGCTGAAGCAGCGCGGGTTTCATGTGACCGGCTCGGATGCGGCGGCCTATCCGCCAATGTCGGAGTTTCTACGCGAGTTGGACATCCCTGTGGCGCAGCCTTTCGCGGCCAAGAATCTCGAACCGCGACCGGATCTTGTCGTGGTGGGCAACGCCATGTCGCGGGGCAACGTGGAACTGGAGCAACTGCTCGATCAGCGCATTGATTTCTGTTCCTTGCCGCAGTTGCTGCATGACGAATTCCTGCGCGGCAGGGAAGTGCTGGTGGTGGCCGGGACTCACGGCAAGACCACGACTACGTCGATGTTGGCGTGGATCTTCCACTCTGCCGGGCTGCAACCATCGTTTCTGATCGGCGGCATCGCCGAAAATTTCGGTTCCAGTTTTCATCTCGGCGAAGGCAAGCACTTCATTCTGGAAGGGGACGAGTACGACACAGCCTTCTTCGACAAGGGACCGAAATTCCTTCACTACTTTCCGGACTCCCTGATTATGACCTCCGTCGAGTTCGATCATGCTGATATCTACAAAGATCTCGATGCCGTCGAGACCGCGTTCAAGCGTCTGGTGAATCTGATTCCACGTCGGGGTCGGATCGTAGCCTTTGACGGCGCAACCGTTGAGGCGTCGGAGAGTGCGAGCCTGGAACGCTCTTTGGCAAAGGCATTCTGCCCGGTGGAACGCTATGGCGGGGGCCCGCGTGCAAATTGGAGAGTCGGGAATCTTCGCTTCGAGCCTTTACGCACTACCTGGAATGTGCTGCACGACGGCAAACCCTGGGCCGACCTCGAGTTTCCGCTGGCCGGAGAGTACAACGTCTGGAATGCGACGGCGGCAGCCGCGCTGGCGGCAGCGGCCGGAATTCCGAAGGAAGAAATTGCTGCGGCGCTGAAAACTTTCAAGAGCGTGAAACGTCGCTTGGAAGTGAAGGCACAAGTGAACGGTATTACGATCATCGACGACTTTGCGCACCATCCCACTGCGATCGCGGGAACGCTGAAGGCGCTGCGGGCGCGCTATCCGAGTGCGCGGCTGTGGGCAATTCTGGAGCCGCGCTCCAACACACTGCGGCGCCGTGTTTTGCAAACAGATCTGGCGCACAGTCTGGCGGAGGCCGACGAAGTCATTGTGGCGGGCGTGTTCCGATCGGAGGCGATTCCGGAGAACGAACGCCTGGAGTTGCCCGCGCTCGCCGCAGAGATTGAGCGAAACGGGCGACGGGCACGGCTTTCGGCCGATGCGGATGCGATCGTGCAGAACATCGCCCCGGAGATGCGCAGCGGCGATGTCGTCGCCATACTCTCCAATGGTGGTTTCGGCGGAATTTATGAAAAACTGCCGGCACGGCTTCGGGAACTGGCAGGGAAGAGATGAATTTGGCTTTTAAGCTGCTGCGATATCGTCAGTCGACGCTCTCGGTAGCAATTCTGGCGCTCTCGTCGACGTCGATTGCGCAATTGCCCGCTGCAGTCAGTTATACGGTCTCGCTCTCATCCCCCGAGCAACATCTGGTTGAAGTGCAGATCATCCTTCCTGGCGGGACTGGATCGCGGGAACTTCAACTTCCGGTGTGGAACGCCCTCTATCAGATTCGCGATTTCGCTCAGTATGTGAACTGGGTCCGCGCGAAAGATCGTTCGGGAAACCCGCTCCCGGTTCGCGAACTCGATAAAAGCTGCTGGCAGATCGCGGGCGCGGGAGGCGGCGCGATCGTGGAATATGAAATCTACCTCGATTCGCCGGGTCCATTCGGCGCTCAACTCAACCCTCATCATGCCTTCTTGAATCTGGCACAACTGCTGATGTATCCGGTGGATGCTCGCTCTGCGCCGATGAACCTGCGTTTCAGCCGTGTTCCTGAAGGATGGCACATTGCTACGCCTCTTACCCTGGCCGCTGACGGCGAATTCACCGCCGCCAACTACGATCGTATGGTTGATTCTCCCGTGGAAATTGGCCACATTCAGGTGTCCGACTTTGACGAAGGCGGCGGACACTATCGCGTCATTGTTGATGCCGAGTCTAGCGACTACGACATGGCAAAGATTGTTACAGCTTTGCACAAGATCGTCTCCGCTGCGACCAGTTGGATGAACGATCGTCCTTTCGACAGCTACACGTTTATTTATCACTTTCCGCGCGGGCCGGCGGCCGGCGGCGGGATGGAGCACGCGTTCTCCACGGCAATCGAGGTGAATGCCGACGCGATGAAGCAATCTTTGGACGCTCTGACGAGCGTGACCTCGCATGAATTTTTCCACTTGTGGAATGTCAAGCGCATCCGGCCGCAGACGCTCGAACCAGTGGATTACACCAGAGAAAATTACACGCGTGCGCTCTGGTTTAGCGAAGGAGTAACCAGTACTGCGGAAGGCTTGATCCGGTTGCGCGCCGGCATGTTGGATGAAAAGCAATATCTATACCGGCTGGGCGAACAGATCACCGAGCTGGAACGCCGCCCCGCGCACCTTACGCAGTCCGCGGAAGCGTCCAGCCTGGACGCGTGGCTCGAGCGAGACGGTTACTATCACCGTCCCGACCGCAGCGTCTCTTACTACAACAAAGGCGAACTACTCGGCATCATGCTTGACCTGGCGGTGCGCGAAGATAGTCACGGGCAGGCGTCGCTTCGCGAGGTTCTCGAATGGATGAACGAGAACTATGCCAAGAAGGGCCGTTTCTTCAACGATTCCGCCGGCGTTCGTGAGGCCGCTGAGGCCGTGGGTCACGCCGACCTGACCGCCTTCTTCGCCAAGTACGTAGCCGGCACCGAAGAAATTCCGTGGGATGATTTCTTTCGTCCGATCGGCCTGCGGGTTGCGGCCATCCCAAACACGGTCGCCGATGCTGGCTTCACCGCGTCCCGTAATTTCGACGGTCCCATGTCGGTCGGAGCGGTGACGCCCGGTAGTGAAGCCGATCATGCGGGCCTGCGTGCAGGCGACACCATCATTGCACTGCAGGGTAAGCCAGCCGGAGGGGAGTCTAGACAGGAATTGGCTCGGCTCAGTTCCGGCGACACGCTCACCGTAAAGATTCGATCCCGACGCGGAGGCGAGCGCGAATTGAAGTGGAAGGTCGGCAGCCGCCAGGAAATCTCGTACGAAGTGAGGGACCTTGACCAGGTCACCAGTGAGCAGCGAGCGCGTCGTGAGGCGTGGCTGAAGGGCGAAGCGGAGAGCGCTAGTGACGCGAAATCAGAAACCCCTGGGACCGGAAAAGTAAAATGATCCGCACGATCGTCATGCTGATCTTCTGGGCGCTGGCCGCACCCGTGGCTGCGATCATCGGCTTTCCCGCAACGTTCCTTATGGGTGATGTCCGCGTGCTGTACCGCTTGTTCATGTGGGGCGCGTGGGCTGGCGTGTGGATCACCGGCGTGCGGGTGGAAACCGTGGGTCTCGATCAGCTCGATCAATCGCGCAGCTACATCTTCATGACGAATCACGTTTCAAATCTCGATCCACCGATTCAGATTCCGCTGATTCCAAAACGCACGTCGGTCATGGTGAAGAAAGAACTGTTCAAAGTTCCCATCCTCGGTCGCGCCATGCGCATGGGGTTGCTGGTACCGGTGGACCGCGGAAACCGTGACGCGGGCATCGAAGCCGTGCGGGCCGCGAAGGAGGTCGTCGAGCAGGGGCTGAACATGACGATCTATGTCGAAGGTAGGCGCTCGTTCGACGGCAAACTGCTGCCGTTCAAGAAAGGTCCGTTCTATCTGGCGATGGAGTGCGGCGTGCCGGTGGTTCCGGTAACGATTGTCGGAACCCATTTGGCCATGCCGAAGGCGCGATTCGCCATCCGGCCGGGTAGGGTGAAAGTTATCTTTCATACGCCAATCGATGCGAAGGATTTCGGCAGCCGCGAGTGCCTGATGGAAAAAGTGCGTGCCGCGATTGAGAGTGGATTGCCGGAAGAATATCGGCACCTGGAGTCCCTGCCTGCAGAACGGTCCGCGGCGCAGGGAGGCTCAGCTTAGGCCCAGCTTAGCGAGCCTAGGGGGTGGGACATGCGAATGCGTCGGCCGCAAAACGGCTTCGTGCAAGTCGGCTCATCGGCATTGACGAGTCGCCAAATCGCGATTGCGCCCCGATGACGGGGCAACACGGGAAGAAGTTCTCTGAAATCGCGCTCTGCGAAAGTTGAAAGCTACCCAGCCAGCAGCGCCACCCCACCCGCCACTAGCACCGCTGCAATCCACCGCCGCCGATCTACTCTTTCATGCAAGAAGACTCTCGCGGCGAAGGCGTTGCCGATGAAGGTGAGCGACGCAGCGGCCGGGGCTACCAGGCTCACGTCTCCCCAGGAAAGAGTGAACAACAGGCTGAAGAATGCGACCGCCATCGCGGCGACACCGAAGGAGAGATTCGGGTTCGAAAGCACGCGGGAGACTACGGACCACAGCCCGTGGCGGCGCCACAGATCATGCACATCACCAACTTCTCGCATGGCGCGTGCCAGCAGAACGTCGCCGACAACCGAGGCGAACGCGACGACCAGAATCCCGAGCCAAGTATGAACCTGATTCATGATTCCAGTCCGCTAGAAAGCGTGGCAGGCTTGGCTCCCACGGGCACTACCTGCTCGGGATGCGAAGTGAGCATCGGACCTCCGGCGACAAATCCGACGCCTCCGGAAATCAGGGCGATGCCGAACCAGCGAAGGGGGCTCACGTGTTCGTGCAGTACAAATCGCGCGATCAAAGCGATGAGGACATACCCGAAAGAAGTCGCGGGCAGAACGTAGGTAAGGTCTGCCCAGGAGAGCGCGTTCATGTTGAGAACAACAAAGGCCAGCAGCAGAACGATTCCGACCGCAACCCAGGGATTCAGCAGAGCCAGGAGGACGCCTTGCAGGTGATGTAGGGAAATGTTTCCGGTCTGCTTCATCCCGTGCGAGAGCATGGAGTCACCCGCCGCTGCAAACACGGTCACTCCAGCCAGCACCAGATACTTGCGAAGGTTCACAGCTTTCGTGTCATTTCGGGCGACGCGTTAGTTGCCGAGGGACAAACGAGCCCAAGCGCAGCCACGGGCAATCTTGCTCGCCGCGCGCGGCCACACCGTCGTGTTTGCCGCGCCGTCCCGATTCACCCGCCAAAAAACGACGCGCTCCGAACTATGCCTTGATGGGTTCAGCAGCGGCCGCTTCGTCGTGATGTTTCTTCACCATCTTGTTGCGCGCTGACCGCAGCTTCAGGAAGGTCTTCGCCTCTTTGTACAGACGCTTGCGGTCGTTGTTGTTGAACATCGCCTTCCTAAGGATGCGGTACACGGCCTTAGGACGGAAATAATATTCATCGTAGAAGCGATGAACGGCAGACAGAATATCGTCGGCGGGCAGTCCTGGATACTGGATATGCGCCAGTTGGTGTCCGCCTTCGTCCACCATCTTGTTGTCGCCCACCATAAATCCGTTTTTCACCGCGTAGTCATAAAGCTCAGTGCCCGGATAGGCGTGCGCCACCGAAACCTGGATGGTCTCCACATCGAGTTCCTTGGCGAATGCGATGGTGTTGTTGATGGTCTCGTGCGTCTCGCCCGGCAGACCCAGAATGAAGTCTCCGTGGACAACGAGCCCCAGCTTGTGGCAGTCCTTAGTGAACTGTCGAGCGCGTTCGATCGTAGCGCCCTTCTTGATATTTTTCAGGATTTGCTGGTCTCCCGACTCGTATCCCACGATCAGCAAGCGGCATCCCGCTTCTTTCATAGCCTTCAGCGTTTCAAAGTCGGTGGTAACGCGCGAAGTGCAGGACCAGGTCAGACCCAGGGGCTTCAGCTTGGCGCAAAGTTCAACCGTCCGCGCCTTCTGAATGTTGAAGGTATCATCGTCGAAGAAAAATTCCTTCACGTTTGGCCATAACTGTTTGGCCTTCGCCATTTCGCGGGCGACATCATCGGTGGAGCGTTTGCGCCACGGATGTCCGCTGAGCGTCTGCGGCCACAGACAGAACGTACACTGCGCCGGGCAACCGCGCGTGGTGTAGAGCGACACGAACGGGTGCAGCAGAAAGGGTACGTTGTATCGCGTAACGTCGAGATCGCGTTTGTAAACTTCGGTGGCGTGCGGCAGAGCGTCCAGATCCTGAATCTGCGGAGCGTCGGGATTATGCACGACCTTTCCGTCCTTCAGGAACGACACACCCGGAATGTCTGCCAGCGGCTTGCCCTTGGCGTAGTCCACCACTTGATAGTCAAACTCTTTACGACAGACGAAATCGATTTCCGGACAGTCCCGCAACGATTTCTCCGGCAGAACGCTGACGTGCGGTCCTACAAAAGCAATCTTGATCTGCGGATTCGCCTTCTTGATCGCCCGCGAAAGCAGAATGTCGCCCGGGAATCCAGGCGTCGAAGTAAACAGTACAAGGAACTCGTAGCCCTTGGCGATCTCGATCGTCTCCTCGCCGGAAACGTGGTGCGGCGGCGCATCCAGCAACCGCGCCCCCTCCAGCATTCCCGCCGGATAAGCCAACCACACGGGGTACCAGTAACTTTCAATTTCGCGGGTGGCGGGCCAACGGGAGCCAGCGCCTCCGTCAAAGTTTTCAAAAGAAGGAGGGTTTAGAAATAGTGTTTTTAGAGGCATAATGGGTGTTCTTTATTTTAGCATTCGGACAGGGGTATTCTGGGTTTTTGGCCCGTGTTTCTGAAGGTTCCCCACATCCGTCGGACATGACCTAAACGCTTGATTTCAATGTACTAGCTATCGAGCGAAAAAGGAATGTCGCAGGGGCGAATGCCCTGTTCGACGCAGTGAAAGGGGAATGGGCGCTTTGAGTGGGTACAGGAAGGGCTTAAGCCGCAAGGGTTATTGCGCTTCGTTGCTGGCGGGTATCTTGAAACTCAGGCCGCGTTCGTCGTTGGCTTTCGTGGTAGCAGTCAGGTCCAGATTGGATAGCGGAATCTTTTCGGCACGCAGGGGCGAAAAAATCCAGAGCGTCTGACCGACGATGGCGTAGTTTTGGATTTCCAGTTTGTGCTGATCGCGAAAAATCAATACTGTCGGAGCGACGACTGACGCGCCTGCTGGGTCGCGCGACCCTGGTGCTGACCTTGTGTACCGGTTTTGACCGTCGTTGTACGAGTCCTGATCACTCCCCTGTTCCTGCTGGCGCATTCTCTGCTCTTCTAGACTCTGCACGTTCATTTCATTGGCGACCGCTCGGTCGCGCTCGTAGTCTTCATCGTACGAGGAACTCGAATCTCCCCACCAGAAAGGATCATAATAACCACCCCACCCCCACGCGCGACAGTCGAAACCGCGGCAGTCGCTTCGGAACCTGCGCTCGCGAGGACCGCGGAAGCCGTCATGCAAGAAAGGGCGATGTGAGAAACTACGCTGGGAGAAAGAGGGTGCGCGAGTGAAGCCGCGCGATGGCGCGGAATGCATAGCACCGGAAACGTGCACGCCACCCGAGGAACGAAAGCCGCCGTGCCCAGCGAAACCTCCACCATGTCCGCCGACAGCGTGACCTCCGCCATGCTGCGCCCACAGGGGCAGCGCCAACAAAACGGCGAACGCTACGATCGGCATCAGGCGACCCATAGATCTCTATTATAGTCCCGTAGACGCAGAAAGCTACCGGCTTCTTCAGCGGGCGATGGCATCCGAACCTGTTCCGGATCTTGTTTTGTCGCGCGCGACTATACTCCCAAGTCCTAGCCCAGAAATTTTCTCACTCTCTTACGAAGAAGAGGCATTCCCGAAATTCTCGCTGCTCCCTAGGCTGTCTCGGAACCCTCTAGCGGTACTTTACTGACTGAGATCGAGCGAGAGTTTCAGGAATCAAGGCAAATTATTGCGCCGTATGGTGTTCTACGATCTCGGTCGCTGCCAACCATGTACTACCCTTGCCTAACCCGGTTCGGCTTCTTCGATTGCGTTACTTCCTCGCCCAAGATGTGGCGAGCTTGGCGAGAAAGCCCTCTCGATAGAGCCGATTACCTCGTGGCCGCGAAGGTGGGTAATACATGGATCGTACACTTCCCCTTTAGCATAAGGGTGCGTAGCTCGAAACCGCCAATGGCTATCGTCATATTCGTAGATGCCGGTTTCGCCGAAAACTTGCCATTAGTTTTCCCGATTCTGTGGCTGCAATAGCTTCACAGTCGCCGCGAGCACCGAGCTTCGTGATCGATTGCACCGAAACTCGCAGCAGACTCCCGATCTCGTGCAGATGTAGCGAGATTTTCCGGCCATCACCCATTTTGCAGCTAGGAACCCGTCCTGGCTATCGTTCCGCAGCGAGCGCCACCCGCCGTTGTCGATGACGACTGTATCCGACTGAAAGTCTTGATTGTGCTTCACAAGGAAAGAAAGAAGTTGGTGGCGCATGATCAAGAGCGTCTTGTTTCCCACTGGGAACACGCCAATGACATCGCCGCTATCGTCGTGTTCATCGCCCTTTTCACGAACCGGTTGCGGAACAGAGTTCCAAGTGTTGGTTGTTGATTCCCATCGCCAAACCCTTCCGCCTGCCACCATCACAAAACCGTTCGCGTGGCTTTGCCGGCTTTACCCCTTCCAGAACATCGCCGCGCGAATCGTATCCCTTTTTGGCCGACGGCATTTGTACGCCCCGCCACGTAACTCGATCGAAGTTCACCAACTCTTGTGTTGGTTCGTCCATCAGCCACAATCACTGATTCGCCTGGTCGAGCCATGGCCCCGAAACCACCGAGTCTTTCTTCGAAATTGATAGACCTTGTCAATTTTTCCATTCTTCACTTCCAGCAGGCCGAAGTTCGTGCTGACTTGAAGAATCCCCTTGTAGAACGCCAGACCGGAATAACTAAAGTGCGCGTAGTCGGGCAAGGCTCGAATCTGAGCCCCCAGTCTATTCGCAGATAGTCCCCTTGGAGGACCGCTATTCGGCGAGTTTGCCGGCGCCAGCTGAAAACCGGTAATCAAGACCGCTAACCAGGGTAAGGGAGTAATCCAGTATGCTCTCTTGCCCCACTTTCTTTTGCGCACTCTTAGGCTTAGGCTTAGGAGAACAGTCGAAGGGTGATGAGTGCAACGACAATGGCACCCACCATAACCGATGTCTACGCGAGGTATAGTTCACCGTCAACGAACAAGATTGAGGTTGCCATAGAAAGAAGAAAGCGGAGGCTGCTCACCTCAGTTCTGTTCTCTTCGAAGGCTGGCTGCCAGGACCCTTTATCTATTCTTCTTTGCTCCGGCGGGCTTCGGCGCCGACTTGGTGGCGGTCTTCTTCGCCGGTTTGTCGGCAGGCTTCGAGGACTTGAGTTCGGGTTTGGCCGGTTTGAGTTTTTCGTGCGCCTTCGCTTGTGGGTTGGCCGGCGCAGTCGCAGCGGGCGCAACTGGAGCAGCGGCGGGCGCAGCGCCTTTTGTCTTTTTCCCTGCTTTTGGACCCGGTTTTGGGGCTCCTGCCGCGGCGGGAGCTTCCGCAGCAGCTTTGGCCGCGCGTCCCCGTCTGGGCGCTGGCGGAGGCGGAGGAGGCGGCGGTGCGAACGGCTTCAGAAACTTCAGCGTTTCCGTGCGCGAGCGCAGCTTTCCGTCCAACAAGAGCATGAACACATCGTGGGCGAGTTTGGGATACTCGGGCAGTTGAGGCGTGATCAGTAACTCCGTCATTTCGGGCAACGGAATCTTCTGCTGGATCTGACGCCACTTGGTGAGATAATTCTTGATTTTCTGTTCGACCGACTGCTGCTTGGCCGTCACGGCGAGAAACAACACCATCTCCGGCCGCGCCGAGGAAAGCAACTGCCAAGTACGTGACGGAGTCGCCGCTTCCTTGCCCATGAGGCGCTTGGCAAGTTCCTTCGCGTGATCTTCAATATCGCGCCAGGCCTCGACCAAGTCCTTGCGCGGGATCATTTTTTGGAGATCCGCGATATCCTTCTCGGAAAGGTGCGAGGTCAGGAAGTACATCACGGCCGGGCCGGCGTCGGGAGCGTATCCCATATCGACCATCTGCTGCCGTGTCTTCATTAACTGGCTGATGCCGTTGCTGTCGACCTTGGCCACGGTCCAGTGCTCGTGAAGAATCTCGAGCCAGCCTTCCTTCTCAAGCATCTTCACCACGTGTAGCGGATCATCTTCATGCGCGAGAGCAGCGATCTCGTGCCCAATCGAAGAGCGCAAGATGTGGTCGATGTACTTGCCTTCACGGGCCGCGTCGTAGCGAGCCTGGGTGCGTTCCTCAAGCGGCCAGTGGAAGCGCGCGGCGAAGCGGGTGGCGCGAATCATGCGCGATGGATCTTCGAGGAACGAATAGTTATGCAGAATGCGGATAACCTTGGTCTCGATGTCGGCGACGCCGTTGAAGGGATCGAGGAGCAGCCCGCGGGATCCTTCATTCAGCGAGAGCGCCATGGCGTTGACGGTGAAGTCGCGGCGACGCAGGTCGTCATGAATGGTCGCGGGGGTTACCAGGGGAGGCTTGCCCGTCTTCTCAAAGCGTTCGGTTCGCGCCATGCTGATCTCAGCGCGAGCATTGCCAGGCAGTGAAATGAAGACCGTCCGCATGTCTTCTTCAACAGCCGTGATCTTCGCCCCAACCTTTTCCAGGTCCTTTTGCAGCTTGAGGGGATTGCCCTGAACGGTGAAATCCAGGTCGCGGATGGTAAAACCGCTGATGATGTCCCGGATGGCGCCGCCTGTAAGGTAAAGATTCATGCCGGCGGCGCGGGCGACGTCTTGCACCAAGCCCACGCCCTTGAGTTGGTCCGGGGTCAGCCGGATTTCCATCGTGTAAATGTAGTCAGCCATTCGTTTTAAGCGGCCAGCCGGGCTCCGTTCCGAGTACGATCTGGGATGCGATCGCGTTCGCGAGAGGGCCGGACTGCCAAACTTTCCACAAGATTTCCACAGGCCTCGGAGGCACAGTCTTTGGCGCCGGAGCCACTCAGATGCAAGTGGCTTAATACAAAGTACTTACACAAAGTGGAAACTTTGCGGCAAGCTAAAGAAAATAACACACCGTTTACATTTTGGCTACTGCCAAGGCGGATTCCGATCGTTTGCGGCGAAAAGGTGCGAGAATCAGGCTGCGGGCCGAACGAGATTAGCCCCAAGCAGCGTGGGAAGGCTCCTCATGCCCTCAACTCATAAAAAAGTGATCGTTCGCAAAATGGACCGCGATACGGTGTCCGGCTACGTGGCGCCGGCTCAATTCGTCCATGAGGGTAAATTGGAGCTATTAAATACCTCAGGCACGGTGATATCGATGGACCTGCGCGAGATCAAAGGCGTGTATTTTGTACGGGAGTTCGGCGATTCGGAGTCGCTGACCCGCAAGACATTTACCTCGCGCCCGCGGTCGGAGGGGCTTTGGGTGCGGCTGCGGTTTAAAGACAGCGAGATTCTGGAAGGGCTCATGCCCGCCGATTTGACGCAGAGCACTGCGGAAGGATTTTTGGTGAACCCGCCCGATCAGCGATCGAATACGCAGCGCATCTTTGTGCCGCGAACCGCTCTGGAGTCGCTGACCGTGCTGGCGGTGATCGGCGCGGCGCGGCGCCAGCGGCGTGGTTCGCAAGATCAGCGACAAGTTCCCATGTTCGAGGAGTAAGTCTACTCTCTGGCTTGGAAGTCCTCTCAATTCAGTTGAAATCATTGACGAGTTCATGTAGCGTGTGAGGTCCACACAGGCGCTGGGCCTGACAAAGAGGCGATCGGGTCCACCCTTTCCCCGTCCGTTCAGTCTCCGTGGATGTCTGCCATCTCGACCCATAGGTGTATCTCAAATGCGATCAAGGCCGCCGCTACCGCGTCCCACCGGTTTTTCTGGCTGCGTGCATTCTGTTCTGGCTTGGGCAATTCTCTGGTCAGTCAGCCTCGTCTCACCTGCGCTTGGGCAGAAAGTGGCGCTGCGACCGGTTGCGACTCCTCGGCCCCTGATCACCCAGAGCGTGGACGAATCGCAACTCACCACATTAAAGGGCAACACGCATCCGCTGGCGCGCGCGGAATTTGAACTGGGCTCGGCGGCGACGAACTTGCCGATGAAACGGATGCTGCTTGTGCTGAAGCGCGGTCCCGACCAGGAGGCAGCCCTCGAAAAGATTCTCGATGATCAACAAAACATGGGTTCGCCGAACCACCACAAATGGCTCACGCCGGAACAGTTCGGCCAACAGTTTGGCCCCTCAGATTCTGATCTTGAGGTAATCACTGGATGGTTGCAGTCTCACGGATTTGAGGTCGGCTCGACCAAGGGACGAACGGTACTGGAATTCTCTGGCTCGGCCGGGCAAGTTCAGGAAGCGTTTCACACCTCCATTCACCGATATCTGGTGAATGGCGAACAACACTGGGGCAACGCGAGCGACCCGCAGATTCCGACTGCCCTCACACCTGTAGTGGCTGGCGTGGCGTCATTGAATAACTTTCCCCGCAAAGCGATGAACCAACGTTACGGTCACTTTGTGCGAGACAAGGCGACCGGAAAACTGACTGGCAAACCTCTCTTCACTTTTCCCGGCGGATGTGATCAGGACCACAACTGTTATGCGATCGGTCCGTATGACTTTGCGACGATCTACGACTTGCTTCCGCTTTGGAATGCAGGCACGAGCGGCCAGAACCAAACCATCGCGATCGTCGGTGAAAGCAATATCAATCTGCAAGACGTAACGGACTTTCGCACCATGTTTGGATTGCCCGCGAATGGCTTTCCGGCAAACAACGTGACTGTCATCCTGAACGGTCCGGATCCGGGGATTGGGGGGGACGAATCTGAGGCCGACATCGATGTGCAATGGTCGGGAGCGGTCGCACCCAACGCCACCATCGACTTTGTGGTTTCCCAATCTACGGAGAGCACTGACGGAATTGATTTGTCCGCGGTCTATATCGTCGAAAACAATCTGGCCCCCGTGATGAGTGAAAGCTACGGCTTCTGCGAGTTAGGGCTTGGTGCCAGCGGCAATCAGTTCTTTAGCACTCTTTGGCAACAGGCCGCTGCGCAAGGCATCACGGTTTTCATCGCCTCCGGCGACGATGGCGCGGCGGGTTGCGACTTCAACCAGGGAACTATTCCACAACCGGCGCAGTACGGACTGGCGGTGAGTGGATACGCTTCCACGCCTTACAACGTAGCCGTTGGCGGAACCGACTTCAATGACGTTTCAAGCCCGACTACCTATTGGAACACAACGAACGACCCGACCACGCAAGCCTCGGCGAAAAGCTACATTCCAGAAACCACATGGAACGACTCTTGCACCAACGGCGTCCTGGCTTCACTCGGCGGGACCACGAATGCTTTGACGAACTGCAACGACTCTCGCTTCTCGAGTCTGGTCTGGACTGTCGGTGGCAGCGGTGGAGCGAGCAATTGCACCAACCCGAACGGGAACACGGTGGCAAGCTGCACCGGGGGATATGCCAAGCCCACATGGCAGACTGGAAACGGCGTTCCGAAAGACGGCAAGCGTGATGTTCCGGACGTGTCCCTGTTCGCCAGCAACGGGTTCATGGGGAATTTCTACGTGATTTGCCAATCGGATGCGACACAACAAACCTGCAACTCAAGCAATGATTCATCGTTTGAAGGCTTTGGAGGAACGTCGGTTTCCTCTCCCGCCTTCGCCGGCGTAATGGCATTAGTCAATCAGCAGACCGGAGAACGTCAAGGCAACGCCAATTATGTTCTCTACAAGTTGGCAGCCCAGCAGCCGACTGCTTTTCATGACGTAACCTCCGGAACGATTGCCATGCCCTGCGCCGTCGGCAGCCCCAATTGCACAACGGCGAGTCCCGGAGACGCCTTCGGAGTTCTCAGCGGGTACGCCACGACTGCGGGATACGACTTGGCCACGGGTTTGGGTTCGGTCGATATCGACAGACTGGTAACGCTCTGGACTTCTGTTGCGTTGGCACCGTCCGTCACCACCGTGACCAACTTGTCGCCGACGACGATCACTCACGGACAGGCGGTGAATTTCACCGTGGTGGTGAAGCCGCAGTCCGGTACGGGAACGCCAATGGGCGAGATATCGCTTGTCGGCGGAGCCAAGAACCAACCGTTTGCGGGATTTAATCTCGCAAGCGGTTCAGTGTCGAGCTCTACCGAACTGCTGCCTGGTGGCGCCTATTCTCTGACGGCGCACTATCCGGGCGACTCCACCTACGCTCCGAGCGACTCTGCTTCCGTGCCCGTCACCGTGAAACAGGAAAACAGCCAGGCGCAGGTTTTTCTTGTGACGTTTGATTCCAGTGGGCACGTGGTCAGCAGCAACACGAACACTGCCACCTACGGTTCGCCCTACATCTTGCGGGTGAATGTGAAGAATTCGGCGGCGCAGTTGTGCTCCCCGGTCAACCCCTTGGGTTCAACCGGATGCCCCACTGGGAGCGTGACTCTTACCGACAATGGCAGCGCGCTCGATGCTGGCACCTATGTGCTGAACAGCTACGGATATTTCGAAGACCAGACGGTTCAGTTGCCGGGTGGAGCGAATTCGGTAACTGCGGCATATGCGGGGGACAACAGCTTCAATTCCGGTGCCGCAACTTCAAGCATATCGATTACGCCTGCCGGTACAACAATTACTGCGCCCGCAGTAATTTCCAGTCAGGTGGGTAATCCCGTGTATCTTTCAACGACGGTCAATACCCAGAGCAACGGCGCTGCACCTTCAGGTGCGGTTTTCTTCCAGGTGAACGGCGCTCCTCTGGCGGCGACTGTCCAATACACCCCGGCGGCCGGATCACCGACTTCTACCGCATATTTGGGGGCTTCGACTACCTACTTACCCACGGTCTCGGGTAGTTACACATTTAGCGCTTCCTATAGCGGAGATGGTAACTACACATCCGCTCCCCTCGCAGTAGGGCAGACCGTCGTCCTCAAATATCCGCCTCCTAGCGTTTATCTGCAGTCCTCGTCCTATACCGCGACTCCGGGATCCACCATTACGCTGACCGCCGAAATAATCACCACCAGCGGAAATGCAGTCCCCACGGGTACAGTCTCTTTCAACAATTCGGTCGGTCCCATCACGGGCGTGACCTACTCGATGGTCGTTAATTCCGCCACCGGCTACACAGACATGCTCGCAACCGTGACTTTCACGCCAACGTTCACCGACTACTATGAGGCACAATACAGCGGAGACTCAAACTACCCAGCAAATACTGGGAGCAGCTCGCGGGTTGATGTGACAGGAAACGACTTCACAATTTCTTTTCCGCAACCCTCAGTCACGATAATTCGCGGAGGGTATGCGCAGTTCAATATGTTCATCGGAATGCAGGACGGCACGAGCCCCGTAACCTTCAGCGCCACCGCGTGCTCGGGCATGCCCGCCGAGACCACCTGCGGCGCGAATCTCGCGTCGGTGCCATACACATTGATGGATCTGCTGAACGTGTCTGCGACCGCTCCACATTCCGACCTCAAGCGTTCGGCGTCCCACCCCGCTTCTGGGTGGTGGATCGCTTCCACGGCCACGCTGTTCGGGGGAGTGCTCCTATTGGGCACAGTCTCGCCCAGACGCCGCCGGTGGTCGAGATTATTCGCCCTTCCCGCATTGATGCTTCTCATGATGCTCCCCGCTTGTGGCGGCGGGAGCGGAGGAACAGGTGGTGGCGGTGGTGGCGGGGGGCCGACGGATCCCGGAACTCCAGCTGGAAGCTATCCCGTGACGGTGACTGCCACCAGTGGCGCCATCTCGCACAGTTCGACCTTCAAGTTGATCGTACAGTAGCCGCAATCAGTCTCGTTGGTGGCTTGCAGTGGAAAGTTGCCGCGGCAGGGCTTTGATTGGCCGGCGACGCTCTACCGCCGCAGGCCGCCGGAGATGAGGACTTGCCGGTACCTTGGTGTACGATTTATCCACTCACCATTCCACCATGAAACTCTCTCAGATCGCCTCTGCTCTCGACACGCGGCTCGAAAACGGTTCCCCTGACACTGAGATCACCGGCCTTAACGGCATTGAACATGCCGGACCCGGAGAACTGACCTTCGTATCCAATCTCAAATACGCGGCTGCCGCACGCTCCACCAAGGCTTCCGCTGTCATCGTCGGAGAAGACTCCCCTGCGATCCCTGCGGCAATGCTCCGCGCCAAGGATCCTTATCTGGCGTTCGCGCAAGCGCTCGAACTCTTTCATCAGCCAATGCGGTATGTGCCCGGCGTTCACGCTACGGCGGTGGTGCATGCCAGCGCACGGATCGGGACGAACGCCCACATCGGGCCTTACGTCGTCATCGATGAGAATGTCGAGATCGGGGCGAACGCGGTGCTGCTGGCGCACGTCGTAATTTATCGAGGAGTAAAGATTGGCAGCAACTTTTTCGCGCACGCGCACGCGATCGTTCGCGAGAACTGCCGCATCGGCAGCAATGTACTCTTGCAGAACGGAGTCGTAATTGGCGCCGACGGCTTCGGCTTTGCTAAGACCGCCGAAGGACGCTGGCACAAAATTCCGCAGCCCGCGCCTGTCGTGATTGAAGACGACGTGGAAGTGCAGGCGAACTCTTGCGTCGACCGCGCGAGCGTTGGCCAAACCCGGATCGGACGCGGCGTGAAGGTCGACAACCTGGTGCAGGTGGGGCACGGCTCCCATGTGGGCGAAGACGTACTTCTCTGCGCGCAGGTCGGCCTCGCCGGATCAACTGAGATTGGCAACAAAGCGATTCTTACGGGGCAGGTTGGCGTGGTAGGACACTGCAAGATTGGCGAAGGAGCGATCGTCACTCCTCAGAGCGGCGTGGCTCACGACATTCCAGCCGGCGCCTTGGTGAGCGGTGCTCCAGCGGTTGACCATAAATTGTGGCTGAAATATTCGGCGATTCTGCCTCGGCTTCCTGAAATTGCGCGGGCACTGCGGGCTAAAAACTCAAAAGAATAGCAAATTCGCGGCAACTTTCGGACCCAAGCCGCAGCGCGAATAGCGCGGGCACGCCCGAGTCACAAACTACCACGTTGAGTTGTTGTACCAACGCAGAACTCGGAGAGCGCGCATTGTGTTCCAGCGGCTTGCCCTGCCCACACCGGTCTCCATCTCCAATGGAATATGTTCGGGATGACGGAGGTTGAGCGGCCAGCGCCCGTTCTGGTGGCGGCGCCCGATCACGGTGTCGATGGCGTCACGGACGCGGCTGTCGGGCTTGATTCCTGCATTCCGCAGATAATCGAGTCCGCGCAGGACGTCGTAGTGCCAAAACGTCGGGTACGAGAAGCGGAGCCAGCGTTTGTCGATGACTTCGCCCGTCCGAACTGAGCGGAACATGCGGCGCTCGAGCAGATAGTTTTCGGCCCTCTTGCGGGCCTCGGTGACGGCCGCTGATTTGCGCCCTGCTCGTTCGTAATCGAGCAGCCCTTCGAGCACGCAGATGGTGGTATGGAACGAGGAGCGCCGGCTTTTGGGTGCTTCGCAGTTCCAGCCGCCATCGTCGAGCTGCTCGCCCAGGAGTTGATTGGCCAGTGCGTCGTACGGTTTTTTGAAATAAGAGCCAATGGCGAGGATTCTGCCGTTAATGCAGGGCTCCGTTTCGCCGTGAAGGAAGGGCCGGTTGTTGAGCCGCTTAAACACGAGCCGCTTGTCGACGCGGTCGATCATTTTGCGAGCCTGCTCGCTGGTGGGATCGAGACCGAGGTCCATCAAGACGACGAGACTGTAGAGGGCAATAAGCAAGCCTCGCTCCGCCTGCGGCAAATCGTCTCTCCACCCGCGGGGGGGCCCGCCCCACTTGCCAGCAGGAGATTGGAGGGCGAGAAGGTGGGCTCCCCAGCCTTCGGTAGCGACACGAGACCGCTCGGCTGCAATCGCGTCGGGGGCTTCAGTGGTGAGATCCCTCATGACCTGCCAACCGATGGCCGGGTCAGAATCGAGGAGCCATTTGAGGTGCGCGGGCCGGGGCGCGTAATCGTGTGGGCGCATTGTTCCCTTATATAGCACGCGGTGCGCAAGTTTTGCCCACTCCGCCGAACCACGTTCGCGTTGGCTCCTGCGTGTGGAAGAAGTGGGGGACTAAAAGCCTTCCGGGGCGGATGCTCGGCTAACCGGCCAATCATGATGCTCGCGCGAGTCTAACTTGAACGTACGTTGACACTTAAGGGCCCGTGCACAGATTTGGACCAGTTATTTTTGGCAATCCGGAAACTATCGCACTGGCTAGATCCCCAATGCGGCGCGGCTCTCAAGATAGCTGTTCCAAAGTCGCCTCTACACGCATTGCTGCTTCCGGCAGGCCCGTTTAATGTCGCCCGGAAACCCTGCCGCCTTCGTGATTCCAAAGTGTCTAGTCTGCTGGCGTTTCCTTGTCTGGGCGCTTATGGGATCACATGGGATCATTTGATCAGTGGCTCGGGAGTCGGTATGAACAAGACCACGGTCGTGATCGAGTGCATACCTGGCGACGAAGCAGGTATTTTCAGGGTTTCCATTCACGATGAATCCGGCGACGGGGGAATATTCAGCCAATCCGCGGCGAAGCCGAATTGCGCGCCCGTCTTCTCGGGTTTGGGGTCAGACAATCTCTGCCAACCACGACACCGACACGATTAATTACTCGACGCATCGTGGATTCCATGTCAGAGTGACCAAGGTGGTGGCCGAGCCAGTGCTTTTGGCGTCTAATGCGGGGAAGAATCAAAGGTAGTGAGAATAGCCAAAGAGCGAATTTCGCCCGAGCCGCTGCCAATGGGCCTTGGCAACATCTCCAAAGTCTCCCTGGCGCAGGGTACATTTCTAGAGTTAATGCTTTGGTTTCTTTTTCCTGTTCTTGCAGTGGTCTTCCAATAAATACTTCAGCGAGGCGCATTCTTGAATCACGGCTTCAATCTTGGGAATTGTTGTCCGCAACTCGTTTTCTTCCACAATCCCGTCGGCTAACGTCTCGGCAACGCTCTCGATCGCCTCTCCCACCTCCCGGATGAGATGGGACACGGCGACAAGTTCCTTCTCCAAAGTGAGGTGTGGTTCCGGTAGTTTAAACGCGATTCGGCCCGCCTGGCTTTCAAGATAGTCGAGCGCCTCGTAGTTGCCGAGAAGAGTGCAGATCTGCGGTAACAGGTGAGCTGGTAGCGGACGTTCGCCACGAAGCCAATACATGAGAGAACGATAGTTTGTTCCCAACTGTTGGGCGAGCAGTCGAATGTCATACTCGGCTCGGGTTTCGATAACCCGGCTTAATATCGAAGGGAGTTCGTTGGCAGACACAATCGGTTCCTGTCTCGAAAGCGGTATTGTTCAAAAACCCAGTTCAGTTTGAACGGCAAGCCGCTCATTCTATCTGAATTGAACAGAGCCCACACAACCCGCTAGATTCGAGATGTGACGCCAGTTGATTGATGGAATAGAGGTTGGCGATGGGCAGAGGGCATACGACGAACAGCGCTCGGAACTGTATGAAAACATTTGACAAAGCGGTCAGCGGCAATTAGTTTGCAGGATCACCCAATTGAGTAGATTGACGTCCCCCTAACCGCGGCCAGTCGCAGGAGTCCGAATGTCGAAGAAATGGTACAACTACATTGTCTCGGTCGACGATAACGGCACTACCGAGCAAAGTCTGCCGAATGCGCGGAACGCTTCTGCGACCCCGAAGAGTGCGGCTCAAAGCGTGGCTGATATCGCATCGACCATCGCGATGGAGCCGAAGTTCACGACTCCGGTCTCCGATCCCACCTCCTTTGACGAAATCTATAGGGCGGCAGAGATTCCGCCGGCGCCGCAGGGATACACGATCCTGAAAGTTACGCAGATGCTAGAAAGCGAACATATTCGCAACTTGCCATCAGATGTGAAGAAGTCCTCGATTCTGGTTGCGCTCGATGCCGCAGGCGTGGATATCAAGGATGTCATCCAGGATGCCGTTCGCCGCGACCGGGCGCTCGACGGGTATGAGCATGTGCAGCAACGTGCGGCCGAGGAACTGGAAAGGCGTAAGACGAAAGAGAACACCGATATTCAGGCCCAGATCGATAAATACGTTACAGAGCAACGGGCGAAGATTCAGGGCAATAACGAAGAAGTATCGCGCGAGAAAGAACGCTTTACTGGCTGGCGGCTCAAGAAACAGCAGGAAGAGAAGAAGATCGCGGAAGCGGTTGGATATTTTGTCAGCGAAAACCCGATTACGACGGGCGATGTGAATGCGCCGCCGCCCACATCGAAGACAGCGCAGCGTTCCTAACAGGAGGAGTTTATGTGGCAAAGGTTGAGTAGAGTGGTGCGATCGTTCGTCGGGTTCTTCATCTCCGTTGCTGAAGATCCGGAGCTTATTCTTCAGCAGAACATTCGCGACATGAATGATCAGGTGCCTCGAATGAATGAGAGCATCGCGATGGTGAAGGCCAACGTCACGCTGCTGGAAAAGGAAGAGGCCAAGTACAAGAACGATGTCGCCGGCCTGACTGCAAAGGTGAAAGTCGCGATCCAAGCCAATCGCGACGATCTGGCCGGCAGCTTTGCCGCCCAACTGGAGCAGACCAAGGGCGCCCTAGCCAGGAATCAGGGACAGCTTGCCAACGCTCGCGCCGCTTTTGAAAAAGCCATGACCGTGAAGCAGGCGTTCATGCAAGAGAAGGAGCGCAAGACGCAGGAGGCATTGGGTGCGATTGCGGATTACCGTCGCGCGCAGTGGCAGAAGAAAGTTGCCGACGCGATGGAACAGTTTGAAGTTGCCGGCATCAGCCAGACCCACGACGAAATGGTGCGCAAGATCGAAGAGATGACTGCAGTCAACGAAGCTCGCATGGACATGGCAATGAGCAACGTGGACCAGCAGAAGTTCAAGATCGAAGACGAAGCCCAGAAGCTGCAAGCGGCGGAACTGGTGAAGCAATTCAAGGTCGAGATGGGCCTGGCTTCGCCGCAGGCGGCTCCGGCTGGCGCTGAAAAGACGATCGCAGCGAAAGAACCACAACGAACTTCTTAACAATCCGCTCGTAGTTTCAGGTGCGACGACGAACACCGGGCGGGTGTAGACAGGTCGGGGAGGAAGGTATGGCAGTGAAGGTGGAGAGGGGTGGATGGGTTCTTATTTTCCTGATCGGCGTAGCTCTGGTTGGCTACAGCCTCAACCGATACGGAGTGATTGATCTCAGCAAGTGGACCGGCGGTAAGAGTGCTTCCAATTCTGGCGAAGCGGTCGACGCCTCCAAGCCTTTGTTAATTCCCGCATCGTCATCGAGCAGTGACGCCGAAGTCCGCGTACGCGTAAATGTCTGGGTTGGATGCGTGGGAGGCCTGGTGGCGAATGGCGGTCTTGATACCCAGCCGGATTCGATCTACGGCAAGAAAGGACTCAAGGTATCGTTCAAAATCATCGACGATTGGACCGAGGGCGCCGCAGCATTGGCCACCGACAACGTCGATGTCATGTTGACCACCGCAGACGTCTATGCCAAAGACTACGCACAGTTCAAAGAAAAGGGCTTCGGATCACACACCTTCCTGATGGTCGATTGGTCGCGTGGCGCTGACGGCGTCATCGGCAAACAAGGAATCAACAGCATTGAAGACCTGGCCGGCAAAACCGTGGCATTTGCTCCTTACACACCATCCCACTTCCTTTTGTGGAACGGGCTAAAGACTTCCGGCCTGGGCACCGAGCAACGCAACGAGATTTTCGCCAAGGCGGTTCATACGAAGGACGGCATTGAACCGGCAACGCTTTTCGCCCAGGAAAAAGTCGATGCCGCCGTCGCTTGGGATCCCGACATGAGCGACGCAGTTGCCAAACGGCCCGGCTCAAAGAAAATCTACGACACGAAGATCGCGAACCGCCTCATTGCGGACATTCTCGTGGTGAGCGACAGTTTTTCCGCCAAACATCCGCAGACAACTCTAAAGTTCGCCCAAGGATGGCTGGAGGGCGTCGAGTTCATCAAGAATCAGCCGGAACGGGCCTACAACCTGATCGGCACGGTGAAAGATTTCAATATCCCGTCGGACCTGGCCAAGACCATGCTCGGTGGCGTGAAGCTGGCAGATTACTCTGATAACCGTGCCTTCATGGGGACGGCGGGCTCGAACGCGGACTACGCCAACATTCTCGGCATGGCGCAGGACATGTACCGGGAACTTCGAATCATCAAACATACGTTTAATCCCGAAGACAGCCTCGACCGACGCTATGTCGAGAAGTTGGCCGACAGCTTTTCAATGGCCTCAACTGAAGCGCCGATCGAGTATAAAGAACCGCCGCGAGGAGCGACTCCGATTGCTACGCAACATCGGTCGATTTACTTCGACCCCAATTCTTCCTCCATGAGCCTCGATTCGCGCGCAATCGTGGATGAACTTGCCAACACGATGCGCGCTTACGAGAACACCGTGGTCGATATCGACGGCAACACCGATTCAACCGGGGCGCGCGCTTACAACCTTCAACTGTCGCACGCCCGTGCAGACGAGGTGAAAAAATACCTGATGCAGAAATACGGCTTTCCCTCTGCTCGCTTGCGCACAGCGGGCAACGGTCCGGATAAGCCGATCGACAGCAATGCGACGCCGGATGGGCGCGAGAAAAACCGGCGTACCGATATCAAGGTCTACGCGAACCCCTCAAGCTAAGGGGCAGGTCATCATGAGCGATTGGTTCACCATTCGGAAAGAAGTGTCTCCGAAGGTTCGATGGATCTTCCCATTTGTCAGCTGGGGAATCATTGTGCTGTTCTGGATTCTCTTGCCCTACTGGCAGGGACCCCATTTTTCGCTGCTGCCCAGGCCTTTGGGAGTCATCCGCTCCTTTGGAATGCTTTGGACGGAGTACGACTTGCTGGGCAATGTCTTCATGAGTTGGTGGCGCATCGCCCAGGCATTTTTCTGGTGCGCGGTAGTTGCCATCCCGCTTGGCATCCTGATGTCCAGCTACCGCTGGCTTTTTGAACTGATTAACCCGGTGGCTGCTCCGATGCGCGCCATGCCGCTCACCGCTTTCCTTCCCGCATTCATCGCTCTGTTTGGCATCGACGAAACGGAAAAGATTGCGTTTCTGTGGTTCGGAATGTTCTTTTACCTGCTGGCTGTGGTGGTCGAAGAAGTCAATCGAGTGGATAACGCTCTGCTCGAAACCGCCTATACTCTTGGAGCGAAGCAGCGGCAAGCCTTGTGGCTTGTGTTTCGGGCATCGTTCCCGGCGATTTTCTCATCCTTCCGGATTCTCTACGACATCGGCTGGACTTACGTAATTCTGGCTGAGATGTTGAACGCTCGGAAGGGCGTGGGTTACATGGTTGAAGCCGCGCGAAAAGTGCTCGATTTCGATCGCGTGTACGCCGGCATTATCGCCATTGGCATCGCCGCGTTCCTGTTTCGATTTCTCCTGACATTCCTCGAAGGTCTCTTGTTTCCCTGGCGCAAGGTTAGCTCCACTTTTGCCGGCGGAGGCGCAGGTGTTCCTACTGCAACCGCACACCTGAAGGCGGCCAAGCATGGAACCTAAGAAGTCGAAAATCGTGATTCGGAATGTCAGCCGGACTTTCCCAGCCGCAAACGGTGAAGTCGTGAACGCGCTTGAGGCCATTAACCTCGAAATCGAAGATGCCTATTCGCGCGAAGGGCGCGACATTGGCGAATTTCGGGTTTTGCTGGGACCTTCGGGGTGTGGAAAGTCGACGCTGCTACGCTTGATTGCCGGCCTCGATCAGGCCGACACCGGCGAGATTCTTGTCAATGGGGCGCCGGTACTCGGTCCGGGCAAAGACCGCGGCATGGTCTTTCAAAAATACACTTCGTTTCCTTGGCTGACGGTCGCTGGTAACATAGCTTACGGCTTGAAGATCAACGGCGTCCCTGAAAAACAGCGCAAAGAAACCGTGGCGCAGTTGATCCAGGAGATCGGGCTCAGCGGCTTTGAAAATGCTTATCCGGAAACGCTTTCCGGTGGAATGCAGCAGCGCGTGGCGATTGCTCGAACCCTCGCCTTGCGGCCGTCCGTCATTTTGATGGACGAGCCGTTTGGGGCGCTTGACGCTCAAACTCGCAGCGAGATGCAGCAACTTCTGCTGAAGGTATGGGACGAGACCGCCAGCACGATCCTGTTTGTTACGCATGACGTGGAAGAAGCGATCTATCTGGCGGACAGAATCTTTATTATGAGCGCGCATCCAGGAACAATCATCGAAGATGTGCAGGTACCGTTTGATCGTCCGCGCGATTTGGGCCTGAAGCAGCGCAATGAATTTCACGACCTGCAAAGCTATGTTCTCGGCCGCTTGCGCAAAGCTCCGGGGACCGGACAGGTGCGGGTGAGTGTCTAGATGGCTGCCGCCGACTTCCAGGATCAGCCCGGTCCGCCTTCTCCACCCGAAAGCATCAATTACGTAAAAGAAGCCTTCCATCTGCAATACAACTGGATCGCCATGGTGGGGGCGGGGGCGTTCGCTCTGGTCAGCGGTAGCTTCTTGCCTGTTATCCTTGCCGGTGGACTTGAGCTGATGTACTTGGCCATCGTGCCCCAGAACTGGCGTTTCCAGCGTTTAGTGCGCTCTTGGAAGTTCGCCGATCAACAGCGAGAACAGCAGCAGAAATTTTCGGAGATGCTCCGCTCATTGCCGCCTGAGATGCAAAGCAGATACGTTCATGCGGCACAAATCTGCGGCGCCATCCGCAATAATTTTGCCCAGTTTTCCAGTACCTCGCAGATTTTTTTGCAACAGATTGACTCTCGATTGCAGGGTCTGCTGAATGGCTTCGCCCGGCTCTTGCTCGCAGCCGCTCAACAGCAGCAATATCTCAAAAGCACGGCGCAGAATGACATCAAGCGAGAAATTGGCTCGCTGCAGAAATCCTTGAGTAACGATCCCCCGAAGGTCCAGGAGATCAACAAGAAACGGATCGAGATCCTTACCAAACGTCTTGAGAAGAACGACAAGATCAGCGAAAACTGCAAGGTCGTCGATGCGCAGGTTTCGGCCGTGGAAGACGTATTGATGCTGGTGCGCGACCAGTCGGTCACCATGCGTGACCCGCAGCAAGTCAGCGAGCGACTCGACAGTCTGGTGCACGATGTTGAGCAGACCGAGCAGACTGTGCAGCAGGTGGAGGCGATTTTCAGCGGCATGTCGCCGGATATGGACGGTCTAATGTCGCTTGACGATACCACTTCTTCCGGCTCGAATCGGGTGAGGATGTCAAACTAGATGTCTGCCAATCCCTCTAGATCGGAAAAGTACCTCGACGCACTTCCGCCCTGGGCGCGCGAACTCTCCGAGAAGTATTATTCCCGCTCGTTTGCGCTGTTTGTTCTCTATGGAAATGTGCGCGACCTGGTGCCGCTGCGCCGCGAAGGGAAAATGGATTTCGTTTCACTCGATGAGTTCTTTTCCAGCGCCCTGTTCGGACAGCGCGATATCGTCCTGCACTATGACCGCGGAGGACTGAGTTTCGGTTCAGCCGACAGTCAGTCGGACTTCCGCCGCGCTCTCGAAGGCTACGATAGTTTCCACGGCACCAGCTATTCGCAGGGCGGACTTCCGCGGAACCCGGATGCGGTGTTGAATCTGCTCGACAACTATCTTCGGCTGCGGATTGCCGATGGCAAGAAGATCGGATTGGTCATCGATTTTGCCGAGACGATTGCTCCGGCCGGCGATATATCCAGTATGTCCGCTGAGGATCGCAACTCCCTCGTGATTTTAAAGCGATGGGCGCGTAATTCCGCTTTTCTCAACGCCGATGTCACCATCTGCCTCGTCTCTGAGAATCAGATCGAGCTCAATCAGGGCATCGTGCAGAATCCCGGCGTCTCATCGATCGGAATTCCTCTACCCAACTATCCTGAACGCCTGGAGTTCATCCACGCTCAGTTGACGGCTCGCGAACTGCCCGCGGGATCTGAAGTGAACGAGGAGTCTCTCGCCACGCTGGGGGCCGGGTTGAAGCGGGTTCAACTGCAGAGTTTGATCTCGCACACAGTACAGAACCAGCAGCCTCTCACTCTGAAGTTTCTGTCGGAGCGCAAGCGCGACCTGATCGAGGCGGAATCCGGCGGGTTGCTGGAATTTGTCCAGAGCCGTTTTGATCTGTCGTTCGTCGCTGGAAACGATCAGGCAAAGCGCAAGCTTCAGGATGCCGCGGCCGCAATTCGTGCCGGGAACACCGATGTCCTTCCCATGGGATACGTTATCTGCGGGCCCGTGGGCACCGGCAAGACGTTCATCACTACTTGTTTCGCCGGCGAAGTCGGCATTCCTGCAGTGACGCTAAAGAATTTTCGGAGCATGTGGCAGGGCGTCACCGAAGGCAATCTGGAACGTGTCTTGACTTTGCTGAAGGCAATGAGCCCGATCGCGGTGATCGTCGATGAGGCGGACGCGCAACTAGGAGACCGCTCCAGTTCTGGCGACAGCGGGGTGGGCAACCGGGTGTTTGCACAGATCGCCCAATTCATGGGGAACACTGAATATCGGGGCAAGGTGATCTGGTTTCTTCTGACTTGCCGTCCCGATCTCTTGCCGGTCGATCTGAAGCGGCAGGGAAGGGCCGAAGAACATATTGCTCTTTTCTACCCTGACACGCCCGAGGAGCGACTTGCACTGCTACGCGCCATGCTGAGGAAAGTCGGAATGAATGCCTTTCCCGCCGACGTTGAGAAGTTTTTCCTCGATCGCGCCAGCACCCTCTCCGGGGCGGACATTGAGGCCGTGTTAGTTCGCAGCCGCATGCATAGCAGCCTGCAAAACAAATCCGCCGTCGACACAGAGGATTTGAAGGTCGTATTGGAAGATTTCATCCCGCCCTACTATCCCACCGAAATTGATTTGCAAAATCTTGTCGCTGTCTTGGAATGTACCAGCAAATGTCTTCTGCCCAAGCAATACCGCGACATCGAGCGCAGTGAAATAATTCGGCGGGCCAACGAACTGCTGGCGTTAGCGAGACCAACCTAGAGTCCACTGTAGGCATGCGCATCCTCAAATGACAATGCCATCCATGCGAAAAACTCGCTTTGTTGGAGTGAACGGTGGAATGGCTTTCGGCCATACCCGTGGGACGTCCTCGCGCCAAAATGTGCAGAAGTTCCGCTTTTCCCCGACGCGATAGTAATGCAGCAGGTACGCCTGATCGCAGGCCGTGTAGCGCGATAACCATTCGTCCACGTCAGTAATACCGGCTTCGTGAAACAGCGCAACCGCGTAGCAGGCGGCTTCCCCTTCGTAGGCAATGATCGCGGGAATCAGATCCTCATTCACGGGAGGTTTATATTGCCGTCCTGTTTCGAACGCGGCGGGATCCGTATTCCACTGGACGGTATGTCCGAAAAGGTGACCCAGCAGGAAGAGGCGCTGTTCGGGAGTCACGGCATGATCGATATGGATTTCCGATCCGTCGAGATCCCCCGTGAGCGGGTCGGGAATATCTCTGGTTACGATCCGAATCGCATAAAAATGCTGAAGGTGAACCTGAATTCGAGCGCCGTAGTCTGCAAATGGTATTGCCATTCAACCTATCTTGTGGGTAAGTACGGGAGGAACACTGAGTCATTCGTTGGCGTTCTTACCTTGTGGCATGAGGGCGCGCGCTATCAGTCCCAAACCACCCACGAACAGGATCAGCATTACAAGCGTATTAAAAAGACTTGTCGGCCGAAAATAGATGTGCATGTTCGCAATGACCCCCGCCAGAATAAATAATGCACCGGCAATCGTAAGGAGCCATCCCACTATGTTTTTGCCGCTCCAAAAAAGTATGCCTACGCCGATCAGCAGCGGCAGTAGCGTGATACCAAAAGTGCTGCCGCCGTAGAAACTCCAATACGAACCCATCACGCTCACTTGATTCGCGAGAAGATATCCTCCCACGCACGCCATCGCGAAACCGAACAGGAAACTCCCGAGGCCTCCCGGTGTTCCGCCCACGTCGCGCAGCGAACGGTTTTCCATACGTGGCAGGATATCAGGGCCCTCGTCCTTTGTCCCCAGCAACTTCGCCTGAGCAGCGATGCAGCTAAGTCTTCGACTTCTATTGCTCAAACAGAAATCGGGGTTTTGTAATCGCCCGTGGCTGATCTCGTAACAACGTCGGCCTCGGAACAGGCCGAGTAGACTTTCCGGTGTCCAGCCGAAAAGGCTCGGGACGAAGCATGCCGAGATGAAGATTGTAGGCTGCGATCTGCATGCACGACAACAAAGCATAGCAATGGTGGACACCGAAACTGACGAGTTCACGGAAAGACCCCTTCCCGGCAATAGTGAGCAGGTACGAAAGTTTTATGCTGGCCTGGAATCGCAATCTCGAATCAGGAAAATGGCAGGAGTTTTGTTGCCCGACGAGATTCAGGACGCACACTCCGATGCCTGGAAATCGCTTGAGGCATATATAGAGAAGGTCGATGCCGAGGGCCGTGATGAGTTGAATCCGATGGACGGTATCGGACCCGAACAATGGGAACAGATCGTCACTCTTCCGCGCTCTATCAGAAGGTTTTAATCTGCAAGATTCCTTATGTTGTAGGGAAGCCATCTCGTCCGGGCTCGATCCCTACACTTCTTATTGCCTGCACTGGTTCCCATGCGAGATTATCCGTCGCAACGAGTTGAAGCGTAGTCGCGTCAGCACACGCGACCTCTACAGAAATTGCAAATACCGAGCCCCGTTTCCTCGCGTGCCTAGCATGTCGGCTGACCTTAAACCCGTGTCATATAGCGTGTGCCGTCGGCCGTTCACGAAGCACGGGCCCTCTCAAGTGTGGATCTCTCTGAGAGCCGCGACTGATGTGCTCCGACTGCTAGGGCACGCATGTTCGACCGAATGCATTCAACGGCTTCCCAAAGCACAGGATGTTTGTGTGGCGGCGCCGCATCAGGGCGGATTGGAGGTCATGCAACCGACGAGCCGAACATGAGTCTCACCGGCCCTTCCTCACGATTTGCTCAGTGAATGGCTTCCGAACGCGAACTTTTTCTGAGCACTTCCCGGGGAGTGAATTCTTCAACAGGCGCAGGCGCAGCCGCAACCTTGAATCATCCCCGTGCTTCGGCATGTACTGGATCTCTGCACCTCACCTGGCCCAGAAGGCGCTGCCAGCCTTCTCTTCAGCCTCTGCCGAGCCACCTCAAAGCATACGATCCCATGCGGCAACCGCCGCCACCGGCCGCCCACAGCAACTTTGCAAATCACCAGCTATAGCATAGCTATAGCTAGGGCCTGCTCAAACCTATACAAAACCCATAGGCTCCCGTCAGGGGCGGCTTCCTTCAATTCGCATTATCCTGAAGCGCCCCTCCAGAGCACCTCGATTCCACTACCTGTCGTAAAATGGGCGCTTCAGATACAGCTCTAAGACTTCTGGCCCGGAACAACTTCCGTATCCCGCCTACTGGACGTAGTTTCAGGGAACCCAAATCAATGCGCTGACATGCCTTCCGTCAAGATGAACCGGTAGTCCGCGCCCTGGTGGCGATGCTTCGACGCCGCTTGCTATGCCGAGCCGTGATACCACGCCTTCGCGTCTTCGTAGGTGGGAAACTCGAGGATAACGATGTCCTCGGCTGCGCTGCCCTCGAGGACCTCGGTGCGGCCGTGAATGGCCCGAATGATTGCTGGATGTTCTTTGAAGCCGGGCGGCGCGAGCTGCTTAGATCGCTCAAGCTCGGCTGCGTCACGGGTCTTCTCTCGGGTGACCACTACATAAGCTGGTATTTTGCTTTCCTTAATCGGAGACGAGCTTGAGGTCCCTCCAAGAAGCTCTTTATGCTCTTAGCTCTTAGCCTTTAGCCAGGTCGTGTGGGGACAGTCGTCCTCGGCTGTCTATGCCGAGCAACGCTCGGCTGGCTTCCCTTGCCAGCTATATCGCGCCTGTACAGTCGGCAATTTCGCCCCCGAAACTCTGCATGATACCGCTGGCACATCCCTGCTAATCGCCCACATCGTGGCTCAGAGCTCAGCCAACACACGATGCACCAACGAAATCGCGATCGAGCCTTCGCCTACCGCAGAGGCCACGCGCTTCACATTGCCAGCGCGAACATCTCCTACGGCAAACACTCCGGGCAAGCTCGTCTCGAGCATTTGAGGTACGCGCGGAAGCGGCCAATGGTAGTCTTGTAGAACGGGGTCTAGATCGCGTCCGGTAAGAATGAATCCCTTGTTGTCCATCGCCACGCACCCCTTCAGCCAGTCGGTCCGAGGAGAACCTCCGGCCATGATGAACACGTAGCGGATGTCATGGGTTGAAGTCTCGCCGGTATTCTTATCCCGCCAGGTCACGCATTCGAGTTGCGTATCGCCATCGAGGCCCACGATCTCAGTGTAGTAATGCAATTCGATCACAGGATTTTCTTCAATGCGCTGGATAAGATAGCGTGACATTGTGTCCGACAACTGACCGGACCGCACCAGCATATGGACTTTGCTTGCCGTCTGCGACAAGTACACTGCGGCCTGACCGGCGGAATTTCCGCCTCCCACGACAATTGCATCTTCCTTTCCGCACAACTGGGCCTCGATGTAGGTGGCTCCGTAATAAACGCCTTGGCCTTCAAATTTGGTCAGATTTTCAAGCTTTGGTTTTTTGTATTGCGCTCCGCTGGCAATTACAACCGTGCGCGAACGAATTACCTGACCACAATCCACGATTAACTCATACGGACTGCGGTCGCAATTGAGTTTGGTCACGTTATTGGCGATCAGCACTTTGGCGCCGAACTTTTGCGCCTGCGCCGCGGCGCGTCCAGCCAGTTCCTGTCCGGAAATTCCCAGGGGAAAGCCCAGATAGTTTTCGATCCTGGAACTCGAGCCAGCCTGCCCGCCGGGAGATTCGGCCTCGATTACTAAAACATCCAGCCCCTCAGATGCGCCGTAAACCGCCGCTGCGAGGCCTGCGGGGCCGGCGCCAACGATCACAAGGTCGCGCACCTCCGACGCTGTGATGTGCGCGTTGAGCCCCAGGCACCTCGCCAACTCTTGAATCGAAGGGCTGCGCAGCACGGTCCGGTTGTTGCAGACCACGACAGGAATTTCTTCCATCGTGACCTGAAAGTGATCGAGCATCTGCTGCGAACTGTTGTCGGTATCCAAGTCAACGTAGGTGAACGGATGTCCGTTGCGGGTAAGGAACTCGCGCAGACGCAGCGTCTTGGCCGAGTGCCGCGATCCCATCAGGATCACGTTTCCCTGGCCGCGGTTAATCAGCGTCACCCGGCGCAGGATGAAGGCGCGCATGAAAAGTTCGCTCAGCTCCGCGTCTCGCGCTACGAGAGTTCGCAGTTGGGCGCTGCTCATCTCTAGAAATTCGCCAGCAGCCGTGACCCGGCCTCGCACCAGGCCGCGTCGGCCGGAGATCATGGTGATCTCTCCCGTGAACTCTCCAGCATCATGGTTAACGATCAAGCGCTCACCCTGTATGCCGGGCTGAACGATTTCCATGCTGCCCGAGAGCAGCACGAAGAATGAGATCTCAAGGTCACCAGGTTCAAAAACAATTTCTCCCGCCTTCACTTTTCGCACTCTGCTTAGAGGACGAATGCGGTTGATCTGTTCCGCAGTTAGAACGGGAAAAGCCTCACCACGAATATCGGCAGACAAAGGAGTTAATTGGGTAGACATGACTGCTCCTGCCAGGACCTAATCAGACGAAAGGCTGAGACTAGTAGATGAAGCTGACGCGGATTCGGGTTCAAGCGGGGCAAAGTGCTCCTCAGCAGAGTCCCATTTTTCCTGCACATCTTCGCCGGAATTTCCGATTCGGACACCCAACTCGGGCACTGTACACCTGCCCTGGTCTCCAACACCAACGAATTTGCCGCCAGAGCAGGCTTTTGGGCGAGACTGCGGCTTCCACCGGCACTCCTGTGCCGTCCGGGGTCCGCCAATTGCTGCCGCGTAATCAATTTCCCGGGCACTACCCCGATGCCCTCTCTCAGCTTAATTCTGTGTCCATGATCGATGATCGATAGTGATCTGCCTGACCCCCGGGTTTCTCGGAATAGTCTAACTCTGCGGATTCCTCACCCTATCGTTCCAGCCTTTCTTGCTCGCAGGACTTGCCTCTCGCGGCCAATATCCCGTAGGAAATTCCGTGAAGACGTGTTTCGCGTTGCGGCACAATTCCAGGATGTCCCATTGAGCGATCGGCACGCTGCGTGGCCCAAAAGGCGTTGGCGCACTCTACATCCGCCAGGGTGTACATTTATCGCCGATCGTCTTCGGAGGCGGTTAGGAACGCGGCCTGCGTTCGGCGACGGAAAATGTAGCAGGATTTGTGGGCTTCGGCGCGGCCGCAGACATCGCAAGAAAAGAATCGGCTGAAGAGACACCGTGCCTCATTCCTAATATATTGGGACATTCAACTCGCCGTCTGCCCGGCCACCTGAGCATCGGAGTTCGTGGCCAGGAACGGGAAGTCGGCAAGCTCCTAGCCGTTCTCGACGCCGCGGGCGTTTCCATCTCGGCTGGCAGCGCCTGTAGCGCCCACCATTCCGGGGAACCTTCCGGCGTCCTCCTGGCCATGGCATTCGACGATGAATGCGCGCGGGGATTGCTGCGCCTCAGCCTGCGACGCTTCAACACACAGCAGGAAGCCGAGCGTTTCTTGAAGATACTGCCTGGAGCGGTCGCCACCTCATCAGCGTTGATGTTCCCCGGGAGTCTTCGCGCTCAATCGATGAACTTGCCAGCGCTCTTGGTTAAGGTCTGAGGTAGCGCCGGCACCTTGCCGGCTGTCGCGAGAGCCTGCCCTGATCGAAATCGAAGGGGCTCTCGCTCGCCGTGGCGCAATAAACAAGCCGGACCGAATTTGCAGTCCGGCCGCCTCCAGCGTTGCCGTGTTGATAGCAACCGTTTAGTCGCCTGACGGCAACAGCATCTCCTCCGGACCTAAGTCAAGGTTGACGGGCATCTGCGGACAGTTGCCTAGAATGGGCTGGCACGCCGCATCGGGGCCGCGTTCCGGTCGCGTCAGCGGTTTCTTATCCATGAACTGTTCCGCTTCTGTGGATCCGGCCAACGCTGTCGTCGACGCCAGACCGCCGCTGATGACTTGCTGCACCTGGTCAAAGTATCCCGTGCCCACGAAGCGCTGGTGCTTCGCCGCCTCATACCCGTACTGCGCTTCGC
>Ga0209380_10000239_pt1 | contig 37715 bp, 36 predicted proteins | sample HubBroMetageWFT6_FD_188347 | JGI IMG/M metagenome (GOLD analysis project Ga0209380, IMG submission 188347) | Warmed and freeze-thawed soil microbial communities from the Hubbard Brook experimental Forest, New Hampshire - Hubbard Brook CCASE Soil... | ecosystem: Environmental > Terrestrial >... | reverse complement strand
AGAACAAGAAGAAACGTCGAAGGCAGGATAGAGTTCCGAGGCGTTGGGTAGGTTTTTCCGGTTGGCGGTAAGCCCGGAGCCCGAGCGAAGATCGCGCGCAGTACCCCGCAAGGGACACTGCGATAGCAGGTCAAGCAAGGGTCTAAAAGCGAGCTACTGGCCGAGACGAATGAACCCAACAGCACCTCGGAACTCTTATTTTTTGTGCCAGTTGGCGCAACCAGCTTCCAGTTTCACCCTCCAGGCCTTCCCTTTGCCCTTCCCTCTCTTTACATCGCGGACAGCATCGCTGTAGCATCATAATAGATGCGAGAAAGATGCTAGGAAGCACCGAATGATTGACGTCACTCAGGATATCCACTCGCTGACCACGTTCAAGCGCAACTCTTCGGGTCTGATGCGGCGCATGAAGAAGACGGGGCGTCCGCTGGTTCTGACCATTAAGGGCAAAGCCGAAGCCGTGCTGCTCGATGCCGCCACTTACCAGGAAGTCGCCGATCACCTCGATGCTGTCGCCAGCATACGTAGAGGCCTGGCCCAGGCCCGAAAGGGCGAGGGACGGCTGGCCGATGACTTATTGGACGAACTGGAGCGGGAATCCTGAATCCGTAGATGACTTACCGCGTCATCGTCACACCCGAAGCGGAGGACGATCTCCGTACGGCGTATGTCTATCTTCATAGCCACGCCCCTCGCGCCGCACGAGCGTGGCTGCGCAGAGCCCGGTTGAGCATCAAGACTCTTTCCCATCATCCCGAGCGCTGTCCTCTGGCTCCGGAGAGCACATCCTTCGACGAACCGATCAGGGAGTTGCTGTTCGGTGGCGGCAACCGAGGTACCTATCGTTTTCTCTTCATCGTGGACGGCAGGCAGGTATACATCCTGCACATCCGACACGGGTCCATGCGACCATTGGAACCCGAAGGGTGAAAAATTGCGCCGGCTGCGTTCAGCGGGAAGTTAAAGCAGCTTCCTTTCTGGAGCTTCCTGGTCCGCCCACGACAAGAACCTTCGGAATGCGCTGCTCCAAAGGAGGAAGCGCCGCAAAGGCTGCGTGCGGCTCGGTCTGATACCAGTAGGCGACCGAGAAGAAATTGTCGGAGCGATGATTGGCATGGCCATGCTCAATGGTTGCCCGCAGCGACTGGGTGAACGGGATCGGCGAATCCAGGTGAAAGCGGTACAGCGACCAGCGGCCGCCGACCTTTTCTTGTCCGGTGACGGGCGCGCCAAATAAGCCGTAGGAAAAGGCGTGGCCGCCGAAGTCCCAGGCTCCCAGAAAATAATCCTCGGAGCCGGTGCCATTGATCGAAGGAGTAGTCTCTCCATCGACAAAAAACATGTCGTCGCCTTCGCCCCACCATCCATCCTGATTCTGCAACACTGACATCGTGACCCCCGCGAAATGGCCGCGCCCAGTGGCTTCCAGCCAAACATAGTTGCCTTCGCCGTTCAGGTTCTTTTTCTGCTCGACCAGCGGGTCGCCGTTCGTGCGCCAGTCGTTGGTCCAACCGTGGTTTGCGGTCGCCTGGCGATATTGCGCATGAAAATAAAGAGTGTCCAAGGGCAGCGGCTTGGAGTAAGCACGATAATCGATGTTGAAATAGAAATTGCCGACTCGCTGCGCTCCCTCGTTGGTAACGGTAATGCGCGCGTGTTCCTGGAATGGCATGGGAAAGAAGCAGTTCAAAGCCTTGTCCGATCCCACCGACAGCGGAATAGACTGATAAAGAAAATAGTCGCCCAAGCCGAGCCCGAAGAAATCCCCGACGGGCGTTTCCACGCTGGGTGAGGACTCACCATCCCAATACATTCGCAAAACCAGGGCCTTCAGATGATGCGGGTCGGGGCTCGCAATGGTGAACCAGATGTGGCTGACTTCGCCGGGGCCGGAGTCGTCGAGGAGCGTGAGCGTTTCTCCCGGCGCGATGGGGCGCGAATCAGCATTGCCCCCGCTGCGGTCGTAGCTGGAGGATCGCTTCTGAACGTAGTCTTTGGCCCGGGGAAGGCTGCCGAGCCAGGGGCTGGCATCTTGGGCTGAAGACAGCAGCGTGACCGAGCAGACGCATATTATGAGCAACAAGCACAAACGATACATTGGCATCCTCGTGTCTGTTTTCGAGTCTCAAAGTTCGCGGGCGAGGGCGCCCACGCCACACTCCCTTACAGCGGAATGCTGCCATACCCCGGGCAGGGCACGTCGTCGACGCAGAGCTTACCATGATCGTCTGTGACATCTGACCTTGCCATCCACAGCCCTAACCGCGAATGATGGTCACGGGCATAACGCTGAGCAACGATTTGCAATAGGCGAGCGTAAGCTAACTCATTTGTTTCAGAGATTTTGATATCTAAGTCCTTTAGACCTTCAGATTTAGGGGGAAATTCGCGCTAATCTGTTGATTCTAAAACGGAGCGATGGGTAGGGGTATACCCGACAGAAACGTGGCCGGGGACATAAGCGCCGTGGACGGAGTGGTTGGCGACCTGGTTGTGCACGGCATCAGAGCGGTATGTTCCCATGCTTTTTAGGCGGATTCTTATCCCGCTTATTCTCCAGCATAGCCAGTGCCTGAATCAGCTTCTTGCGCGTTTCGTGGGGCTGGATGATGGCGTCGATGAAGCCGCGGTCGGCGGCGACGTAGGGGCTGGCGAAGCGGTCGCGGAATTCTTCGATTTTGCCCTGGCGCAACTCCTGGCGCTCTTGCGGATTGGCTGCGCCGTCGAGTTCGCGTTTGTAAACGATATCGACCGCGCCTTCGGGGCCCATGACTGCAATCTCCGCCGTCGGCCACGCGTAGTTCACGTCGGTGCGGATGTGTTTGGAGGCCATCACGCAATAGGCGCCGCCGTAGGCTTTGCGCGTGATCACGGTGACCTTCGGCACGGTGGCTTCGGCAAAAGCGTAGAGGAGTTTCGCGCCGTGCTTGATGATGCCGCCGTATTCCTGCGCGGTGCCGGGAAGAAATCCCGGAACATCTTCGAACGTGATCAGCGGGATGTTAAAGCAATCGCAGAAGCGAACGAAGCGCGCACCCTTCACCGAGGCGTTGATGTCGAGCGTGCCCGCCAGCATCGCCGGATTGTTGGCGACGATGCCGACGGAGCGGCCATCGAGTCGCGCGAAGCCGACGACCATATTTTTCGCGAAATGCTCCTGCACTTCGAAGAAGTACGCGTCGTCAACCACGGCCTGGATCACATCTTTCATGTCATACGGAAGATTCGATTGCGCGGGAACAATACTGTCGAGACTGGCGTCGGCCCGGTCTGTCGGGTCAGTACACGGCTTGCGCGGAGGGTCATCCAGGTTGTTCGACGGCATGAAGCTCAGCAGCTCACGCACCATCGACAAACACTCGGCGTCATCGTGTGCGAGAAAGTGGGCCACGCCGGAGGTTTCGTTGTGCGTCATGGCGCCGCCGAGTTGTTCTTTGGTCACTTCTTCATGGGTCACCGTCTTGATGACGTCCGGCCCGGTGATGAACATGTAGGAAGTCTTGTCGACCATGACGACGAAGTCGGTGATGGCCGGCGAATAGACCGCGCCACCCGCGCATGGGCCCATAATCGCCGAAATCTGCGGTACCACGCCGCTGTAGAGCGTGTTGCGCAGAAAAATATCGGCATAGCCGGCCAGCGACGCCACGCCTTCCTGAATGCGCGCACCTCCGGAGTCGTTCAAGCCGATCATGGGCGCGCCCATCTTCGCGGCAAGATCCATGATCTTGACGATCTTCGCGGCGTTTGTCTCCGAGAGGGATCCGCCGAAGACGGTGAAATCTTGCGCGAAGACATACACCAATCGGCCTTCGATGCGGCCGTAGCCGGTGATAAATCCGTCGCCGTAGAACTTCTGCTCGGTCATGCCGAAGTCGTTGCAGCGGTGCGTGACCAGTTTGTCGGTTTCTTCGAAGGTGCCGTCGTCGAGCAGAAACTCGATGCGCTCGCGGGCCGACATCTTGCCTTCTTTATGCTGGCGTTCGCGGCGCTTCTCGCCTCCGCCGGCCTCGGCAAGTTGATTGCGCCGTTTCAGTTCCGCGTTTTTTTCTTCGAGATTCATGGCGGGAGGATTATAGCGGGTGGGCGCTCCCAGTTCGCTGGGGAACTTTTGACTTACTCGCCGCGTCCGTTATTCTAGAGAGTGATGACACTGCTGGACGCCAGAGAGTACGATCCCGCGAAAGAGCGCAAGAAAAGGATCCGGATTATTTCGGCGATCGTTCTTGTGCTCGTTCTCGCTTTTCTCGTGTGGTGGAACCGCTTTTTGCCGGAAAAGCATATCGCTGATAATTTTTTCTCCGCGCTGCAAAAGCAGGATTTCGATACCGCCTACGGCATCTACTTTGCCGATCGCGATTGGAAGCAGCATCCGCAGAATCACCCGCAGTATCCGGTGAACGAATTCAGGCAGGATTGGGGGCCGGGCGGAGAGTGGGGAATCATTAAGAGTTATTCAATCTACGGCTCCAGCAACTGTCCCGGTGGCGGAAGCGGCGTGGTGGTCGACGTGATCGTAAACGACCGCGCGCAACACGCCCAGCTGTACGTGGACAAGACGGATAAGACGATCAGCACGCCGCCGTGCGATCTGGAATTTCACTGAAACGATTTGAACTCGGCTCGCAGTGAATCGGAAGAGATTTTCTTCTCGTTCCAAAATCCTAGCTTTCGAGTTGTTCGAGCGCCTTGTTCAGGGATGCCTCATCGCCTATGTTGAGGCAGGTCTTTGAGCGATCGATCTGCCGCATGAGCCCGCAGAGAACTTTCCCTGGCCCGATTTCCACGAAGGTGTCTACGCCTTGTTCGATGAGCAGGCGCATGCTCTGTTCCCACTTCACCGCTCCCGTTACCTGAGCCACCAGCGTTGCGCGCGCGCGCAGTTCATCGCTCACCAAAGATGCTTCCACGTTGCAAGCGACGGGATACACCGGCTTCTGCATCTTCAAATGATTCAAGTCCGCTTCCAAACGGTCTTGCGCGGGCTTCATCAGGGAACAGTGGAAAGGCGCGCTGACGGGCAGCAACTTCGCGCGTTTTGCTCCGCGCTCGTCGGCGAGTTTCGCACCACGCTCCACCGCTGCGGTGTTACCGGAGATCACAATCTGTTCTGGCGAATTGATGTTCGCCGGGGAGCAAACTTCGCCTTGTGCCGCGTCCTGGCAAACCGAAGCGACTTTTTCCAAATCCATTCCCAGAATTGCGGCCATGGCGCCCACGCCCACGGGCACTGCTTCCTGCATGTACTTGCCGCGATTGCGCACGGTGCGCACGGCGTCGGCGAAACTTATGGTGCCGGAGGCGACATGCGCCGAATACTCGCCCAGGCTGTGGCCGGCGACAAAGCATGGCTTGGGTATACGGTCCTCGAGAACTCTGAGTGCCGCGACCGACGCGGTGAGAATTGCCGGCTGCGTGACTTCGGTGAGGCGCAACTGCTCTTCCGGGCCCTCAAAACACAGTTGGGATAGTTTGTAGCCCAAGGCCTCATCGGCTTCTTCGAATGTCTGCCGCGCAACGGGATACTTCTCAGCGAGATCCTTGCCCATGCCGACGGCCTGCGATCCTTGTCCGGGAAAGAGAAATGTGAGTTTTTTTTCGGTGATCTCAGGCATAGGGGCGCTGGAAACTTCCCTTGATTCGATCTTCACTTGATTCGATCATTCGGTATTGACAGCTCAAGATTGATAGTTCAAGAAGTTAGTGGACCGGGGCAACTTCCAACGGCACCGGCGCGGGACGCAGCGCGGCCAGTCCGTGCTCGATCGACTGATTGATGTTTCGCTCGGCAAACTCCGCGGCGACTCGGACTGCGTTCTTGATCGCATTTGCATTCGACGAGCCGTGCGTAATAATGCACACTCCCTTCAAACCCAAAAGTGGAGCACCGCCATATTCGGTGTGGTCGATGCGCTTTTTGAAATCGGTAAACGCGCTTCGCGAGAGCATGTAGCCTACCTGGCTGGTAATGGTCGCCTTGAGCGACTCCTTCAAAACCGTGCGCACCAGATTCGCCACACCCTCTGAAATTTTGAGCGCCACGTTGCCCACAAAGCCGTCGGCCACGATTACGTCCACCTGGCCATTGAACAGATCGCGGCCTTCCACGTTACCGACAAAGTTCAACGGCAGCCGCTTTAGTAGCTGGAAGGACTCGCGCGTGAGCTGGTTGCCCTTGTTCTCCTCTTCGCCGATGGAAAGCAATCCAACCCTCGGCCGTTTTCCGGAGGCAAATCCGGAACGCGCAAGTGCCGACTCGCCGAATCGATGGCTGCTAAACATGGAGCGGAAGTAAATCTCGCCCATCACGGCGAATTGTTCGAGGTTGTGCGGTTTGCAGTCTACATTGGCGCCCACGTCCAGCAGAATCGCGGCTGTGCCGGGAGCCGTGGGAAAAACCGCAGCCAGTGCTGGACGATCGACGCCGTGCAAAGCGCCAAGCACCATTTTGGCCGTGGCCATTGCGGCACCGGTATTGCCGGCGGTGACAAAACCGGCCGCCCGTCCTTCGCGAACCAGCCGCAGGCCCACACGCATGGAGGAGTCGCGCTTGGCACGCACCGACTGCACCGCTTTATCTTCCATGGTGATGACCTGGCTGGCGTTGACAACCTCGAGAGGCAAACGAGAAGCCGAAGGATGACGGCCGAGTTCGGCTCTGATTGCGCCTTCCTGGCCGACCAGCAACACGCGCACGCCGTAATTGCGGGCAGCGTGAATTGCGCCTTCGATTTCAGGCTTGGGAGCCCGGTCCGAGCCCATCGCATCCAGCGCGATTACGCTAGGCATGGTGAGAAGAAATTAGCTGGCTTCCTTGACTTCCAGAACCTCGCGGCCTTTATAGTAGCCGCACTTGACGCAGGCGCGGTGCGGCATCTTCATCTCGTGGCAGTTCGGACACTCCGAGAGCGAATGGCCCTTCAGGGCATCGTGGGCCCGGCGGGTCGAGGTGCGCTTCTGTGAATGTCGACGTTTTGGATTCGGCATGGTCTATCAATTCCTCTCGGGCAAGGCCGTGCGGCCTGGCGTGAATCAATTTCTAGATTACAGTTCTAATGCGCTAATTTGCCGCGGATTTCCTTGAGCGCCGCCCATCGTGGTTCCTCAAGCTCCACCGCGCAAGAGCACTGTTCGTGGTTCAGATTCGTACCGCAGTGCGGACACAACCCTTTGCAATCTTCGCGACACGTGACCTTCAAGGGCACGGCCAGCAAAACCTGCTCGCGCACCACGTCGTCGAGCAGAATTCCTTCACCCTCATAATAGCTGATCTCGGCCTCGGCGTCGGTCACCGACATTTCGTCGCGTCCCGCGTCGGCTCCCTGAGGACGATAGAGCAGATCGAACTCCCGCTTCACCTCTTGAGCAACCGGTTCGAGACAACGCGCACAGTTCATCTCCACGCTGGTGGCAAGCCGGCCATTGATTCGTATGTCCTGTATTATCTTGTGCTTGCCGTGGTGTTCCTCGACCAGATCAGCCCGCCCTGCGCTTTCGATCGGTGTCACTTGGCGATAATCGGGCCCAAGGTCAATCGCGCCAGGTTCGAATTTTTCCGCGAACTCGACGGGATGAAGTTCTAAATCTTTGATCTCGAAGAACATCGGAAACCTCCGCGCACCGTCCAGCCGCCGCCCCAGGCCCGCGGAAGCACGCCAAGAAGGCGCAAGTACCGCAAGGAGCAACTCAAGAATAAAGGCTGAAAGAAAGGGGTGTCAAGGCGGGGTAAACTAGGGGACGGAGGTGATTTTCGGCTTGGAGCACACCGCACCTACGGCTGAGGAGTTGAAGCGGCGTCGCGAATTCTACGAAGGAATGGCGGAACTCCGCGCGCACGAACCGGAGAGATCCAGTCCCTTTCCGACCACTGAGGAGATGATCCGCGAGGATAGGGATCGTTGACCGAAAATAGGAATCATTGGTTCGAAAGGCACGCTGACGCCGCCGCGGTTTTGATCACGCTGCTTGGCTTCGCGGCGCGAATTTGGATGGCCTCAGGAACATTCCTGAATCCCGACGAGGCGCTGCATTTCCGCCTCGCCAACCAGCCTTCGCTGGTGGAGACCTATAACCTAAGTCTCACCAATTCTCATCCTCCGCTGCTTTTCTTTCTGCTTCATTTCTGGCGAGTATTCGGCACTTCAGAGCTGTCGGTGCGCCTGCCTTCGGTGATCGCCGGGACAATTTTTTGCTGGGTGTTTTACAAATGGCTGGCCAGGGCGGCAGGCGATCTCGCGGGCCTGATCGGTCTCTTTCTCGCGGGGTTGCTTCCTCCGATGATTCGGTTTTCAGCGGAAGTGCGGCAATACGCTCTGCTTATCGCGTTCCTGGCGGGCGCCGTGTACTTGCTGGATGAAGCCTTTGACAACAACTCTCCAGGCCGAATGGCGCTTTCCAGCATCTGCCTCGGCCTTGCTCTCTTGTCTCAGTATTCGGCCCTGCTGTTAGCAGCTGCGCTTGGTATCTACGCTCTATCCAGAATCTTCAGCGAGCGGTTTCCCGCGAGATTGTTAGCGCCTTGGGCAGTTGGACAGCTCGGCGTATTGGCTCTCGCGATCTTTCTCTATAAAACCCACCTTTCGAAGCTGGGCGGGCAGGGGAATTCCGCCTTGCGCGGCTGGCTGAGATATTACATTCCTTCTTATTTCAATCCAGCGCACGACAAGCCGCTGCTATTCGTGGCCGGTCACAGCTTCGGAATTTTTCAATACTTCTTCGGCCAACTGGCGGTTGGGGACGTTATGGGCCTGCTGTTCCTGATCGCAGTTGTGCTCCTTCTCCGCGGGAAAGGCGCCGGGAGCGTTCAATCCTCACGGCGATTGGGAGTGCTCTTACTGTCATCGTTCGCAGTTGCTGCTGGTGCGGGTCTTTCCCAGACTTATCCATACGGCGGCACGCGGCACATGGCGTTCCTGATCCTTCCGGCGATCGCGGGCGTCAGCGTGGCCGTTACATGGTTGGCAGCAGGAAAATGGGCGCGCGGAATTGGAATCACGCTTCTCGTCGTTGCGGCATGCGCCGCCTTTGGAAAGCCGCGGCAGCCCTGGATAAGCCGCTCAGACCAGAACCGGGCGCACATGACCGCTGCAATGGATTTCATCCGCGAGAATGTGAATCCGACGGATCTGATCTTCACTGACTACCAGAGCGACCTCATTGTTGGTCACTATCTTTGCAACCAGCGCCCGATTTCGATGGAGCCAGCTCCCGCCGACTTCGAGGGGTTTTCCTGCGACGGTCACCGCATCGCTTCCATGGATTTCAGGGGCTGGTCGTTTGCGTCCGCCAGTTTCGTACGAGAATGGCAGCGGTTCGTGGATGATTATGCTCTGAAGCCGGGAACCGCGGTCTGGGTTTTTCAGGCGGGTTGGGGAGTAGATTTGCCTGAGGACTTGCAAAAAAGCTTCGTGGAATTTCACGAGTTGCACTTCGAATCGTTTGGCGAGAACATCAAAGTTTTTAAGATGACGGTTGGCCAGCCGATGCCCGTGTCCGCACCTTGAGCACGGCCGTGGCAGCTCATTTTCCTGCCGCCGGCATCTTCAGGCCTAATGCGCGCAATGTGCTTTGATCCGGAACGGTCTGCCCGTCCTTCTTCGTGACTACTCCGAAGTTGCCGGAATAATCCCACATGGCCCAGCCGATGCCGTGGCGCTCCAGCGCCGTTCGCACGTCGTGAATCCATGCCTCGCGGTCTTTAGGATTCGCCTCGCGGAAGACGCCGAACTCATTGCATACGACCGGAACATTGTGCTGTTGGGCCCACTCTGCGACCTGCGCCATCTCAGTGTCGATGCGCGCCGCATCCCAGTGGTCTTCGCCGTAGCGGATGATGGCCAACCGGTCGACGGGATCGGGCGCGCCGGCCGCGGTCTTCGCCGCCGATTCCGGCGACGACGGATAATGCAGATCCTTCACCCAGTGCCAGAAATACGCGCCCCATGTAGCTCCCTGATGGGTAAAGATGTGCGGATCGTAGAAATGAAAGTTGTAAATTACGTTGGGATCTTGCAGAGGCTGAAGAAAGACCAGATCGTCGTCATCCGACCAGCGTGCCCCCGCCGCGATGATGGTGTGCTGCGGAGCGCCTTCGCGAATCGCCGCTGCCAGCTTGGTCTGCACGCCCGACCAACGGTACCGGTCTGACATTTCCGGCTCGTTCAGAATTTCAAAGAAAACGTGGTCTGGATCCCACGTGGAATAATGGCGCGCCAAGGCCCGCCAGAAGTCGGCGAACTCCTGCACAAAGCTGTCTTCTTTTGAGAGGCGCGCTTTGAAGTCGCTGTCCGCGTGTATGTCGATCACTACGGCCAGGCCCTGATCCAGAATCATCTTGACGGCTGCGTCGAGGTATCCTTGATAGTCCGCGGGGATTTCGTCGGGCCGGTGACGCGGCATCATCCGCACCGGATCAAGGCATAAGCGGACATTGTCGAATCCCATCGCCTTGATCAGGGCAATGTCTTCGGCGGTGGTCCAAGCCTCGAAGTGTTCCTTAGTGTAACCGCGCGGGTCATAAACCCCACCGAACCATCCGCTGGCGTTGATACCGTGGCGCAAATGGGAGGCCCGCGACGCGGGAACCGAAGACTGTGCCGTCAGAAGGGTCGCGCTCACACCGCAAAGAAAAACCAGAAGCGCCGCACATCGAATGATCCGTAGGTTCATGTTGCCGTCCTGACCTCCTGTGACACCCTGATTTCCTTCTTTGCGACAAAATCCTCAACTCAAAATCGGCAGCGCCCGAATTCGCTTCTTCGCCGCCGCATAAATCGCATTGCACAATGCAGGCGCGAGAGGCGGTACGGATGGTTCTCCAATCCCCGTCGGCGCCTCCGCGCTCGGCACGGCATAGACCTCCACCGTGGGCGCTTCATTCATTCGGAGGGGTGCGTAATCGTCGAAATTGCCTTGCACTACTTGTCCCTTTTCGATCGTGATCTTCGCCCGCAGCGCATTCGATAGCGCGTAAACAATTCCGCCGGGAATCTGTTGTTCCAAAATGCCGGGATTCACCACCTGCCCGCAATCGACCACCGCCACTACGCGATGCACGCGCGGGACCTCCTCCTCCATACTGATTTCGACAACCTCGGCCATGTAGGAAGAGAAGCACGCGAAACAAGCGATACCGCGATAACGGCCGGCAGGCAACGGATTGCTCCAGCCTGCTTTGTCAGCGGCCAGTTGCAGACATCCGCGCATTCGGGCTGTGTGCCACGTCGTGGCGAAGAATGGTATTTCCTGATCTTCATTATTCTTATTCTTGTCCTTATCCTTATCCTTTGAAAGCATGTGCAGCCGGTACTCCAGCGGATCCTTTCCCGCGGCCGCCGCCAGTTCATCGATAAAACTTTCACTCGCGAAGCCAACCTGTAACGCATAAACCGATCGCATCCATCCCAGCGGCACCGCCGTCTCGGCGGGCACATACTCGAGGGAAACATTCGGCAAGCCATAAACAAAGGCAGCCTCATCCGCCAGATCAGGATCGATTCCGTTTGGCCCCGGCTGGCCTTTTTGTCCACTGATCGAGGGCGCGATGATGCGGTGCGTGAAAGCCACCGGCCAGCCTGCTCCATCCAGCACTGCGCTTAACTGATGCAGGCTCGCCGGACGGTACGTGGAAAACCGCATGTCGTCTTCGCGAGTCCAAATCACTTTCACCGGGGCGCCACTCTTTGAACCGCCATTCGAATCGTGCAGCGCCTTCGACACCAGCGCCGCTTCCACCGCGTAGTCATGCTCCAGCCGCCGTCCGAAGCCGCCGCCCATCAGCGTGACGTTCACCCTCACCTGATCCGGATCCAAGCCCACGGCCTGTGCCACCGAATCGCGACAATCCTGCGGAACCTGCGTGGGAGCCCACAACTCGCAACTCGATCCTTGATAATTCGCCGTGCAGTTTCCCGGCTCCATCGGCGCGTGCGCCATGAATGGCAGATGATATTCCGCAGAAATGCGCCGGCCGGCGGCCTTCGAAACATCGCCCACGGAATATAAACTCGCGCCCTTTTTTGCCGCCGCCTGCTTCAACGATTCCATGACCGCCGCGGTGTTCAAGTCTCTATTCGGACCCTCGTCCCAGTTGACGTTGAGCATGCGGCGGCCTTCCATCGCGCCCCAAACGGTGTCAGCTATCACGGCGACGGCTGCGTTGCCAATCTTGCCTACGTAACTCACGCCGCCAAGCTTCCTCGATTCCTTATCGTCAAAACTTACGACCTTGCCGCCAATCGTTGGACACCGAGAGAGAACCGCATATTTCATCCCTGGCATCCGGAAGTCGATGCCGAATACGGCGTCGCCCTTCACCTTCGAAGGCGTGTCCAGGCGCGGCAGGCGCTGCCCAACAATCCTGTAGTCCTTGCTCTGCTTCAGCGGCACATCGGTCGGGATCGGCAACGTGGCTGCCTTTCCCACGAGCTCTCCATAGCTGAGCCGCCGCTTCGACGCCCCATGCACGATGCTCCCGCTCTGCGCTACGCAGGCCGATCGCGGCACGCCCCAGGTTAGAGCCGCCGCTGAAATCAGCATCTCGCGAGCTACCGCTCCTGCCTTGCGCATCGGGTCCCATGTTGTGCGTACGCTTGCGCTGCCGCCCGTCGTCTGATCTCCGTAGAGGGTGCTCGCGCCGGCCTGCTCGATTTCAATCTGTTGCCAGTCCGCTTCCAATTCCTCCGCCAGGATCATGGGCAATGCCGTGCGCACGCCCTGTCCCATCTCCGAGCGTGCTACCACAATCGTGATTTTGTTGTCGGGCGTGATCCGCACGTATGAGTTCGGCGAGAATATTTCTTTGCCCCTCCCACCGTGGGGCAGATAGAAGCCGATTACTAGTCCTGCCCCTGCAGCAACTCCCACCGCAACAAATTCACGCCGGCTCAGCGGACTCATCGCGCTCCTCCCGCTGCCACAGCGCCCGCACTCACCGCCCGATGAATCGCCTTGCGAATCCGTTCGTAGGTTCCGCAGCGGCACAGATTGCCGTTCATCGCCTGCGTGATCTGCTCATCGCTGGGATTCGGCGTCCTAGCGAGCAGCGCCGCGGCCGTCATAATCTGCCCGGTCTGGCAGTAACCGCACTGCGGAACTTCCTCGGCGATCCAGGCCTGCTGCAACGCGTGCAGGCCGTTTGCCCCCAGCCCTTCAATGGTTGTAATGTCTTTCCCGCCAACCTGCGAAACAGGGGTGGAACACGACCGCACCGCCGCTCCCTCCACGTGCACCGTGCAAGCTCCGCAGAGTCCCGCGCCGCATCCGAACTTCGTTCCCGTAAGTTCCAGCGTATCGCGTAGCACCCACAGCAACGGTGTCTCCGCCGGGACGTTTACTTTTTTCTCGCCACCGTTAACTCGAAGTGTGAAGTCAGCCATGTGTTTTCCAAGGTTGGATTGTAAGCCGAATCATCGCAAACCGGCCAGCGCGGAAGGCGAAACGGTTTCACGGTAAAGTCCTGCCAGCTTTCAGCCGATAGGAAATGCATATACTTTCACGCCTGCATCACTGCGGGTTACGTGTCGCTAGCTCTGCAAATGGAGTTCGTGAAAAGAAACTAAAGAGGAAAAGTATTTGGAAGCCCAGCATCAGTCCGCAAGCGGCCAGGCTCAGAACTGTACCGATCAGGGTCGTCAGCCGCGCTTCAAGCTTGAGGTTGAGATCACAGTTATTTCCCACACCTGCGGCAGGCTGAAAGGATATACGGTGGACATCAGCGAATTGGGAATCTCGGCCATGCTCAACATTGAGGTTCCAGTGGGTGAGGTGGTAGAGCTGAATTTCGACGTCCCGCTTGGGCCGGTCGCCATCTACGCCATGGTTCGCCAGAGGAGTGCGTTCCGCTACGGGTTCCAGTTCATTGCGTCAAACTGCATGCGGGAAGTGATCAAGCCCACGTGCCTTCAGCTTGCCATGGAAAAATCGCTGTTTGGCGGAATCTGAGCGGAGCAAGAGGCTGCTACTTCAACTCCGCCAGTTTCTGGGTCGCCATCTGTACCGCGTCCGGACTGGGATTCTCTTTCTTGATCTGCTCGTAGAGACGCTTGGCGTCGAGCGGCTGATTGCTGGTCTGGTAAAGGTTGGCAAGTTCCAACTCCGCCGTCGCTTTGCTAACCAGGGACGTGGGCTGGCTGATCAATTGCTGGTAGAGCGCGACGGCGTCCTTGGTCCGGTTGGTATTGCCGTAGAGCGCGGCGAGCGCGAATTTGGCTTCAGAAGCCAGATCCTTCCCGCCAGACGAAATTACAACTTTGAATCTGCTCTCGGCGGCGGCATTGTCGCCCTGCGTCGCGGCCGTCACGCCCAGGAAATAGCGCGCTATATCGGCAGTGTGCGTGTGCGGATACTTGTCCACAATCGCCTGGAATTGTTTCGCCGCGGCGTCGGCGCGCTCCTTCGCGGAGGTGAAGGTGGGAAGATCAGGCTGGGCGGGCGTTCCAGCAGGTCGAAGCTGCGTCTCCAGAGTCCTGACGGCCTGTGACAAATCGAGGCTGGCTTTCTCATCCTGAGCGCTCAGGTAGTACCACCCGCCCACCCCCGCGGCAGTCACCAATACCACAACCACCACGGCAACCACCAGCGTGTTCCGGTGTTCCACGCTCCAGTGAGCGGTCTTCTCGGCAGCTCCAATGGTGACCCGGCTAAATGAATCCGTCTTCAGTTGACGGCGAGTTTCTGCGCGCACGAATACCTTCCAGTCTCAGTGATTCGCTGATTCTATCGGCGACTCTCTTGGTGGGGCAAACTGCTAGTTTATCAGCCGCAAGACGCTTCTGCTACCGCGGAGCTTCTTCCAGCAATCCCTGCTCGAGTTTCTCCTGGCACTCGATGCAGTGGCGCGTCCAGGGGACGGCCTCCAGGCGCTTGGCATTGATTTCCTTGCCGCAGTGGGCGCACTCCCCGAAACTGCCTTCACGAATGCGGGCCAGCGCCTTCTCCACCATCTGCAGCAACTGCCGTTCGTTGTTGCTTTGGCTGAACAGGAATTCTTTGGTGTAGGAACTGGCGGCCCGGTCGGCGATGTCCTGCGCCGTGTCTTCGTCCGCTGATCGGCCATCGGCCTGCGTGCGGGAGACCGTGCGGCGCAAGTCTTGCTGCCGCGTCTCCAGCCGCTTCTTAAATGCGTCCAACTTCTTCTTATCCATAATTTCACTTCTTAAGATCATGCGGGAGCTTCCCGAAGCTGCCCGCGAGATAAAGGCCAAACAAAAATGATAAGCGCGGGAATTGAGATGCGTCAACAGGCACTCCGGCTGCTCACAGATGACGCGGCGCAGATCAGCCCGGCATGGCAGGTGACAAGAGTTACCTGCGGCAATGCAATGCCTTGGGGTGGGCTTCAGAATCGTCTAATTTTTCTTGCAACGCCTGTGGAAGATATGCCGCCATCGGCTGCGACGGGAAATCAAGATCAGCGAGGTTCAAAGATTCCGTGCTGGTCTCCCCAGGAACGGAGAGACCAGCACGGTTGCGGCTGCGTTATCTAGTGAGGATTCGCATCCCAAGTGTGCTCGGTTTCCCAGCGATGTTCCTTGCCGTTCCACCACTGATGATACTGGTCCCAGCATTTCTGGCGTTCAGCATTCAGATCGCGACGTCGATCGTCGGCCTGAGGACTGTGATCGCCGTGGTCATGGATTGCTCGGTCAAGGTTGGCCTCTGCCTTTTCAATCGCATGTTGGCAATGAGAACGGTCATCGGCGTGGGCTTGGGGCGCGGCGGCCACAAACCACACAAGAGCTGTCGCGATAAGGGCTGCTACTGCGGTTTTTGCAAATCGGTTCAAGATTGATCTCCTCTCTTTGTCTTCACCTGTCAAACTTAGCGGGATTCTATGAGCAAAGGCTTGGCCGCTTCGATACGGTTCATCCTGTATTAGAGTTTGGGAGGGTATCGCTGATTGAGCTTGATGAATCTTTACTATTTTCTACGCGGGAGCGGCATTCGCTCGTCCCCCGTCCGTCATCCAAGTAGTGCAGGTGCATGGTAGGGGAATCGCACAAACGGATGCGGCAGACCGAGACACTCGATATTGCCCCGCTTTCTGCCGTTTACAGTCGAGGCCAGTGGGCAAAATGTGCGGCCGTCCTCCTTTGGGTGGGGGCGGCTATGTGCTTGCAGGGATGTTCCCGAAAGCAAGCTGCGCCGGCGCTTGACGGAGCGGCACTCTTTGCTCAAAAGTGTGCCAGTTGTCACCGGCCCGAGAATGACATGCGGGCTCCTGAGCCCGCGGCGCTGCGGGAAATGTCGAAGGCCTCGATTCTGGCTGCGCTTGATTCCGGCAGGATGAAATGGGAAGGAAAGTTCCTCTCCAAGGCAAAGAAGACCGCAATTGCGGAATATCTCGCTGCGCCGGAGGTTGCCGGACCAGCAGTGATGACAGGCGTGTGCGCGCGCGATCTTGATCCGCCGGCGAATCCGCCGGTGTGGGCTGGTTGGGGAAGCGATGCCGGGAACAGCCGGTTTCAGCCGGCTCTCGCCGCCGGATTGGACCGCGGCCAAATCAAGAACTTGAAGCTGAAGTGGGCGTTTGGCTTTCCCGGAGCGGCAGCGACCTACGGTCAACCCACTTCGTTCGCCGGGAGATTGTTTGTGGGCAGCGAAGATGGCACCGTGTATGCGCTCGATGCGGCAACCGGGTGCATGTGGTGGAGCTTCAAGGCGTCGGCGACGGTTAAGACCGCGATTTCGGTCGGCAATAAAGGGACCACGGCTTTCTTTGGCGATACAAATGGAGTCGTTTATGCGGTTAAGGTGTCGGATGGTTCCGTGGTCTGGAAGGTGCATCCTGACTCACACGCCGCAGCCCGGATTACGGGATCGCCGCTATTGGTCGGTCGGCGCTTGTACGTGCCGATGTCGTCCGGAGAAGAAGGTGCGTCAGCCGATCCCGGTTATCCCTGCTGCACGTTTCGAGGCAGCGTTTCTGCGCTGGATACAGCCTCGGGGAGACAAATCTGGAGAGCTTACACCATCGCTGACGCTCCCAAGCCTACCCGAAAGAGCGCGCAGGGTGTGCAGTACTTCGGGCCTTCGGGGGCGGCCGTATGGTCAGCTCCCACCGCTGATCTGAAACGCCATGTTATTTACGTCGCCACCGGCAACAACTACTCCGATCCGCCCACCGATACCTCGGACGCCGTGATGGCGTTCGACATGAGGAATGGCAGGAAGCTGTGGGTCCGGCAATTCACCGCCAAGGACGTGTGGAACAGCGGCTGCGTCGCCGAAAAAAAGGATAACTGTCCCGCGCCTCATGGCGATGACTACGATTTCGGCGCGCCCCCAGTGCTACGGTCGGTTGGGGGACGAGACATTTTGTTACTGGCTCAGAAATCGGGGATGGTATATGCCTTGGATCCCGATGGTCGGGGCAAGATGCTTTGGAAAAGCCGCATTGGGCACGGCGGCCCGCTGGGCGGGATCGAATGGGGCGGTGCAGCGGACAGCCGCTACGCCTATTTTCCGCTGTCCGATTACGATTTTGACAATCCGCTGGTGGGCGGAGGGTTATTCGCGCTCGATCTGCGCACTGGAAAACAGGTCTGGCATGTTCCCCCGCCGAAGCCAGCGTGCGCCGGGCAGTTCGGATGCAGCCAGGCACAGATGGCGCCGCCGACTTTGATTCCCGGTGCGGTCTTTTCAGGTTCGATGGATGGCCATCTGCGCGCTTACGACACGCGCGACGGCAACGTGCTTTGGGATTTCGATACCTCGCAGGAATTTCATACTACCAACGGAATCAGGGCACATGGCGGCTCGCTGAATGGGGCCGGACCCGCGATCGTAAGCGGTATGGTGTACGTGAATACGGGCTACACCAATGCGATGGGTGGGAATGTGCTGCTGGCTTTTTCCAACGATTCCAAATAACCGGCAGGGATTCCGCGTGGCCAAAACCTTACCCGTCTAGTCTGCTAATCCACGGTCTGCCTAGTATTGGTTCAGCTTACTTGCAAGTTTCTTTATCTCTTTTTCCCGCGCGATATTCACGATGCCGTTGGAATCGTCGTAGAGACTTTCGCGCAAGAGCTTCATAAGCTGAATTTTGAGTTTTGCCCGTTCTGACACGGCTCTGGGGACGCGGATCGTCTGGGTTTGCGAACACGTCAGAGCGCTCCCGACGAACGAAACCGGGCGATCAAGCTGTGGCTCTCCTGGTATTTGTTCCATCTGTTGCGCGCTGATGAGAGCAGAAGCAAGGACAACCAGAGGCAAGGCGAAGATACCTTTTGCCACATCTCTACCTCCTTAGGTGAGCGCCGACTGAATGCAGCGAACTCACTCCATCGCAAGGAGAAGATGATTCCCTTCGTGATCGTGGTTGGTGCCTACAGCAAACGAGAACTGCGTCTAATGCCTTCTTGGTACGCAGCCGTGACTGGAGGTAGTGGGAGCTGCGCTTCGAGCGAAACGGCTGTCTCCAGGCGCAATCAAGACCGCTATCGCGGCAAAGGGACTTTCATGTTAGTCAATGCGTAGGCCAGGGCTGCCATGGCGGCGGCGTTTTCGCGGAGTTCGGTGGGAACTACTTTGTCGAGAGTCTCGGCGGCGGAGTGGTGATATTTGAATAGGTGCGGCCCTTCGTGAGGAAACCCCGACGGCGGAAACTTCGGGCCGCGAGCCGGTTGACAGTCCCAGCTTATAGGACTAGCGTTGTAGCTGAGGTGGTTACCACCTTCTCCTCTTTCAGGTTCCCTGAACTAAGTCAGCCCATCTGAAGTTGTCTTTCTTAGCAACCCCAACCCTAAGGAGGTTGCCTATGTTTGCACGTAATATCTCTTTCCATCTTAAGTCCAATACGTTATCCGATTACACCCGGGCGTTTGAAAAAGACGTCCTTCCTTTACTTCGTAAACAGAATGGCTTTAGGGACGAAATCACCCTCGCCGGCCCGGGCGGAGTTGATGTAACTGCAATCAGTCTGTGGGAGAGCAAGAACGATGCCGACACTTACAACACGAATACTTATCCGCAAGTGTTGAGGACGCTGGGCAAATTCATCGAGGGAACGCCGCAGGTTCACACCTTTGACGTGGTCAACTCGACCATGCACCAGCGCGAGCTCGTGACAGCGTAGAGGACACTCTGAGTCTCCGGGGCCTCAGGAGGCGGAGCTACGTTCGCCTGCTCGGGCCGCTTTACGACATGTATTGATCGCGCCGAGGGGGGCGAGCCATGCAACTAGCGCTTCAAAACGCGGAAACGATCAATCGTCTGGTGGAACAGGGCGAATTTCTTCTGAAGAGCTTCCATGATGAGCACCAGAAAGACCCCTTGGGCGTGGAAACTGAGTTCGCGCGTGGGGAACTGATAGGCTGGCGCAGCACGTTACACACCTTGTACCGCGATTGCGCGGAAGACATTGTCAGCCGCGTCGTCACCAGGACCCGCTTGCAGATCCCCGACGGCGAAGTCCCCAGCGGTGCGGCCCATGCCTATTGAAGCCATCCTGCACGAAGTTGAGCAACTGCATGACGTCAGCGAACGTCTGGCGATACTGGCGGATCAACATCCGCCGGTGTCGGAGGCGCTCATGACTATCTCGGGAAGCGTCCGGAACACCGCCACTATTTTGGGAGTCCTGGTGGCGACGAAGATGACTCGAATGATGTGAACGGTGTTTGCTGGTGGGCTTGTGCAGGTGGCGGGCCTGCGCTGGTTCGGAGGACGGCTTGAATCATGGCGCCTTCCTGCTTTTTGTGCTTCTGGAGTGGTCGGCACAAACATGCAAGGCAAACTCCTTGTCGCGCTGCAGTTCAAAGTTGCGCATCATTTCAGCGAAGGAGCTGCCGGCGGGTGCGCCAGAAGGGTTGAAGACCCAAGCGCATTCGGAGCAACCAAAGCCCTGAAAACGCGGTTGGTCAATCCATACGAGTTTTCGATTCATGGCGGCCTCAGCGCTCCAATGTGGTGTGACCGCACGCCCAGGTTCCCCTTTGCCGTCAAGAGACGAAACACTCTTTTTCGCGGTCCAGTCCCGGCGTGCCGGAGACCGTAAAAGGATCGGGATATTTTATGTACATCAATTTGAATGGTCTGTCGGGCAGACTACGAACGTAAACAAATTCTTGTTCCGGCGCATGCCCTCCGGCTTCGAGCGCGTTCTGCGTTGTTCTCTGCGTGAATGTACGTTATTGCTCAGACTCCGCTTTCAATCTTAAGTAACCTCCTAGTTGTGAGACAGGGAGTTTCGTAATGGCCCCGCACCTTGGAAATGAAGATTGGCGATCCCTCGCAGAACAGGCCAGTAAAGAGATGGACCCGGCGAGACTGACGATGCTGGTTGAGAAGCTTTGCTGCGCGTTAGAGGGTGAGCGCAGAGAGAAGTCCCGGTTGGCGGAGACACCTACGAGGAATGAGCCCAGCTCTTTTCGCAGCGATTAGGCGCAATCTACTCCAGCCGAAGAAGGGAAGTTTGTGGAAAGCAAGAACCTCCAACTCGCGCACTCCGGTGAGCGGACGAATACCGAAGGGAAACCGGTCAGCAGCCTCATACTTCTGTCGATCCCCGATAGCGACTACAGATCACTGCGTCCGCATCTCGAATATGTCAGCTTGCCAAACCATCTGATCCTTCACGAGGCGGGTGGAAAGCTGAAGTTTGCTTACTTTCCGAATCGTGGTCTGATTTCTCTCGTAGTCGTAATGAAAGATGGAAAAACGGCCGAAGCGGGCATAGTTGGAAGTGAGGGATTCACGGGAACGCTGGCGGCTGTTGGCCTGAGCAGGAGCACGCTGCAAGCGGTGGTGCAAATCACGGGGGATGGGTTTCGAGTCGAGGTCGGAGCTTTGCGGAACACTCTGGAGTCTGCTCCGCACCTGCAATCGACGTTGAGCCGCTATGCCGCAATTCGGAGTATGCAGGTTGCACAAACAGCGGCGTGTAACCGGCTGCACGATATTGGACAGCGGCTTGCACGGTGGTTGCTAATGACTCAGGATCGAGTGGATTCCGGATCGCTGCCCATCACTCACGATTTTCTCGCAACGATGCTCGGGACAGATAGACCTACTGTCAGCGTGGCGGCTAGTGTTTTGCAGAAAAGGAAGGCCATCGAGTACACGCGTGGCGCAGTCGAGATCGTAAGCCGCAGGAAACTGGAAGACTCCGCCTGCGAATGCTACGGCGTTATCCGACAGTACGACGGTGAGCTTGGCTTGAAATAGGGCCCGGACTGGCCAATAACCTACTAACTACGATCACCCTGGACCCACAACGCATGGCCAGCCTCAGCTGGCGGTAGCGAGCGGTAACCCTCAAGTTTCCTAACCTTATTTCGGCAGCTGATCTTTCATGTTAGTCAATGCGTAGGCCATGACTGCCATGGCGGCGGCATTTTCGCGGAGTTCGGCGGGAACCACTTTGTCGAGAGTGTCCGCGGCGGAGTGATGATAGTTGAAGTAGGTGCGCCCGTCCTGCATCAGGCCGAAGCCCGGGACACCGGCGTTGGACATAGCCTCGATGTCGGCGCCGGGTGGATAGCTTGTGGGTTCGAGGACGGTGGCGCCGATGCTCTGGAGAACATTTTGCACGGGACGCAGGGCATCGATGGCTGCGGGAGTGGCTTTAACCTCGAAGCCGAGAGGATGGGCTGCGCCGGAGTCGCTCTCGATGGCGGCAACGTAGTGAGGAAAGTCGGCGGAGTACTCGGCGGTATAGGCCTTGCTACCGGAGCCTCCAGTTTCTTCGTCCATCCAGGCGATGACGCGGAGGGTGCGGGCGGGACGCAGGTGGAGGCGCTGGAGGATTTCGGCAGACTCCATGGCCACGACGACGCCCGCACCGTCATCGATGGCTCCGGTGCCGAGATCCCAGGAATCGAGATGGCCGGAGACGACGACGATCTGCTCGGGATGGTCTGAGCCTTTGAGGTCGGCGATGACGTTGTAGCTGGTTTCGTCGGGCAGCTTCTGCGGAGTGAGAGTCAGGTGCATGCGAACCTTGCCTTCAGCCGCGAGGTGGGCGATCAGGTCGGCGTCTTCGGCGGTCACAGCGGCGGCAGGGATGCCGGCGACAATGCTCATTCCGGTGTGCGGCAGGCGATAATCGGCACTACCTACCGAGCGGACCAGGGCGGCGACCGCGCCGAGATCGGCGGCGGCTTTCGGTCCGGATACGCGGTAACGGACGGCCTCGCCATAGGCGGGGAAGGCCAGACCAGCGGCGGCCTTTTGTTTGTCGAAGAGCGCGTTGAAGAGAACGATCTTGCCGGCCACTTTGTCAGCCCCCAGGGCTTGCAACTCCTCGAAGTTGTCGACGGCGACTACGTCGGCGGTAAGTCCGTCCGCGGGCGTGGCAGAACTTCCGCCGAGAGCCGTGAGAACGATTTTTTGGGTTGTGCCCGGCACCATGCCTGGATATTCCACAAGCGTGGCGCTTTCAGCACCGCGGACCCAGTGCGGCACTGTCACCTGCTGGAGGCGGACCTCGAGGCCCAGCTTTCGAAGTTCGGCGGCGACGTATTGTGCGGCAGCGGTGGCCTGGGGTGATCCGGTGGCGCGCGGTCCGATGTTTTCAGTGAGGTGAGCGAGCTCGCCATAGGCATAGTTGTCGTTGAGGGCGGCCGCCTTAATGGCAGAGAGCTGTTGCAACAGGAGCAAAGGAAAGCTCTGTTGATTTGCCGGGGAAGGCTGCAGCGGGTTTTGAGCAGCAGCGATTCCGGACGAAGCCAGCAGGAGTGCGATTGAAGTTACAAAAGACGCGAATGGAAATCCGGGGAAGCAGAATGCCTTGGTCATAGATGCTAGGGAGTGTATCTGAGAGAAGCGGCCGCGGAAAGTGTGCTAGCGTTTGGGCATGGACAAAAAAGAGATCAATTCGACCAAGATGACGCTGAACTTCCTGATCTGGGTGGGCGGGGTATTCATGCTGCTATTGTTCGCACTTCTGGCGCACTTCGTATGGAGGATATTCTAGCCGGCTTGTGCCGCCGAAATTAGGCTGCCAGCGGACACCCGGGAGCCTGCCCTAGGATTGTCGAAGCGGCATGCAGTCCCATACAGGCCTTCGCTGCGAAACTTCTTCCTGGGAAAAAAAGTGTGGCCCCATTGCTGAGGCCACGTTTTCAAAGAGGCAAATTTGGTGGGTGTGTCAGGAAAGGCGATGGAAGTTTTCGTTCCGCCAGCAGGAACGGAACTTCGGGAAACGGTGAAGAGAGTCAAAGGTGAAGGTCATTGCTTTGGGTTTGCGGCCTCTTTTGTATGTTAGAAGGGAGCACTTGCCGAACCAAAGGCCGCGAGACGATGGATAACGCATTCGAAGTGCGTAAGCTATTGATCACGCTAGGCTTGGATTGATGTTTAGCACAAAAGCGAACTCCTGACGCGAGGATAGAGCGACCGGGAAGTGCACAAACGGTGCACATTGGTTGCAGCGAGATGCCTTGAACAAAATCTCGGGCCGCCGCTTCAGCGGCGGCCCGAAGAAGTGAGACGCGTAATTAGCTGTTTCCGGCCACGGTACGCAGCTTCCCGGGAAGGAAGTGGTACGGGGGCCAGGGTCCGCTGATAGCCACTTCGCAGTTCTTCAACTGCTTAGCGGCGGTGCTGTAGCGGTTCTGGTACTTCTCGACCGACTTGGAATCGATGAGATGGGCGATGTCGATGAGCATCCCCTGGGGGGCGACCTTCTTGCAGCTCACTTCCTCTTCGAGGGGATTAAACAGCTTGTGGACCTGAACCGAGAGGGCGCGGGCTTTGGTCTGGCGCTCGCGTTCCCGGGAGGCTTTGACGCGGAGTTTTGAAAGATAGTCGCCGCCGACGGTGTCGGGCAGGATGACATCGATCATAGCCTCGCGCAGCGAGCCGTCGGTCACGGTTAGCTTGATGTGCATCTCGGACTTGCCGCGAAGCCTGGCGACGCTTAAGCCGAAGGCGCGCCGGTTTACCCGAACGGCCTGACGGAGGGCGTCATCACTCTCGAAGATAGTTCCGAAGCGGAAGGGCAGAACAGTGGAATTGCGGAAGCAACCGCTCACCACGCGGGCGTGGTCAATGGCTGCCGTGTGATCAAGTTGTCCGGCATTTTGGTCGTATTCGCTCACAATCACAGCAAATTCGCCGCTGGGATAGCTGAGGACAGGGGCTCCGTTCACGCCTTGGATATTTTCAATTACAAAAGGGCGTCGGGAACGGGTGCCGTTGGGAAGGGTCTGGTGCTCGGTAAGGCAGTAAGCGTACCACGCCATATTGAACTCTCCGAACCGGGACGGAGGCTGACTGGCGGCCTCTTTATGTTTTTTGCACAGCCTGAGCTGCGAGTTTGGAAGTTAGGAACGAGCGGTACAGGGTTTGGAACCGGGAAACCTTAACAATCGTGCCCCTAAAGCCATGTTACTACCGTAATGGATACTACTTCGGAACGGGTAGGAAATGCAACTTTTTTGTGGCAAGGAGCATCGCCCGTGAGTCTTCTCAGCTTGACCGGCGGCATGACTTAGGGTCAACAATGCCGCTGGCGCTCGGAAGTCAACGCTTAGCGCCCTCAAAATCAGGAACCGCGCGGTGCTCGGCGTTCTTGTAAACAGTGCCACCCTTCATCACGAAGACAACCCGCCGGACGGCCGTAATGTCTTTCAGCGGATCGCCATCCAGAGCGATGATGTCCGCCTGTAGCCCGGGGGCAATCGAGCCGATCTGGTCGGCCATCCCAAGTGCCTCCGCTCCCAGCGAGTTGGCGGAGACCATCGCCGTCATGGGATTGACCGCGGCGTCGCGTACGCGATGAATGAAGTCCTCGGCGTTGCGGCCGTGAGCCCCAGCCACGGCATCGGTACCGTACACGATTTTCAGTCCCGGAACATGAATCGCCCGCCTGATGAATTCCTGGTGCGCCGGGATAAGCCCTTTCATCGCCGCAAAGCCCTCTTCGGTGTAGTAGGGTGGGGCAAGGTATTTGTCTTTGTATCGAAGATAGGTTTCAAGCAACAGTCCGGCCTGCGGATCGAGGTAACTTCCGCGTTCAGCCATCAATTTCAGGTCGTCGTCCGATGCACCCAGGCCATGCTCGACTTCCGTGCAGCCGGCGAGCGTTGCGGCGCGAACCGCATCTCTAAAAGCGTGTACGAGCGAGCGGAGGCCCTGTTTCCTGGCTTCATCACAGGCCGCGTTCAACTGTTCCTGGGACATGGTCATCGTGCCCCGGGTCATGCCGCCGGAGGCGTAGATTTTGATCAGGTCTGCCCCCGCTGCCTTTTGTTTCCGCACGAAGGCGCGGATTTCATCCGGCGTCCCCGTCTTCTCACCTTGCCCCATGAGCGGCTCTACGGCAGTCAGGATGCGCGGGCCGGGGAGCAAGCCTTTTGCGATAGCATCGCGCAAGGGAACGTCGGCGGGCGAGCCTACGCTTTGAACGGTGGTAAATCCCGCCATTAACGTCAGCCATGCGTTCGAGGCTGCTGCGTAGGCGGCTTCTTGCGTGGTTCCTCCCTGGCCGGCGTTCTTACCGTCTGGGCCGAAGCTCCAGGTGATGTGGACATGCGCGTCGATCCAACCGGGCAGAACCGTCAGGCCGCGCAGATCGTAATCCACAGGTGCTGACTTCGGGTCGTTGCCTGGGGCGTCATTGGGGACAATCGCGACGATCTTCGAACCCTCGACCACAATGCGAGCATCGCGAAGCACGCCACCCTTGCCATCGAGCACAGTGCTCGCGGCGATGACGATGCGCTTGGTCTGCGCAGGCACCAGGGATGAAATTTGAAGCATGAGGGCGCAAACGCCAAGAATGCCCAGAATGATCTCAGCCGATCGCATGGAGGTCTCCGCTGTTCGATCCGTGGTGCGGAACAATTCTGCCACATCCTCAAGCCTGGGAAGCCCATCGGCCCGCGGAGATCGGCAGTTTCGACTAGAATTTCAAACTTTCCAGAAGCCGACTGATCATTACCTATCCCGTGGGCGAGCCAGCTTTCAGATTGCCGAAGGCTCACCAGGACCTTGTCTCACTCTTCTGCAATGAACGACCGGAATCGGATTGAGCCTCCTGGATTTTATCCACCTGAGCAATATTGAACAGCGCCAACGCACCAGGAAGAGGATCTTGATCGTGGGGCTTCAGGTGAGAGCCTCGGGCCAAGTCAAAATTCAAGGCAAAGAAATCTTGGTCTTCAGCAATCTTCAAGGGACAAGGGGACAAAGGTGAAGGACCAAGTGTGGAAGCAATGGAAGTTCACGTGTGTATTCGTCGCGGCGGTATACATGGCGAGTACCGCGGCCGCACAGAAAGTCGTTACGGAGTCCGGCACCATATCGGGGCTACGCACAGATGGGGTGATTGTCTACAAAGGGGTACCATTCGCTGCCCCGCCGGTGGGGGACTTGCGTTGGCGTCCCCCGATACAGGTCGCGCCCTGGACTGGCGTTCATAAGGCAGATGCGTTTGCTCCGGCGTGCATGCAGGTTGGAGTGTCTATGCCGGGCGAGACGCCTCCGGCGATGAGCGAAGATTGCCTCTACCTCAACATCTGGACGCCGGCAAAAGCAGAGACCAAGATAGGGATGGCGGACGAACACCTGCCGGTGATCGCCTGGATCTATGGCGGCGGATACATCAACGGGTCAGCCTCGATGCCCTTGTACTGGGGCGACCGGCTCGCGCAAAAAGGTGTCATCGTTGTCACAATCGCTTATCGCCTTGGTCCACTTGGTTTTCTTGCGCTTCCGGAGCTAACCCGCGAGTCACCCCACCACTCGTCGGGAAACTACGGACTGATGGATCAGATCGCCGCTCTCCAGTGGATTCAGAGGAACATTGCAGTCTTTGGCGGTGACCCAAAATGTGTAACCATTGCCGGCCAATCCTCTGGTTCCATCTCGGTCAGTATCCTCATGGCCTCGCCCCTTGCGAACGGCTTGTTTCAGCGAGCCATCGGAGAGAGCGGCGGTCTGTTTGAACCGCTCCAGCTTGCACCAAAATATTTGCTGGCCAACGCAGAACGCGACGGCGAAAAGTACGCCGACTCGCTGGGCGCGGCTTCGCTCAAGGATCTGCGCCGACTGCCGGCGACTCTGCTTACCGGCAACGCGGGCGGCATCGTCCACCCGGTGATTGAACCGTATGTGCTTCCACTTTCACCCTACGAGGCGTTTGCTTCAGGTCTCCAGAACGACGTCCCGCTACTAATCGGCTCCAACGCCGAGGAGGCGCGGGCGTTGGTGGATGTCACGCACGACACGGCCGCTACATTCGACAGCGACCTGGAACACAGCGTCGGCCAGATTCCCCCTGCTTTGCTTGCAGCATATCCTCATGCAACCGACGAAGACGCCCGGCAGGCGCAGCTCGGCCTCGAGCGCGACCTCCGCTTTGGCTGGGATATGTGGGCATGGGCGAGGCTGCAGGCCGGAACCGGCAAGAGTCCTGTCTTTTATTACCTATTTCGACAGCAGCCGCCGTTCCCGGCCGGCTCGGTGTACGCGGGTTGGGGTGCGAGCCACTTCGCCGAACTCTGGTATGTCTTCGACCACTTGGACCAGTCCCCTTGGAACTGGACCGCAGCAGATCGGAAGCTGGCTGAGGAGATGTCCAGTTACTGGGTGAACTTCGCGCGAGCGGGAGATCCAAACGGTCCGGGGCTACCCCGGTGGCCGGCGTTCGCCAACGCGGAGAGCAAGGTTCAGTATCTGGGCGATCCGATCACGGTGGGTGGCGTTGCAAACATCAATGGCCTGGGTGTCTTCGATGCGGTGTACACGACGGTGCGTGGCAAGCCCTTTGCCGCACGGTAATCCATAGCGGACTTTGTACCGAGAAACACTTCTGAGGCACTCGGCACGCCCACCGATGGCCAAACCGTATGGTTAGCTTGTGTGGCCTATCTCTATTCGTACCGCAGGCTCTCGACAGGATCAAGCTGGGCGGCGCGCGCGGCTGGCACAGTGCCGAAAATTACTCCGACCACCGAAGACACGATGATGGCGATGATGGCGGACCAGCCTGAAATGGGAACATGGTACTCGGTGAGAAAGCGGACGGAGTATGGGATGGCGAGGCCGATGACGATGCCGACGAAGCCTCCGATGAGCGAGATGAGAATTGCTTCTGCGAGAAACTGAAAACGGATTTCCCGGTTGGTGGCGCCAACGGCTTTGCGGATGCCGATCTCGCGGATGCGCGAGGTGACGGTAGCCAGCATGATGTTCATAATGCCGATGCCGCTGACCACCAGCGTTACCATTGAAATCAGCAGCAGCACCCAGGTCAGGCCGGTGGCGATGCGGTCGGCCATCGATAAGAACGCCGTGAGATTAGAGACGTCATAAACCGACTCGGCACGGTGCCGCGACTGCAAGACTCGTTTAATCTGCGCCGTTGCCGGGATCACCATCGAGGGATCTTCCATGGAGAAATACAGGAGCTTTACGTGGGGGACCTCCATGAAATAGCGGCTGACGGAGTAGGGGATCAGCATGGTGTCATCGACGATTTCCGATTGTCCGAAGGTGTCAACGCGCTCCTTGAAGGTTCCGATAATGGTGAAGGGCAGCCCGGTGAGCTTTATGACCTTGCCAATCGCGGCTTGCGGCGAACCGTAAACCACAATGGCCATTTTCTCTGTGATCAAACCGACTTTGTTGTGGGCTTGGGAATCCTCCTGATCGAAGAATCTGCCGGTAGGAATGATCAGGTTGCGTACCTGCAGATACTCGGGATCGACTCCGAGAATGGTGACATCTTTTTCCTTGCCGTTGCCCACTGGAACGCGCTCGGAGAGCTGGGTTACGGGTGACGAGGCGATAATACCCGGCACCGCCAGCTGAACCGCACGAAGGTCGTCGACGGTGAGGGGGTCAGGATTGGTATTGCTGATATGGGGCGCGCCGCCGAGATATTCCGCCGAGACCTCGTTGGTGCCAAAGGCCTGGATCTGGGCGAGGACATATTGGCGTCCGGTCATTCCGATGGTTACCACGAGGATGAGAGAAGCCGTACCGATCACCATGCCCAGCGCAGTGAGGATGAAACGCACTTTGTTGCTGCAGAAAGTGTCGTAAGCAAAGGTGATGATTTCGCCGAAGGCCATGTTTGGCCGAAAGCTTTTGGGAACGAGGGCTGCAGTCATCTCGGGTTAAATCTCAACTCATTAGATGCTACGTAGAGTGGAAAGAAGGCGCAAGCACAACAGAACGAGTAAAGAACCATAACGAAAAACACACCCGGAGGATTTCGTTGTGGCAAAGTAGAGAGTCAATCTGCGAGCGCGGACCGATTGGAGCGAATGGGTTCTTCTGAAACGGCAGCGGAACTGAACATGGCCAAAACGAAGACAGCGGGAAATACCCGCCGCTCGTTGCTCTGGATGGTCGTGGTCGCGCTGGTGCTGCGGCTCATCGTGATGTCTTTTCTGTATCCGGAGCGGACTGACCCGTATCGCGATCACTGGCGGCTCGGCGGAGAAGCGGGCAGGATTGCGCGATCAATCGCAGAGGGGGCAGGCTTCAGCAATCCGCTGTTTGGCCAGACGGGCCCAACGGCGTGGCTGGCGCCGGTCTTCCCTTATTTGCTGGCGGGGATCTTCAAGATATTTGGCATCTACAGCAAAACCTCCGCCATTGCGGCGCTGGCTTTGGATTGCCTGTTCTCGGCGTTGACGTGCATCCCGATTTACTTCATCGCGAAAAAACATTTTGGCGAGGTGACCGCGGCATGGGCGGGATGGGGATGGGCATTTTTTCCTTACGCAATTTTTTTCTCGGCGGATTTTATTTGGGCAACAACTCTGACCACGCTCCTGATGACTTTGGTCTTTCTCTCAGCGTTGTATCTTGAGAACTCGTCTTCTGTTTGGCCCTGGGTGGGATTCGGCGCGCTGAGCGGGCTCGGTGGTCTCACCGACCCCGTCGTAATGTCTGTAGCGCCGTTTCTGGGCGCGTGGGCCTGGTATCGGCTCTACAAGAGTGGACAACGCTGGCTGGCTCCGGGATTGGGAGCTGTTCTCGTAGTAACGCTGGTAGTGTCTCCATGGTTCATTCGGAACTACGAGACATTCCACAAAGTGATTCCGTTCCGCAGTTGCCTGGGGTTGGAAGTTTACTTTGGCAACAATCAGGATTCCTGGCATTGGGGCCCTCCCGGCTACCATCCTTCGGACAACGAAAACGAGTGGCGCGAGTATCAGCAACTCGGCGAGATCGCTTATGTGAACAAGAAATTTCACGAGGGGCTCGCGTTCATCGATTCCCATCGACTTCTTTATGTACGGCAAACGCTTCGGCGAGTGGTTTATTTGTGGACGGGATACTGGAGCCTCAGCCCCCGCTATTTGCATGAGGAGCCGGCTGATCCGTTCAACATAGTTTTTTGCACGGGATTGACGGTGCTGACTTTGATCGGACTTCGGCGGGCGTGGCGGCTCGATACGGCAATCGCCATGCCTTACGTGATTGTGTTTCTCTTCTTCCCTGTAATTTATTACTTGACGCATCCCGAGGATTATTACCGGCGGCCTATCGATCCTCAATATGTCGTGCTGGCGGCGTACGCTGTTGCTTCGTGGATGGTAGAACGGAAACGGAGACGAGCGAACATTCAGCCGAAGGTTGCCGCAGCGACGATCGAGTGAACGAAATTTCTTTCGACAAACATAAAACGCTGAACTTCCTGTTACTCCTGCTGCTGACGGCAGGTGCGCTGCTGGTGCACGGATACCATCCCTACGCCGAAGACGCGGAGATTTACCTGCCCAGCGTCGAGAAGATTCTGAACAGCCAGTTATTTCCCGTGGGACGGGAATTCTTTCTTTCGCATGCCAGCCTGACGATTTTTCCTAACCTGATTGCGCTTTCTCTTCGCGTAACTCACCTGCCGATGGAAGCGGGCTTGTTCCTATGGCATGTGGGGTCCATTTTTCTGCTGGTGCTCGCTTGTTGGGAGTTGAGCGGCCTGTTCTTTCGGAATCCGCGGGCACGGTGGGGCGGCGTCTGCCTGGTCGCCGCGCTTCTGACGATTCCGGTCGCGGGCACGGCGCTCTACCTGATGGATCAATACTTGAACCCGCGAAATCTTGCTGCGTTCGCCGCCGTCTTCGCCGTCGCCCGGACGCTGGAGAAGAAATACGTTCGAGGCGCCTTGTGGCTGGCGTTCGCCGGGAGCGTACATCCGCTGATGGCCGCTTTCGCGTTTTCGTTCTGCGCTCTGTTACTGGTTGTGGAGAGACTGGAGAAGAAAACAAATCCCGGCCCGTTGAGCCCGGCTGCCGGTTTATTCTGTCTCTTACCCTTCAGAATTTCGCTGGACCCTCCGACTTCGCCCGCCTATCATGCCGCGGCAATGCGGCACGAATTTCACTACATCCAACTCTGGAGCTGGTACGAACAACTGGGCATTCTTGCGCCGGTGGTGCTTTTCTGGTGGTTCGGCCGCACCGCGCGGGCGCGGCAATGGCGCCGGCTCGATTTAGTCTGCCGTTGCCTCATCATCTACGATTTGATTTATTTCTGTGCTGCCCTGGTCGTTGATTTGCCGCCGCGCTTTGAGAGTCTCGCCCGCCTGCAACCTTTGCGCAGCCTGCACCTGCTCTACATCCTGATGTTTCTGATCATGGGCGGATTCCTCGGGCAGTTTGTGCTGAAGAATCGCGTCTGGCGCTGGGTAGCGCTCCTTGTACCCTTGTGCCTTGGGATGTTCATGGCGCAGCGCGCGCTCTTTCCCGCCAGCGCGCACATCGAATGGCCGGGAGCCTCTCGGAAGAATCCGTGGGCGCAGGCATTTCTATGGACGCGCGACCACACACCTCAGGATGCGGTGTTTGCCTTGGATCCCGACTTCATGCAATTGCGCGGGGAAGACACGATCGGCTTCCGCTGTCTGGCGCAAAGAAGCCGGCTCGCCGATCTATCGAAGGATAGCGGGGCCGTGAGCATGTTTCCTCCGCTGGCTGAGGACTGGTGGGCGGAGGTGCAGGCGCAAACGCCGTGGAAAAATTTCCGGGCGGAAGACTTCGCACGGCTGAAAAAGACATACGGCGTAGGTTGGGTGGTGGTGCAACAGCCGGGAGTCGAAGGGCTCGACTGCTCTTACCAGAACAGCGCTGTGCGCGTCTGCCGGATCCCTTGAAGTCATTTTCGGCCCGGCAGAAAGCGGGTTCGCCGATACGCGATCAGATACAATTCCTAAAAAGACGTTCGATACATAACAAGGAGACCTCGTTGATGTCCACAGCGCAGGCTGTTCAAGCCCCGCCCCGGCTGTTTCCCTACGAACGGTGGGGATCGCGGCTGCCTGTGCTGGCCCGGCAATACCGGGAAAATCACCCCTGTCCGCATATCCTGTTGGAGAATTTTCTCGAGCCCGAAGTCGCTCTGGAGATGGCTACACAGTTTCCGCGAGCCACCAGCGATGCCTGGACGCAGTATAAACACGCCAATGAAAATAAGCTGGGCATGCCCAAGCGCGAACTCTTTCCGGCGACGATCAGAGCTGTCACCGACGAACTGAACTCTCCGGAGTTCGTAGCCTGGGTTGCGGAGCTGACCGGAATTCCCAACTTGCTCGCGGACCCCATGCTGGAAGGCGGCGGCTTGCACCAATCCGGGCCGGGCGGGTACCTGAACGTGCACACAGATTTTTCCATGCACCATTTTCATACGCACTGGCACCGGCGCGTGAATCTGATTCTGTACCTGAATCCGGGATGGCGGGAGGAATGGGGTGGGGCGCTCGAGTTGTGGGAGCGGAAGATGGCGCGATGCGGGGCGAAGTATCCTCCACTGCTGAACCACGCCCTCATTTTCACGACCGACGAACGGTCCCTGCATGGGTTTCCTGATCCGCTCACGTGCCCAGAGGGACAGTCGCGCAAGAGTCTGGCTTTGTACTACTACACGGTCGAGGAGGACAAGAAAGTCGCGGTGCATTCCACGGATTATTTCGCGCGTCCGCAGGATGGCTGGAGGAAATCGGCGATGATCTGGTTGGACAAGAAAGCCGTTGATCTTTATTCGCGGGCTAAGGCCCGATTCGGATTCTCGGATGAATTCGCCAGCAAGGTGCTGGGATTCTTATCGAAGAAGAAATGAAGTGCGGCCCTACGCCGGACGCGCGATCTCAGTTCTGCGACTGTAGTAGGTCGGATAGCCGGCTTCGAGTTTCCTGCCTTCATCGCTGAAGCGCGGCAAATGAATCAGGCCCATGCGCTGTAAAGTGAATTGCAAAGCTGTGGCCAGCACCCCGAAACCATACTTCACGCTACGGCGGAAGTTGATGGAAGAGGCCTCCGCGAAATACTTCGTGGGGCAGGATACTTCTCCGATGCGATAGCCGAAGTAGACGCACTGGGCAATGATCTGGTTGTCGAAGACAAAATCATCGGAATTTTCGAGCAGCGGAAGCTCTGTGAGCACATTGCGGCCGAACGCGCGGTATCCGGTGTGGTACTCCGAAAGCTTCACCCGCAGAAAAAGATTTTCAAACGCAGTGAGCAGCCGGTTGGAGATGTATTTATAAATCGGCATGCCGCCGCGCAGCGCTGTCCCGCCGATGATGCGCGAACCCAGCACCACGTCATAAACGCCGTAAGCCACCATGCTGGCCATCGCCGTGACCAGCAGCGGAGTGTACTGGTAGTCGGGATGAAGCATGATGACCACGTCGGCTCCCGCGGCGAGCGCTTCGCGATAGCAAGTCTGCTGATTCCGGCCATAGCCATAGTTGCGGTCGTGCTGGAAAACCTGCAGGCCGAGGCGGCGCGCCAGCGCGACGGTGCTATCGGAACTGTGGTCATCCACCAGGATGCGCAGGTCGACCAGGTCGGGTAGTTCGCCTACCGTGACCTCGAGGGTCTTCTCCGCGTTGTAAGCGGGCATGACGACCGCGATGCGTTTGCCGTTGATCATGGCGAGAACGTTCCATAATACCTGAGATCAGCGGCAACGGTGGTCGTGTTTCGCGTCGGGGGCCTTGCCCGTATCCGCTGCGCTGTGAAAAACTAAAGCATCGCGAGATGCATAGGGAATGCCGGTAAAGCGAACACTCTTCGAGAAGATCTGGGATGCGCATCTGGTGGCGCAACCGGGCGGCCGGTCCCCGATCATTTATATCGACCTGCATCTGGTGCATGAAGTGACCTCGCCCCAGGCTTTTGACGGCCTGCGCGCTGCAGGAAGAAAGGTCCGGCAGCCGTCGCGAACCATCGCTACCGTAGACCACAATATTCCGACCGAGCCGCGGGGAACCCCGATTACCGATCTGATCGCCTCGAAGCAGATCGCTGCGCTGCAGGCCAACTGCAGGGAGTTCGGCGTGCGCCTGTTCGATATGGACTCGCCTGACCAAGGAATCGTGCATGTGATTGGGCCAGAACTTGGGCTGACGCGGCCGGGAATGACGATCGTTTGCGGTGACAGCCATACCAGCACGCACGGGGCCTTTGGATCGCTCGCTTTCGGTATCGGGACCTCCGAAGTGGAGCATGTTCTGGCGACACAATGTCTGCCCCAGCAGAAACCCAAGACCATGAGGATCGATGTGCGCGGGCGGTTGGCGGAGGGCGTGACCGCGAAGGATCTGGCACTCGGAATCATCGGGCAAATTGGCACCGACGGCGCCACCGGTCATGTAGTCGAATACGCCGGCGATGCGGTGCGCGCTCTCTCGGTGGAAGGCCGCATGACCTTATGCAATATGAGTATCGAGGCGGGCGCGCGGGCCGGGATGGTTGCGCCGGATGAAACTACGTTCGCCTATGTGAAAGGTAAGCGATTCGCTCCGCGCGACAGTGAGTGGGAGAAGGCAGTCGAATATTGGCGGAGCTTACCGAGCGACGACGGCGCCGAGTTCGACAAGGTGCTGGACATCGACGCGGCGCAGCTTTCTCCGTTCGTGACCTGGGGCACAAATCCGGGAATGGTGGCGCCGGTGACGGGGCGAGTGCCAGAGGTTGGAAGGCTGAACGAATCCGACCGGCGCGCGACAGAACTCGCATTACAGTACATGGGGCTGGAACCTGGGAAGCGCATTCAAGACATCGGCATCGACCGTGTCTTTATTGGGTCGTGCACGAACTCGCGTCTCGAAGATCTGCGGGCGGCAGCGCGCGTGGCCAAAGGTCATCAGGTAAGTTCGAATGTGCGTGCCATGGTTGTGCCGGGATCGCAAACGGTAAAGCGCGCGGCCGAGCAAGAGGGACTGCACCGTATTTTTCTGGACGCAGGGTTTGAGTGGCGTGAATCGGGATGCTCCATGTGTCTGGGAATGAATCCTGACATTTTGCAGCCGGGCGAGCGCTGCGCTTCCACCAGCAACCGCAATTTCGAAGGGCGACAGGGACGCGGTGGGCGAACGCATCTGGTGAGTCCCATGATGGCGGCGGCGGCGGCGATTGCAGGGCACTTCACCGATATCCGGGATTGGAAATTCCAACGATAATGACCGCGATGACATTTACAGGGAAATATTAATGAAGCCATTTCGTCAGCATCGCGGCCGCGTGGTCGCGCTGGACCGGGTGAACGTGGATACCGATCAGATTATTCCCAAACAATTCCTGAAGCGGATCGAGCGCACAGGCTTCGGCCAGTTCTTGTTCTACGACTGGCGGTTCGGGGCCGATGGGAAGAAGAACGCCGATTTTGTTTTGGACGAGCCGCGCTACGAAGGAGCCAGCGTCCTGGTCGCCGGGAAAAATTTCGGCTGCGGGTCTTCGCGTGAGCACGCAGTGTGGGCGCTGGCGGATTTCGGATTTCGCGCCGTGATTTCGTCTTCATTCGCTGACATCTTTGCCAACAACAGCACAAAGAATGGGTTCCTGACCGTGCAGTTGCATGAGAGTGAAGTCGCCGAACTGATGCGGCGATCCGCAGAAATCAAGAATTATCAGCTCACCATCGACCTGGAACAGTGCGAGGTGTGGGACGATCAAGGCTTCCGCGCAAAGTTCCCCATCGACGATTTCGTTCGTCGTTGTCTGCTCGATGGGTTGGATGACATCGGACTGACGCTGCAGCATGAAGCGGAGATTTCCGCCTACGAATCGCGCCATCCAGCGCCGCAGGAGCTGCAATCGACCTACTAGTAACCATTCCGTTAAGGTAAAGAATTGTAAAAGTCTCGCCGTACTCTTGACCTGCCGGGGGGCCAGAGTTGATGCTGGTTTTGTAGGGCTTTTAGCTTCCGCGTTTCGGTTCCTCCCAGGCTCTGCAACGCGAGGATCTGGCGTGAGACGATCTTCTTCCGGAAAGTTGCAGCGACCAAGTCGAAATGAATACGTCTAATAAATGGCGGATCGTCCGCCGATCTTCGCAGGAGTCTGCAACTGAAACTGTTCCTATGATTCATTCGAATTCTTATCGCGGGACGTCCGTATTTTTGCGACAAAGCTGGTTGTCGCTTGTTTTGGTTGCGGTGGTCAGCGTGTGCGCCTTCTTGTCAGGTTGCAGCCTCGCCGACTCCAAAGGGAAAGCGCAAGCTGCGGCGGGACGTGCGGTTTCAGTGGCCGTGGCCGAAGTCCGGCAGCAAGATATGCCCGTCTACCTGGTGGGACTGGGATCGGTAACTGCGTTCTACACGGCGAATATCAAGAGCCGCGTCGACGGGCAGATCATGCGCGTCAACTTTCAGGAGGGGCAGATCGTGAAAGAAGGCGATTTGCTGATCTTGATTGACCCGCGTCCCTACCAGGTACAACTGGAGCAGATGCAGGCGCAGATATTCAAGGATCAGGCATCGCTGCGCGATGCCAGACTGAATCTGGAGCGCTATACCACGCTAATCCCCTCGGGAAGCATCGCGCAGCAGCAAGTCGATACGCAAAAATCGTTGGTGGATCAGCTCGACGGCCAGGTGCGCACCGATCAGGCGCAAATCGACAACGCCAAGCTGCAGATTGTTTATTGCAATATCACTGCGCCGTTTACCGGCCGCGTGGGTTTGCGGCAGGTTGATCCGGGAAACATCGTGCACGCGGCCGACACGAATCCAATGTTGATCCTCACCCAATTGCAGCCGATCGCGGTGGTCTTCACTCTACCCGAGGATCAGTTACCGATGGTGGCGCAGCACATGAAAAACTCGACGCTGCTGGTGGAAGCCTATAGTCGAGACAATCAGACCAAGCTGGCGACGGGCAAACTGGAAACTATCGATAACCAGATTGATCCCACTACCGGAACGGCCAAGCTGAAGGCCGTTTTCGATAACAAAGACAACCAGCTCTGGCCAAATCAGTTCGTGAACGCGAACCTGCTTCTCGAAACCCGGAAAAAAAGCACGGTACTGCCCACGGCCGCGATACTGCGTGGCCCGCAGGGAACATTTGTCTACCGCGTAAAGCCGGACAAGACCGTCGAAGCGCGGACGGTGACAGTTTCGGTTAGCCAGGGCAACACCAGCGCCGTCGCCGGCGGCATCAATCCCGGCGACATCGTGGTGACCGACGGCCAGGACAAGCTGCAAACTGGCAGCACGATCGAACCGCGCGACACGGGTTCAAGCAACGCTTCAGAAGGAATGAGCGGAGGCAAGGCCCCGTCCGCGGGAATTCCAGTTTCATGAGTCCCTCACGGCTATTTATTCTTCGCCCGGTGGCGACCACGCTATTGATGGTGGGCGTGCTACTGGTGGGGTGGGTTGCGTTCCTGCAGTTGCCCGTCTCGGCTTTGCCCGAAGTCGATTACCCGACCATTCAAGTCGTAACGTTTTATCCCGGTGCCGACCCCGAGGTAATGGCCTCGTCCGTAACTTCGCCGTTGGAGCGGCAGTTCGGGGAAGTTCCCGGGCT
>Ga0209380_10000238_pt1 | contig 37717 bp, 27 predicted proteins | sample HubBroMetageWFT6_FD_188347 | JGI IMG/M metagenome (GOLD analysis project Ga0209380, IMG submission 188347) | Warmed and freeze-thawed soil microbial communities from the Hubbard Brook experimental Forest, New Hampshire - Hubbard Brook CCASE Soil... | ecosystem: Environmental > Terrestrial >... | reverse complement strand
GCTGTGCGCGGAGCAGTTGCTGCTCGCTTCCTCCACCACCGAGGGCCAGGGGGGCGGCAACATCCGCTCGAGCGAAGCGCCGGTCGAGCACCACGAAGGCGGCCGCATCACTCTGGAGCGCAAGGCGAGCGTCATCTCCTACGGCGCGTACGCGGATGGCGTCGTGACCACGGCACGCCGCGCCGCAGATGCGGCGGCTTCCGATCAGGTGCTGGTGGCGTTCTTCAAGAGCGATTACACGCTCACCAGGCTGCAGGGCTGGGATGCGCTCGGCATGCGCGGCACCTGCAGCGAGGGCTATACGCTCAAGGCGAATGCGTCTGCCGAGCAGATCCTGCCCGAACCCTACGAGAACATTCACAGCCGCACCATGGTGCCGTGCGCCCACCTGCTGTGGGGGTCGGTCTGGACCGGCATCGCCGCGGGTGCGACCGCACGCGCCCAGGCCTTCGTGCGCAACGCCATGCGCCACGGCGGGCAGCTGCCGCCGGGCGCGCCGCAGTTCACCCGGGCGCTCGCCACGCTGCGCACGCTGCGCGGCATGCTGTGCACCTCGATACGCAAGTACGAGGCGTGCATGGACGATCCGCAGGCGCTCGCCGCTCTCGATTTCCAGACACTCATCACGCTCACCAAGGTCGAGGCTTCGGAGCTGGCGGCCGCCACGGTGATGCACGCGATGCGCGCCTGCGGGCTGTCCGGCTATCGCAATGACAGCGAATTCAGCATCGGGCGTCACCTGCGGGACGTGCTGTCTTCGCCGATCATGATCAACAACGACCGGATTCTGTCGAACCTGGTGACACCCGCGCTCATGAGTCCCATGGCGACCTCGCTGCGAGATTAGAGCGATGAGCGCCCCCGGAACCGAACCGAACACCGTTGCAGACGATCCGCTCGCCTCCCTGGCGCCGGCGCTGTTCCGGCCCCTCGGGGTCGACGGCGTTTACGCCCGCACCGCGCTCTACGAGGGGATGATCGAGCGCCTCGCCGCCTTCATCACCCGTGAGCGCGACCCGCGCGCCGAGGTGCTGCGCTTCCCGCCGGTCATGAGCCGCCGCCAGCTGGAGAAGTCCGGCTACCTCAAGAGCTTTCCCAACCTCCTGGGGTGCGTGTGTGCGCTGCACGGCAGCGAGGCTGCGATCCGCACCGCCGCGGATCGCCACGAGAGCGGCGGGGACTGGACCACCTCGCTCGCCGCTTCCGACCTGGTGCTGTCGCCGGCGGCCTGCTACCCGCTGTATCCGCTGGTCGCCGCGCGCGGCCGCATCCCCGCGGGCGGACTGATATTCGACGTGGCGGCGGACTGCTTCCGCCGCGAGCCCAGCCGCTCGCTCGACCGCCTGCAGTCCTTCCGCATGCGCGAGTACGTACGTATAGGCTCGCCGGAGGAGATCACGGCGTTTCGCGAGGCGTGGATGGCGCGTGCCCGGCAGCTCGCCGATGCACTGGCGCTGCCCTACACGGTGGACGTGGCCAACGATCCGTTCTTCGGCCGCGTCGGCCAGGTCATGGCGGTGAGCCAGCTGCAGCAGGCGCTCAAGTTCGAGCTGCTGATCCCCTACTACGCGGGCGCGAAGCCGACCGCGTGCATGAGCTTCAATTACCACCGCGAGCACTTCGGCAACGTGTGGGGCCTCACGGACGCCCGTGACGAGCTCGCGCATACCGGTTGCGTGGCGTTCGGCATGGACCGCCTGGCGGTGGCGCTGTTCGCCAATCACGGCGCAGATCCTGCGCAATGGCCGGCATCCGCGCGCCAGGCGCTGGCGTTGTGATCCGGCGAGCGCCGCGGCGCTCCACGCGCGGCGCGTGATCGATGCCGCTCGACCCGAGGGCCAAACGCTTTCTTGACACGCTCGCGGCGATGAATCCGCCGGGCGCTCTCTCGCTCAGCGTCGCCGAGCGGCGCGCCGCCCTCGCGCACCTCCTGAGCTTTTGCGGACCGCCCGAGGAGGTCGGCTCCGTCGCGCAGCTCACGCTCCCGGGACCTGAGGGCGCGCTCGCGCTGCGCACCTACGAGCCCCGCGGCGCTCGCCCGGGCGAGCCGCTGCCCGGACTCATCTACTTTCACGGCGGGGGACTCGTCGCAGGCTCGCTCGACACCCACGATCCGATCTGCCGCTCGCTCGCAAACGCCAGTGGCTGCCGGGTGTTGTCGCTGGATTATCGCCTCGCGCCCGAGCACCCCTTCCCGGCGGCCGTCGAGGACGCCTGTGCGGCCACGGCGTGGATCGCCGCCCATGCGCCGGCACTGGGTGTCGACCCGCAGCGGCTCGGCGTAGGCGGCGACTCGGCGGGCGCCACGCTCGCGGCGGTGGTGTGCCAGGCGGTCAGCAGGGCGCAGCCCTCGCCCCTCGCGTTCCAGTTCCTGCTGTGCCCGATCACCGACTTTGCGGCGGACAGCCCGTCGCGCCGCGCCTTCGGGCAGGGCTACCTCGTCGACCACGAGACCCTCGAGCACGACCTGAAGTACTACCTCCCGTCGCACATCGAGCGCGCCGACCCGCGGGTGTCGCCGCTGCGCACGCTGAGCGTCGCCGGGCTCCCCCCGACCGCGGTGCACACCGCGGAATTCGATCCGCTGCGCGACGAGGGCCAGGCCTACGCGGAAAAACTGACGGCGGCCGGCATCCCGACCATTTACCGCTGTCATCCCGGTATGATTCACCTGTTTTACGGCATGCGCGGGCTGCTGGCGTACGCTGGGGTCGCCTTCGAGCTGATAGGCGCCGACATTCGCCGCCTGCTCATGCCAGGGTTGCAAGAGGGCACGAGATGACCGATCGCATGCAAGTCGAACAGCTGGTGCGCGAGCTGCACGCGGCCCGGCTGGACGGGAACCTCGATCGTCTGTGCCGCCTCTACGCGGAGGAGGCGCGCCTGCGCATCGCGGGCTCGACCGACGGCAAACCGATCGCCATCGCTGCGAGCGGCATCACCGAGATCCGGCCGTGGCTGTCGATCCTGGTAAGGACGTTCAGACTCAGCCAGTACACCATCCTGTCGCTCATCGTCGATGGCTCGCGGGCCGCGGCCCACTGGCGGGTCGACATCCACTCCAAGATCACCGGCGTGGTGGTGCCCACCGAGCTGGTGGACCTGGTGGACGTGCGCGGCGGGCGCATCGCCTCGCATACCGAATTCTTCGTGCCGTGCTGAGCGATTCTCGCGGGAAGCCACGACCGCTTCCATGAGCCTCGCGATTCGGCCCTCGACGCCCGCGGACGCCACGGCGATCGCCGCCCTGTTCGCGGAAGGGGGAATGGAAGCGGCTCCGGAGCTGCTGCGCTGGAAATACTGGCAGCCTCGTGCCGACTGGCCGCGGCCTCGCTCCCTGGTGATGGTGCGGGGGAACGAGCTGGTGGCGCACGCCGGATTCATACCCGGCTCGTGCGCGTGGGCACAGCGGCGCGTAACGATCCTGCAGATCATCGACTGGGTGGCGCGCACTCGCTCCGGCGCCGGCGTCATGCTGATGAAACACATCGCCCAGATGGCGGAAGCGCTATTGGGGATCGGCGGCGGTGCGCAGACCCAAAGCATTCTGCCGCACCTCGGCTTTCGTCCCGCCGGCACGGCCACCGGCTACGCACGACCGCTCTTTCCGCTGCGCGTCCTGCGTGGCGGCGCGACGTGGAAGCTCCTGCCGCGGCTCGCGCGTGCCGCCTGGAGGCGTTCGGCTGCTGCCGCACCGGGCGCCGAATGGCAGGTGCGGCGTCTCGAGGGGGATGCGCTGAGTCAGATCGCGTCGGTGCTGCCGCGGCCGACTCGCGACCTGGCGGTTACCGAACGAAGCGTCGGGCTGTTGCAGTACATGCTGACGTGTCCGATCGTTCCGATGCAGCTGTATGCGCTCGAGAGGGCAGGGCAGGTGCGCGGCTACTTCCTGCTCGCCGCAGCACGGGGCCAGGTGCGCATCACCGACTGCTGGATGGATTCGCAGGAGCCGGCAGACTGGCGCGCCATGATTCGCGGTGCGGTCGAGCAGGCGCAGCACGACCCGCAGGCTGCGGAGGTCGTGATCTGGGCGAGCGATCCGCTGCTCGCCGGGGCGTTGCAGGCGTGTGGGTTTCACGCCCGCTTCCAGTCCCCCATCCGGGTTCGGCCGACGGCTGCTGACACCATGCCCATAGGTACCCTGCGCGTGCAGATGCTGGACTGTGACGACGCTTTTCTCAGCGGGGGTCGGTACGAGTACTGGGGGTGACGCGCACGCGCACTGCGGCGGGAATTGCTGATGGCAATCGCTGCCGCCACCGGTTCCAGGCAGATACCGGCGCTCGACGGCATCCGCGGCCTGGCGATCATCTGGGTGGTGTTTCACAACGCCACCGGCATCCCGCTTACACTCCCCGCCAGCAGGTGGCTGCATCTGTTCCCCCTGCTCGCGAGTCGCGGTTGGATCGGTGTGCAGTTGTTCTTCGCCCTGTCGGGGTTTCTCATCACCGCGGGGCTCCTCGATTCGCAGCGCACGGCGCACTACTTGCGCAACTTCTACGCCAAGCGTGCGCTGCGCATCCTGCCGCTGTATTACGCGGTGCTGTTCGCGCTGTTCGTCGTTCTCCCCCACCTCATCACGCCGCGCTCACACTACAGCCATGAGGATCAGGCGTCGCTGTGGCTATTTGTGCTCAATTGGACGAATTTACAGCCGTACGGGTTCGGTCACTTCTGGTCACTCGCGGTCGAAGAGCAGTTCTATCTCTTCTGGCCGCTCGTGGTCTGGCGGCTCCCGCCCCGGCGCCTCCTGCTGGTGTGCGTTTGGATTTCCGCCGGGGCGCTTTTGGTGCGCTGTGTGCTTACGGCCTACGGCGCAGACCCACACACGCTCTATGCGAACACCGCGTGCCGCATGGACGCGTTGGCCCTCGGTGGGGCAGGGGCGTGCCTGCTTCGCATCCCGGCTTTGCGCCAGCAACTGCTCAGTCGCTTGCGCGTCATAGGTAGTCTTGCCCTGGTGTTGTTCCTGGCGGGGGTGCCGCTGACGCACATCTACGACACCGACCGATGGACGGGCGAGACGTTCGGTTACACGTTACTGGCTGTCTGCTCCGCCACGCTCGTCACCGCGGTGGCGGTGCTGCCTGGCGCTCGGCCGCGAGCGGGCATCGTGGCTCTGCTGGGGTGGGCGCCGCTGCGTTCCTGCGGCAAATATAGTTACGCCATGTACGTGTTTCATAACCTGCTGCATTGGTACGTGGGCGTGCCCTGGCTTGTGGCGACCTTCGGCGAGCGGCCGCCCGAGCACGTGGCACTCGCCTACGCCCTTGTCGTGCTCGCTGTCAGTTACCTGCTCGGATTCGTCAGTTATCACGCGCTGGAGGAGCCCTTCCTGCGTCTCAAGCGATTCTTTGAGCCGCGGGGCCGGACGACATATGTCAGTTGATGGTCTTCGAGCCGACGTTGGACATGGCGCTCTCGACCCCGGTGGTCGTATACGCGGCGATACCGAAATACCAGGTTCCCGAGGCGAGATTGCTCACGACATACTTCGTCAGGCTTGGATTCGCCAGCACCACGACGGTGTTCATGGCGTTGGGCGAGGTGCCGTAGTGGACGTGATATCCGGCCAGATCCGTGAGCGCCGAGCCATTGGTGTTCCTGGTCACAGGCGTCCAGGTGAGCGCGGCGCTGCCGGAGGTCGACGCGGTAACGGTAATAGCGAAAGCGCCGAGCGCCGCCGACTGCGTGCCGTCGCTCACGCTGATGGCGATGTTCGAGTAGGTCCCGGCCTGTGATGCCGACGGGGTTCCGCTCAGCGCACCGTTGCTGGCACTGAAGCTCGCCCAGCCCGGCTTGTTCTGTATCGAGAACGTCAGCGCGCTGCCGCTCGCAGCATTGGTGGTGGGCTGGAAGGAATAGCTGTTGCCGACGACCACCTGGGCGGGCGGATTACCGGAAATGGTGAGTGCCGACACCACCTTGACGGCAAACGGCGCGAGCGCCACCGACTGTGTACCGTCGCTGACGCTGATGACGATGTTGCCGTACGTGCCCGACTGGCTCGCGGTCGGCGTGCCCGACAGCAGGCCACTGGTCGCGCTGAACGTCGCCCAGACCGGGCGGTTCTGGATCGAGAAGGTAAGCGCACTGCCGGCCGGCGCGTTGGTCGTCGGCTGAAACGCGTAGCTCTTGCCGGCGACGACCTGGGTCGCCGGCGCACCGGAGATGGTGAGCGGTGCGACGACCTTGATCGAGAATGCCGGTAGCGAGGCGGAAAGCGTGCCGTCGCTGACACCGATGAGTATCCCCGGGTAGCTGCCGGCCTGGGCGGAGGTCGGCGAGCCACTCAGCGTACCGCTGGCGGGATTGAAACTCGCCCATCCCGGCAGGTTTTGCACGCTGAAGGTGAGCGTGGTGCCGCGCGGACCGCTCGCGGTCGGCGTGAAGCCATAGAGCGACCCGGCCGTGACGCTAGTGGCCGGCGTGCCGGCAATCGTCGGCGGATTGGGCCCGGCGGGACTCGTTACCGTGATCGCGAAGGCTGTCAGAGCGCTCGACTGCACGCCGTCGGTGACCGCGATGAGGATGCCGGGGAAGCTGCCCGTCTGGGTCGGCGTGCCGGCGAGCCGGCCCGTCGAGGCGTCGAAGCTCGCCCAGGCGGGCAGGTTCTGCACGGAGAACGTCAGCGCGGTCCCCGGCGGGGCGCTGGTCGTCGGCTGGAACGAGTATCCCGAGCCGACGGTGACCGACGCTGTCGGAGCTCCGGAGATGGTGAGCGGCGCGACGACGGCGATCGAGAAGGCAGGCAGCGCGGCGCTCGCCTGCCCGTTGCTCACCGTGATCTGAATGTTGGCGAAGGTCCCGACGCTGGCCGCGGTCGGTGTTCCTGAGACCTGCCCGTTGCTGGTGCTGAAGCTCGCCCACGGCGGCAGGTTCGCAGCCGTAAAGGTCAGCGCAGCGCCGCTGGCATCGGATGCAGTCGGGGTGAAGGTGTAGCTCTGCCCGGCCACCACACTCGCCGGCGGCGTGCCGGAGATGGCGGGCGTGCCGGGGTCCGATGGCGTCGAAGTACTGCCACTGCCGGTGGAGGTGGCTGAACTGGTAGCGGAGTTGGAAGCCGAACCAGATCCCGTGGAGGTCGCTTGTCCGCACGCAACCAGCGTCAGCGCACAGGCGAGCGCGACGCAGCATGCACGTAGCCGGCGAACGGCAACCGAGCAAACCATCCTGCAACCCCTCCCCGGTGTTGACTTCAAGTTTGCAAGAGCGGCAGAGACCCTTCACAGAGTTGTATTGACGGACGCGGCTTAGCCGCGATACCGGCAACTCCGCTATCTCGAGATCATGCAAGCGGTATGACCTGAGACCGGAAGCTTTGCGTCCCCGTCTCGCGACGGGTTTGCCCTTGCGTACGTGAGGAAGTAGACCCTCTCGCGCGCGGGCTCGCAATCTGTCTCTGCCGACCGACAAGTGTTGGAGGTGTTGGAGATGTTGGTTGCAACTACGATGACGCACTGCACCACCGGGAGCGATCGCCGGCAACAGATTATGTTTCTGGCGGCTGAAGTTCCTGGCGGCGCGCTGTGACCCGGCGGCGCCCTTTACCCCGACCGGCCGCGGCGCGGGCGCTCCGGGAGCGTGCCGCGGTCGGTGATCCTAAGGTCTCCCGTCCCGGCCGGCCCGCAGTGAAATCAAGCTGTCGCGTGCAGCGAGTACCCTGTCACGGACAGGGCAGGCGCAATGCGGTCAACATTCACCACGGCCCGCGCCCAGATCGCGTAGCGGCTGAGGAACTAAACCACCGGCTGAGGGACCGAACCCCTGAGGGACCGTCGCTCATAGGAGACGGCTTTAGTATTGACAATCCGTCAGTTATGACGCTAGAATGAGGGTCCGGCCGTATGGACTTTGGCCAGAGACGAAGAAGCTTCGCCAGATGAGCGAACCGTTCATTGTAAAGAACTCCCTGACGATCGCTGCGATAGCCGGGTTGCAGATGATCGCCCCCGCGATCATTGCAGTGGCTTCGCTCTACGCCGTGCTGCACCTGTACGGGGTGCCGGTCGATCAGAGCTACCATTCGATGGCCGCGCTGGTGGGGCTGCTCGCACTGCTGCTGCTGCCGCGGCCAGCGCGAACCCTGCAGAGCCAACTGCTGTCGAATTCGCTGCCGATGGCCCTAGGGGTCATGGCGCGCTGGATGGCGCTGCTGTGCGCGTTGCTCGCGATTGGCTACGCGACGAAGTTCTCGGCGCACTACTCGCGGCGCGCCGTGTTCACCTGGGCGGTGCTCGGACCCGCGCTCATCGTCCTGACCACGCTTGTTCTGCAGGAGCTCATGAGGCGCTACCTGCGCGATCCCTCCAATGCCCGCAAGGCAGTGCTGGCCGGCTGCACGGAATCGAGCCTGGCACTGGTAAAGCGGCTGAAGCAATCCGCGGAATTCGGGCTGACGGTCGCCGGATTTTTTGACGATCGCGGGCGCGAACGCCTCAATATCGATCAGGACGTGCAACTGCTCGGCAAGCTGAGCCATCTGGCCGCTTACGCGCGGTCGCATAAAATCGACGTGATCTTCATTGCCTTGCCCGTGAGAGAAGTCGCGCGGGTCATGGAGCTGATCAACGAGCTGCGCGACACCACGGCATCGATCTACTACCTGCCGGACATCATAGTGTTCGACCTGATCCAGGCGCGCAGCATTTCCATCGGCGGCATCCCGGCGCTGTCGATGTGCGAAACGCCGTTCTTCGGTTACCGCGCGATCGCCAAACGCACCACCGACGTGCTGATCTCCGCGGCTGCGCTGCTGCTGGCTGCGCCGCTGATGATTGCCGTCGCGCTGCTGGTGCGCCTGAGCTCACCAGGTCCGATCATCTTTCGCCAGCGCCGCTATGGGCTGAACGGCGAGGAGATCGTCGTCTACAAGTTTCGCACCATGACAGTGACCGACGACGGTGCGACCATCGTGCAGGCGACCAAGTACGATCCGCGCATGACCCGCATCGGGCGCTTCCTGCGACGCTACTCGCTCGATGAGTTGCCACAGCTGATCAACGTGCTGGAGGGCCCGATGAGCCTCGTCGGGCCGCGTCCGCATGCGGTCGCGCACAACGAGCACTATCGCAAGCTCATCAGTGGCTACATGGTGCGCCACAAGGTGAAGCCGGGCATCACCGGACTCGCACAGGTGAACGGCCTGCGCGGGGAAACGAAGAATATCGAGCAGATGGAACAGCGCATACGCTTCGACCTCGAGTACCTGCGCACCTGGTCTCTCAGGCTCGATCTGGAAATCCTCCTGAAGACGATACTTTGCGTCTTCAACGACGCGAAGGCATTTTAGAATCCGCCCCCGCAGCAGCCAATGCGCCGCGCGCTACGGCGTTCGCCCAGCATGAAAACTCCCGTCACCAAAAGGGTCAAGGGGGCGCTCGGCCGTGCGGCTGCGCTGGCGGGCGTGTTTGCCCGGGACTTCCGCTCCAAGATGATCATCGTGACGTTCCATCGCATCAACGATGACTTGCCCGAGGACGGGTTGACCGCCAGCTCCTCAAAATTCGCCACGTTCTGCCAGTTCTTTCGCGCCCACTTCAAAGTCGTGCCGCTGGCGCAGCAGGTGGCAGGCTGCCGCGCCGGTGAGGATGTGGGCGGCACGCTGTCGATCACCTTCGACGACGGCTATCGCGACAACTTCGAGGTCGCGGCGCCGATTCTGCGCAGACTGAACCTGCCGGCGACCTTCTTTCCCGTCACCGCCTTCATCGGCACCCGAACCGTGGCGCCCTGGGATCGCGAGCTGCTGCAACAACCGGGTTGGATGGACTGGGAGCAGCTGCGCACGCTCGCTGCCCAGGGCTTCGAGATCGGCTGCCACACCGACTCGCACGTCGACCTGGGCACTGCCGATGCCGCGACCGCGCGCGCGGAACTGGAGGTGTCCAGCCGCAAGCTGCACGAGCAACTGGGCAAGCCCGCGCGGCTCTTTGCCTACCCGTTCGGCGGCCGTGACAACCTTTCCGCGCTCGCGCGCGAACTGGTGCGCGAGGCGGGCTTCACGTGCTGCGTCTCATGCTACGGTGGTGTCAACCGTCGCGGCGCGAACCCTTTCGATCTGAAGCGCATCACGATCGGTCAGGGATTCGTGACTCCGGATCAATTCGGGTTTGACCTGCTCATCGGCAGGGCTTGACCGCTCCGCCTGAGCCGTCCGGCGTGCACGTGCCGCAGAAGTATGACCGCAGCGTCATGTTTCTGGTCAATTCCCTCAACGTGGGCGGATCCGAGCGCAAGACGGTGCGGCTCGCCAACGCACTTGCGGCCGGCGGGCAGCGGGTCGTGCTCGCCTATCTTGATTCTCCCGAGACGCTGCTGTCGGAAGTACACCCCGCCGTTGCCACGGTGAACCTGCATCGCCGCGGCAAGTTCTCAATGCGCTCATTGCGCAGACTCGCCACCGTTGTCAGAGAGCGCAACGTCGCTACGCTCGTCGCCATGAACCTCTACCCGGCGCTGTATGCCGTTGCGGCCGGCTGGCTGTGCAGGAATCTGTCCGTGCGGGTCGCCGCTTGCGTCAACACCACCGAGTTTGCGACACGCAAGGAACAGCTGCAGATGCTCCTGTACCGCCACGTGCTGCGGCGCGCGGACCTGGTCGTTTTCGGTGCCGAGTGCCAACGTCGGCTGTGGTGCGTCCGGTACGGTCTGGATGCTTCGTCACATAAAGCCACGGTGCTCTACAACGGTGTTGACACTTCCGAGTTCGCACGCGCGCGCGTTGCGCCGGCGCCGCTCGGCCAGCCCGCGGGGCGGGTAATGCTCGGTACGGTGGGCGCATTGCGCATCGAGAAGGCGCAGGTTGACCTGGTCCGGGCCGTGCACGAGCTGACCGCGCGCGGCGTCGACGTGGGAGCCGTCATCGTCGGCGACGGACCCGCACGAGGGCAGATCGAGCGCGAGATCCAGCGCCTGGATGTTGCCGGCAGAGTGCACCTGGCGGGCACCGCGCAGGATGTCCGCCCGTATCTTGCGGCCGTGGATATCTTCGTGTTGCCGTCCGTTGCGGTTGAGACATTCTCAAACGCCGCTCTGGAAGCGATGGCAATGTCCTGCCCGGTGGTAGCGGCGCGGGTCGGTGGGATGGAGGAGATGCTGCAGTTCGGCGGCGGCATGACGTACCCGCCGGGCGAGGTAAAATCACTGTGCGAACTGCTGATGCCCCTGGCAGCGAACCCCGCTGCACGCCGCGAACTGGGCGAGCGGGCGCGCCAGGCCGCCGAGAGACATTTCAGTTTTCGCCGGATGTTGAGCGATTTCGAAGAGCGAGTGGTGCACGCGCAACCCGCACGCTAAGCGTTAACCCACTTCGCTCACGACCGATGGCGCGAAGCCGCGCGGCGCACGGCTGTCGCACAAGCGCGGCTCGGCACCCTGCTGCTGATGCTCGAGCCACGCCTGGAACATCAACACGCTCCAGAGCAGTTCACCGCCGTAGGCCCATTCCGACCGCCCGGTCAGCAAAGACTCCCACACGTTCCGAATCGGTACCGGGTTGAGATAGCCTTCGCGCTGGAGCCGCTGCTCGTCGAGCAGATTCTCCGCCCAGTCGCGCAGCGGTCCGCGCAGCCAGCGGTATATGGGCACGCCGAAGCCGGTCTTGGGGCGCTCGAAAAGCTCCGGCGGTACGTAGCGGCTCAGGAGTCTGCGCAGCACGATCTTGCCGCGCCCATCCTTGAGCTTCAGCGCCAGCGGCAGGCGCCAGGCGAACTCCAGGACGCGGTGATCGAGCAGCGGCGCACGCACCTCGAGGGCGACAGCCATGCTCGCCCGGTCGACCTTCACGAGAATGTCATCGGGAAGGTAGGTGAGGGTGTCGAGCAGCATCATCTGCTCGACGAACCGGTCGAGGTCTTCCTTCCCGGGCGCCTCGTCCAGCAGCGTCCGTGGTTCCCGGCCGTCCACCACCAGCTTCATCGGTGCGACCCAGTAGGACATCAGATGCCGGTACAGGGCTTGCGGTGTGTCACATCCGAGGCGATCGGCCAGGCGCAGCATCCGGTAACCGAAGCCATCGGTGCGCCGCTTGACGGCGGCGATCGGCGGCGCGAGGCGCGCCAGCCGGTCCCAGACTGGCATGGGGACCTGAGGGATGCCCCGGCTCAGCGCGTGCAGCAGCCAGCCAGGCGCACGCGACATTTGAGCGCAGATGTTGCGCGCTTGCGCGTAGCGGGTGTAGCCGCCGAAGGCTTCGTCACCGCCGTCACCCGAGAGCGCTACGGTCACGTGCTGGCGTGCCATGGCGCACACCAGCGCAGTCGGTATCTGTGACGAGTCGGCAAAAGGCTCGTCGTACAGCAGCGGCAATCGCGGAATGACTGCCAGGGTCTCCTTGGGCGTCAGATACATTTCCGTATGGTCGGTACCGAGATGCCGGGCAACCGCCTTGGCATAGCGAGCCTCGTTATACGCATCCTCGTGGAAGCCGATCGTGAACGTGCGCACCGGCCGGTTACTGAGTGCTTGCATGAGGGCGACGATGAGCGAGGAGTCGATGCCGCCGGACAGGAACGCCCCGAGGGGAACGTCGGCGATCATGCGCAGCTGCACGGCATCGCGCAGCAAGGTATCCAGCTGGTCGGTCGCCTCGTCAGGAGAGAGCGCAACTGCTGCGGCCGCGGCTGCGGCCTGAATCTCTGCAGCGTTCCAGAAGCACTGGCGTTCGAGCTCCACGACTGAATGTCGCCGTGCTGAGAAGCGTACGAAGTGCGCCGGCTCGAGCTTGTACACCCCCTCATAAATGGTGCGCGGTCCGGCTATGTAGGAATAGCGCAGCAGCAACGTGAGCGCCTGCCGATCGATATTCGCAGCGAAGCCGGGAAAGGCCCGCAGCGCCTTGAGCTCGGAGCCGAAGATCAGTCTGCCGTCCGCCAGCGAGTAATACAGCGGCTTCTTGCCGAGCCTGTCGCGCACCAGGGTCAGCTCGTCCTGCTCCGAGTCCCACAATGCGAACGCGAACATGCCGACGAAGCGGCGCAACGACGGCTCGAGGCCCCACTCCTCGAACGCGGCCAGCATGACCTCGGTGTCGCTGTGTCCGCGAAAGCGGTGCCCGAGTCCCTCCAGATCGGCGCGGATTCTCAGGAAGTTATAGATCTCGCCATTGAAGACGATGATGTAACGGCCGCTGGCGGAGCGCATCGGCTGCCGCCCTTCCTCGGTGAGGTCGACGATCGCGAGCCGGCGGTGCGCCAGCGCGATGCCGTGAGCCGCATCGAACCAATGGCCCTGGGCGTCCGGCCCGCGATGAGCGATGGTATCGTTCATCCGCCGCAACACTTCCGTCGCGTCGCGCGCCGGCTGCGGTGTGTAAAACCCGACGATACCGCACATCAGAAGTTCCTTCGCCTCGCCTCAGCAGCGTTGCGCATGCTCGCCGCTGCACGACATATGCCGGACGCACGGGGGCATGGGCAACATCTCCAGCGGCTGATGATACGATACACAATGATGACGGCCCGCATCTGCTTCGTCGGCCTGGAGAATCTTCCCGTACTGGCCGCCGAATTCGAGCAGCGGGGAGTCGGCGGCGCACAGGTGCAGCAGACGTTGCTGGCCAGGGCGCTCGTCCGGCGTGGATTTGCGGTCTCGATGGTCGTCGGGGACTACGGGCAGGCGGATGGGACAACCTGGAGCGGCGTGCAGACCTACAAAGCGTACAGTGCCCATGAGGGAATTCCGGTGCTGCGCTTCGTGCATCCGCGCTGGAGCAAGCTGTGGGGGGCGCTGCGACGCGCCGATGCCGATGTCTACTATGTGAGCTGCGCAGGCGCCCAGGTCGGACAGGTTGCCATGTGGGCAGCCCGCAACGGGCGCCGCATGATCTTCCGGGTGGCGAGCGATGCCGATTGTCAGCCCGACCGGCTGCTGATCTCCTTCTGGCGCGACCGCAAGCTGTACGAGTACGGACTGCGTCGTGCCGCAGCGATCCTCGCCCAAAGCGCCACGCAGCAGGAGCTGCTGCGGAGGAATTACGACGTGCCCAGTACGGTGGCTGCCTCGCTGGTGGATGCACCGGAGCGTTGGCTCTCCTTTTCCGAGCGCGACATAGCGCTGCTGTGGGTCAGCAACATCCAGCCACTGAAACGGCCGGACATGTTTCTGCAGCTGGCGCGCAGCCTGAGTGCCTGCGCTGCGAGCATGGTCGGTGGGACCCAGCCCGGCGCCCTCGATCTGTTCGATGAGATCCGCGCACGCGCCGCGGGCGTCGGCAATCTGACGTTCCACGGCCCGCGGCCGTACCGAGCCACCAATGATCTCTTCGACCGTGCGCGCGTGTTCGTCAATACTTCCGAGACCGAAGGCTTTCCGAATACCTTCCTGCAGGCCTGGATCCGCGGCGTCCCGGTGATTTCATTCTTCGATCCCGACAACGTCATCCGCCGCGAAGGGCTGGGCCATGCGGCAGGAAATCTCGAAGAGATGACAAGTGCCGCTCACCACCTCGCGACGGATGCGCAAGCGTGGCTCGAAACGAGCGCGCGGTGCCGAGCGTACATCGCCCGGCACTATAGCGAGGACCAGATACTCGCTCCTTATCTCTCTACTGTCGGCCGGGTCGCGAGCGGCTCGCCGGTGACTGTGGCCCCCGCCTAAAGGGCTGAGGAGTGCTGAACGTGGTGGCAGACTCGCAACGCTCTCCCGAGCAGATCCGCGAACAATACGAGGTCGAGAAGGCACTTGCGGCGCGGCTGCGCGGCGGCACGGCGGACGAGCGCAAGCAGCTGTACGGCAAGCTCTACGACGAGATGTACCAGCGCCTGCCGCACCATCCACAACTCACGCGCAAGGTGTCGGCGGAGGAAACCGAATCCACCATCAGCGGGCAATTGAGGTTCTTGTCCCGCTTCATCGGCAACGACACAACCTATCTGGAAGTGGGTCCGGGGGATTGTGCACTCACGCTCGAGGTGGCCAGGCACGTGCGCAAGGCGATCGGCGTCGACGTTTCCGCCGAGGTCACCGCGTCTGATCACCGCCGCAGCAATTTTGAGTTGAAACTCTCGGACGGCACCTCGATACCGGTGCCTGCCGGCTCGATCGATGTTGCCTACAGCAACCAGCTGATGGAGCACCTGCACCCCGATGATGCACGCACCCAGCTCGTCAATCTGAGCCGCGCCCTTAAGGTCGGCGGCCTGTACGTGTGCGTGACGCCCAACCGTCTCACCGGCCCGCACGACATCTCGCTGGGTTTCGACGCGGTCGCGACCGGCTTTCACCTGCGCGAGTACACCAACGCGGAGCTATTCGACTTGTTTCGCGAGTGCGGATTTGGGCGGGTGAAGATCTACAACAGCATTCGCGGCCGCACGTTTCGCGTGCCGACCGGACCACTGCTCGCCTTCGAGCGCTGGCTCGTGCGTCAGTCGCCCCAGCGCCAGGGTGCCTTGCTGCGCCAACCCCTGGTGCGCAAGCTGCTCAACAACTGCCGCCTGGTGGCGGTCAAGTCCGGCGGGGTCGCTGCGGGCGCCGCGCCATAGAGCCGCGCGGACCAGCCTCACAGGTTGTACTCGCGCTGCCAGATCTCCAGGTTGAGCAGGCACCACAGCAGCTTTTCGTGATTGTGACGGCCGGCGAAATGCTCCTCGAGCACGCGGCGCAGTTCCTGCGGCCGGTAGTAATCGCGGGTGCGCGAGTCCTTATCCGTCAGGTGTGCAAGCAGATAGTCCCGCATCGAGGTGCGGAACCACTCGTTGACCGGCACACGGAATCCGACCTTGGGGCGTTGCAGGATGCGTGCCGGCAGCAAGCGACGCATCGCCAGCCGCAGGATGCGCTTGGTCGTGAAGCCGCGCACCCGCCAGGCATCCGGTAACGCCGAGACGAACGCCGCGAGCTCATGGTCCAGGAACGGCATGCGCGCCTCGATCGAGGCGGCCATGGTCATGCGATCCCCGCGCTCGAGCAGGTTATCCGGCAGCCAGCTCGTCTGGTCGAAGAACAGAATGGCGCGCAGCGGCGAGTCACCGGACGCGACAGCGAACGGCACGGCTTGCGCAGCATCGGCAGGCGGCGCGGCGAACGTCAACAGGCGTGCGCAGCCCTCATCGCTCAGTGCGCCAAACCAGCGCGGCATGCGCTCAAGACGCGACTCGATGCCGAGGTTGGCAATCGCCGTCTTGGCGCGGCGGAAGCGGTAGGGCAGGGCCTGGATCACCGGCTCGATCAGGTCGCCGCGCAACCAGCGCGGCAGGCGCTGATACGGTGCGGCGTAGCGCTCGTAGACGTGCTTGGGATAGCCACCCAGTACCTCATCAGACCCCTCGCCGGTCAATACCATCTTGACGGTGCGGCGCGCTTCCCGGGAGAGCAGGTAAATGGGAATGTCCGAGGGCTCGGCGACCGGCGCGTCGCGAAAGCGCGTCAGCGCAGGCAGATGCTCCAGCAGATGCGCCTGCGAGACCACGAGCTCGTGGTGCTCGGTGCCGAACAGCTCGGCGATGGTCCTGGCGTGGCGCAGCTCGCTGTAGGTGCTCTCGTCAAAGCCGACGGAGAAGGTCTTGACCGCATGGCTCGAATGTCGTGCCATCAGGCCGACGATCGCCGAGGAATCGATGCCGCCGGACAGAAATGCCCCAAAGGGCACATCCGACATCATCCTGATGCGAACCGATTCCTCGAGAAGCTCGAGAAAGCTGCCGACCGGATCGGCACACTGCAGCGGTTCGCCCAGGAAGGCGCCATCGGGCGGCAGATAGAATCGCGACTCGCTCGTGCCGGCGGCATCACACAACATCCAGCTTCCGGGCATGAGCTTGCGCACATCGGCAAACAGCGTGGCGGGGGCGGGCACGTAGCGGTAGCGGAAGTAATCCCAAAGCGCCGCGTGATTGACGCGCGGCACCACGCCGGGAAATTGCAGCAGCGCCTTGATCTCCGAGGCGAATAGCAGCGTGCCATTGTGCGAGTACACGAACAGCGGCTTCTTGCCGAACCGGTCGCGTGCCAGAAACAGGCGTTCACGACGCGCGTCCCAGATCGCGAACGCAAACATACCGCGCAACCGCGCCAGGCAATCGGTCCCCCACTGTTCGTAGGCATACACCACCACTTCGGTGTCGGAGCTGGTGTGGAAGCGGTGACCGCAGGCGCTCAGCTCAGCGCGCAGCGCCTCGAAATTGTAGATCTCGCCGTTGTAGACGATCTGCAGCGCGCCGTCGGTGCTGCCGAGGGGCTGGTGACCGGTGGACAGATCGATGATGGAAAGCCGGCGGTGACCGAGTCCCACGCGCGCGCGTCCGTCGGCGGTGGCGCTCTCGAAGTAGCCTACATCGTCCGGGCCGCGGTGCGCGATCGCCGCGGTCATGCGCTGCAGTGCCGGGCTCAGATCCTCGCGCGCGCTGGTCGAAAAGTATCCGGCGATGCCGCACATTATTAATTATGACATGGTGTCGCTGGCAGCCGCCTTTCGCCTGCGTCCAATCGTAGCTGAATTACGCCGGACGCATCGGTAGACTTGTGGACGGAAGCGGTCGGACACCGGTCCGCCGGTGACGCGGGCCATTTCCCAGGAGCGTCGATCCGTATGCGCGGCATGGCCCATCAGGCGGCGATCCTGTCCGTGACGCGGATCGCGAACTACGGGCTGATGATCATCAGCCCGATCATCCTGGTGCGCTTTCTGAGCGTGACGGACTTCGGTCGGTACCGCGAATTCCTGCTGTACGCCTCGCTGCTGCAGACCGCCGCCGCTTTCGCCATCGGCGAAAGCCTGCTGTATTTCATTCCACTGCATCCGGCGAGTCCGTGGCGGGTGTTGCGCCAGACGATGATCCTGACGGCCGTAATCAGCGGGTGCGTCGTTGGCGCCTTCGTGGTCGTCGATCTGCTGGTGCCCGGGGGACTCGTCGGACCCTATCTGGTGCCGGTAACGCTCTACGTACTGCTGTTCGTGAACCTGGATTGCTGGGAGAACCTCTGGCTGGCTACGCGGCGGCCGGTTCCGGTGTTTGTGTACACTGCCTTGCGACTCGTGGCCCGGCTGCTGGTGGTCGTGTGCGTCGCGGTCGTGACCAACGATGTCACGACGATCATCTGGTCGCTGGTCGGCCTCGAAGCGCTGCGTTTCTCCGGCTCGCTCATCGCCTGGAAGGTCGCAGACCGTTCGCGCTTCGAGCCGCCGCTCGAGGGGATGACCCGCCAGCAGCTGCGATTCTGCATGCCGTTCGGCCTGGCGACGGTGCTGTCCATGCTCAGCAGAAACCTCGGCAACGTCGTCATCGCAAAATATCTCGGCGTGGCCGCTCTGGCGCAGCTGACCATAGGCACTTACGGCGAGCCGATAATTCTGGCGCTGCGCAACTCCATCTCGACGGTGGTGCTGCCGGAGCTGGTGCGCCTGGGCGGGCGCTCGCCGGATGACGCGTTGCGGCTGTGGCACCGCACCGTGGTCATCAACTGCCTGCTGCTGTTTCCCATGGCCGCCATCGTGGCCTGGTATGCAGAGCCGCTGATCGTGAAGGCGTTCGGCGCCAGCTATCGCCCGGCCATCCCGGTGCTGCAGTGGTACGCCGTGGTCATTGTGTGTGCGTGTGTCGATTTCTCGCCGCTGCTGCGCGCCATCAACAGGACGCGTGCATTCGTAGCGGCCAGTGTGGTGGCAGCGCTCGCCAATGGCCTCACGCTCGTGGTGCTGCTGCCGGCCACGGGCGTCGTGGGAGCGGCAATCGGACTCGCTGTCGCCAACCTCGTCGCGACCGTCTACCTCGGGTTCAGCGTAAGCCGGCTGTATGGCAGCGGCCTGCACCGACTGCTGCCCTGGGCCCCGGTGGCGAAGGTCGCTCTGTGCGCCGCCGGTGGCGCGGTGATCGCCTTCGGGATCACGTTCGAGTCGCGGGCGACGCTCCTCGGCGCGGTCGGCGGATCGCTGCTCTACGGTGGGGTGTTCGTGGTGCTGTTGAAGGCCACCCGCCTCGAGGAGGCGAGCGACCTGTTGCGCCGGCTCAGGACCCTGGCCCCGGGGCCTCGTGGGCCGTGAGGCATCGCTTTTAGGTCACTGCACGGTGAGCGACGGGGCGTCCGGGACCGCTTGCGAGGTCAGGCGCTGCAGGATCACGCCGTCGCGATCGCTCAGGGTCACGGTAGTGACAGTCTGACCGTTGTTGATGCTGGGTGCCTGCGTTCCGGAGAGGTGCTTGTAGCTCGTCTCCAGAGTGACGGTCTGAGTGCCGTTGCCTTTGGGATTAACGAGTGAGATGCCGTTCACGAAGTCGCGGCGCCATACACCGTTCTGATAGACGGTGAGTCCGCCATTGGAGTACGTCGCGGTGGCCGATCCGGTAGGACCTGCGGCGGGGGCACCTAAGTTGAAGTTGAACTCGTCATACAGCGGGATGGTGTCATACGAGCCGCCGTTGGAATGGTAGTAGTAAGCGTTATCCAGCAGGCACGAGGCGAGCCCATAGCGCATGCCCTGGTAGTCCGTATTCGAACCGTCCTGGGCGAAAATCTGATACCCCGGTGCAGCGGTGGCGTTCATGATGATCTTGTAGGCGTTCATCATCTGCGACCAGCCCTCACTCTCATATGAGTAGCTCTGGCCGATGATGGATTCCATTACCCCGCCATTGAGCATCTGGTTGTAACCAGGGATAGGGCCATTGGCCCAGTCAGCCGTATTTCCAATGACGTAGCGGCCCGGGAGCGCGGTCTTGAGCAACGTCACATAGGCGGCGTAACCGTCACGCCAGGTCTGACCGGCAGCGCTCGGGCTCTGCGAAGAACCGCTCTGGCTGTAATCCGCACTGACCCGGGGCTGCCAGAAAACATTGTCCAGATAGACCCCGTCCCAATTGGACGTGAGCTCATTGGCTACGCTCCAGACCGCGCGCCACGCACGATAAGTGCCATTCGCCGGATTAAGCCCCTGCTGAGCATTGCCATCCGCATCGGTGATAGATCCGTTGGGCCACGTGGTGCGCAGGAACCAGTTGCCACCACTGACAGCAGAATAGACTGGGGAATAAGCGGACCCGCTGGAGCTGACACCCGGCTCCAGCTCCATGATATTCGTGTAGGGAAAGAGCTTGATGTTCGGATTGAGGGCCTTCACGGCCGCGGCAGCGGAATTGGCAGTGAATCCACCGCCGGACCAACCCGGATACAGGCCAACGACCGCGACACCGACTTTGGCGACGAGTTGCTGATAACTCGTCGTGCCGAAGCTCGACTGCACCGACCCGGAGATGAGAACGGCGCCGAGACGCGGGTACGGTGCGGGGGTGGTCTGCGCCGCCGCAGCGTGAATTTCCGCGAATGCCGCTGCTGCCAGCAATCCGGAAACCAACAATCGTCGTGCCTTTGACATCCTCAATCCTCCCCAAGCGCATGAGTTTCCGACCTGCGAGCGGCATGAATTGCCTCGCTGTGGATTGAAACGTACACCGTCCGCGGCAGCGATTCACCGTGTCGCGGTTCACGGACAGCCGCCTGGCGCTGCGGGCGATCGTGCGCACCGCGGGTATGTGATGCGCGTCACGTGGTCGCGGCGGCCAACACGGACGTTGTCGTCAGCAGGCGACCGGAGGAGCTTTCACGGCGCGCGACTGGAGCGACTGCGCTGACTCGCCGGCAGGCGCGCTCCGCCACGGTGTGCAACGGCCGCGGGCGAGCCGAGTTGCGTTGCGCCACGCAGCTCGTTACGGGCGGTCGACGGTGCGGCCTGCAGGGCGATCACCGCCATGCGCATCGTCAGCCCACTGTAGATCCAGATGTACAGCCACGGCTTGAAGAGCTGTGAGAAGAACACGGCGCCCGACACCGCCACGATGCCGTAGATGAATGCGATCAGATAGCGTGCCGTCTCGTCGGACGCCTGCGCGGCAGCGTGGCGCGCCGTGATCACGAGCTGCCCAATTACCATCAGATAGCTGGCAAGTCCGATGATGCCGAGCTCGAACCACAGCGAAAGGTAGTGGTTGTGAACGTTATAGAAGAACCCCATCACATCGTAGGCATCCCATCCAAAGCCGGTGATCAGCGTCACCGGGTTGGCCATCATCTTGTCCAGGATCGGCCGCCAGATGTACAGGCGCTCGTCGCTGCTCGTGGCGGGACTTAAGATCAACTCCGTGACACGTTCGGTGAGAATGCCGCCGAACTTGACGCTCGCCAGCGCGAGCACCGGGACCGCGACCACTCCGAGAATGACGACCAGAGTGGCGGCGCGCCGCCAGGAGATGATGCGACGGCAGAGGTAGGAGGCGAAGACGGCCGCCAGGGCGAGACCCACGAAGGCGCCGCGCGATCCCGTCATGATCATCAGAGTTGCCGAGACCGAGCCCGCCAGAGCCCAGAACACCCGCGCCATGCCGCGGGAGGAGAACGCCGCCGCGACATAGGCCGGCAGCAGGCACACGATCAAGGCAGCCGTTTCGTTCGCGTGGCCGAACGCGCCGAATACCCGACCGGTCAGGTTGCCCTCGGTGCCGATCGGGGTGATACCGATCTCGAAAAGTCCGGCGACGTTGCCGATAGCAATCGCGTTGGCGGCGGTCACTGTCAGCAGAATGCACTTCAGCAGGAACTTCGCGTCCTGGAGCGTGCGCGTTCCATACAGATACACCGCGAACACCATGGCGTTATCGAGCAGTTCCGCCTTCAGATCGATGCCGCTGCCGAGCAAGGTGTAAAACTTGTATTGGACGAGCACGCCGACGATGAGCCAGCTGAGCGTGGCATACGCGATCAGGACTGCGAACCACAGGTGCAGCTGAGGCAACTCCAACCGCAACCCGCCGCGCACGACGAAACGGGCGCTCAGGGTGAGCAGGATCAGATAGAGGATCGCGTTCTTGACGCTCAGACCGGGCGCGAGGCTCAGTGTCCAGCCGAACACATCGATGGTCGTGAGGAAAAAGATCAGCAGGGCAAGCAGATAGCGCAATGCTGGATCCTCAGGCGTGTTGCGCTACGGTTGCGGATCGCGCCGGGTATCGTTCACGAACGCTCCCCGGCGGACGCCGGAGGATCTCGGGCAAATCACGATACCACCGATGCCGGCCGTACCGGCAGGGGACGGAAACATGTGAGGGGTGACCTGGATCACAGCTTACGGCCGGCGGCATGGCGTCACGTCCACGACTTAAGGTAGCCTGTGCCTCTGGCTCCCACTAACCATAAACCACCCGGCAGGACTGCCCCGTTCGGGCGTGTGCCGCGACGCCCAGGGGGCATAATGCGGGCGATGCTCATCAATCTGTTCCGGTCACTCGCGCTGCTGGCGGCGCTCGGCGTCGCACACGCCGATGAGTACACGGTCAAGGCCGGCGATACGCTGGGGATTGCGGTCTGGAAAGAGCCGGATCTCACCAGCAACGCGGTGCTGGTGCGCCCCGATGGGACCTTCTCTTTTCCATTAGTCGGCCAGGTCGATGCGCGCGGCAAGGGAGTCCTCGAGCTGCAGAATCTCATCACCGAGCGGCTGAAAAAATACATTGCCGACCCGGTGGTCACCGTGTCCGTGCAGGAGGTGAAGGGCAATAAGGTATACGTGATCGGCCAGGTCACCAAGCCCGGCGACTTCATCGTGAATCCCGCCGTCAACGTGATGCAGGCGCTCAGCATGGCCGGGGGCACCACCGCATTCGCATCGTTGAACAACATCATCATCCTGCGCCGTACCCCGGCCGGACAGGTCGCCTTGCCGTTCCACTACACCGACGTGGTACATGGCAAGGACCTGCAGCAGAACGTGGAGCTGCAGGCCGGGGACGTCGTGGTCGTCCCGTGAGTTCGTCGCGACCCATGCGCGCCGCGCGCAGGACGAGCGCGGTTGCCGGCCTCAGCGGCGTTTGCCTGTCATGGGCTGCCGTCCAGGCGCTCGCAACCGACTACCAGTTCAATCCCAGAGTGGAGCTCGCGGGCGGATACGATGACAACGCGAACCTCGGCGTGACCGGAGAGGACAAGATCGCCTCCTCCGACGCCATGGCGGACGCACGAGTCGACCTGATAGCACGGGAATCGAACTGGGAATGGAAGCTGACGCCTGAGGCGCGCGGCACCTGGTACCCGAGCCACACGGAGCTCGATTCCAACGGGGAGTTTCTCTATCTGAACGGACAGCGCACCGGCGAGCGCTATACGCTTGGCCTGGACGGCTACGGCGCGTCGCAATCGCTGCTCACGAGCTATCTGCCCACGGCCAATATTGGTACCGGGCTCGGGATCAGTGAGCCGGGTACGACGCTCGTCATTCCGGGCAGCATCCGCCAGAACTTCGGTTATCTCAGTCCGAGCTATACGTTCGAGATGACACCGCGGAGCAGTCTCGCGCTCAACGTCGCCTATACCGACGCCACATTCAGCCAGGAACTGCAGGGCGGGTACGTGGATTACAAGAACGTGACCGGCGCCGCCGGCCTCGTGCTGAAGGCGACCCCCACCGGCTCGCTCACCTTGCGGGCCACCGGAGCGGATTTTCGACCCGACACGGATCGCACCAGCGACACCTACGGCGTGGAAGCGCAGTGGGATGGGAAGCTCTCCGCTACCAGGCAGTATTACCTGCGCATCGGTGCGGCGCGGACGGATTTCTCGGACTCGGGCTCGGGCCCGGGCGCGCCTGAGCTTGCCGCTGCGACGAGCCTGACCGGTGGCGCCGGGACGCAATGGACCTACAGCCTGACCGAGATATTCCTTGACGCCACCCGCAATATCGCGCCGACCGCCCAGGGCTACGCCGTCAACGAGGACCAGCTGCGCCTGCGCGTGGCGCGGCGCTTCACGCCGCGATTTGCCGGATTTCTCGGAGTCCGGACCATCTACGAGGATCCGCTGCGCGGGGCCATCGCCCCGACGGCGCGGGTACAGCATTACAATTACGCGACAACGGGCTTCGAATGGCGCGTACAGCGGGGGTTTTCGGTGATCGGCGCTTATGACTTCACGGACTATCACTACGGCGGCCCCACCGGTCAGGCGAACTCGGTACAGCTGTCCCTGGTCTACGAGCCGCACCGCCCCGCCGAAGGGCCCGCCATTACCGTGGGCTACTAGCTTCCACCACCGCCTGCGATCAACTAATGGATGCGGATAAGGCTGAATTTTCGGACTATGTCGACTCGCTGCGGCGCCGCCGCCGCTTGCTCCTGACCATCTGGGTGCCCATTGTCCTGCTGACGATGCTGCTCGCCGTGGGTCTGCCGAGCGAGTACGGCTCCACGGCCACGTTTCAGCTCAAGACCGATCTCAACGACCACGCCAGGGGGGATAATTACGCCGACCGCTACATTTCCGGCTTGACCGGCACCGTTCTCGGCTCCCCGGAGCTGCGGGCGGCGCTCGGCTCGCTGGCGCCTTACCCGACGCTCAAGGACGATCCGGGGGCCGCGCTCAAGAAGCTGCAGGGCGACGTGCGCGCCGACATGCTCACCCAGAAGATTCTCGACCCGCAGACCGGTCTGGAGCGCAACATCAATACCGGCTTTACGGTCACTTACGTGAACCGCGATCCGGAGACCGCGCAAAAGGTTTCCACCTGGCTCGCGAACGCATTCATCGTGGACGGCCGCCGCGCCGCGGCGGAGCAGGTGCTCACCGAGAGCCGCTTCTACGCGGCCGAGGCCGACCGACAGCGCGCGAAAATCATGGAGAGCGAAGCACGCCTCGCCCGGTTCAAGGAGCAGAACTTCGACCGGCTGCCCGACACGACTCAGGCGAATCTGAACATCAAGGGCATGACCGATCAGGATCTTCAGGGCGTCGAGCGTGATCTGCTCGCCCAGCAGCAGAACCGCACGTTCGTCCTCCAGCAGCTGCAACAGGCGCGCGCTGCAGGCGGCAACGTGGACACACTGCGTGCGCTGGAGGCTGAGTATGCGAAGAAGGCGGCGGTTTACGACCCGAACCACCCGGACATGATTGCGTTGCGCCAGCAGATCGATGCGATGCGCAGCGGCGCCGCCACCAGCGGCACCGGCTCGGATCTCGAGGCGCAGCTGGCCGCGCAGCGCGCGAGCCTCGCCGAGATGCGCCAGCGTTACAGCGAGGATTACCCGGACGTCAAGCGTCTGGAGCGCTCGATCCAGGAGCTGCAGGCACGGGTCGCTTCCGGCGAAAAGGACTCAACGACCTATGTAAGCCGGACTCCCGCAGTCGTTCAGCTGGAAACGCAGCTGAACGGGGTCGAGACGCAGATCGCCGCGCTGGAACGACAGCGAGGCGAGCTGCGTGAAAAGGAAGCCAATCTGCAAAGCCGCCTGCAGTCTACGCCGGAGGTTGAGCGAGCCTACGATACGCTCAATCGCGACGCAGTCACCGCGCGGCAGATGTACGACCAGCTCAACAGTAAACGAATGGATGCCGACATCCGGGCGGCGGCGATCAAGATTGGCACCGCCGACCAGTTCACCCTGCTGGCTCCGCCGCTCATTCCGAAGTCGCCGACCAAGCCGCCCCGCATCGGTATCGCCGTCATCGGCGTGATCGCCGCGACCTTCCTGGCTTTGATGGTGGCGCTCGGCGTCAGCGCGCTGGACTCCTCCGTGCGCGGCAGTCGCGATCTCGTGGCGCTTCTGGACCTGACGCCGATCGCCGTCGTGCCGCTGATCCGCAATGCCGAATCCATGCAGCGGCGCCGGCGGCGACTGACGGCTTTAACCGCGACGACGCTGGTCGCAGTTCCTCTTTTGTATCTTCTCATTCACTTTGCGGCGCGTTAGATGGGCGCACCGGGATCGGCGACTACCATGTCTGAGGCAGGGAAGGTCTAGTGAGCGTCATCGAAAATGCCCTTTCCAGGGTAAGGAAGCGTGCGGATCGCAAAGCGGCCGACGCTGCGGTGCCGCGTCCCGATCCGAACCAGACGATCCCCGCGGACCCTCAGCCGACGCGGCAGTTCCAGATGGTGACCCTGGATTCCGCGGTGCTCGAGCGCAATTGCGTGCTGCCGCAGGTCGCTGACCGCCCCGCGCAGCGCGCCTACAAGATCCTGCGTACCCGGCTGCTGCAGCGTCTGGCCGCCAAGCAGTGGCGCTCGGTCGCCGTGACCAGCACGACGGCCGGGGACGGCAAGACCCTCACCTCGATCAACCTCGCCATGGCGCTGTCGCAGGAGCCGAACACGCGGGTGTGCCTGGTTGATCTCGACCTGCAGCGACCGCAGGTGGCCGCCCAGATGGGCCTGCACTGCGAGCGCGGGCTCGGCGATTATCTCCTCGGTGAGGCGGAAGCCCTGCAGGTGATGTACAACTGCGGCTCACCCAGCCTGGTCGTGATTCCGAACACGCGCACGTTCGACCACTCCTCCGAAACGCTCGCCAGTACGCGCATGCTGGAGCTGCAGCGGGTGATCGCAGCGGAAATGCCGCGTCACATCGTGATATTCGATATGCCACCGCTTACCTCGGATGACGTGCTCACGTTTGCTCCGCGGGTCGATGCTGTGCTGCTGGTCGTGGCTGAGGGGCGCACCGAGCGCGCCTCGCTGCTGAAGGCGAAGGAGCTGATCGCGGAGATGAATCTCCTGGGGGTCGTGCTGAACTGCTCGTCGGAGCGGGACGGCGCCGCCGCCTATTACTAGCGCGCGTCGAGACTCGCGTACAAAGCTGCGAATTCCCGCGCCATGCGCGCCACGGAGTAGTGCTCCACGACGCGCGCCCGCGCGGCCAATGCCAGCCGGTGCAGCAGCTGCCGGTCAGTCGCGAGTCGCTCCAGGGCATTCGCCAGCGCCTGCGGATCGCGCGCCGGCACCAACAGTCCATGCACCCCGTCCTGCACCACGTCAGGTATGGCGCCGACCGGTGTGGTCACCGGAACGGCACCGCCCGCCATGGCTTCCAGCAGCGCGTAGGGGAGACCCTCGCGGTAGGTGGGTAACGCCAGAACGTCGGCATCCTGCCAGAGCTGCTGTTTCGCGGACCCGAATAGCGCTCCGACCAGGTACGCGCGATCCCCGAGCCGATCGGTCTCGATGGCGCGGGCAATCTCATCGCGCGCCGCTCCGGAGCCGGCGATCGTCACATGAACCGCGATGCCGCGATCGCGCAGGATCCTGGCCGCCGTGAGCGTCTCGAAAATTCCCTTGTCGGCGGCGAGCCGACCGAGATAGGCGATCCTGAGCGGTCGAGGCGCGACATAGCGCTCGGCGCGGAGCTCGGCCTCCCCAGGTGACACGGCGTTGGCGATGCGAAGCAGCCGGGCACGAGGCGCGAACTCACCGTAGGCCGCCAGTTCGCTTTGCGCCAGCACCACCACGGTGTCAGGCCAGGTGAGGACGCGACGCAGCAGCGCGGTGCGCGCACGCTTGCCGGCGAAGAACTCGCCCGGCAGCGCGCCGCCGTGAACCTGATAAACCACCTTGCAGCCGAGCGCTTTTGCGGTGACGAGATAGACGAGGTCTCGCCAGTAGCTCCTGGGCATGAGCGAGGTATTGATATGCACGATCCGCGGTCGCGAGCGAACCAGGCGAGCGGCAAAGGTGAACGGACTCGTGGCGAGGCGAAACAATTTGCCCATGCGCCCCTCGGCGCGACCTTCGCTGCCGACCTGAAACTGGCTCAGGCGGAAGTTCTGGGACAAGGTCGATTCGAACAGTTGGTTGAGATGCGTGGAGACCCCGCTCACCGCGCTGCGCGCCGGACCGAGCAGCAGGACGCGAGGACCGCCCGCCATCACGCGGCTAGTTCTGCCGTCGCGGCACTGCGTGGGTCCGGCCGCTCTTCATCGCGGTTTCATAAGCCCGCAACAACTGCGGCACCTGGTGATGCCAGGCGAGGCCGCCTTCGACCCGCTGGCGCCCGATTGCGCCCATCGTGGCGCGTCGCTCAGGATCATCCAGCAGCTCGCACAGCTTCACGGCAAAATCGGCGACGTCGTTCGGGCGTGCGTACAACGAGGCTTCTCCGGCCGAGAAGCGCCCCTCCGTCAGGTCGAACTGCACGATCGGCTTGCCGAGCGCCATGTACTCGAGAATCTTGTTCATGGTGGATTTGTCATTCATCTCATTAGCGCGATCGGGATTCACGCACACATCCGCGGTGCTCATGATCTCCCACAATGCGGCATCCGGAATACGGCCGGTGAACTCGACGCAGTCCTCGACCGCCAGCTCACGAGCCAGCTGGCGCACGGCCGCCAGCTCCGTGCCGTCGCCGACGATGACAAACTGCACGTCGTCGCGGTGGAGCGTCTGGCGCATGTACGCCACGGCCTCGAGGAGCAGATCCAGTCCCTCCTGCTTGCCGATCACCCCCACGTAGCCGACCAGATGCGTCTTGCCGCGGCGCAGCTCGGGGCGCGGCGGCAGCGCGCGCACGCGCGTGAGGTCGGCGCCGCTGCGCACCACGAACACCTTCGCCGGGTCCATGTGGCCGCGCTCGATGGCGATCCGCTGATAGGACTCGTTGGTCGCGATACTCACATCGGCGGTGGCAAAGGTCCAGCGCTCGAGGCGACACAGCAGCCGGTACCAGACGTCGCGGCGGCCAAACTTCGCCTCGTAGAGCTCGGGATTGATGTCGTGATGATCGAATATGAAGCGCTTGCCGAATAGCTTGAAAAAGCGGCCGATCAGGAAGATCGTGTCCGGCGGATTACAGGCATGGATGACGTCAAAGCCGCGCGTGAAGGCGATGCGGATCGCCAGCGCAAACTCCATGAGCAGCGACGAGGCGTACTCGAGGCCGTAACCCAGCGCTGAATTGGCCTCGACCGGCAGCGGGTGGCGGTAGATGTGCACGCCCTCGAGGACCTCGTGTCCTCGGTCATACCCGCGCCCCTTGGGGCAGATGATGCTGACGGCGTGGCCGTGCGCCCGCAGCGCCAGCGCTTCCTGCCACACTCGTCGGTCAAATGGACAGGGAAGGTTCTCGACGATGATGAGAACGCGCCACTTACCAGGCGATGCCGTCATAGCTCTCCATGGGCGAGGGACCCTTCTCCTCGGCCGCGTTCCACACCCCGACGAGGTCGATCACGCATTTCCCCGGCGGCAGGTCGCGCAGCAGGCCGACAAACTCAGCGCCCGCGGAGGCGACGACCAGTACGTCGGCGTGCTCCAGGAGCTGCTCAGGCTGGTCCACCATGAGCCGCCCGATATGAGGGATGTGATTGAGAATGTATTCACGATTGGCTCCCAGTAGGCTCGCCAGCCTGACGTTCCTGTCATAGACGAGAAGCTCATAACCCTTGCCGATGAGCTGCTCAGCGAGCGTGACGATCGGACTCTCGCGCAGGTCGTCCGTGCCCTCCTTGAAACTCAGGCCGAGCAGCCCCACGCGTCGCCGACCCGTTGCCCGGATCATCGATAAGGCGTGAGCGATGTGAACCTGGTTGCTGCCGAGGATCGATGCGAGAACCGGCGTATCCACATCGAGCAACCGTCCCTGATAGGTGAGCGCCCGCACGTCCTTGGGCAGGCAGGACCCGCCGAACGCGAAGCCGGGACGCAGGTAGGCGCTCGAGACGTTGAGCTTGGTGTCCATGCAGAACAGCCGCATGACCTGCCTGCCATCGACGCCCATCGCCTTGCTCAGGCGTCCGACCTCATTGGCAAAGGTAACCTTGAGCGCGTGCCAGGAGTTGTCGACGTACTTGACCATCTCGGCAGTGCGCAGCTCCGTGACAATGAGGGGAGCCTCCAGCTTCGCGTACAGCTCGCGTACGATGCCGGCGGCACGTTCGTCGGAGGCACCGATCACGGTCTTGGGCGGATGATCGTAATCGTAGATCGCGGTACCTTCGCGCAGGAACTCCGGGTTGATGCATACGCCGAAATCTTTTCCAGCCTTGCGGCCCGAGGATTCCTCCAGTACCGGGATGACGACGCCTTGCATCGAGCCGGGCAGCAACGTGCTGCGGATCACCACCACGCGATAGCCGCCGCCCGCGCGGAGCTGCTCGCCGATCTGCTGCACGACGCGACGGACATAGGTGAGATCCAGGCTGCCGTTGGCCTGTCCGGGCGTACCGACACAAATGATCAGCACGTCGCAGTGTGCGACCGCCGTGACATAGTCGGAGCCTGCGACCAGCCGTCCGCCCGCCACCGCGGCGGCGATGAGCTCCCCGAGCCCGGGCTCCACGATCGGGCTCTCGCCCCGACGCAGGAAATCCACCTTGACGTTGCTCGGATCGACCCCGACTACGCTGTGCCCATCTCTGGCAAGGCATGCCGCCGAGACGACCCCGACGTAGCCCAGTCCAAACACCGCAATTTTCATCGGTTTAACGGCCTGTCGTGCGGAAGGTTTCTGTGAAGCCGGCGACGCGCCCACCGCGGGCGCAGCTGCCGGCAACGGCGCCATTGTACGGTACCGAAAGCTGCCACGTGCCCGGGGCGAGCCCTATAATGTGCAGAACGAGTGCATCGTCACGAAGATTCGGAAATTCTGCGCAGACCCCTTCGATGTGACAGAGTCGTCGCCGCGCGCACGACGGCGGCGCCGCGCGACTCGTCTGCCGATCCTTAAGCGATTCGGCTGATGCAGCTTCAGTGGGTCCTGAGTCGTCTGCGCGCAATGGGGTTGCGCGAGCTCGCCTACCGAGGGGCGCAGTCCGTGCACACCCGGTGGGAGCGCGCCGGTCTCGGCCGCGCCAAGCCGCTGCCGGCCGATGCGGCACGCGGCAGGCCATGGATCGCTGCCTGGCCCGAGAACCTTGCCGTCAACGCGTACCGCGAAGCGGCTGACGGCATTCTGAGCGGCAAGTTCCGGCTGTTCGGCGACCGCGAGTGGACACTCGGATTTCCGCCGTCCTGGAACCGCGACCCGGCGACCGGCACGATTGCGCCGCTCGGCTTCGGCATCTTGCTGAACTATCGCGACGCCTCGCTCGTCGGCAACGTCAAGTACCTCTGGGAGCCGAACCGGCACCTCGAGCTCGTGACCCTCGCTCAGGCCTGGCGCCTGAGCGGTGAGGCGCGCTTCGCCCAAGCCTGCCGGACATTGGTGGACTCCTGGATCACCCAGTGTCCGTACATGCTCGGTCCGAACTGGACCAGCAGCCTCGAGCTCGCGCTGCGCCTGATCAACTGGTCGTGCGCCTGGCACCTGCTCGGCGGCGACGAGGCAGTGGTGTTCGGTGATCGGGACGGCGAGGCATTCAAGGCGCGCTGGCTGAGCGCCGTGCGGCAACATTGCCACTTCATCGCCGGACACCTGTCGCTCTATTCTTCCGCCAACAATCATCTGCTCGGAGAGCTGCTCGGTCTTCTGATCGGCGCGACGACCTGGCCGTGCTGGCCGGAGAGCAAGCGCTGGCGGAGGCGGGCGCAGCAAGGCTTCGAGCACCAGGCGCTGCTGCAGAACACTGTCGACGGTGTCAACAGGGAACAGGCGATCTGGTACCAGCACGAGGTCGCTGACATGATGCTGCTGGCGGGTTTGACCGCAAGAGCAAATGGAGCCGGGTTCAGCAGCGCATTCTGGAGCCGCCTCGAGGCTATGCTCGACTTCATCGTCAGCTGCATGGACGTCGGTGGACACGTACCCGCGTTCGGCGATGCGGATGACGCGGTGATCGTGCGCTTCAGCCCAGACCCTGACTTCAACGTGTATCACTCGCTGCTCGCGACCGGAGCGGTGCTCTTCGGGCGAGGCGACTTCAAGCACAAGGCACAGGTCTTCGACGACAAGAGCCGCTGGCTGCTCGGCGACGGCGCCGCGGCGACATTCGCGGCGCTGACTGCCGATGCATCAGGCGCGCACGTGCGGCGCCGCTTTGACGCGGGTGGCTACTATATTCTGGGTAGCGAGCTCGAGACTCCCCGTGAGGTGCGTCTGGTGGTCGACGCGGCGCCACTCGGCTACCTCGCGATTGCCGCGCACGGACACGCCGATGCGCTGTCGTTCACCCTGTCGGTCGCGGGACGACCGCTGTTGATCGATCCGGGTACGTACTCGTATCACACGGAAAAACGCTGGCGCGATCACTTTCGCGGCACCTCGGCTCACAACACCGTGTGCGTCGATCATCTGGATCAATCCGTCAGCGGCGGGCCGTTTCTGTGGAACCGGCACGCCGCCACTCGCTGCCTGGCGATCGATCTGGGCACAGAGGAGCAGCGGATCGTCGCGGAGCACGACGGCTATCGGCGCCTCAACGACCCGGTGATGCATCGACGCGAAATTCTCTACCGGCGCGTCGGATCACTGATAAGGATCACCGATCACATTCATTGCGCGGCACCCCATGCCATCGAGATCTTCTGGCACTTTGCGGAAGGGTGTCGCCTGACGCTCGATGGCGAGGCGGCCCTGGTCACTCGCGATGGTGTCGAGCTGGAACTGAGATGGCCCGCAACGCTGCACGCGCGGGTGGTGCGGGGAAGCGTCGATCCCATCCAGGGCTGGATTTCGCAACGATTCGACCAGAAGGTACCGGGAGACGTGCTGGTGGTGTACGGCAGCGTCGCAGCAGATTGGCAGGGCGTGAGTACAATCAGAATATCGTGGGAAGGGTGAGTGTAACGTGGACTTAAAGGGTGGTGTGTGTGGCACAGACGGGACGACCAGGGTGTTCGTCTTACAGCGGGTCGCACAGGTAGACCTTGGTGTCTTGCTCCTCAAACAGTGGCCGATCAGCGGGAATTGAAGCCACCGAGGTGCAGCGACCGTGGATGTCTTCATGTAATCGGCGGTAAGCATCAGTTCTGGAATAACAGTCGGCGAGAGACGGTGAGTCAGATGGGCAAGGTTGATCAGGTGGACTCAGCCACACCTCCTCGTCCCTGATGACGAAGACCGTAAATCCCCTGTTCAACCAATAATTCAATCTCCATTCGTCAGGCTGTAATGGCCAAGCGAATGGTTTGATCAGCTTTACGTCCTTCTCGTCGTGATTCTCGAGTCCGCTGATTACCCACGGCAGAGAGCGGATATAGTAACGACCCTCTTCGGGCGGATACGGTCGATAATGGGGAGGCAATGTTACGCCATACTTCTGTGCCAGCCGCTCGTCCCGCTCCATCACATCGCGGTCGGCGTTACCGGCGAGGGGCAGCCCGGTCAGTGGAACATCGCTGGCCAATATCCGGCGCCGACCAATCCCATCAACCTTGAGCAAGGCTTCGGCGACCCGGCTGTGGATCGGCCTGGCAAGCGCTTGTCGGTCTACCTCCAACGAGCCGGCGACCAGCACAACAAATGCTGAAACCAACCCAACCATCCCTGGCCAGCGGCTCCAATCCTTACGCCCTGCCATCCAGATCCAGGTCATGATGCCGATGGTGGCGATAAGAACAGACTGCGGTACATACAGCTGTACATCCGCCCGAGCACCGGACATGGCGGCAGTCACTATGACGCTCACCAGGATGCTCGCCCAGATCAAAAAAACGTCAGGTCGTCGCCAGAAAAGTGGCGAAACCAGGAACCCCACGAAGAGGGGTAACGTAGGTCCGCTGAATCGATCGGTGAGCCGCGGCCATACAGCTTCGAAGGTTTCGCGCAATCCGCTTCCCTTCATGTGCATCGCCGCCAGAACCTTCTGGTAGTCCAGAAAATTTGACCAATCCAGCCACACCCCTGCGTTTAGTGGCACCCATACGATGATTGCGACTGCTACGGCGATTAAGCTGTCTTGTGCCAGGCGTGGCCACGACCGACCCGTTCGTCGTGCAAGCAGCAACAGCGCGACGCCTAATGGCGCCACGACGAACACCGCCGACTGCTTGAAGCTCACAGCCAACGCCACAGCGGCGCCGAACCAAACGACGGCGACTCGCCGCGATTCCTGCGGGTAACGCACCACGGCCCAGACCGCCAGCAATGCGCATGCGGCGACGCCCAGATCCTGCTTACCGATATGCGATCGCCAAACACTGATGGGCAGCAACGCGCTTGCTACGCCGACGAGCAAGCAACTCGTCCGTGACAAGCCTAACCGTGCGGCTATGGCTGCTGAAAGCGATGCTGCGACAGCCCCGGTGACCGAAACAACCAGCCGCAAAACCAGCAAAAAGGGAGTTGGATTGTCAAAATAGGCTGCACGAAATTCGGCTGTGCTCCTCCAGAGTCGCATGGGTATCCCGATCGCGTAGAGAACTACGTACCCCGCGGCGGTGAGATAGCTCAGCAGCGGCGGATAATAGTGATACGTGGGGATGAGTTGCCCTGCGAGCACTTTCGCTGGATCCGAAATGTCCTCATCCGAATCAATCCCTCCCCACAAAAGGCCGATGCATCGAATTGCGAGAGCAAGGAGGAAAAGCCCGACCAACCACCACAGCCCGATGCGAACAGGACCACCGTCTTTCAGTGGATAGGCAGACAGAGCGGTCATTTGTATTACCTGGTGTTCGGGCCGGGGGGGTCTACGGCACGGCGTGGGCCGTCGCGAAAGGTCCAATAGGAATTCAGGAAATAGTTCACCAGCGTCGCGGGGATAATGCCCATCACCTGGGCGACCTGGGGAGCGAGCGCGGGAAACGCGCGTGACAGAACGACGAAGGTCAGGTAACTGATTGCCAGCGAGAGAAACGACACCACGTTGAACCGCAGCCCTCTGGCGTGCACGGGCCCTGCGAGGTTACGCCGACGGAACGTCCAATAGTTGTTGCCCAGGAAATTCGTGATTATTGAAGTTTGAATTGCAATGGGCGAAGCAACGAACTTGTTGACACCCGCCGCCAACAAGGCGGTAAAGATGCCAAGGTTGACCAATACACCGAAAGCGCCAATGACGCAGAACTTGATGAAGACCTTGGAACTCTGAAAGCGGATCCAGGCGGCGCTGCGAAAGAACTCGATTATGTCTTTGGCGCCGAGTTTCGATTCACCGACGGTTCGATCCACAAACTTGACCGGCAGTTCGACGACCTTGGCGCCGCCGACGATTGCGGCGTGCAACAACGCAATCTGGAAGGCGTAGCCCTGGACTCGGAAGCTTTGCATTTCCATGCGCCGGAGCACATCGACCTTGATCGCTCGAAACCCTGCGGTGCAGTCGTGGACTCGGTACAGGCCTGCAACGTAGCGGGCGAGGATGTTGCCGAAGCGCGAGTTGAGCCGCCGGTGCAGTCCCCATTCGCCTGGTATGCTCCCGCGGGGCACATATCTGCTGCCGATCACGAAATCAGCACCCTGTTCCAGCGCTGCTATCAGCCGCGGCACATCGGCAGGCTCGTGTGAAAGGTCGGCATCCATCTCGAATACGGCGTCGGCGTGCAGGATCTCAATCGCGTGGTGCATGCCTCTGATGTATGCAGCGCCCAGCCCCCGTTTCCTGCCTTCAAGAAGATGCACGTTGGGCGAACGCTGCTGATGCTCACGTACGACATCGCTGGTCCCGTCCGGCGAATTGTCGTCAACCACGAGTATCAGCATCTCGTGCTTTAGCGAGCGGAAAACGGCCTGCAGCTGGTCGATGAGCCTGCCGACGTTCCCGCGTTCGTTGAAGGTCGGGATTATCAGGACGATGCGCATCGACTGGGCAATATGCAATGCGACTGTCCGAAAGAGCCGATCCGAGAATGCAGGCCGGGACAGTCAGCAATATTAGGGTAACGAGTGGCGCGATGCCCGGTGCGTTTTAGTAATACGACGTTCCGTCGTCGCGCTCGGCTGAGCCCGGCGCTGACGCATGAATTCGGCATTTCGGATCAAGTGCATCCAGCGCTATCACGGCAGGCAACTCCGCTATTCTAGAGCGCACGGTTAATAGCCTACCTCGCGAGCGAATATAGCACGCGAGACTATACGTTTTCGGCAACGCAGTGGTGGTGCAACAGGTGGGGACGGCGATCGTCGCAACGCCCATTGTTATAATCGTGGGCGACAGCGTCTACTCCGGCTTTGATCCCGCCTGGGCGCGCTGCAGGTATCTGCACTCTCCAAACCAACCCGCTGCCTCTCGCGCGACTGGTCGACACGACTGGAATGTCGGAGCTCGAGTTCCGGGCGTGGTTGGCGGGCGGCGCCCCATTGCCATCGAGATCTTCTGACAGTTTGCGGAAGGATGTCGGCTGACGCTCGATGGCGAGGCGGCCAGAGCTACTCGCGAGGGTGTGGTGCTCGAGCTGAGATGGCCCGCGCCGCTGCACGCGCGGGTGGTGCGGGAAGGCGTCGATCCCATCCAGGGCTGGATTTCGCACGACCTCGACGAAAAGGGTGCCCGGGGGACACCCTTGTGGTGTCCGGCGCCGTGGCGGCACACTGGCAGGGCGTGAGCACGATCAGAATATCGCTGCCAGACCTTGCCTGACCTCAGCGAATGTGACGGTACTCAGTCACTTGCGCCCACGACCGTCGATGTCGTCGCAGCCAATGCGCATAAGCCAATGAATTCACCGGGGTACCGGCGACATGCCGCCCAATCATGATAAGTTAAGTTCAAGATTCCCGGGGAATAGGTGTGACCGAGCCGACGGCAACCGAGCGGAGGGCCACGGTGACTGCGGACGCACTCCGTCCGCTGTCGGTCGACCCGCGCGAAAGCATCCTAGCGCCTTCGGTCGAGCTCGCGACCGAGATCGTCACCACGGTCGAGGGTATTCGGGCTCTCAAACCAGACTATGAGCATCTTTATCGAGTCACCGGCAACACACTGCCCTTCGCGGTGCAGGAGTGGCATCTGGCCTGGTGCGAGCGTTTTCTCAATCGCAGCCCGCTGGTGCGGGAGTCGCCGCGGTTCTGCGTCCTGCGCAGCCGCACTGGCGTCTGCGTTGCGCTCGTCCCGTTGATCCTCACCCGGCGGCGTCTTGGGCCGCTCAAGGTGGCCACGCTGGCTCCTATCGGCGCGGATCCGGCGCTGACCGAAATCCGCAAGCCCCTGGTGACGCCCGGCTATGAGCGGCTGACCGTGCGCGCGGTCCAACAGAGCCTGAGCGAGGTCCCTGACTGGGACTGGATTCAGTGGAGCGGCCTCAGCGAGTCGATGGCCGAGGCACTGGCTCGGGAAACGACTCCGCGGTGGTACGACGTCAGCGAGGATTACATTCTGGATCTGCCATCGAGCTGGGAGGAATTTCGCGCGGGACTCAAGCGCAACATCCGCGAGTCCCTGCGGCACTGTTACAACTCGCTAAAGCGAGATGGTCACGCGTTCGAACTCGTGGTCGCGCGGGACCGGCAAGACGTTCACCAGGCGTTGCAGCGCTTCCTGGAACTGCATGCGCTACGCGCCAACATGACGACGGGGGCCCGGCATCCCGACTACTTTGCCGGTCACGCAGTGCAGGAATTTCTCTACGATGTCTGCAGGCGCCTGGCGGCGCGCGATGCAGTACGGGTATTCCAACTGAGGATCGGAACCGAGATCGTCGCATCACGGGTCGGCTTTGCCATCGGGGACGGCATCTATCTGTATTACTCCGGTTTCGACCCGGCCTGGGCGCGCTACAGCGTCATGACGACCACGCTGGCTGAAGCCATCAGGTACGCCATCGGGCACGGCTTCAAGACTGTCAATCTGTCGCTCACGCGCGAACAGTCGAAGCTTCGCTGGAACCCGCGTCTGATAAGGCTTCACTCGGCGCTGGTGCAGCGCGAAGTGCTGAGGTCGCGCATCGTATGCAGGGCCTATCGCCTCGCCATCACCCGGCACGGTCCCTCGGCGCGAATACTCAAGAGCGTCTTCTGGACTCATCGCCACTGGGATTGAAGCGTTTCGCAGCTCCTTAGCCACGGGAAAGCCGCCGTGCGATGAGCCACGGCAGGCGGATCCCGAATCCCAGGAACAGCCGCAGGTACATCGAGGTGAGCAGCACGTTGTCGCGCCCGTAATGAAAGTGCGACACGCCGCCTTCGTCGGGCCTGAAGTACCGCACCGGCGC
>Ga0209380_10000237_pt1 | contig 37781 bp, 34 predicted proteins | sample HubBroMetageWFT6_FD_188347 | JGI IMG/M metagenome (GOLD analysis project Ga0209380, IMG submission 188347) | Warmed and freeze-thawed soil microbial communities from the Hubbard Brook experimental Forest, New Hampshire - Hubbard Brook CCASE Soil... | ecosystem: Environmental > Terrestrial >... | reverse complement strand
GACGAAGCAGCCAGTGCGGCGAGCGAGATGCTCAGCGGCAGGATGGTGGGCGAGGCGGGCGCGCGGGTGGTGCTGGAAGAATGCCTGAAGGGCGATGAGCTTTCATTTCTGGTGCTCAGCGATGGGGAGCGGGTTGCGCCGCTGGTGGCGGCGCAGGATCACAAGCGCGTGGGCGATGGCGACACGGGGCCGAACACCGGCGGGATGGGGGCTTATTCGACGCAGACGATCGTCGACGACAAGATGCGCGACTGGCTGGTGCATCATATTGCGAAGCCGGTGGTCGAGGGGATGAAGGCGGAGGGCGCGGAATACAAAGGTGTGCTTTATTGCGGGCTGATGATGACGGCGCGCGGTCCGATGGTGCTGGAGTTCAATTGCCGGTTCGGCGATCCGGAGACGCAACCGATTCTGATGCGCCTCGAGAGCGACTTGGTGGAGGCGCTGGAGGCGTCGATTGGCGGGCGGGTGAGCGAGGGCGATTTTAAATGGTCGGGGGATGCGTCGGTGTGTGTGGTGATGGCTTCGGGAGGGTATCCCGGGACGTTTGACGTGGGGAAGAAGATTGCGGGACTGGATGAGGCTGCGCGGGTTGATGGAGTGAAGGTGTTTCATGCGGGGACTTCGCAGCGGGATGGAGAGTTTTATACGGCCGGCGGGCGGGTGCTGGGGGTGACGGCAAGAGCTGAAGCGTTGGACGGCGCCGTGGAACGGGCTTATGCGGCGTGCGAGAAGATTCGGTTCGAGGGGGAGCATTACCGGAGGGATATTGCGGGGCGGGCGTTGAGGAAATAGGCCTGAGGAGTAGGGGAGGCGCGGTGTTGGTGGAGATTCCCGTTAGATCCACACGCAACTCAATGGTGAAAGAGATCCTTCGACTGCGGTTTTGCTTCGCATTCGCGAAGCAAAATCCTCGCTCAGGATGACAAACTACTCAGGATGACAAACTAAGGGGGGGCATGAATAAGACTCTGGTTTCGATTGTGATGGGGAGTGATTCTGACCTGGAGATTATGCGCGAGGCGGGGAAGGCGCTCGAAGAATTTGGCATCTCGTATGAGATGGATGTGACGTCGGCGCACCGGTCGCCGGAGCGGACGGCGGATTTCGCGCGGAAGGCCGCGGGGCGCGGGATTTGCGTGATCATTGCGGGAGCTGGAGGGGCGGCGCATCTGGCCGGAGTGATTGCGGCGCATACGACCTTGCCGGTGATTGGGGTGCCGATTCCGTCGACATCGTTGCAGGGGATGGATTCTCTGCTGGCGACAGTGCAGATGCCGGCGGGGATTCCGGTGGCGACGGTGGCGATTGGGAAGCCGGGAGCGACGAATGCGGGGATTCTTGCGGCGCAGATGATCGCGCTGCGCGATGAGTCGATCGCGAAGAAGCTTGAGGGGCATAAAGAAAAGCTGGCGCGGGGCGTAGAGGAGAAATCGAAGAAACTCAAGAGTTCGCTGGCGGGCTAGGCTTGGCAGGTCTACAGTCGATAGGGAAGCGAGCCAAACGCGCGATTATTGCATCGCAAAGGGCGCGATGCTTCGCGCGGCTCGCCCAGATTGCCTTCGGCTTCGCTCAGGCCAGGCTCTCACGGCGCAAAGAACGCTTGTTCGGAATGACAACTACTGACTGAAGAGTTCGCTGGCGGGCTAGGCTTTTTGCGGGGTTCGCAAGGGTTTCCTGGCGAAGGGTGAGAGACCTTCAAGGAAGCGCCGAATCTGGTTGCGGTCCTGTTCGGAAATGTCGACGAACTTCAAGCCGACGCCGAGGCCCGGAGTTCTGTGAGTAACCTGGGCTTCGGCCCATGCTTTGGTCTGTCCGAGCCAGATTCCTACTTTTAGCTTCGAGCCGGGTTGCAGAGGGAGCGGCATTTCCACGTAACAGCCTCCCAGGCTGAGGTCCGCTGCCGTACCCCAAAAGGACGCGCCGCTTTCAACGTGCACCTCAATTGAGTTCTGGCAGCGAAACCGGGGATGCTCGCGCATCTCGACGCTTCCGGCCTGGTAAGCATCGACGACGTCGGCGGTCAGGGGAAAATCCCAGAGAGGTTTTTCCGGAGCGATGTTGAGCAGGCCGACGTGGCCGGCTTTGGAGGTTCCGGGGGTGCCGATCCACTTGACACGGAAGTGGACACGATTGCTGCCGCAGGTTACGCCGACGATCTCGTCGAGGCTGAGTTCAGCGCGGACACCGGCAAGTTCGGCGCCGGTGCGGCTGACGTTGACGGTGGAGACCTTCTCGGAGAAGACCTGGCCGTGGCGGTCGGTGCCGAAAATGCGTACCGGGAGTTCGATCTGCTTGCGGGGTTGGGTGCGCTTGCCCATCGGTTGAGCAACCTCACTGGTGTTCAGGTGGAAGGAGTCTCGGAATCAGTATTACAGAATAGCTTGGGCGGGGACGGTTCTCAAGAAACCAAAGTTTGGGGGAAGTCCAGTCTGGCTTACGCGTCGGGCCGGTTGAGGGGGAGGTCCCTTCGGCTCCGCTCAGGGCAGGCTCTTCGCTTCGCCTGAAAAACGGCTTCGCTCAGGATGACAGTCGTCGCGTAATGGTCGAGCGGGCTAGAGGTTCAGTCCTTTGAGGTATTCGCGGAAGGGCTTGCCTAGATCTTCTCGCTTGAGGGCGAATTCGACGGTGGCTTTGAGGAAGCCGAGTTTGTCTCCTGCATCGTGGCGGCGGCCTTCGTAGACATAGGCGTACATCTTTTCTTGTTGCAGGAGCAGGCGCATGCCGTCGGTGAGTTGAAGTTCTCCTCCGGAGCCGGTGGGAGTGTGGGCGAGGCAATCGAAAATTGCGGGCGTGAGAATGTAACGGCCGATGATGGCCAGGTTTGAGGGGGCATCTTCGGGCCTGGGCTTCTCCACCATGTGCTTGATTTCGAAGAGGCGCTCGCCGAAGCGGCTGTCTTCGACAGGTTTCACGTCGAGGACGCCATAGGAGGAGATCATTTTGCCTTCGACGACCTGAGTGGCGAGGACGGAGCACTGTTTCTCATTGAAAACTTCGACCATTTGCTTGAGGCACGGGACCTGGGCGTCGATGACGTCGTCGGCGAGGAGCACGGCGAAGGGTTCGTTGCCGACCAGTTCGCGAGCCATCAGTACGGCGTGGCCGAGGCCGAGAGCTTCCTTCTGGCGGACGTAGGCGACGTGAATCATGTCGGAGATGGAGCGGACGATCTGGAGCAGGTCGGTCTTGCCGCGCTGCTCGAGCATGGTTTCGAGTTCGTAGCTGACATCGAAGTGGTCTTCGATGGCCTGCTTGCCACGGCCGGTGATGATGAGGATCTGGTCGCAGCCCGAAGCCATCGCCTCTTCTACGCCGTATTGAATGATGGGCTTATCGACAAGCGGGAGCATTTCTTTGGGCTGGGCTTTGGTTGCGGGCAGGAAGCGAGTGCCGAGGCCGGCTGCGGGGAAAACGGCTTTGCGAAGTTTCATGGGCATGAGTGCGGTCGTTGGTCGTTAGTCGTTGGCTGGGCCGAGTTCGGTTGCCGGATAATTGTATATGGTGGAGTTTGGCGCTGGCGACTCCGGCGGCTGAACAGCGGGGTGAAAAAGGCGCAGCGCCTGAAGGCGCTAACTGAAAATACAGCGCTTGCGGTGCGCCTAAAGGCGTACCCTGATACGAAATCCTCAGAACTAAGCGAGTCCGCTGGCGGACCGCACTTCCGATACGGTTTCGGCGCTGGCCAGTTGCTCTAAGACGGTGCGCAGGGCGCGCAGGACTTCCTCCGCGGCGGTTGCTTTCAAAACAAATTTCAGCATGCCATCGGGGGTGAACTGGGCGCCGCGCTGGGCGGAGACGAAGCGGGCTAGCTGCTCGGGATCGACGGCGGCGTTTTGCTGGAACTTCAGGGTTACTACATCTCGCTTGCGCTCGATGGCGTTCACTCCTACTTTCATGCACAACAATTTCAGCGAGGCGTAATCGAGGAGGTTGCGGACTGCGGGTGGAGGCGGGCCGTAGCGGTCTTGCAATTCCAATCCAACATCGCTCAGCTGCGATTCGGTTTCGACGCGGGCTACGCGTTTATACATTTGCAGGCGCTGGTTTTCTTCGGGGACGTAGTCGGCGGGGATGCGGATGTTGAGGCCGAGACTGAGTTGGGTTTCGGCTTCGTCGGGAGAGGCTTCGCCTTTCATCTCGCGGACGGCGCGTTCCAGCATTTGGGTGTAAAGCTCGAAGCCGATGGCTTCGATGTGGCCGCTTTGCTCGCCACCGAGCATGTTGCCCGCGCCGCGGAGTTCGAGATCGAGGGCGGCGATTTTGAATCCAGCGCCAAGGTCGGAAAATTCTTTGAGGGCGGCGAGACGGCGGCGAGCGATGGGAGTGAGTTCGATTTCCGGCGGAAGCATTAGATAAGCGTAGGCGCGGCGGTTGGAGCGGCCGACGCGTCCGCGGAGCTGGTAAAGCTCGGAGAGACCGAGGCGGTCGGCGCGGTTGATGAGGATGGTGTTGCAGAGCGGGATGTCGAGTCCATTTTCGATGATGGTGGTCGAGACCAGGATGTCGGCCTCGTGATGCATGAATTTCAGCATCACTTTCTCGAGCTCGCCTTCGGACATTTGTCCGTGACCGACGATGATGCGCGCGGGCGGAACTAATGCCTGAATCTTGGCGGCGATTTCCCAGATGGTGTCGACGCGGTTGTGAACGAAATAGACCTGGCCGCCGCGCTCCAATTCCTGTTCAACCGCGGACTGGATTAATTTTTCGTCCCAACTGGCGACTACGGTCTGGATGGCCATGCGATCTTTGGGCGGAGTTTCGATGACACTCATATCGCGCAGGCCGACCAGCGACATGTGGAGGGTGCGGGGGATGGGCGTGGCCGACATGGTGAGTACGTCGACCTGCTTGCGCATTTGCTTGATGCGCTCTTTGTGGCGGACGCCGAAGCGCTGCTCTTCGTCGACGATGAGCAGGCCGAGATCGAAGAACTTGATGTCTTTGGAAAGAATGCGGTGAGTGCCGATGAGGACATCGATTTTGCCGGCTTCGGTTTTTTGCAGAATTTCTTTTTGCTGCTTGGGGTTGCGGAAGCGGCTGATCATTTCAATGGTGACGGGGAAAGGAGCGAAGCGCTGCTTGAAAGTTTCGAAGTGCTGGAAGGCGAGGACGGTGGTGGGGGCGAGAACCGCGACTTGTTTGTTGTCGCTGATGGCTTTGAAGGCGGCGCGCATGGCGACTTCGGTTTTGCCGTAGCCGACATCGCCGCAAAGCAGGCGGTCCATGGGCTGGGAGGATTCCATGTCGCGGATTACGTCTTTGATGGCCTGGGCCTGGTCTTCGGTCTCGCTGAATTCGAAGGCGTCTTCGAATTCGCGGAACCACTCGTTGGGCGGCGGGAAGGCGTGTCCGACGGCCGTTTTGCGCTCGGCGTAGAGCTTGAGGAGTTCATCGGCCATATCTTTCATGGCCTTGCGGACGCGAGCTTTGGTTTTCGACCAGGACTGGGTTCCCAGATGACTGAGGGCGGGCTTGGCGCCTTCCGACGAGCGATATTTCTGAACTAAGTCGAGACGCGTCAGTGGGACGTAGAGGCGGGCGGCTTCGGCGAATTCGAGGAGCATGAATTCGGCGGGACCGTCGCCGTGGTTGATTTCTTTCAATCCCTGATACTGGCCGATGCCGTGCTCGACGTGCACGACGTAATCTCCGACTTGCAGATCGCGGAAGTCGGAGAGAAAGGCGGAGACCTTGGATTTGGAGCGCTGCGGGCGTGAGGCGACGGACTCGGATTCGTCGAAGAGATCGCGGGAGCCGAAGATGGCTAGATTGGCTTCGGGGAGAAGAACACCGTCGGGAATGTAGGCAGCGGCGAGCGTGGTGGTGAAGACTTCTCCGGCGAAGTAGCTGGTTTCGTCGGCGTAGCTTTCGCCGCCGCGAGTGCGGCTGCCGAGCTTGAACGAGACGTTGTATTCGGTGAAGACATCGGCGAGGCGTTCGACTTCGCCGGTATTGGGAACGGCGAACAGGACGCGTTTGCCATCAGCGTTGAGCTTTTGTACTTCTTCCAGCATGGCGGGGATTGCGCCGTGGAAGCGGGGCGAGGGTTGAGTCAGGAATGAGATCGCTTCTTCGTTCAGGTCGCGGGTGATGCCGAGGTGTTCGATATCAGCTCCGGGGAGGGCGGCGGTTTTTTGCCACCAATCGGTTGGCGGCAGATAGAGGTCCTCGGGGCGAACGAGATTGCCGACTCCGCTGCGCTCGTGGGCCTCGGCGACGCGGGACCAGAAGCGGTCGAACTCCTCGGTAAGTTGTTCGGTTTCGTCGAGGAGAACGGCGGCGCGGGGAATGAGGTCGAAGATGGTGCTGTCGGCACCGGCGACGGGGGAGTAGAACTCCCAGCCGGGAAAAACGTTGACGCCGCCGGCGCGGACGGCGGCTTCGACGATTTCTTCGGAGCCTTCGATTCTCTTACCACTTAAACGAGCGTGAATTGCGCCGAGGAGATGCTCGCTGACCGGGGTCTCGGTGAGTGGAAGCAGGAGAGCTTCGTCGACGGGATTGGAGGAGCGTTGCGAAGCGGGATCGAACTTGCGGATCGAATCGGCTTCGTCGCCGAAGAATTCGATGCGGAGGGGACGGTCGGCTTCGGGAGAATAAACATCGAGGATGCCGCCGCGAACGGCGTATTGGCCGGGCATTTCGACGACGTCGGTGGAGGTGTAGCCGACGGTGTTGAGGTGGGCGAGCAGGGATTCGAGATCGAAAGATTCGCCGCGACGGATGGTGCGGGCGAGATCGGTGTAATAGTCGGCGGAGCGAAGACGGATGGCAGTTGCGGCCACCGGGGAGATCACGATGGATGCGGCTCCGGTTGCGATTTTCCAGAGGGCGGTGGCGCGTTCTTCCTGGAGTTCGGGATGCGGGGAGAGATTCTGGAACGGGAGCACGTCGCGAGCAGGGAGAGAGATGACGGAGTCGGGATCGCAGGCCGCGGTGAGCTCACAGAAGCCGCGCAGGACGGGGAGATAATCTTCGGCGGCGCGGTTATCGTTGACGACAAGAATGAGGGGGCGAGCCGCGGCGCGTTGAAAGAGCACGAGCAGCAAGGCTTTCGCGGTTGGGGAAAGGCCGGAGACACGAATGCGCCCCGTGCCCTCCTTGAGGTGGGAGGCAACACGCGCGAAGGCGGGAAGCATTTCTACGTCCGTGAAGAGTTCGCGGACGAAGGGAAGAAGCATGCAGGATTATTTTAGCAGGAGCGGAGCGGCTTGATTCTGTGCGCCTAGTCGGCGTCGACGTTCCACTTGTTCATTACCGCCTTCACGTCGCCATCGCTGGCGAAATCGCCCGCGTCGGCTTCGGCGATTGCGGCCTGAATCTCCACAATCTGCCAGTCGTTCGTCTCGGCTTGCTGGCGAGCAGCGTCAGTTGCTAGCGAGGGTTTGTTGCCCTGGGTGAGTTCGCGGACGAACGGAAGGACCATGCAGGATATTTTAGCAGCGAGAGCTGTGGTGGCGGCTGCCTCGCTGCGCTTGGCTGAACGGGCGGGGCGCCCGTTCCCACACGGTTCGTGCCCGTCCCCATCGTCGGTGTTATGTCCGCAGCAGCGGGCGGGTTAGACACGTCGGGCCGCCGTTGCCGTTGAGGCAGAGTTCGCTGGCGGGGAAGGTGCGGAGGTCGAATCCGGCGTGGCGGAGGCGGGCGTTGGTTTTGGAATTCTCTTCGATCGCGAGCAGACGATTGTTGCCAAGCGCGAGCACGTTGCAGGCTAAGGTGTCGCGCTCGGAGGAATCGATCTCAATGAATTTGGATCCGCGAGATTTGAGCAGTTCGACGGTTTCGACGGAGAGCCAGGGTAAGTCGACCAAGGCGGTCTGTTCGTCGAGGAGGCTTATCAGAGACATGAGATGGAGGCAAGCGGCGGGGCCGGAGCCGTAAGGGAGTGGGGCGGAAAGAACTTCGACTTGATGTGGCGCGAGCAGGGCGCGCATCTGCTGAATGCCGGCGGCGTTGGTGCGATAGCCGTGGCCGATCAGGAGCGTTTTGGAATCGAGCCAGAGCATGTCTCCGGCTTCGGTTGTACCCGGGGCTGCGATGGTGCCGAGTGCGGGGATCTCGAGGGTCTGGCAGAGGAAGGAGTGGTGCTGGGCTTCGGCCACGCGGTTGGGCTTTCCGGGGTGAAGCACGATTAATCCGTAATCAGTGGGAAGGGACGCATCGTGAGTGTAGACGGCGTCGAGAGTGAGTCCGGCGTCGAGAGTGAGTTCGATGACCTCGGCGCCGGCGGCTTCCAGTTCGCGGCAGAGAGCTTGATGCTGGGATTGGGCTTTTGCGAAGTCCGGGGCATGATGGAAACCCAGTTCCTGCCAACACGCGACGCGCTCCGGTCGATGCCAGCCGGCGATGCGGGGAGAACAGACCAGCACGCGTTCCAGGGCGCCGACCATGGAATGTCCGTTGAAGTACGTCTTCGTCGTTAGTGTTTCCGGCATTTTCTTCTCGCAACCTTTCTGAAACTGGCACGCCTGTCAGGAATCTATATGGGCATTATGGCAAAAGCAACGTGGGAAGGCGCGGTGTTGGCCGAAAGCGATGCAACGGTGGAGATTGAGGGCAACCAGTATTTTCCTCCGGATGCGATTCGCAGTGAATATTTCAAGGCAAACGATGCGCATAGCGTTTGTCCGTGGAAGGGGACGGCGAGTTATTACGACGTTGAGGTCGGTGGCAAACGGAATGCAGGAGCGGCCTGGTACTATCCGGAGCCGAAGGCGGCGGCCCAGCAGATCAAGGGATACGTGGCGTTCTGGAAGGGCGTGAAGGTGGAGAAGTAGAAGGATCGTCGAGCTGCGCTCGAAGGACAGCCGAGGGCGGCTGTCTCCACATGCGCTGTCGCTTTACTTTATGGTAGAATGTAAAGCATGGCGCAGGCGACAATTTCTTCCAAGAACCAAATCGTGATTCCTCGAGAAGCCCGGGAGGCGCTCGGCTTGAGTGCCGGCGATAAGGTTCTGGTGGTGGTGCGCGGCAAGAGAGTGCTGGTACTGCAAAAGCCGAGGTCTCACGCGGCCGCGATTCGAGGTTTGGCGGGCAGCGCCTATCCAGCCCAACATCTTCGGAAGGAACGGCAGAGTTGGGAGTAGAGCGTCTTCGGCTATTCCTCCGGCGGCATCGCCGGATTGCTCTCGACACCAGCATTTTTATTTGCCAACTCGAAGCGAATGTGCGGTATCTCGCGCTTACCGATTCTGTTTTTTCATGGATCGAAAGAACTGACCATGAGGCTGTGACATCGACGATCACGATGACGGAACTGCTGGTGCCGTCGTATCGCGACAGGGACGAGCAGCGCGTGGATGCATTTTACGGTTTGCTTTCCACATATCCGAACTTGCAGTGGATCGCGCCCGATCTGGAAACAGCAGATCTGGCGGCGAAACTTCGGGCGGTTCATCGCCTCCGAACTCCCGATGCGCTGCAAGCGGCCACCGCAATCCGGGCCCAAGCGACGGGCTTCGTCACCAACGATCCCGTCTTCACGCGAATCGAGGAACTCGATACGGCGGTGCTAGATCGGATGCTCTGAGACTCAGTTTCTGCGCTTGATAAGGCCTAGCAGTTTGCTGAACCCGCAGCGGCTGAAGCCGCGCACCGATTCTAGGGCACTGGCGGCATCGCTGAAGCGATGCCCTGATACGAATCGTAAGTTTTTCAGCAGGTTGCTAGAACTCGACGTGGGCGCGGAACGAGGGGACGAGGACGGGGCCGCGGTCGCGATTATAGCCAGGATTATTAATGTGTTGCAGGCCGGGACCGACGTAGATGCCGCGCCAGGCGTGGATTGTGTAATAGGTTTCGAGGATATTTTCGCGACCGTAGTTGAGGGCGCCATCGCCGAGGAGGAAGCCGACGCCGCCGTCGGCGAGGTAGGTCTGGTGATCTTTGCAAATGGCGTTCGAGACGAAGGCGATGCCGGCACGATCTTGTTTGCGATGCCACCAGGCGCCGTTCGCGCCCAAGCCTTCGGCGAAGGTTTGATCGACTTCGGTGTAGGCGAAAGATTCGGTCTTGCCGTTATCCCAGCCGAAACGGGCGAATGCCGTGAGGTACTGGGTGAGATTCTGCTCCAGGTTGATACCGAAGCCGTACTTGCGCGTGATGTGCCAGGGGTGGTCGGTGATTTCGGGAGTGGGCGTTAGGCCGTCCTCGAAGTTAGTTACGGCATCGCGATAGATTCCCATGTTGGCGTAGTTGGTGTAGGCGAGCAGACGGACGACGCCGGATTTCTTAGGGATCAGGCCGTGGCGCAGTTCGTATTCGAAGTTTTCGGCGTGGACCTGCCACGGCCGATATACCAGATTGATTCCATTCGCGACCTCGGGCATGAGCGCTTCGGCGAAACGGAAACCCCAGTTGCGGTCTTCGAAGTCGGCGGTGAGGCCGATGGTGTAGCCGCGGGTGTCGGCGGCATAGTCCCAGGCGCCGTTGTTGTCAATGGTCCAATTGATGAACTGAAAATGGGTGTCGGAGCCGACGGAGTTTATGTCGAAGAAATCGGGCATGCTGAATTTGCCGAAGCGGATCTCTAAACGACGGCGAGGAAGTTCATCGAAAAGCGAAAGATAGCTGCGCTGGTTTTCGACTTTATCTTTGCTGAGGGCAAACACTTTATGAATCATGCCCCGCCCCAAATAAGGCGCTTTGCTGAGAAGAGGATTGCGGACGATGTCGAGATCGGTGTTACCGGCGAGGCCAAAGCCCTGACTGAGAGCGGCTCCCCCGGCCTCCTCGATATCGACGAGAAGTTCGGTGGAATTATTGAGGCGCACGCCGGTGTAGAGGGTGAGCACGCGGGAGGTGGCTTTCTCGTAATTGGGGCCGAGGCTGTGGGGGCCGCTGTACGCGGCGTAAAAGGGAGGATGAGTTTGAAAGATGAAGTTAGCCTGACCGGAGAGCCAGAAGCGCGTGTCCTTGAAGTGAGGGAACATCGACTCGGAATCTTCGTCGGAGGCTGGATCCGGGACGGTGGGTGAGGCCGTTGCGTCCGATTGCGTGGGCGCAGCAAGTTCGGTGGCAGATGGGGCATCGGGCAATTGGGCGAGCGCCGGGGCGACGGTAGCGGCCACCACCATCCAGCAGAGAAAAAGGCCGAGTGCCACTGCGCGGAGAATCGCGGACGCCCCAGGCTTCGAGGCAGCCTGCCCGCCTGCTTCGCGGTGCGACGCGCTGTTGGGGATGAATCTCATTTTCAGTAATTGCAGTTAGATATTCATGCTAGTATATCTCAGAAAGTTAACGATAGTTAACCTAATAGCCGAGCACAGCTGCCATGACGCTGGGTTGCTCAGCGCCCCCGACCTAGTGAGCCTACGCAGGATTCGTTAACGGAATGTTACAGGCGGAGCCTCGGGTTTTCAGCGATCCACAACTGCCACCCATTTGGATGTTATCCCTCCCTTTGTGGCAAGTGATGTAGTCTGTTGTTTCTGCGCATGAGGCTTCTTCAGGGACAATTGTTGCTGGCTGGCGGGGTATTGGTGTGGCTGACGGGGTGCGCTTCGATTGGCGCGCCGTTGCCGCCATCGCTGGAGTTGCCGAAGCCGCCTTCGGATCTGCGAGCCGCGCGCAAGGGAGATAAGGTGACACTTACCTGGAGCGTCCCCACGCGGACTACGGACCGGCAGAGTGTGCGTTATCTGGGAAAGACGCAGATTTGCCGGACTCTAGAATCAACTCTCAAGGAATGCGGAACGCCGGTGGGAGATGCAGCGCCACCAGCGAATTTCAATGGCAAGAAGGACTCGTCCGCACAGAAGCTCACGGCACGTTTTGTCGATACTCTGTCCGCGGCAATCGAAAACGCGAACCTTGCCACCTATGCCGTGGAAGTGCTGAACACGGCGAGCCGGGGCGCGGGAATTTCAAATCAGGTGCGTGTGCCTTTGGTGCTCACCATAGCGCCGTTCCGTGACTTTGCCGCGCGGGCCACGGCGAAGGGAGTGCTGATCTCGTGGCTATGTCCACTCCAGTCGACAGGAAATATTGGCACAAAATATCTGTTCCGCATCTACCGCCGCGGCGAACCGAGTGCGAGCGAGACCCGAATCGCCGAACTTGATGCCACGGAATGCGCAGCCCGACCAAGCGGGGTGGGGGAATCGTCGGGCCAAGTTTCGAACAGCGATACGAACAGGGCGCTCGAAAACGAGAAGATTATTACGTCGTTCCTTGACCAGACTTTCGAGTGGGGGCACACCTACCTTTACCGCGGCACCGTGGTGAGCGTGGTGGAGACAGAGGGGAAGCCGACGGTTGAAGTGGAAGGTGGGGACACGCCGGAAGCAAAGGTTTTCGCGGAAGATGTTTTTCCACCGGCCGTGCCTTCGGGGCTGCAAGCGGTATTTTCGGGTCCGGGGCAGCAGCCATTCATCGATCTGATCTGGGCTCCGGTGACGGATGCAGACCTTGCAGGTTACAACGTCTACCGGCACCAGGAAGGTGCAGCACCGGAGAAGCTGAATTCAGAACCAGTGCAGGCGCCTGCTTTTCGTGATGTGCAGGTGTCCGCGGGACAGACTTATTTTTATTCAGTCTCGGCTATCGACCTGCGAGGCAACGAGAGTGCGCGATCGGAGGAGGCGAGCGAACGGGTCCCGTGAGAAAACCCCGGTAGTGGTGCGGATTAATCAAGGAAGCGAGCCGACGCGCGATTATCGCGTCGCGGCGTTACTTATTAGAAGCAGCGCGACGCTTCGCGCGGCTCGCCCAGATTCCTCACCGCGCAAAGAACGCTCGTTCGGAATGACAATCGCGCTGCACCACTACGAAAAATCTCGCGGGATTTGCGCGGGTCGTGGTTAGATAGATTGGCATGAGATATTGCAGATTCCAACTGAATGGACAGGCTCAATACGGGCTGGTCGAATCCGTGGCGGGACGGGACGCGATCCTGCGGATTTTGCTGACTGCTCCGGAAGAATCCGATGGCGACGTGGAAGGGCTGCGCACGCGGCGGATCGAAGCGATTGCGCTGGAAGAGGCGGCGCTGTTGCCGCCGGTGCGACCGTCGAAGATTGTTTGCGTGGGAAGAAATTATCGGGAACATGCGGCGGAACTGGGGAATGAGGTTCCCAAAGAACCGCTGATCTTCTTCAAGCCGAGTTCGTCGTTGCTTGCGCCGGGAGGGGTGGTGAGGCGGCCGAAAGTTTCTGAACGGGTCGATTATGAAGGCGAGTTGTGCGTGGTGGTGGGTAAACCCTGCTATCGGCCGCCGGCTGACGAAGATGTGCGGCAATATATTCTGGGTTACACCTGCCTGAACGATGTGACGGCGCGCGATTTGCAGAACAAAGACGGACAATGGTGGCGGGCCAAGGGTTTCGATACCTTCTGTCCGGTCGGTCCGGTGGTGACGGATGGGCTCGATCCGTGGGCGGGAGTTGGAGTGGAGACGCGCGTGAATGGGACGGTGCGGCAGAACGGCAATACTAAAGACTTTATTTTTCCTCTAGACGTAGTGATCCGTTACATCGCCGAAGTGATGACGCTTTTTCCTGGTGATCTGATTTCCACTGGAACACCAGCGGGGGTGGGGCCGCTGGTGGCGGGAGATTCGGTTGAGGTGAGGGTGGAGGGAGTGGGGACACTGCGAAATTCGGTCGACGAGCAGGGCTAGGGAGCAGATGTTGCTGGCTTTGCTCGGTGGCCTTAATCCGGAAGTTAAATCGGTCTGGGCTCCGTGTTTTTGGCTGGGGTTACGTTCGATGGAGGGTCACTAAAGGACTTGCCGGGTTCAAAGGCGAATTTTTCGTGAGCGCTGCCAACTTTGCGAATCATGTCGTGCCAGCCGTCGTCCCAACTGATGCGGGCGTCGCCATCGACCAGGGTCCAGGTGCCGTGGGCTGCGCCAAGAGTCTTGCGGGCCTCGCCATCGGCATCGAGCGTGATATAGAAATTGCTGCCATTGCCGTCACCTACTTCCCATTTGCCCACGAAGTGGTTGTGGCTGGGTAACAAGGCGCTCCCTTCGTTTTCGAATTCCATGCGAGCGATATCGGCCAGGGGAATGGTCTGCTGGTGTCCGTCTTTGAAAATGATTTGGACGGGGGTCTTGAACTCGATGCGGGCTATGTCCGAAATGGAGACGCTTTGGTGGTGCCCGTCGTGGAAGACGATCATAATCGACGGACGGTCGTCGGGGGACGGGGATGCGGGTTCCGCGAGGGCAGGAACGACGAGGAGAAGTGTCAGAATCGAGATGACGCGGATGTTGTGCATGGTCTTTGTCCTTGCTCCATCAGGAGAGCGGAATATAACAGTCTGTCTGTCTGACTGATTAATGATACGACGTGCAGAGAAATTTGTTCCCTGCAACCGGGTACAGACTTGGGATGGGCCAACTGCGGTCTGGTAACTCGGATGCAGGGGCGCCTGAAGGCGCTGCCGAAAAAGCAGCACCTGCCGTATGCCTAAAGGCCCTGATACGAATTCCTGATACGAGTCTCCTGATACAAATCGTGAGCGCTTCAGCGGACTGTGAAGGGCGCCTTCAAGAAGACGACGCGGATTTTCTTGCTATGCGGCGCCTTTCGAGGATTCTTTCAGATAGGCGAGCACTTCCGCAGAGTGGCCAGCTGGTTTCACTTTGGGAAAGATGTGCTGGATTTTGCCGTCCGGGCCGATGACGAAGGTGGTGCGGACGATTCCCATCACCTTCTTGCCGTACATGTTCTTTTCCTGCAGGACGCCGAAGGCATCAGCGACTTTCTTGTCGGCATCGGCCAGCAGAGAGAAAGGCAGGTTGAATTTGTCCTGAAACTTCTTCTGTGCCTTGGGTGTATCCGGGGAGATGCCGAGTAACACGGCGCCGGTTTTCTGCATCTGCTTGTAAGTGTCGCGAAATTCGCAGGCCTCGACGGTGCATCCGGGGGTGTCGGCGCGAGGATAGAAATAGAGCACAACAACCTTGCCTCGAAGAGCTTTTAGAGAGACTTCTGCGCCGTTCTCGTCCTGCAAAGTAAACTCGGGAGCCTTATCATTGACTTTGACCGTCATGAGCGCCTCATTTCTAAAGAAGTTGGATGTCTGGGCAGCGGCTAGAGCCGCTTCTTTTCCGGCAGTTACGGCGCGGCTGCAAGCCGCGTCCTTTCAAAGGTTCTTATACCGTAGATTGAGGCCAGCCGTCATTGTGATTCTAGCGTTTCTTGCGTTCGGCGCTACGAGGAGCATGGCGCAAGGCAGGCCGCAGTTGAAGCGGCCAGAAGATATTCCTCAGGAAAAGCCTCCGGAAGAAAAGAAACCGAAGAAAGTTAAGGGGCCGCGCGCAGTGGGACTTTTGCAGCTCAACAGCAAGGGGAAGGCAACGTTAATCCCGATCGCAATTCTGGTCGATGGCAAATTCCACGACGCCAGTGTGTACAAGGCTGATCCGGTGCCGATGGCGCTGGACTCCGGGACCATCTATGAAGTGGAACAGACGGGGGATTCGCAGGGACTTTTTACGGTGAGCGGGGCGCTGCACAGCCAGAGTGCGGGCAGCGCGAATCCGTGGGTGGGCGCGGGGTCTTTTCTACCGAACGGAAGCGAGGAGGCAAAGAAGACCCGAAAGGCGGAAGACGTGCCCAAGGGGATGGACAACACCGAGAGTGACGCCCCGCCGCGGCTGACGAGAGGGAATGCGTCGAAGGCTGGGGCCTCCAATCCGAGTTCCAGTGCGAGTCCGAGTTCGAGTTCGAGTTCGGCGACGCCGGGTGGATCTTCTGGGACGAATTCGTCCGCGAAGCCGAGTGCGACGGCGAACTCGCCTGGGGCATCTTCGCAGCCAGCGAGTAGTTCATCGAGCCCAGCTTCCGGGAGTGGGTCGGCCGCGCAGGAGAAAGCCGCTGCAGCGGCTTCCGATAAGCCCGCGAATGGGGGCACGGAACAAACGCCGGCGACGCCGAGGCAAGCTGGGGACGGCCAAACTGCGGCGGGTCAGACGTCGGCCGGTCAAGCATCAGCCGGTCACTCATCAGGCGATCAGTCATCAGGCGATCAAGCATCAGCAGGTCAAGCACCTCAAGGGCAGTCCGGGCAGGGTCAGTCGTCTCAAGGCCCATCGTCTCCAGGTTTATCGTCTCCAGGCTTATCGTCTCCAGGCTTATCGTCTCCAAACCAGGCAGCGGAAAATTATTATCGGCCGACACTGCGCCGAGGGAAGCCCACGCGTTCGGCACCAGATGATGATGATGATGAACCCGCGGCGACTGGCAAGGCTGGGCCACCGGGAACCGCGGCGAGTGCCAGTGCGATTCCCGTGCGGCTGTTGCCGGCAATATCGGATTCGGGGGGGCCGGATCCACGAGCATACAAGTTCTTTTGGAAGACGGGCGAGGAGGAGGAACAGCGCACTCAGATGCTCGCACTGGCAGCGCAGGAGGTTCGAGCGTATGCCAACGCACTTGCCAAGAATCGAATCCCGGCCAATCCGCCGAGTACAAAGGCGAGTTCCGCGAAACGCAAATCGTCGACAAAGCCGGTAGAGCCGGTGTTTGAGGACGTTCAGTTTCGCGCTTTCGACCTGTGGCTAAACAACCAGCCGGTGACGATATTGAGCGCCGAAGCTCACCTGCCGCCTGAGCCGGGAACGGCTGTGCCGGCAGAGGTCTATACGTATAGCGTAACGGTGGCGGCGAGAACGGATATATACGGCAACTTGCGCAAACTGTACGCGGGAGTGACGGATAAGTTTCACCTGGATATAACGCCGCGGCTGGAGCTAATCGACGCAGTGGATGCTGATGGAGATGGGCGTGGAGAGTTGCTGTTTCGGGAGACGACGGATGCGGGGAACGGATATATCATCTACCGGGCAACGCCAGATAAGTTGTGGAAAATGTTCGATAGCTTAGGGGAATAAGAGCGGGCGTCAGCGGCAGGACTGAGCCAGTGCAGATCAAACCGATTTAGGAAATGCAGCTAGGTTTCGATGCCGACGTGGCAGACCCTGCCGACGAGATAATCGGAGGGCGACTTGCCCTCTTCCATGGTCACGACTTCGATGGGATAAGCCTGGTTGTGGGGGCGCAGAATCAAATGATTGCCGGCCGTTTCCACATATTTGACGGTACAGCTCTCGTTCTTGAGTACTGCGTACATGTTGAACTCGCCCTTGCGATAGGGCTTGAGTGAATTGTAATGGCGGTCGATGAGGAGCGTGGCCCCGGGCAGCAGACGGGGGTACATACTCATCCCCTCGCGGGCATCGGCCTTAATGAGGACGAAGCGCTCCCACCGGTCGCGATCACCCTCGGTTTCGGGCTTCAGCTTCTTCAGAAAAGCCTTCTTGAATTTCAGGATTTCCTTAACGTGCATGCTGGTGACAAGGGGCTGGGTGGCGGCGACGTTGCCGTCGGTGAGGAGAACGTTCTCGAACTCGTCATTGCTAGGGGGCAAGATGGAAGCGCGTTTGTTGACTTCGGAGGGGTCGAGAAGATCGAGCACAGAAAGATGCTGGACGGCGAGGACGCGGTCCATGCCTTCGAGGCTGAGGCCGCGTTTGCGATTCAGGAAATTGGAGATATGAGCCTGCTTGAATCCAGTTTGTTTAGCCAGGCGGAGGCCGGTCAGATCGCCTTCTTCGATGCGTTCCCAGAGAGCTTCGCGCAGGTTTTCTTGCAGCACTCGGAATTTCATATCTGGGAGTATAGCACGCGGGGTATAGCAACGCGCTAAATCGAAATGGATTTCCACAGCTCCATTGGTATAACGACCTTGACTGAGAAAAATGGCAGCTATACGATCACGATATCGTATAACTCATCTTTACCTTCAAGGGCCCCATCATGATAAGTGTCGATAACTGCGGCGAAGAAAAGAGTTTCGTGGAATTCCGGCGGAAGGTGCGGGAAGCCGAAGTGCTTTCGGCGGCCATGGAACATTTGCTGAAGTCACTGAAGTTCAGCGGGCGCGTGAGCGTGGTTGTCCAAAATGGACGAGTTCTGAAGTCGGGCTACGAGGAGGGATTTTTCCGCCAGGGCGAGTCCGGCGCAATCCGCGAACGGGGCGAGGCTGCCGAACCATAGACGGCGGCGAATCGACGACAGAAATAAGTTCAACAAGTAAATAACTCAAGCAGGCCATCGTAAAGAGAAACGAGCCCTGCGTTCCGGTTTCCGCTCGAGCAGCGGCGACTGGGCGCAGGGCTTTTTTCGTTGGACACGGAAAAGTGTCCGAAAGCACGACCGACGGCAGGCCTTACCGTGCGAGGTCCAAGGAGTGCAAAGAATGATGAATGCCAACGCAAATGTGGGTGGTTCTCTGAACGAAATGAGCTTCGAACTGAAGTATTGCGAACGTTGTGGCGGATTGTGGCTGCGGCCTACGGGTGGAGGGCAGATTTACTGCGTAGCGTGTGGGCGGTCGATGGCCGAATTACCGCGGAGCTCCAGCGATCGAGAAAACGGGAGAGTGAGGCATCGACGGCGGCCGAAAGCAAAGGCCAGCGGGGGGTACGAATGGGACGACGCGATTGATGCCGAAGCCGCGGGAGGTGTGGCGTGAGCGGAGCCACAGTGGGGATGGGGACGGAATCAGATGGGCGGGAAATGGCGGAGACTGGCATTGTTGGCGGTGAGGCAGCCGAGGGGCAGGCGGAGCCGGAGAACGCCGTTGTCGCGTGCTCCCGGAATCCACTGCGGCAAGAATTGCCAGAGCATAAGTTTCGGGCGCGGGACCGAATCCTGCGTGAAAGGCGTGCGCAAATAGCGCCGCACAGCGACTGGAACCAAGATCCGAATATATGGTTGTACCGAAAGAAAACGGCGGCGCTGCTGCAACGCTATATGCGCTGGTCCCTGGATGCGGGCCGAGTGCCATCCCTATTGGGCCGGGAGTTATTTCGTGCGCGGATGACTGCGTATACGGCAACAACCTTTGAAGCGCGGGTGATTTTTCTGCATGACGTGGAGCGATGCCTGGACCGGCTGGGAAGCTTCGATCGTGAAATCATCGCCCGGGTGGTGTTGCAAGAGCACGACAACCGCCAAGCAGCACGGATTCTGCACTGTACGAGCAGGACAATCGAGCGCAGATTGGCGGAGGTGCTTGACGGGCTCAGCGAAGCGTTTCTGAAGGCGCAACTTATTGCGCCTCTACCGGAGACGAAGGAAGAAAAGGGGACGCCGTGAGTGAAGAGTCACTGCTTGAAAATGGACTTGTGCTGAGTGTGTATTTTGTCGGGGGTGCGCCGCGAGCCATGCTTGTGCGGATCCGGCAGGAGCCGCCGGCGCCATTTGTTGCGTTCGGGAAGTCGCATTTGCTGCGGCTGTGGTTTGAGAGGCAAGAAATGTCGCTCTCAAAAAATGTTGTCAAGGGGGGCGCGACAAGGTTTTTTACGCAAGTGATTGAAAATGCGGCAAAAATAAATATGCAAACTATGTCGCTTTTACCTATGCGGTATGCTATAATGTAATTATAGAGTTAAGAAATAAGCTATATACCTCCAAGGGCGCGCTGCAAAGCGCGCCCTTCGTGTTTCCGGGGCCAAGAGGCTCTAGTTTCGAGCGAGGAGAATGACGAAGACTAATGCGAAGGGCAAGGCGAAGGCGAAGAAGCCAGCAGAACAATCCGCGAAGCAGCGCGCGAAGACGCCAGTGATCGAAGGTGCGCCGGGAGCGGACGAACCCATGGATATCGCGCAAGTACGCAAGAAGATCGGCAATCTAGTGGGAGGGTCGGCGAAAGACATTGTGGCCAAGGTGATTGACGTCGCGAAGACAACCGGACAGCTTGCATCGGCCAAGTATTTGTTCGAGACGGTGGGGCTGTATCCAGCCAGCGAACAAGTGGCGGGCGAGCCGAAGGAGGATTCGCTGGCGCAGATTTTATTGAAACGAATGGGACTGTCGGTCGAGCTTGTGAGAGGCGAGGAAGACAAGATTGCCGCTCAGTTGGCGGGCGGGAAGAAGAATACGGGCTGCCAAAACATCCCGATCGCCGTTGGCGAGGGTGTGGCGGGACCGCGCGGGGAAGGAGAACAGCCCGCCCAGGAAGAAACTACGGGACGCCGTGAGGTCAGGGAGGATACCGTAGAATGAGACGCGGGAGATGGAGCGCCGTAGAAACAGTCGTGCTAGCGGCGATGTCGGGCTTGAGCGAGACGGTGTTGCTGCGCGAGAGTCTGGCGAAGCGCGCTTCGGCGGTTAAGTTTATCCGGAAGATTCGGGCGGACGAGAGGGTCCGCCTCATAGGGCGCAGGGTGGGGATGGATATAACCTGGGTCACCGAGCGGATTGCGGTCGGGGGCGGGATTTGGAACGCGGACAATATGGAAGCGGTATCGCGCGCGGGGATCACGCACATCATCGATATGCAGCTCGAATTTGACGACACGCCACTGGCGCGGCCGCATGGAATCGCGGTGTGCTGGAATCCGGTGGACGATGATTTCGAGCCGAAGCCTCCGGAAGTATTTGCGCGCGGGGTGGAGTTTGGGTTGGCGGCGCTGGAGGGGGACGGAACGAAACTGTTTGTGCACTGCGCGGCTGGAGTACACCGGGCGCCGATGATGGCGCTCGCGCTGTTGGGGGTGATGGGATGGACGGTCGAGGATGGCATGGATTTAATCGAGTCGCGACGGCCGGCCGCTGACTTCGCGGAGGTATATGTGCGGAGCGTAGAGGATTTCCTGGAGGGAAGAAGCTGAGCAGTTTAGCTTACGCGTTAGGCCGGTTAAGCGGGAGATCCCTTCGGCTCCGCTCAGGGCAGGCTCTTCGCTACGCCTGAAAACCGGTTTCGCTCAGGATGACAAATTAGGTAAGAGTCTCGACGAATTTGAGGAGGAAGTATGTTTCAGGGATGCCGCCCGGCGGGGCGGCTTTTTTATTTGGTACTGGCAGTGGTAATAGGGGCAACCAGTTTCAGGTTGTTGACACGCGACGGGGTTTTCGCCGGGAAGGCAGAAAAGGCCACAAGTTCCCCCGCGGCTTCGCCGACTCCCCAGAGCGGGCCGGCGCTGACGAGCGTGATTGATACCGTCTACATGGCGGATGGCACTCCCGCCGCGGGGATTCTGGTGATCACGTGGCCGGCGTTTGTGGCGGCGGATGGAACGGGAGTTGCGCCGGGATCGTTGGATGTAACGCTGGGAACGAACGGAGCGCTAAATGTAGCGCTGGTGCCGAACGCGAATGTAACTCCGGCGAACACGTATTACACGGTCGTGTATCAACTGCAGCCGAGCGAAGTGAGAACTGAATATTGGGTGGTGCCGACGAGTTCTCCGGCAACTTTGGCGCAGGTGAGGACGACGCCGGGATCGGGGACCGCGGCGCAACCCGTATCAATGCAATATATAAATACGGCGCTGGCGGCAAAAGCAAATGACAATGCGGTGGTTCATCTCGCCAGCGCGGAAACGATCACAGGGACCAAAAGCTTCGCGGCGCCGCCTAATGTGCCGACGCCGGTGGGAACCGGGGATGTGGCGAATAAGGCATATGTAGATTCTTCTGTGGCATCGGTTGGGGCGGGGAATTATGTGCCGTCGGCGGGCGGGGCGATGACCGGGCCGTTGACACTGAGCGCTGATCCGACGGCGCCACTGCAGGCTGCGGACAAGGACTATGTGGATTTATCGGCTGCGGCGAAGGCGGATCTGATTAGTGGATTGGTGCCGACAAGCGAATTGGGAAGCGGAACAGCCTCCGCATTGAACTGTCTCCTGGGAAACGGAACATGGGGATCGTGCGGGTCGAGCGCGAACGCGACGGAGATACAGAGTGTGGCAGTGGGGTCGGCCGCTCCTGCGAATGGGCAGGTGCTGACATACTCGGAAAGCTCAGGACAATATTTGCCCACGACGCCGAGTGGAGCGGCGGGTGGAGTGGTGACCGGGCCTGCCGCGAGCCAGAACATTGCGCAGCCGGTCGGAACCCAGTTCGACGTCAACAATCTGAGCGGCATACGTTATGTGACGCCGACGGATAACTGGAGCGTGAGTCCGAGCGGGAGTCTGATTGGTGGAACGCAGGCAACGGTGACGCTGGCACCTTGTCCGCCGGGCGTAGATGCGTCGGGGAACTCGATGTACTACGTCTACGTGAGCGGGCAGGGGACAGCGGAAGCGGTGATGGTTACAGGAGGGACCTGCATAGGCGGGGCGGCATCAGGGACGATTGTGTTTACGCCGAAGAACACGCACTCTGCGACGTATGTATTGAGCAGCGCGACGAGCGGCATACAGGAGGCGATCAACGATGCTTGCGGACTCCCGAACGGGAGCGGGGGAAACCCTAATGCGCGAGTGGTTCTTCCGCCGACGGGCGCAACCTCGAATGCGATGCCGGTATACGGGTCGGTTTTTGCGCACTGCAGCCGGACGTTGATCGAAGGGAACGGGACGCTGCTTTCCTGCTCGACGCGAGACCGGTGCGTGGTGCTGGGCGACCTGGTGAACGCCGGCCACTATGGCGGGGTTACGCTTCGGGGCGTGAACATGACCTCGACGGTGAACGCCGACGGGTGCCAGATCACGAATACGCAGCGGCAGTCGAATGTGGTCACCATCACTGTCGTATCCGGCTGCAGCACGATTCAGACGGGAGACCTGGTCAATATTAATTTCACCGACGCTCCCAACTATTGGGGAAGTCATGGTCCGGTGACGGTTTCAGGAAATTCCATCACCTACGGCCAGACTGGGGGAAACATAGCGTTGGCCGCGAGTCCGGGGACGATCGCGATTCAGAATGCAGCGATTGAAGACAACGCGCTTCCGGGGACGATGGAAGACATTAAATACACGGCAGCGGGTGGAGGGAAGTTCAACCAGTTTTTTGTAATCGACAATGACCAGGCGGCGACGATCCGGAATTTTGACAATGGAGCACAAGGGATTCAGTGCACGGCCAACCATTGCGGATCGTTTGTGTACTCGGCGGGAACGACGGCATCTACGCCGGTTCTATGGCTGGACAAGCTGAACATAAGTGCGCAGTGCGGTGGAAACGGGGTAACGGTGTATGCGAACAACACCGTTCACGTCAACGATTCGGTGATTCAGGGATTCGGGCAATGGGGCATTAATACGCAAAACACGCTGGGGAGTTATGGCGGAACCCAAATCGATAATGTCTACAACGAATTTGAAGGAGGATCGTGCGCCAATCCCTATCTTGGAAACTATCCGAACGCGGCGGGACTTATCTCGGGAAGCCAAGTCACAATTCGAGGCGGGGAGCAGCCGAATGGATGGATGCCTCAATTCGCGAATACCGGATCGACCCAGTACAACTATTTCGTCGTGGTAAATGACACGACGCAGGGATTTCACAGTTATCCGCTATACGCGGGTTACGCGCTGACCACCGGTTCGGGCACAATCTCGGGACAGTTCCCTCATGTGCCCCCTGCGGTTCCAGGCGATACCGTCACCTACGATGTGATCCGGATGGAACCCTCGCCACTTATCTCAAACGGGCAGAGCTTTCCGGTGGGAGGGGCGTGCGGCGGCGGCAGCACGACGGCGTGCGGCAGCGTGGTCACAGCACAGGCCCAATGCTCCGGTCTGGTGTGCACTTTTGCGGACACGGCTTCGACTAACACGGCCAGTTATACCGTTAACCAGGCAAACTGGTTTCCTGTCCTGAACTACTGGCCGGGGGGGATGGTTTTGATTGGGAATGGGTCGAGCTCAGCGGCGGGAGTGGCTTCCGCGTTCCTGGACAGTGACACGGGCAGTGCGAACAGTTCGGCATGGATTTCGGTGGCCGGGAATCAAAGGCCGACATTTTTTGTTCGTCAGTGCTCTGGAGATCCGAGTGGAACGCAGTTCGGAGGAGCTTGGGAATCGTGCCTGGAAGGGGACAGCCACGGCAACAACTTCGGGCCAGTCGGAGGACTGCTGCTGAACAACGGGACGAACACCGGAGGCAGTTCGAACGAGCAGAACGTGAAGGGACGGCTGAATTTCGAGCAGTCTCCATATGCTTCTCCGCAAGTGCAGCACGTAATTACATTGGTGGACTCGAATCCGGCGAAGACGCTGGCGAGTCCTCTTTTCCGGCCGCAGAATGATGCCAGCGATACGTACATAGGAATCGACCAGGCGGGATCGCGAAGCTCGATTGGGCTGACGCTGGGTGCTTCGTTGTCGATCTCCAGCTACATCGGAAACATCGGAGACAACAGCAGCTATCTGGAAAGGCTGACGGCTTCGGCAAAGACGTTCAAGGTGCCGGTAACGATCGACGGAAATCTGACGATAACGGGCACGTGTACAGGTTGTGGCGGGGGAGCGGGAACGGTAAACAGCGGGACGGCCACGCAACTGGCGTTGTATGCGGCGAACGGCGCCGCGGTAAGTGGCGACAGCGGACTTACGGATAGCGGATCCACGCTGAACTACTCGGGGAGCAACGGAATTTCGGCGGCGGCGGGAACGTTCAGCGGGAATGTGACAGTGAACGGGCAGTTGCTGGTGGCGGGGCCGTGGATGGTGAGTTCGCCGATTCCGGGGACGGCGATGGGGGCCGCTGGAGCGGGGACTTCGTCGCTGGGCATTTCGAACGACGGGAATTTCTATATCTCGCCGAGTGCAGGAACGCCGCAGAAAGTGGCGACGACGGCGACGAGTTCGTTCTTCTCGAATCTCTTTCAAGAAGACGGATACGATGTGGGGCAGTTTGTGGTTGGGGAGACTACGGCGAATCCGCAGAGCCTGCATGTGTATTCCAGTTACACGAACAGCTCAACGTGGCAGCGGACCTCACTGGGATATGACTTGACGGACAACTATGCGGTGGTGCGGAGCGAAAGCTCGGCGCCAGGAACGGCGCCAGCGCCAGGATTGGGGTTCTGGATCAATAACGGGCTGAAGTGGGTGGTAGACGCGAGCGGAAATCTGAAGCCGTGGACGGATCAGACATACAACGTGGGATCGTTTAACAGCGCGGGCAGCGGGAGCGGGCTGCGTCCCGAGACGGTCTATGCGGCTGGGAATTTGACCAGCGGCAGTGGTTTCGAGCTGGGAAAATTTGCCAATGAGAGTTATGAACTGTGCAACGACGGGAGTACGGGCACGATTGTGAATGGATTGGCGGTGCTTACAACAGCCGGCTGCGCCATCAAACCCTCGAGCGCGCTGACCAGCGGGGCTATCGGAGTGGTGATCGCTAATGGTGGGACGAGTGGAATTGCGACGCTGGCCCAGGCGGGATCAGTTTTTTGCAGCTTCGATGGGACGGCGACGGTGATTGGAGATTACGTGGTGCCCTCGAGCACTTCGGGATCTTTTTATCTTTGCCATGATGACGGCGCGACGCGGCCGGTGGGAACGCAGATTCTGGGCAGAGTGTTGCAGGCGAGTTCAGGCAGCACGACGGTGCAAATGTTTCTGGATATGCCAGGCTCGAGTGTGAGCAACAGTTTGACGGCGGCGGGAACGGGAAGCTGCACGAACCAGGTGGTGACATCGGTGAACAGCGGAGCTCCAACCTGCAACACGGTGACCTCGGCGTATATCGACACGAGCATCCCAAGCACTGGCACGCTGGTGAGCGGAAATTACACGAAGGCGAGCGGGGCTTCAGGGATTGCGGATTCGGGGGTGACGGCGGGACCGTACTCCGCGGAATGGATCACGGCCTACCGCGCCGGGACAGCGACGGCGTTTAACACCACGGGCACGAAAATCGAACTTTGGGGTGTGACCCTGCAATTTCCGCTGAACACGAGCACGCTGAGCTACAACGTGAGTGGCGCCGATACGACTTCGAACACGTACGATTTGGGAATCTATAACAGTTCGGGCACGTTGGTGGCGCATACCGGAGCGATCGCCGGGTCGACTGCGATGGTGGCGGGAGCACACAGCGTGAGCTGGTCGGGGACAAATCCGAAGACTCTGCAGCCGGGAAAGTATTATCTGGCGACCACCACCAGTTGCACGAGTAGTTGCGCCACGCTATCGGGCGATGGAAGTGGTGCAGTGGTGACCTTCCTGAGCGCAGGGACAGTGACGACCAGCGGCACGCAGGGCGCTCTCGACAGTAGCATCAGCGTACCTGCGGATTCCTATACGTGGAGCGGAAGCATGATGAGCTTCATCGTGCGATAAGACAGCCTGGCGGTCAATTTCAGCGAAAAGATGTCGAGCTGCGCTCGACGGACAAACGAGGGCGGCTGTCCCCACATATGGCTGTTGGGGCGGGTGCTCTTGCGATATCGAAGGAACTCTTAATGAGGAGGAAATCATGAGCGGTGCGATCAATCCGGAGGCGGCACAACCATCAACGACACAGGCGTTCGAACAGAGTGACCGAAATCCGCCGGTCATAAGTCCCGGAGGGACGGATGCCGAGGGCGGGCAGTTGCCGACGCCGGCACCATCCGAGAGCCGAGTGACCCAGGCCGGTCCTGCGCCCTCTCCGAATGCGGGGTTACAAAACTACGATACGGGAGATAGCGCCGACAGCGTTGAGGACGAGGCGGAACGGGAAGGGTAAGGAAACAAGCCGTCAGCTTTCAGCCATCAGCTGTCAGCGAGGCGGGTGGCTGAGGAGATTCGGGTTAGAGCCATTGGCGAGAGCCAATGGCTTTTTTGTTGGGTTAGCGAGTGATACGGGAGAGACATGACCGTGAAAGTTTCTATCAAAGCCGGTGGCAGTGCGAAGGTGAAAGGGATCCTTCGACTCCGCAAGGCGATTCGCGAAGCGAATCATCTTGCTCAGCTCAGGATGACAGGAGTCGGCAGCATTGTGATTTTGCTGGGAATGTTGAGTGCGACGGCATGGGCGACGACCTACTACGTGAGTTCGAGCACGGGGAGTGACGGAAACAATGGAACTTCGTCGGCGACACCATGGCAAACGATTGCGCATGTGAATGGGCAGACGTTTCAGCCGGGGGATTCGATTCTGTTCAAACGGGGGGATGTCTGGAATGAGAGTCTCACTCCGCCTTCTTCGGGGAGTTCGGGAGATCCTATTGCGTTTGACGCCTATGGAACGGGAGCAGCGCCGAATCTGACGGGATACTACGCGGTGCCAGCGACGGCATGGGTACTGGTGACGGGGAATGCGTGGAAGGCGCCTGTGCCGTCGACTTATACGGCGATTAATTTCTGTTTATTTGGATCGATTTGGGGACAGAAGGTGTCGGCGGTGTCGTCGAACTTGACGGCGCAGTGGGATTTTTATCTAGCGAACGGATATGTCTATGTTTATTCGGTAGGGAATCCAGCGGCGTACTACAACGAACCGATTGTTCCGATGGCGCTGAGTAATGTGCCGGTCATCAATACGAATGGGCAGTCGTGGCTGACGTTCCAGCACTTCCTGGTGAACTGGTTTGATGACGTGGGAGTGTACGTGCAGGGTACGAGCGACCATCTGGTGTTGGCAAACATGGAAGCGGACGCGATGATTCCGGAGGGAACGCAACCGCTGGGATTCTATGTGGATGAAAGTGCCCCGGGGCCCGGCGACATCAAGATCTATAACGCGGAAGCGCACTTGAATTACGACGGATTCCGGTTTGACGGGGCGGCAACGGCGATCACAATGGTGAATGACAAAGGGTACTCAAACCGGGATGGGGCTCTGGTGGACAACACTGGCGCCGTGAGCTACTCCTACTGTCATTTTTATGCTTCCAGCCTGGCGGTGGCGGGATCGACGGATGTGGAGTGGACAAGCGGGAGCGGGCCGATGGAGGGAGCGGGAAACATTGCGGCGGATACGGCGCCAGCGGTCGAAGTGTATCAGAGATATCCGGCACGGGTGACGTTGACGGTGGACGATTCGGGAATGACGCCGGGGGCGGACACATATTATGCGAGCACGGTTCTGCCAGTGGCGGATGCGGCGGGAGTGCCGGTGGGCGCTGCGATCACGGTGGGGTATCCGCTGGCGCAGACGTTGATTTCGGAGTTTCAGGGATGGATCAATGCGGGGCGGGATGTGGCATCCCATTCGATATCGCACACCTACTACACGAATACGGATGCGCTGGACATACAGTACTCGGGGAGCGGGACGGCGGCGACGTTGAGCATCAGCGGTAACACGTTGACGATTACGGTGACGGGCGCGAGCGATGGCGTGAGCTACAACCTGGCGCAGGGACAGCCTGAGGGAACGATATTGGGGTTGGCGCAGGCGCTGGCGGCGACGGGGAAATATACGTATTCGTTTCTCACGCCGTGCCAGGGACCTTATGGGACGGGGTGTTCGGCGTATACGGCGGCGGCGTTGTTGTCGCAGGACCTGGCGGATGTTAGCGGCCAGGATGTGAAGAGTGCGGCGTATCACATGCAGTTGAATGTGACGCAGCTGACCACGGATGAGATCACATTATCGCGGCGATGGATGACCTCGAATCTGACGGGGTTGCCGGCGACGCCCGTGTATGTGTATCCCGGCGGATATGAGACAACGGCGATGCAGGGAATCGCTGAAGGCGTGCCGTACGAGGGAGCGCGGGGCGCACTGAAGGAAGATATCGGGGTGAAAGATACGTACGCGGATGGATTCAACGCGGAAAACGTTACCAGTTTTGGGGTGAATCCTTCGTGGATGGGGTTAGAGCCGACGGTTTTGAATCAGAAGATTCAGGCGCTAGTTTGGAAAGAGTCGGTGTGGGGAGTGCCATGGGGAATTTTCTGGCACTTGAATGAGCTGACGCAGGACGATCCAGTGGGCGGAACTGAAATTGCAAATCTCATGCAAGACTTTAAGGCGAGCGGGGCGACGATCCAGACGAACACGTCGTTGGTGAACTGGCTGCTGAGCGGAGTGCAGGAAACGGGAACCGATGGAAATTATTACTACAAGTTTCCGGCGACGAGCAATTTTTCTTCTGGAGGCGGGCTCGACTTCCGTCCGACGAGGAATTCGCCGGTGGTGGATGCGGGACAGAATCTGGGAGCGGCTTATGAACTGGATATTAACGGTGTAAACCAGAACAGCTACGGAAGCGGCTGGGAGATCGGAGCACACGTGTACCAGGGCTATGCGATGTATGGGGGCGGGCAATCGGGGACGCACTTCGCGATCGGAGAGGGAGAGGGGCCGAATTACTCGCAAGCGCGTCAGGATGTAAATATCGCGCCGTTACCGAGCCCGATTCCAACCGTAGGTGGGCTTACCGGGGCTGGTACAGTTGTGACGCCGACAGACTTTAGCCTGCCCATCTGCCGGCTCAGCGACGCCACTTTCGATCCCTCGATCCCAAACCATACCATGATTGCCGATGCCGGCGGCAGCGGTGATGAGACGCTGTTTAATACCAACTCCACGCTGGCTATTATTGGAGGCTCTGGGGGCCAAGGTTATCCGATCAGTTTCAGCTTCAACGGGACATCCTGTACGGTGTCACGCCTATATGCTTCGAATCCAAGTTGGACGGCCCATGGTGGCTGGTATTTTACAAATGATGATCCCGGCTGGAGCTACGTTAACCCGTTCCTGCTGTTTATTGTCGATCCTACAAATCCCGCTATTGACAGTTACAACATGGCTGGCTTCTCGCCCATGGGAACGCCACCATCCAACGTCACACTGTTCGACTTCCGTGCCGGTCAAACCGGTGCATGGGGTACGACTAGCAGCAACTGTCTCCCATCGAACTATACGATGACATGGTCGAGTTACGGGAAGCAGAACAAGGCAACGAATTCCCTGGCGGCCGATCAGGTCTTTGCGATGGGCCTTTCAAATGCCGTTAAGATTGCAGGGTCAGTGGCGAGCGGAACGTTCACAACGGACGAGACCGTCACCCAAAGCGGCACCGGAGCCACGGCCAAATTTCATTTCATCTACACAAACATGTATGTGGACACCGTGACCGGTAGCCCAAACAACTCCGGCACATGGACCGGCGGCACGAGTGACGCGACATTTACGCCCACGGCGGTTCCGGTCGCCGCTGGGCAGGACTACGGCACGGATGCGGTCGCCTTCAAAGTCGGTGGCGGGTGTGCTTACCTGAACACGCTCACAGGCGTGGTTACCTCTGACTTTGGCCCGGTCGGTACAGTCAGCAACCCGGATCGCTTTACCGTCCACAATGCGAAGATCAGCAAGGATGGCAGCCAGTTACTAATCACGCCGGGATTTTGTCTTAGTGGTAGTTGCGCCAACCAGATCAATACTCCCTACCAATGGTCGATTGGCACGACTACTCTAAACAATGGCTGCGTCGCGCCGAATGATTGTTCTGGTCACTTCACCGAGGGTTATAGCCATTTTGTCAACAACGACGGTTCGCCGAGCGGCCAACAGATCGTCCGGCCTTATGGGAACAATACCGCGCCAACCGTGGTCCCAATGGGTCTTCCGTGGGCCGGATCGAACTGCACCGGGGCTAGCGAACTTGACCAGCACCAGAACTGGACGAATGTCGATCCGCTCGATAGCTTGCCCTTCTTTACAACGACGGTCCTGGCCGCGCCTCCAGTTTCGCCCTATGTCTGCGCCGGCAGCGACGAGATTCAGGCCGTCAGCCCCGGCACCGGGACAGTCTGGCGGTTCGCGCACACTTACAACTCAGACCAGAACGTGCTCTTCCAGACCGCGCAGGCCATCGGCGCGGTTTCACAGGATGGCAATTATTTCCTGTGGGGGTCTGACTGGGAAGGGACGCTGGGCTCGACTTCGGGCGGGAGCAGTTGCACGCTCACAACGAACTGCCGTGGGGATGTGTTTATGGTGCTACTGAGGTCAATGCAGTGAACCCTGGTACCGAGGTTGTTGACCGATTCGCCCATAACTTCTTCACGGGAGCGAACTGGAATTACTCACTTTGCGAATCTGACCTCGGGGCCGGGCGCGAATTCCCTGGGCCTCCGGGAAATGGGGCCGCGTCCCGAGGCGACATGATGGCTATCGATTTGACGGCGACTCCACTTTCTTAGAGCGGAACACAGGGTGGCCGGGGACCAAAGGCACGGTTAAAACCGTGCCTTTTTGTTTGCCATGAATTTAGACAAAAGGAGATGGCGATGAAACATGCAGCGATTACCAGAGTGGTGTTAGCGGTTGTGCTGTGCGTGACGATGATTTGGACGGCCTGCTCGACGGCCTGGATCGGCGAGGTTGAGCAGATTGTGGCGGCGCTGATTCCGGCAGTAGCGAACCTGATCGCGCTGGTGGGGGCCCTGCAAGGAAAGAGCGTGTCCGCTGCCGATCTGCAGACGATCGAGAGCGCGGGCGCACAGGCGGAAGCAGATCTGCAACTGATGCAGTCGTTGATTGCGCAGTATCAAAAGGCCGATGCGTCGGCGCAGCCGGGACTGCTTAATCAGATACAGGCGGCGATGATTGCGGTGCAGTCGACCCTGAACGGTCTTTTGCCGGCGCTTCACATTCAGGATGCAGCGACCCAAGCCAAGATTACCGCGGTGGTGGGAATACTTCTTTCGGAGGTGCAGTCCATAGCGGCGATTGTGCCTGCGGTGAACCCGAGCTCTTCGCCGGGGATGATGACAGCGGCGGCAATACAAGCACCGAGGAAACCTCCGCTAACAGCGAGCGAGTTCGTGGTTTCGTACAACGCAACGATAACCGCAAAGACAGGTAATGCGGGCCTGGATCGGGCGACCGCCGGTTTGCGGATTCATGTACATGGGAAGTTCGCGCGCTGGACGAGCGCGGGAATTTTGAGATAGGAAGCCGGACCAGAGGATTGAGATATCGCGGCGCGCAGAACGCTTGGTCAGGATGACGATGGTTAGTTTCTATGAGAGATGACACGGTGAGCAACGACTGGAAGATGCAACATCATGTGCGCTGCGAATGCGCGCGGTGTATCGAGCACCCTTCGCAGGCGCGGCCTGGGATCCATGTGTTTCCGGACCGGCTGTATGTGGTGACGATGCTGGAGAATCCACTGCGCTGGCGGTCGCGTTACTGGAACTATTGGATGTTCGAGCGGGAGTGCGAAGCAGCGGGGGCGATTCTTTATACGGCCGAGGTGGCATTCGGCGATCGTCACTTTGAGGTGACCCAAGCGGGTGCCGAGCGGCATTTGCAATTGCGGACCAGGAGCGAAATCTGGCACAAGGAAAATGCGCTGAACCTAATGATCCAGCGCCTGCCAGCGGATGCGAGGTACATTGCGTGGATTGACGCGGATGTGAAGTTCAGCCGTCCGGATTGGGCACAGGAGACGCTGCAGCTTTTGCAGCACTATGACGTGCTGCAGATGTTCAGCCATGCGCAGGATGTGGGACCGGAGTATGAGCCAGTGACCACGACGCCGGGATTTCTTTACAAGTGGGTGACGGAAACTCCTAATCCGCATGACGCAGCTTTCATGGAGGAACGGGTGACGCATGGGTACTACAGCGTGCACAGCGGAAAGTTCTGGCATCCGGGATTTGCGTGGGCGGCAAAGCGCAGCGCGCTGGAAAGCGTTGGCATGCTGATGGACCACGCCATTCTCGGTTCGGGAGACTGGCACATGGCATCGGCGCTGGTGGGCCAGGTTCACCGGTCGCTGTGCTCGGGATACTCACCTGCTTACATCCGGCGATGCCAGGAATGGCAGGAGCGGGCCGAGCTGTATATCCGGCGAAATGTGGGGTACGTGCCGGGATTGATAAACCATCTTTTCCACGGGGCCAAACGGAATCGCGCTTACGATCAGCGCTGGAAGCTACTGGCGCAGGCGGGATATGACCCGGATCTCGACTTGAAACGGGATTGGCAGGGCCTGCATCAGCTCACGGACCGGAGCGTGCTGTTGCGAGACGGGATCCGACAGTACGCGCGAATGCGGAATGAAGATTCGACGGGAGTGTAGGCAGAATCGTCAGTTAATCTGCGATCCCGCGATGAGGATTATTCTTGAGAAGGGTGGATTGTGGAGGATGAGGATCTTTACCTGCTGCGGCAATTCGGGCCGCTTCTGGATGAACGAGTGGGAGAGCAAAGTCTGCGAGATTTACTGATCGCGGAGTTGTTGAAAATTCGGTTCAAAACGGGCGGAATCGAGTACCTGCGCCTGAACCGGGCGCAGCTGGAGTATTCGCGGAAATGCAGCAAGCAGAATATTGTGCTGAAGGCCAGGCAGTTGGGAATTACGACGTATGTTGCGGCGCGATACTTTCTGCAAACGATCACTCGGCCGGGAACGCTGACGGTGCAGGTGGCGCACAGTCAAGAATCGGCGGAGGCGATTTTCAATATTGTGCGGCGCTTCTGGGAGAAACTGCCCGAGGGGCTGCGCCGGGGCGCGTTGATGCACTCACGCGCGAATGTCCGCCAACTCGTGTTTCCGCGGCTGGACAGCGAATACCGAGTGGAAACGGCGGACGCGAATGCGGGGCGCGGGATGACCATCCATTACCTACATTGTTCGGAGGTCTCCCGCTGGCCCCGCGACGCGGCGGAGACACTGGCTTCGCTACGGGGGTCAGTTGCGCCAGGGGGAGAGATCGTGCTCGAGTCCACACCCAACGGAGCAGGGGGTGCTTTCTATCGGGAGTGGCAACAGGCGGTGGAGACTGGCTACACACGGCACTTCTTCCCGTGGTGGTATGACGAGGGTTATCAAGAGGTTGTCGAACCGGACAAGGTAGCGCCGCTGACGGCGAGCGAGAGCGAGTTAGTAGAGTTACATGGATTAACCGACGAACAGATCGCGTGGCGCCGCAAGCAGTGGAAAACCTTGCGCGAACTGGCAGGGCAGGAATTTGCGGAGGACCCGAGTTCGTGCTTTCTGATTTCGGGGGAATGCGTCTTCGAAACGACGGCGATCGAAAAAGCCAGCGGCCTGGCTGGAGAGATAACGGCATCGGAGGACAACGGCAGACTTGCGATCTGGCTTCCTCCGCAGAAAGGCCGGAGTTACATTCTGGGAGTGGACACGGCGGGAGGGGGATCAGATGGTGACTACGCGTGTACTCAGGTGATCGAGCGGACGATGGGAATGCAATGTGCGGAGTTGCATGGCCACTTTCCGCCGTTTGAATTGGCGCGGCGGGTGGCGGAGTTGGGGCGGAGGTATGAGCGTGGTTTAGTGGTGGTGGAACGGAATAATCACGGGGCTGCTGTGCTGGCTCACCTGAAGCATTTGGAGTATGGGAACATTTTCGAGAAGAATGGTCAATTAGGCTGGCTTACGACGGCGGCGACCCGGCCCGCTATGATCGAAAACATGGCAGTGGTATTGATGTCGGCTCCGGAGCTGTTCCGCAGTCGCCGTCTTCTTGAAGAGTGCCGAACATTTGTCAGGCGCAGCGACGGCAATGCGGCCGCCGCGGAGGGAGCGCATGACGATTGCGTGATGGCTATGGCGATCGCTTTGGCGGTAAGGCTCGAAGAGGCGGGACGGGGTGCGAAGGGAGCGATTGGGATGGCTAGCCTGGTTCTGGACGGACAGAATGCCATGTTTTGACCAGCTAAGGTGGTGTCTTTCCTGCCGATGAGGAGAGGTTCATCGGTCACATCGGAATTGAGGGGAGTTGAGGTAAGATGTCGGACCTTGCGGTTCGGCAAATCGCCCGATCTTTTTGCAGGTGAGGCGGCCGGGCTGCGGAACGACTTTGGTGGAAGCGGTCCAACACGTAAGAAGGATGCGAGGGGGAGCGCAGGGACATTTGATGCGCTGCTCGGATGGAAACTTCTATGTGGTGAAGTTTCGGAACAATCCCCAGCACCTGCGGGTCTTGACGAACGAAATGCTGGCGACGCGGTTGGCGGAGCGGGCCGGGCTGCCGGTTCCGCTGACTGAAGTGGTGGAGGTGGGTGCCTGGCTGGTGGAGCATACGGCGGAATTGCACGTGCAACTGGCGCACAATGTGATCCGGTGCGAAGCGGGATTGCAATTTGGGTCGCAGTATGCGGTGAGTCCGCTGGAAGGACAGGTATTCGATTATCTTCCGGCGGAAATGTTCGGGCTGGTGAGGAATCTGGAAACATTCGCGGGGATGCTGGTGGTGGACAAGTGGACGGGGAACGCGAACGGCCGGCAAGCGGCGTTCTGGAGAAAGTTGCGGGAGCGGAAGTACACGGCGGCGTTTATCGATCAAGGATATTGTTTTAATGCCGGGGAGTGGACATTTCCGGATTATCCGCTGCGCGGAGTTTATGCGCGGAACGAAGTGTATGAGAGCGTGCGCGGGTGGGAGTCGTTTGAGCCATGGCTTTCGCGGATCGAGAAGATGGATGGAGATGTGGTGTGGTCGCTGGCTGGAGAGATTCCTCCAGAGTGGTATGGAGGGCAGTGGGATGAGTTGGAGAAGCTGGTGCGAACTTTGATTTCGCGACGCGGGATGGTGCGGGAGTTGATTGAGGCATTTCGAGTATCGCCGCGGAGGCCGTTTCCGGGGTGGCGGGAACAAGCTTAGAACCTTAAACGCAGAGGACACAGGGGAACACAGAGTAGAGCATCGATGGCAGACCGGAAACAACTTGAGTTTTTTCTGCTGCGGTATGTGCCGGACGCGGTGAAGGATGAGTTTGTCAATATCGGGGTGGTAATGGTTGAGGGTGGGGTGAATGGAGGCGGGTTCGCGGATGTGCGATTTGCCCGAGATTGGCGGCGGGTGCGGTGCTTGGATCCGCAGGCGGATGTGGGGATGCTGGAGTCGCTGGAGCGGGAGATTCGCGGGCAACTGGTCTCGACGCATGACCGGGAGGTTTTGCTACGGCGGCTCGAGGATTCATTTTCGAATGTGATTCAGCTCTCGCCGACGAAGGGATGCCTGGCGGAGGATCCGGTGGCTGAAATCGAAGCGATGGCTTCGATATATCTGGAAGCGGCTAGAGTTGGCGGCAAGCGGGAGTTGAGCGGCCGGCAGAGAATTTTGGGGAAGATGCGGGACGCGTTTGAACGGGCGGGAATTGCGAAGTTTGTTCTTCCGGTGCCGGTGGCGCATTACACGAAGCCGGGTGATCCATTTCAGTTTGATTTTGGATATCGGGTTGCGGGTGAGATTAAGTTGTTTCAAGCTGTGTCACTGAAGGCTGGTGTGGATGCAGCGGTTTTGCTAGCCGCGCGTTATCCGCGGATTGCTCCGGTAATGTCGAAGATGGTTGAGGCAACGCCCACTCTGACGGCGGTGATTGATGATGATCTGGATCGAGGTCAGGAAGGCGTTCAGTTTGCGCTGAGCATGATGGAAGAGGAGAAGATTCGGATCGCAGTGGCGGCGGAGATGCCGATGATTGCGGATGTGGCAAGGAGGGAGTTGCGGGCGTGAATCGGGACTTACATTTTTCGGCAGTCCAAATCCTGATCGCAGCTATATCCGCTGCGAACATCTGTCTGCTTGTGACATCGATATTTTATGGCGGGTGCAGGCGAACAGAAGGAGTCGATGCGCGGGAGAAAATGAGCTTTCTAGCGGTGTTCTTCGGGTTGTCGAGCCAGGTCTTTTATTTGTTGATGATGGGTCCGTTGGCGCTGGGCTCGCTGTTTCTGGATCGGGACAGTGTTTTCCATCAGCTGCATCTTCGGTTTCCGAGCGTGGGTCTCCTGCTTTCGGCGGCAGCATTCTTCGTGGGATGGTTCGGCAGAGGAATGCGTCGATATACGGCCCTCTGGGTTGCCGTCTCGAGCGGATTTCTCTGGTTGTTAGCTGGCTTTGCCTTCATGTTCACTCCACTGTGAAGGCAATCGTAATTGCGTGCACGAATGCTCCGCCGACCGTGGGTACTAACAGCTGTCGTGGATGATGATCTGGATCGTGTGCAAGATAGCGATGACATCGCGCCTCACTGCAGTAGTTCGACGAGGGTTGCGGGAGTAATGATGCGGGTGAATTTGTGACGCTTCAGGCTGAGCAGTTGCATATCGCCGGTTACCAGGAATTGGGCTTCTCCGGCCTCGGCGAGCGCAAGAAGGTGATTGTCGTCAGGATCGGGTGAGCGGTCGACCTTCGGTAGCTTCGTGACAACGATGGCCAGGTCTCGAAGCTGATTGACGAGCCGCCCGGCAAGCGCGGGAGCAAGACGCGCGCGAATTTTTGGATACCGCATGACGCGTGAGATTTCGTCGATTTGCTCGGCCGAAGTAACAAGGTCGAAGGCACGGTTGCGCCAGAGAGCGAAGAGTTGCGCAGGCGCTGAGGAGGGTGATAGGAGAGCGCTGACAAGCACATTCGTATCGAGTGCCAACCGCATCCGTTACTTTCGCGGACGGCTACGAAGCTGGCGGCGCTTCTGTTTGCGAACGTTCAAGATGGCATCTTCAATGGTATCGCGAAGTTCGCCGGCGGGCACGGAGGCGAAGGCTTCACGTGCCTGGTTGACGGCCTGATCGAAGAGGCGCCACTTGACGGCGTCTTCGACGAACTTCGAGAGCGCACCTTTTTTGAGGCCTTGCGCGCCGAGATAAGAGCGCAGCGCAAGATCGGTATCCTTCGACCAAACGATTGTTAGACGTGTGATTTCAGCTTCGGGCATGGTCTCCTTGCTGTATACGCGTATATCCGTTTATCAGCATATGCAATTATACGTGATTTTGAGGGTCAATTCCTCTTAGGCATTGGTGTACGAGTGGGAGGATGACCCGAGGATTGGACGGGAAGCAACGTTCTACCGTCTACCACAGGTGCAGGACAAGAGGAGCGACCGCTTCCTAGCGGGGTTATGATTTTCGCGGGCGAGGGCGCCCGCGCCACGAGAAAACATCATGAACATTAAAGAGACGTTGCGCGGCGCTTTGCGCCGGATTGCGGGAGTGTCTTCGGCCGCTTCTTTGGGGAACGCTGAAAAGAAGCGGCGGACTATGCCATTGCCTTCCATTTTTAATTCGTATGGGCCGCCGGGCGACATTATGCCGAAGCCGACGGCGTATAACCTGCGGCGGTTTTCGGAGATTCCGGTTCCGCGACGGGCGATCAATAC